>ERZ1023492.8-NODE-8-length-196862-cov-8.202163_pt1 | contig 196862 bp, 188 predicted proteins | sample MGYA00380541_ERZ1023492 | MGnify/ENA primary metagenome ERZ1023492 (study PRJEB33173, sample SAMEA4830351) | metagenome | study: EMG produced TPA metagenomics assembly of the PRJEB25223 data set...
GACAGTGACTCAGACTCTGACAGTGATTCAGATTCTGACAGCGATTCTGATTCTGACAGTGACTCAGACTCTGACAGCGATTCTGATTCCGACAGTGACTCAGATTCCGACAGTGACTCCGACTCTGACAGCGATTCTGATTCCGACAGTGACTCAGATTCCGACAGTGACTCCGACTCTGACAGTGATTCCGATTCTGACAGCGATTCTGATTCTGACAGCGATTCCGATTCGGACTCTGATAGCGACTCCGAAACTCATAAGGATGTAGAACATCATTCTGCATTACATGCCGATTCACATCATCACACAGATAAACTACCTGAAACTGGTCAACAAAATGAAGCTTCAAATACGACTTTGTTGGGAAGTATCTTGGCAGGTATTGCAAGTTTACTCTTATTAGGTAGAAGACGAAAAAATCAAAAATAGTCATCGCGTACTAATTAAATAAAAATAAGACTAGGTAATTATTTATGGCTTATGCATATATATTCACAAACTAACACTGAATATATATTGTATAACCAATAATTATCTAGTCTTTTTCTATTTATAATTGCCATTCTGATTTTAATAAACTATAAACAAAACTATCTTTAAATTGACCTTGTACTTTTTCTTCGCTTCTCAGTCGACCTTCTCTTGTAAAACCTAATCGTTCTGGTATCGCTTGGCTTTTTTTATTTTCAACTGATGCTCTAATTTCCACACGATTTAACTTTAATTCATTGAACGCATAATCAATCAATGCTTTAGTACACTGTGTCATGATTCCTTTTTTCTGATGATTTTCACCTAAATAATACCCAATTGATGTTTTCTTGTTTACATTGTCAATATAGTGTAATCCAATCACACCAACCAATTGGTCTTCTATCCATATGCCGCAATGAAAACCATTACCGGAGGCAAATTGGCGTAACGCTGCTTGAATAAATTTTCGACTATCTTCAACTTGGTTAGTATAAGCTACAAATGGTAACCATTCTGCTAAATATGACCTCGATTGATCAACAAGATTAAATAACTTATCCGCTTCTCTCTCTTCTAATATCTTTAAAGTTACGTCTTCATTTACTTTAAATCCAAACATGCTTTACACCCCATTTACATTATTGTCACACAATTCTGTTAATTATCAACATAATAACACACGTTGTGGATAACTTACAATCAATCCCCAACCCTTGATATACATCGTTTTATCAAATTGTTAATTCAAAATTATCCACAATATCTAAACTTATCCACGAAAAAAGTCCCTATCATTGACTCACCTTTTTTACAAAGTTTTAATCAACGATAGAGACCCTTTATTGATACTTAATTGGGAAATGTCCCTGGATTAAATCCACTTTCCCATTTATCGAAAGGCCAATACCTAAACATCACTTTACCGACAATTTGCTTTTTATCGATCAGACCAACATCTTTATATCGGCTATCATTACTATTTTGTCTATTATCACCTAAAACTAGATATTTATCTTCAGGTATTTTAGCCTTCCCATTCGCACCATTAAGTGTTTTGGAATTAAAATCTTCTGTTAAATACTTACCATTTTTATACTTTTTATTTTCACTCAAATAGGGTTCTTTAACTTTTTTATCATTAATATACAATTGATCTTTCTTATATTTAACCGTATCTCCTGGTTTACCAATCAATCGTTTAATATAATCGCTTTTAGAATTAGCATGAAAAATAATGACATCACCGGAATCAATATGATTCAATGTCTTAGATATTTTACTAACTATCACTTTATCTTTATCTTCAAAAGTAGGATGCATCGATTCTCCTGAAACAGTATAAGAGGTACCGATAAATACTTTGAGAATAATAGCGATAATAATACCTATTGCTAATGCAACAATCCACTCGATCATTTCTTTTCCCATAGAAACTCCTTAACTATAATTGATTATTTATTGAACAACACCATTTTTAATTTTGACGTGTTGCCCTTTTTGAATTTTGTCGTATTGCTTTTTGGGTACAACTACTACACGTTTACCTTGTTTCGTATCAACGGTTACTGTATATAATTTTTCATGGTCTTTCATTTGATGTTTCAACATGTTCATTTGATATTGAACATTATTTTTCTTTTCCTGACTGGCTTGAGATGCCGAAGAAAAGAGATACAAATATAACCAATTATTATAAAATGACGTCGACATAAATTGAGTTTGATATGCTGCACTTGAACTATAAGGACGTCTTGGACTTACCAATGATTTGGTACTCGAATTATTTTTATATTGTTTGCTTTGCGCTGACTTAGATTGGCTTGATTTAGCTGCTTGTTGAGATGCTCTTTGACTTGATTGTTGAGCTGCTCGTGACGCATTAGCTGCACTTGAACGGCTCATAGATGAACTTGATGATGTGGATGAAACACCTCTTGATGAAGCTGATGACGAACTTGACGATGAGCTACTAGAGCTACTAGAGCTAGAACCACCTGAAGTACTTGCCGCATCTAATTGAGTAGAAAAAGCAACTGTCATGATCGTTACAAACGTAATGGTTATTAAACTAAATTTACATAATAAGCGCTTCATAAACTCACCTCTACTTATTTAGATACTTCATCTTTAGACACTGCTTTGCCTTCTGTTTCATCATCGCCGTACATCATATATGGTGGACGATAAACATGTATTTTTTTACCATCTTTAATAATATATGGTTTCTTATTGCCGTCACTTAAGATATGTTCGTAAACATGATCTAAAGTTGTTTTTTCTAAATGGGATTTCCCTTTACTATCTTTATATTTAATTTCAACATTTGGCGTATCTTCATCACCATCATTTAATACTTCGTAGTATTCATATTCATATTTATCAGATTTTTTACTTTCTTTGGAAGGCTCTTTTTGTTCACCATTACCTCCACACGCAGCTAAAGTTAAACATAATAAACATGTGCTCACTAATAACAAAATCTTTTTCATGAACAGATACTCCTTTCAAATTATAAATATGTAAAACCAATTAATTATATGATTACATAACTTAATTAATTATTTCAATTACATTTACAAAAATTAAACGATTAATTCTAATTTTTTATACGTATTTTTAAATATCACAAATTATTCCCTCACAACCTCCTCAACCTTTCAAAGCTGTAAGTTTAGGGCGATGATTTGTAAGATTAGATAAAGGCTAGAATGACAGATCACTTCTAAAATAAAGGTATAAGCAAATAAGGAGTGATAACATGTCAATCTTACAGGTCAATCAATTATCAAAAATTTATGGCAAGAAGAAGCAATATCAAGCACTTAAAGATATTAATTTTTCAGTTGAAAAGGGTGAATTTGTTGCCATTATGGGACCATCAGGATCCGGTAAAACAACTCTTCTAAATGTCTTAAGTTCAATTGATACTATTTCGAGTGGTTCTGTGATTGTTGACGGTCACAATATAACTCAATTAAAAAATAAACAACTTGCACAATTTCGCAAGACGTCATTAGGCTTTATCTTTCAAGATTATAGTGTTCTACCAACGTTAACAGTTAAGGAAAATGTTATGTTGCCCTTATCTGTTCAACAACATAGTAAGAAGGAAATGGAGCAACATTATAAAGAGGTTACTGATGCATTAGGTATTTATGATTTAAGCCAAAAATATCCAAATGAAATATCTGGTGGTCAACAACAACGTACTGCAGCTGCACGTGCATTCGTACATCAACCTAAAATCATTTTCGCCGATGAACCTACTGGTGCGCTAGACTCTAAAAGTGCACAAGATTTATTAAATCGTCTTGAAGAAATGAATCGAAAATTTCAATCCACTATCATAATGGTCACACATGATCCAGTCGCAGCTAGCTTTGCAAAGCGTGTCATTATGTTAAAAGATGGCAATATTCATTCTGAAATTAACCAAGGAGAAGATAGTAAACAAGCCTTTTATGAAAATATTATTCAACTTCAATCTTCTTTAGGTGGTGTGACTCATGTCATTTAACCAAATCACACTTAAAAATTTACGAATGAATATCAAACATTATGGTATTTATTTATTTTCATTGCTTTTAAGTATCATCTTGTATTTTAGCTTTACCACTTTGCAATTCACACACAGTATTAATAATAACAACGCTTTGGCAATTATTAAAAAAGGCGCCTCTGTGGGATCAGTATTTCTATTTATCATTATCGTGATTTTCTTGATGTACGCGAATCATTTATTTATTAAAAGGCGCACACAAGAGTTTGCCTTATTTCAACTTATAGGCTTAACACGTAATAATATTTTAAGAATGCTATGTATTGAACAACTAACAATATTTCTAATCACTGGTGTACTAGGTGTGATGATAGGCATATTTGGTTCTCAACTTTTATTGTATATCGCATCAAAATTAATGCATTTAACAATCAAATTGACTATTGGTTTCGAACCTATGGCTTTATCTTTAACATTATTTCTATTAATCATTGCTTTTACACTTATCTTATTCCAAAGCTATATATTCTTAAAAAAGCGTAGTATTTTAGCTTTAATGAAAGACCGCCGTCAGACTGAGGCCACTAAAGTTAAAATTACCTTTTTAGAAGTAATTAGCGGATTATTAGGTATTGCGATGATTGTTTTAGGTTATTACATGGCTACAGAAATGTTCGGTACTTTTAAACAATTAACATTATCTATGACATCACCGTTTATTATATTATTTCTAACTGTCGTAGGCGCTTATTTATTTTTCCGAAGTACTGTATCACTGATTTTTAAATCAATTAAACACTTTAAACATGGCCATGTCACTATTACAGATGTCGTATTCACCGCTTCAATTATGCATAGAATGAAGAAAAATGCGATGTCTCTAACTATTATTGCAGTTATTTCTGCTGTTACCGTTTCTGTACTTTGTTTCGCTACAATTACACAAGAAAATAGTAACAATACTTTTAAATCTATAGCACCTCAAGATTTTAACTTATCAACTGAAAAACAAGCTCAATTATTTAAAAAACAATTGGAGAAAAATCATATCAACTATCATACCAAAACGTATGAATCTATATCTCCTAAATCAGTAAAAGATAAGGTTTTGACATTAAAAAATGATAGTAAAAGTATGGCAATACACAACGTACTTGTACCAAACGACAATCTGAAGGGTACTGACGCAATTATTACAAATACGAAAAATACACCTGGTATTATGGAGATTCATATTAATCAAACGGTAACTGTAAAAGGTAAGCAACAACAAACTTTTAAAGTGACTAAAGAGGATAAAAATAAAATACTGCCACTTGATCTCACATCTAATATGCCAGCCATTGAAGTCAGTCGTGACGAATTTAATAAATTAAAGACAGCTGATATCACACACAATATATACGGTATTAGTCTTGACAATCATCAAGATATGAAACAAGCCACACACATTGCAAGATCAATTGATCCTAATATTCAATCACAAAATGAAATTAAAAAGGACTTAGATGCGACAAATGGTATTTTAGTATTTGTTACATCATTCCTCGGTTTATCATTTTTAATTGCTGCGGGTTGTATTATTTATATTAAACAGATAGATGAAACTGAAGATGAAATTGATAATTTCCGTATATTAAATCGCATAGGCTTTACTCATCGTGACATGTTAAAAGGGCTAACTTTAAAAATCATTTTCAACTTTGGCCTACCACTCATTATCGCATTATTGCATGCTTTATTTGCTGCAATTGCTTTTATGAAATTAATGGGAAATGTGTCATACACTACCATCATTATCGTGATGATTGTGTACACGATTGTCTACTTTGCATTCGCACTAATAGGATTCTTACATTCTAGTCGAGTTATTAAAAAAGCAATTTAGTCATTATTTAAATAAAAAACATAAGGAGAGATTTATAATGAAATTTAAAGATTTAATTAAACAATCATACGAGGATTTGAAAAATTTAAACGTCAATGTATTCAACGTTATTATATTAACGTTAATCGTTATTGTATTAAGTAGCGCTTTAACACCGATAGCCGGTATCCCAATTGGATTACTAGGTGGCGCCTATGTCTTAAAACGTCGTGATGAAAAACAATAAATAAAGTAGAACAGTGTGTGCCCAATATTGAGCACACACTGTTTTTTTAATGTTTTATACCATCTATGTCTTCAATTCTAATTAAATTATTGATAATTCCTAAATAAAATTGACTTAATTCTTCACCTATACGTTTATAATCTGTTGCATCTAATCCCACAAAATCTAAATGATCCCAACCATTCATCACTGGTTTGACCTGCCAAATACCTTTATCTGTAGTTGGGGAAGTCATCCCTACCGTCTTAGCGGCTTGATTTGTAGGGAATAATGAAGATGACACTGGCACAATACCGTCATTTTTTCTTACATTTACATTATCATCTCTACCAATTAACCTACTTGTTAAATCAAATAAGAAAAATTGTCTAATATTAGGATTTTCATTACCTAATGGTCCCGTATGTGTATCTAATCCCGTATAAGATGTATATACAATATTAGGATTAAGTGACGTCATCTGATTTAGCTTCTCTGAACCTTCAGTCGTTAAATCATAGACTGCACTATCTTGAGTCTTCCAAATCTTACTATTCGCAACGCGTTTCACATAATCAATGTAACTTTCATCTGGACGTTGTTTGAATCCCCATTGTGAAAATCCGAGATCAATATGAGAATATTTATTTCCACTTAAGCGACCTATTCTATTAAATACACCTTTTACAAAATCAGTATTACCAAGTTTATCTGCAGCTGGTGTGCCATTATGTGGTGTCGCTAAAGTTGTGATTGATGAAATCATATTATCTTTCCCACCTGTAAATAATGGAGAAATTTCACCACCATGTGCTTTTTGATAATCTATTTCTTCTTGATTACCATGTCTTAAAAAATGCTCAAGCAGACGTATCGTTTGACCTCCCATACTATGACCTATTAAATGAATCTTTTTACCTGGCTCCCAATCTGGCATAATCCCTTGATAAACTTTACCGTATCTATCATGACCCGTTTTAGCAGCATGTGCTGCACCATAATCAACTTTTCCACCCTTAATATAATGATACAGTTCTACAGCGCGGTCATAGTTACTACTAAAAGCACCGACACTCGCTTCATGCACATCATAACCTAATTTTTCTAATCGTTTCTTAACTGGGAATTTCGTACCGCCCCAATAATTAGGATACAAAGCTGGTGCATTGTCACCCACTAAACCTAAAAATCCATGTACTAGCACTACCGGATATTTGTTTTTATATTGATTACTTTTGATAGTAGCTTCATCTGTATTTTTAGGTTTAATATTCTGATTTGTAGTTTGCTGTTGTGTTGGGTTAGTAGATGTATTTGTGTTAACTTTTTGATCTGGAGTTGAATGGGATTGGATCTTTAATGAATGCGGTTTATGTTGTTGGCTATGTGACTTTCCCGAAGTTGTGTTGTCTTTGCTTTTATTGTTACTTTGCTGCTTGGTATCTTTCTGCTCAATTGGTTGGTTATCTAATTTTTCTTTTACGCCATTTCGAGATTGTATTTGTTGGTTATCGTTTTGTGGTTTAACGTCTAGACGTTGCTTTTGTGGTTTATTATTTGATGAATCAGGATGTTCTTTTTGGTTTAATTGCGAATTATTAAATTGTTTATTATCAATCTGCTTGTTTTTATCTTGATATTGATCTTGAATACGCTCATGATTATCTACTTTTTCAATCTTTTCTGGTTTGATATTAGGCGTTTTGTCATCACTAGGTTGCTGTTGGTTATGACTTTTCTGATTATTAATGGAGGGCTCTTTTGAAGACTGATTAGGCGTCTGATTAGAATCGGGTTGTTCCTGTTTTTCAACTTGTTCTGCATGTGTTGATTTCTGTATATCCTTACTTTCAGCTTTTGAGGATTGTTGCTCATTTTGTTGAGAATAAAACTGCGCGTCGTCTACTTTATTAATATTTTTATCGGTTTCCGATTCTTTTGAGGACACATTAGCATCTTGGTCGGAAGGTTTTGAGTGAGAAAGAACGGATTCTTGTGATAAGTGGGAGGATTGTTGCTCAGCAGCTTGAACGTCATGTTCTGAAACAAAAAATGTAATACCAGCTACAATTGATACAACACCTATTGTAAATTTTCGAATACTAAACTGTCTTTTCGGATTATTATTTTTCAAAAAAATCACCTCTATAAGTATTTCCCTCACTTATAGATTCAAAAAAATAACTGTTAATTAATTTTATCATATAACTATTAAACATTTTTAATTTTTTATTTACATTTTAGTAAAGTTTTTTATTGATTTTATACTATATAGATTGATAAATTAGATAACTAATGGTTATGTTTGTTATATTGAAAATATCTTTCTAATTTAAGGAGTTCCTTTCATGGATCAATATCAAGCGTTATTCAATAATCCAAGTGGCTTTATATTTATACTTTTTATCTTCTATTTAATAGCAAGTTTATTCTTCTTTACCTTAACTGTATTTATCGGATTGAAACCTGTATCGTTTAAAGAAAAAATCTTAACAATCGTTATTTTAACTACTGTATTAACCCTTACTTTAACAGGGCTTTCATATGTCATTATTAGCTAATAAAAAGAGGCACCATATGATGGTGTCCCTTTATTTGAATATTTTAAATGGCATCAGTCGCAATAAAATTTTACCATTATGATTATGATTGTCTGTTAATACTTTCACTATGGATTGTGCGCCTTCATTTACTGAACGCATTAAAAATCCTTTTTGATAATTATTCAATTCAGTTTGGATACCTCCAGGCATTACACCAAATATTTCAACTGGTATTTTATTTTTCTTAAAATGTCTACCGAATAATTTAATCATCGAATTTAATGAAGATTTAGTTGCAATATAACTAAATGGATGGAAATAGCCACTAGGTTTAGACGGTATTGTTAAATTTAATATTCTTCCGTGATTTTTAGCTAAAATAGGTGTAAAGGTCTTAATCATTTCAAAATTACCAAAGACATTAACTTCTGCTAGTTCTCTTAATTCTTCAAGGTCAACATCCAGTGGTGATGCTTTCATATTGCCTGAAATACCTGCATTATTAATCAATGCTTTTAAATCAGAATGTTGTTTTGCTATATAATCAGCGGCTGCATGTATGGTATCAATATCATTTAAATCAATTTGTATCCATTCAGCTGTTATACCTTTATTTTCGAGTGTCTTAACGGCAGCACGACCTCTTGCTTCATTACGTGCACCTAATAATATCGTCCAACCTTTGTCACCTAGTTGTTTTGCCGTTTCAAAACCAATCCCCTTATTTGCGCCAGTTATTAATACTTTTTCTGTCATATATATACTCCTATAAATGTGTCTTATTGTAAATCCCACTATACAGTATTAATATGCTTAAATCACGTTACCAAGTTTTCATTTTTATTTAGGTTTGAAATAAATTTATACCTGAATTTCTATGAAAATACACCAAATAATTATCATATGTTCTATACGAAAAAGTGAAGTTATTAATTTCATTTTTATTCACTTATTTTGACTATTTCCGAAAACACTCTATCATCGACATCATTGTTTCTCGTAAACTATCGATCCTTTACAACGTCATATTCTGTCAGTATATCTATTGATATCAATTTCTTTAAAAAAGGTTTGAACATTGTTAATACAACGATTAAATCATACTTAAAAAATAATTCTAACGACATATATACGTACATTCTTTATTTATACTCTAAATGTAATTATAAAATTAAGGAGTGGGATTAATGAAAAAATTAAGTATTTTAGCAACAACTACACTAGCAGGCACTTTATTATTTGCGGGAGCGGGTTCAGCAAATGCAGCAGAAAATAATTCATCAAACTCACAGTTACAAAATACAGCTAAAGACTATCTAAATTCTCATCATGTACAAATTAATAAAAATTCAGAGTTAGTGGTTGAAGATAATGATAGAGTTAGTGGGAACGTGCCAAAGGGATATAAACCAGTCATGTTTGGAGAGCAAGGAAACAACGGACCATCTTATATTTTAGTAAATGCTAATGGTGATGTTATTGATCCACAACACCGTGAAGCGACGCCAGACCAAAATCAAACAAGTCATCAACCAACACAGAATACATCAAATCAACAACAAGCTAACGCTAATCAAACAAAAGAAACACCAACTAATGCAAATACACAATACAAAGCGGCATCATTACCAGCTACAGGACAAGAAACTAACACAACATTGATCTCTTCTGTAGCAACTATATTATTAGGACTAGGATCAATATTAACGTTCAAACGTTTTACAAAAGAAAAATAATAACTTCACTAAGTTGTTCAATTATAATGTGAACCAATCCCTCCACTCTTGAAAATAGTGAAGGGATTTTTAAATAACGACAAATATCTACATGATTTTCTTCTTATTATATGTTTGTCCCCTTTAGATAACACAAATGTAAAAACCCCCACTATTCATTAAATTTCCAATACTTATTTATCCTAGTTGAAACAGTAAGTGCGCTGCGTTTTTCAAAAGCAGCGCACTTACTGTTCTTATTAAACTACTTGCTTTATAGACATCTTATATATGGTTTTTCACCTCTAACAATAGTTTTCATCAACCTTAAATTCAAAGGCAAAAGAAACAATTTTCAATTGTTTCTTAGGTCAAAACTTGAATAAAAAGAAGGAGGTAAGAATCATGTTTGATAACAAAAGTAATGAACTATTTTCAAAAGTTAATTACACACATATAAATGAAATGGCCATGTATCGACATTTCATTTTATTGAAGTATTTTGTCCTGCACTTATGGAAGAATCACCGACATTTTTTGTCAGTGATTCTTCTTTTTTAATATTTATAAAAACCAACGTAATCACTGTTAAAACTATATTTAAAGCCAAATAGACAAAATGAAACGAACGACATTTTTATACAAATCATTTCCATATAATGTATTTGGGAGGGCGCAATACAATGGGGCACAAAACAAAAAGAATTCTGTATATTTATAAAAAATTATTATCAAATCATCATGTCAACGTGAAACATATGGCGCAATTTTTCAATACAAATACTCGGACGATACAACGAGATATTCAAGATATTAAATCATTCTTAAACGAACAAAATCAGACTATTTTATATGAAAAAACAACATGTAACTATTACATTGCTTATAAAAATGCATTCGATGATGACTATATACAGACCAATGTCACTTATGAAATGACTTATCAAGTATATCGTCAAATAAACAAACAGTATGATACTTATATCATTCAAAAAAATCGTCAGACCATCAAAGTTGTGCTTGCTATCCCTAGAGCTGATGCAATTAATCTCTGTTTTATGTATCGTAAATCGCTACGTATGATTTCACCTGAAATATTAGTTAAAAACTTCAGTCAAGAACTATCTCAATTACAAAATAACTATATATTAAAAACTATATAAAGGAGCATATTGAAATGAAGAAAATTTTAATTTTACTGTCTATATTACTTGTTGTCGGAACCGCTTGTTCAAGCGGTCCGACTAAACAAGCACAAGGTAAATGGCAAAACGATAATGGGGATATTATCAATGTCAAAGGAGAGAAGTTTAAAGTCACGATGAAAGGCTCTACCATCGAAGGTGATATTAAAGATGATAAAGATCATAAAGAATTATCGAAAGTAAAATTTGTTGGTGAAACAGCTTATATCAAAGTCGCTGATGATACATTATCAATTATCGAATCACCTGGAGATACACCTAACGACGAAGCACAATTTAAAAAAGTAAAATAATCAATAAAGGACTGTTGAAAGATGCAAAAAATCATCGTTGGTTTATTAGGTACAACACTACTCTTAACAGCTTGTAGCTCCAAAGACAATCATCACGAATCAAATAAGGAACATAAAACGAATACAACTCAACAAGAAACAAAGCGTGATGATCATGCAACACATAAGTTACCTTTACATCAATTATTAAATGACCATAATGCCAGATTAGTAATCACTCTTAAAAAAGGCGTCACCGCTAGCGAAGTATCAAATACGGACTTAATCAAAAACTCCAAAGAGAGTTTAAAAAAATTCGAGATTTCAAATATTGGTTATATCAAAAATGGCAAAGGTTATAACTACAATAACAAAATGAATAATAAAGTCACTTTTGATCAATTAATTGAAACCCCTGTTCCAGATGTTGATCGTAAACTAACAAAGTTAACAGAACATGAAATGAATTCAGGGATTAATGACTCACAAAACAAAGTTGATATTAACTATCAACCTTCTCCAATAAAAACAATTCTTTACACAAAAGACCATGCGCAAATGAAAGAAGAGGTACAACTCGCTGATTTCCAACGAGAAATGGATATGAGTGGTGATATTGGTGAAGAAAAAACAAATTGGATATCGAATCACAATAAAATCAATAACGATGACTTAGCCAACAATTTCCCAAAAGTTAAATCCTTCGATATTGAACCTTTTGAATATAAAGGAAAAACGTTTGCGGGATTCGCGACACCAGATGGTGATGCGCAAAGTTCAGATAACAATGTTGAAGATCAAAATATTTTAGAATTAACTTTATTTGAAGTGCCTAAAGATACCAAAATTATTAAAGATAAAAAGAATGATGCTGATCATATCATAGACTATCAAAATACTAATGATGGCAAACAAGAAAAAGATCAAAAAGACCATTCATTCGATAATTTATAAACATCAATAAGGAGACAGTATATGGAAACCAAACAGTATCACGTTGTTTATCATTATATCGACTTTTGGACTAATACATTTAATTATCAAAAAGAAACCAGTCGACAAGGTTTTTGGATACCTACTATTATCAATACACTCATATTGATTCTTGAATACACTTTTGTAACAATATCGTATGACAATTTCGGTTTATTAGAAGACTTTAGTGTATTCACTAAAATCATATTGATGTTAATCCCGTTGATCATGGGTATTGCTCAAACTGCCTTAACACAACGACGATTTAATAATCTCAATAGCAACAATGTCTGTCCTAAAATATGTGGTATTGCATTTGTCATCACATTTTTAGCCTTTGTCATTGATATCAAAATCATTGCGATATTCACACTCTTAATATATTTCATAACTGCACTAATCAACGTAATTATTGCCGCTCGACCTACAAAATAAATAACAATAAAGTGCCGTATAATCTGAGTTAATTCATTTTATACGGCACTATTTATATTAATAATAAAATTTATTATCTAGCCTTGTATTTATATATTTTTTCTCATAATCAAAGTTTCCAACATCTATATTAGGATTATAATTATAATTTTTTGTTAATTAAAATCTCAATATATAAAGAAAATGTAAATTTTAGAATTTTATTTATAAAATCACTAGATATTATTATTACATTTATGTTACGTTAAGATTACGAAATAAAAACAACCAAAAAAGGAGATGGATTTATATGAAACGTAAAGTCTTAACAAGTTTATCAATTTTAGCTTTAACTGGATCTATTGTATCATTTGCACCTGCTCATGCTTCAACAACACAAACTCAAGAAAAAGCATCGACAACACAGAAAGCACAATCAAAAGATGCTAAAAAACTAATAAATGATGCTTATAATATTGCCGCTAAAAAATTTGACTTCGATACAAAACGTTTAAAAACAACTGGTCATATTACTGATAAAGGATCTTATTATGAAATTCCTTATTATAACACTGATGGCGTAGGTGGTCTAAACACCATTGCTGTATATAAAAATAGTAATAAAGTGACAGTTTTCGAAAACAACACACCTCAAAACCAAGAATATGTCGGTAAAATTGACCTAAGCAAATACGATCTTAAAGATGTGCCTAAAGAATAAGAAAATTTATAAAAATGGTGAATCATTTAATCTATGATTCACCATTTTTATAGATAATCAGCAAACTTTTCTCTATATTTAATATGTAAATAAGCTCCTATTATATAAATTACTAACAATAATGCCAAATTATATATTAGCAACTTCCAATGATCAGAAAAAAACCACTTATGATATAAAATTGAATATCTATAACCTTCAACAATAAAGTATATAGGATTCAATTTGATTACATTTAATACAATTTGGTTTGTAGGCAAATATAATATTGATGAAACAAAAAATATTATTCTCATAGATGCTTGAATAACCATCTGTGTATCTCTAATAATAATCCCTAAAGTAGATGTTAATAATGAAATAACCATTGTAAAAATCAACGTATACGGTACAAAAATTAAAAGTTGAATAGTATACATAGTTGGTAGATATCCACCTATTGCACACAATAACATAATTATAAATAGTAGCATTAAGTGAGCATAGAATTTACTTACCACTAAGTAACTAGGTAAAATGGATAGCGGAAAATTCATTTTCGCAACTTGATTATACTTAGTAGTAATTGCTTTTGTTCCTTCTAAAATACCTTGATTAATAAAAAACCACATACAAATACCAACAATTAACCAATAAATGAATGGTGTGCCTTCTATTATCCTATTACTTCTAAATCCTAATCCAAAAACAAACCAATAAATCATGATTTGTATTGTTGGATTAATCAATTCCCATGCTACTCCTAAATAATTATTCTTATTTGTAATCTTAATTTGAAATTCAGCCAATCTTCTTATTAGATATATATTTATAATGTGCTCTTTTAATATAATCCATGGTGCATTCATTCAATAAACTTACCTTTCTATTTATACAATAATTCTAAAAAATAACTTGAGATAGTTTAAAACTACCTCAAGTTAAAATTCAATTTATATAAATTACAATTCACTAAAAGAAATTCTAACATATTTATATAAAATATCAAAACAATATATAATTAATTATAATAAAATCAATACACTCGATACGTTTGCCCTTTTTGTGCACCTTCTACACTTTTAACAAATGCATTAGCTACTTTATCGACAGGTACTGCTGTGAAACCTTTAAAGAATTCTCCATACTTATCTAATGCTTCTTCAACTACATTAGGACTAACATTATTAATTCTTAATCCATGATTTAATTCTAAAGCAGCTGAAGTCACAAAACCTGCGATACCGCCATTAGCCATTGCCGCTGAAGATCCTAGTTTTATAGGATCGTCCATCATAATACCTGATGTTAACGTAAAACTGCCATTTTCATTTAAATAGTGTTGACCAATTAATACTAAATTGATTTGGCCCAATAACTTACTTTGAATCGCTACATTATTTTCTTCTAAGCTCATCTCAGACAACGCTTTGAATGTAGCACCGCCTGTTGCACTGACAACTGCATCAATATTATCAATATCTTTATACATTTTTTCAATTTGTTCTGGAGAGGTTATATCCACTTGATGGCCTATATCATTCAAATTTATATTTTTTTTATCATTTATGATTTAAAATCCAATACCACTATGCGTAATATTTATATTTGTCACTTTATTATTTTTTATACTAAATATCACGCCGGGTCCTTGATTTGTTGATTTATAACTATATACTAATAACTCATTTGCTGAATTTTTCTGAGACTCCATTCTTTTTTAATTCATTACTCTTTTTTTAATATCATTTGAACATTATATATAAATACCCTACTAAAATGGCTATTCCAATAATACTATTATGAATCATATGAACCATCATGCTATCTTTGATATTACCTCTACGTGAGTAGGCAAGATAAAATACCATACCCATTGATGTATACATAATAAATGAAATGATATTATTAATACCATGTTGTGAACCAAAAACGATTGAAGAAATAATGAACGGTAACCAAAATGAAGTCTTTTTAAATAAAGTCTCTTTGAATATACCTCGATATATTAGTTCCTCAAGATATGGTGCAATAAAACTGATAGTAATTACAAAAACGATAAAAGGAAATACCTGTGCAAGCTGGCTTGCATCGGTCGCTTGTTGATTCATGTCACCAAACAATAGCTTATCGTTACTTGTTTGAGCAGACCCTGTGACTTTGTATAAAAGGAACAAAAATGCATAGACAATAATACGAAGTAAGACTGCCCACCCTATATTAATACCAATGTCTTTCGTCGTAAATTTGCCCGTATGTTCATAAGTATGCCGTCTATAGTACCGTCTAATTAACCAAACCACTACTGATACAACAATGAGATATAAGACGGTGGACATTGTAGCTTTCAAAGTGTCCATTTTAACCGATAAATTTGTAATCGTAAGTATGATAATAATAGGTAATTGTGCTAGAATCATCCAACCTATCAAAATGAGGATATTTAATGCTATATTTCCTTTCGGTGAAACGTCATTTTGATCTTTTGACAAATCTTCATTCTGATTTTCCTGATGTTGTTCCTTCATTTCATCATGATTAGTCATATTGAATACCACCTTTTTTTCATCATATTATTCATTTAACAATCGGAAAACTTTATACAATAATGGGTGGATAGGCTTAATGAAATCTCCAATTAATTCTTCAATGTGAGTTCCGAATCCTTTTTTAAACTGTTGTACGCCTAAATCATCTGCTGTCTTGCTAAAATCTCCAGTAATACCATAAAAATTATATTTAGGAATCTCATGTTTTAAAGCAAACTTAATCATATGCCATTGCAAAGCATACGCACCTTTATATTGATAGTAATGTGGATTTGAACCACTGGATAAATAATAAACTTCATCTTTTGTAGCTATATATAAGGCTGCTGCTAAATCAATAACATGCCCATCTGTTTGAATGATGTCTTGTGTTTCTGTAATTTTCTTTTCGTTACTATTCCATTGCTGTTCTAACTGTTTTAACTTGTTCTTACTCTTTTTAGAATTAGGATGCTCATTTAACTTATCTTTTGTGTTTTCTATATCTTTAGCTATTTCAGATGACTTTTTAATTAATTGATTTTTATAATCATCTAAATTAATATATGAAAGCTTAATCATTGCCTCATTCGGATACATTAACAGTACTTCTTTAAAAAATTGATATGGATTTGCCCTATATTTAAAATGATGTCGTTCTTCAGCCATTTTAAATAATTGATAAAAGCGCTCAATTTCTGATATGTCTAACGTTATTGTCTTAACACCCATTTCAATCGCATGTTGAACGTGACGCCTGGTCTTATATTCCATATTTTTTATGACATCTTCTTCTTTTTGCCCTTCCATATCTAGTACAGATAGCCATCTAATTTGACTCTTTTGAGAATAGCCAATCGTTAAACCTTGGTGCTGATAACCTAATTGATGTAATGTATGAATTAATTCTTTATTATTAATCGGTGTCACAATATCTCCAGCGGTATTTCGAACATTTTCTAAAATATACGGATCTATAGAAGCAAATAGTGCACGTCTTTTTTGTAGATATGTTGTTAAGCCTTTAAAAAAGCATTTTACTAATTCGAGATGATTAAAATCTAATACCGGCCCCTTTTGAGAGTAAAAATACTTAAATATTTTTAATGCTCTAGCTTCCGTTAGTAAACAGGCTGCGACAACCTCATTGTTATTGTTTTTAACACCGACTAGGTGGACTTGATCATTTTTTGCTTTTCTATATTTATATTGATCAATAGATTGTGTAAAATGGACCATATTATTTTGAATAAAATTGTAATATTCTGTCTCTGTTAGTTGCGTAAAATACATATTTTAATCCCCTTATTTACTTTATATAAAATAAACGGCTGATGACCTGTCTCACCAACCGTTTGCGATTACTCAATTTTTCTCAACTTTGCTATAACTAGGCTAGTAAAATTGTAAAAAATGAATTCCATATAAAATTTTTATTTTATCACTTAACTTTTTCCGTTATGGATACCGACTTCAGTAATATAACCATTATTCTCTAAAAAGCGTAATTGTTTTTCATTAAATTGATATAAATATTCATTTCCATGGGCTGTTCCAGATGGCTTATTTAAGGGCTTACCATAAGTTTTCACTAATTCAGCTTTAGAAACTACGCCTGGTTTTAATTGGAACCACACACCATCCGCTTTGCCTTTGCTAGGTAAATAAAATTGTTGATCAAATTTTTCAATTGTATCATTATCATTGCCTTTACTATTTTCAGTAATTTTATATCCATTAATGGTGAAATTGTCATTTTTAATGGCATTAATAAAATTTTTATCTAAAATAAAATCACTTTGTGATGATGTATAACCATGATAATTATAATATGGTTGCGTAGCCGCATGAGCTTCATGATGTGAAAGATCCTCAACGCCAACACCCAAAGCCACTCCAACTGCTAAAGTACCTGTTAACAAACGCTTCGATAAAGTATTCATTATTAACACTCCTTTAATAGTTAAATGTCTTTCTAAAGTAATATTACAATATATTACAGAATATTACAATATATTACAGAATATTACAATATATTACAAATTTTATTATTTGTATAATCTTGTTTATTGTAAAGTCGGTTTAAATCTCGTTATTATAAACAGAGTAATGACATTTTATTCATAACAGTAAATAATCATGAATCGAAAGTATTTAAGTTAGTTATTTATATAATTACATATTAATTTTAAAGATGTTTCAAAAAATGATATGGAAGAGCCCTATCATAACCTACAACCGTTGATTTACACCTCTACATTAATATTTATTCAATTAACAAACATAATATTTAATAATAAAAAATGATATAGGTAAAACTAATAATTACAAAAAAACTAGTAGAAGGAGAATCTCTAATTTGAAGATTCTCCTTCTACTAGTTTTATAGTCTATATTATAATTTAACTAAAATTTTTGCTTGAGATTTATCATTTACAAGTTGTTCAAATCCTGATTCTACGATATTTTCTAACTCAATTTCATCAGTAACTACATCTTTAACGTTTAAATTACCTTCGTTGATTAAGTCAATTGTTTGTTGGAATGTAGTAGGTGTGTATGCAATTGTAGAAGTAAGTTTTACTCCTGTATTAGTTAATTGCATTGGATGCCACTCGATAGGATGTCCAAAAATAGAAACGATAACAACTGTACCTCTCGCTTTTGTAACATCTATAGAAGATTTTAGTGTTGGTGCTACACCAGCCACTTCAAAAGATACATCTACACCATTTTCTGTGTACTTATTAACAACATCAACTGGATCTGACTTACCAGAGTTTATAGCATGAGTCGCGCCTAGTGCTTTAGCTTTACTTAGTCTTTCTTCTGATAAATCGAAAACAAATATTTTACTTGCACCAGCTGCTTTGGCTGCTACGACTGTTAATAATCCAATTGGTCCTGCACCAAAAATAGCTACAGTATCACCAAATAGAACTTCACCTTCTTTAATTGCTTGAACAGCAACGGCTGTTGGTTCGACAAGTGCACCTTCTTTATCAGAAACATTATCTGGTAGTTTATAAACATTTTCTTCCGGCGCATTTGTAAACTCTGCAAATCCACCATCAGAACCTAAGCCTATAAATGAATAACCATCATAAAGGTCAATATTTTCTTCTTTTTCACGTTTTGAAACTGTAGGGTTAACTACAACTCGATCGCCTTTATTAAATTTTGTAACTTGGGAACCAGTTTCTTCTACTACACCTGCAAATTCATGACCCAATGTAACTGGCGCTTTTTGGCCTAAGAATGGATCTGGCTTTTCTGTTGAAATAAATATAGGGCCTTCTAAGTATTCATGTAAATCTGTACCACAAATGCCTGCCCAAGATACTTTAACCTTAACTTCATTGTCCTGTAATTCTTTAGGTTCACGTTCTTCAACTCTTACATCTTTTTGACCATACCAAACTGCTGCTTTCATAGATAACACCCCTTAGTTTAGTTACTTTTAAATCAACTAACCTTTTAATACAATGTTTCTAAATTACTTTATGATTAGAGTTTACTCTAAAAGTTCATTTATTAACAGTCTTTCAAATTAAAAAACTAATATTTGTAATTTTTCACTATATGTTTCTTCTAAATACAAAACTATTTCATTAGTCTATATATATTCCTTGCCCAAATCTTGTTAATTATGTAGCAAATAAAGATGGTTTAAAATTAGAAAGGGGGACAGTGTAAATGGAATATACACAATATGGTATTTATACCAATAGTATCAAGCTCTAGTAACAGAACATACACGTAAAATTTTTCTAATCCAGCTACACAAGCTAAAACTTTAAACATGAATCTAGCAAGAGCAATCGTAAACACTGAGCAATTTTCAGTATCAAAAGCTTTCGCGCTTTTTATTTTAAATATAAAGTAAAAAATATAATTTAAATTGCAAAAATGCAAAGTAACTGTTCTTCATAAAAAATAATAAATAATGTGGTTTATGATTAAATACTAGTGTTTTTTTAAGTTAACTTTATGACTATCTAACACATGACTAATTTTATACATATCAAAACCTTCATATTTAAAGTGGTTTGTTTGGGTTGTTTTTGTCACAATATTTATTGAAAAAATGAGGATTTTCTCTGTTTATTGTATTTTTATTAAAACTTACTATCATTTTTAATTCTATAAATAGTTTGTCTTGTAATATTCCTTTTTCTTTCGCAACTTGTATCCCTTGCGCTTGTCTACGTTTACTTTCATTTCTTTCTTGTTCTGAAACCATTGCTAGTATTTGAATGATTAAATCTTTCATAAATTTATCTAATAAAGGATTACCAATGATTTCATTCATCATAAGTAAACTGGTAATCATTAACTGTACATCTTTTTCTTTTAAATAATTCACAGTTTCAATAATTTCATCATAATTACGACCTAAACGATCAATCGATTCCACTACAAACCGATCTTCCATTCTCACAAAATTAAGTGCTTCTTGAAATACAGGTCTATTTTATACTGACTTTCCCGATTATTTCTCTGTAAAGATTTTCTCTACTCCAAATGTTTTTAAATTTTCTAGTTGTCTTTCTAAATTTTGATCTATCGAAGATACTCTCGCATAACCTACGATCATTGACTTTCACCTCATAATTAATATACACCCTAATCGGACGTATTATATACTATTTTCATTAATAAATACTTATACGGTTAAACAAATATATTAATTTATTTGTTTACCTTAAGCATCTAATTTTTAAATGATTGTAAACTAAATAAAAATATAAAGTTTTTCTTGGTAAAAATGCGTAAAAATAGTGTGATGATGGGTAAATATAAAATAGACATAATTGATAATCCGAATTCAAAGGGACAAACAACGCTAAATCATTGTTTGTCCCTTTGATATTGATTGATAATTGATACTTATTTCAAAGTCACTATATATTTGCTACTTACAGTATTTTTTTAATCACTAAGACATTTCACTTACATCCAACTAGGCTTATCACCGTCTGTATTAGGTTTATTTAATCCAATATTTTCTTTTGAATGAAGTTTAGGATCCTGAGAAATTTTGACTGCTAAATCTGCCACACTTTTACGAGACACTTCAGTCCCTTTAAAAGGTTCATCTCGTTGTGTTACTTCATAATCAATCTCATCGTAATTCGTTAACCAAGCCGGTCTAAATATTGTGTAGTCTAAATCTGAACTTTCAATTGCTTCAGTAGCTTCTCTAAATGGTGCAAGATAAGATCCAATATTTTCATCGTTCCATTTACCAAATTGACCTGGCACTTCATGAAGTGTATTAAGAGAAGTAACAAAAATTAAGCGTTCCGTACCATTATCATTCATTGCTTCTATAACTGTCTTAGCTTGTTCTCCTAAATTTTCACCTGTAGAACTAACAAACACAGTATCAATATTTTTCATGGCATTGGCAACAGCATTTCTATCTGTCGCATCACCTTCAATAATTGTAACTCGATTGGAATCATATTCAGGTAATTTCGCTTTATTTCTTGCTAATAGTGTTAAATCCAAATCCGTGTTCTGTAAATATAAATCAATTGCTTCTTGTGAAATTTGACCACTAGCACCAACAATTAAAATACGAGTCATTTTTATACCACCTTATGAAATTTATAGTGTTTCTTTATAGAATGATTCAAGTTTTGGTAATACTTGATTAACATATTCTGGAATATCGTATAAATCAACGTGTGATGCGCCTTCAATTTTATATAATTCGTTATTGTTACCTGCTGCCTTTTCAACAGCATCAACGCTATACTCTAAAGTGTCTGCTTCAGTACCCGCAATTGATAAGAATGGTTGTGTTAACAATTCATCAATATATGTGAATGGTGCAAATGTTAATACTTCAGAAAAGCTTCTTAATAAGATTTTATTAGGTGCATTTTTATGTTGACCACGTTCAGTTAAATAATAATAGTGTCCTTGTACCATTGTTGAATTTTCAGGCATAGAATCATCAATTTCTTCAGGCACATAACCTGTCACACCATAATCAGCACCGTTTGCTTCAGCTGTACGTTGGTCAGCAACTTGATTCATAAATGCAAGTTGATCATCAATAGATACAACATCACCAGGTCCTTTACGGAATAGTGCACCAATATCAACCATACTTACAGTAGCTAATGTTTTGATACGACGTTCTGTTCTTGCCGCACTGACTGTATAACCACCACCTGCACAAACACCAAGTGCACCGATTCTATCATTATCTACAAAGTCCAAAGTTGTAAGATAATCCACTGAAGCTCTCACATCTTCTGTTCTAGCAAATGGATCTTCTAAATATTTAGGTGAGCCTTCACTTTCACCTTGGTGTGATGCATCATAGACAACTGTTACATAACCAAATTCTGCTAATTTCTCTGCGTACATACCTGCAGTCTGTTCTTTAACGCCTCCGCCTGGATGACATACTGTAATTGCTGGATATTTTTTACTTTTATCAAAGTTTTCAGGTGTATATAAATTTGCTGCTAATAAATTTGTTTTACTTTTAAAATTAACTGCTTGTTTCATAAATTTTATTCCTCCATAAAAAATTAATTCGCTGTAGAATTTTATTACTCTCGTGTGTATAATGCCATCATAGAGTGTTTAGATAAGATATTCAATTATCAACTAGTAACATATGTGGTTTAATACACATATTTTGAATAATGGGTTAAAAATGGAGGTGACTTATAATGAATATCAAAGATTTACGTGTTATTAAGACCAGAGCAAGTATCAATAACGCCTTTATGACATTATTTTTCGAAAAGGATTTTGATTCAATTTCTATTAAAGAAATTACAGAATACGCTCAAGTAGGGAGAAAGACATTTTATTTACACTATATTGATAAATATGATTTATTAGACCAAATCGTATCTGAAAAGATTACAGAACTCGAACAAATTGGCGAAACTAAAAAAAGCCTAGGTGTACGAGAAGGCACACAATTATGGTTTGAATTTTTCGAAAATAATAAAGCTTTTTTCATGATACTTTTCAATATTAATAATGCTTCAAGTTTTAAAAAAAGATTGCTTAAATTTATCGAATCAGAATTTAAGAAAAAATTACCAGTAACAGTCGCCACTAATAAAGGATTAGATTATCATTTATATATTAATTTTATTAGTAGTGGAATTATTGGCTTACTAGATATCTATTTAAATAGTAATGACCGCGAACAAGAAAAAGAAAAAATCACTTTACAGGTATCACGATTACTATCTTTATACGATTTAACATAAATAACTGTGCACAACTATCAATGTAAATGGAGGACAAGCATGTCAACAATGTCTCAAAATCGACACTTAGAATTTAAAAAGGCCGGCTTTCACTAGTTATTCTTTGATTTAAAATTTGTATATGCAATTCAAAAAATTGCACACGTTATCTTGCATGCACATCATGGTACAATATCGTTTGAATTATTCTTCAAATATGTCATGATGAGTTTAATTTTGTGGATATTATGGTCACATCAAACATTTTTTACTAATCGTTTTGGTGATGAGGTAACAAAAGATATTATTTTTATGATGGTAAATATGTTTATATTGATCTTCCTTTCGAACAGTCTCTATCCTGATTTTGAAAAAACATTTAAACCTTTTTTCTTTTGTGTTGCACTTCTGTATTTAAGTATTGGATTGCAGTATACCCTACACACGAGCCGAAAACTAAGCCATGCCGATAAGCGTACATGTCAGTCATTTGCTACCGTAGCTTTAACTGTATCTACATTATCATTTCTAGCATTATTATTACCGTCTAGTGTTCATTATGTTTCTGCATTCTTAGGCGTGTTTATTGCTGGTACTGGTTTGATTCCTTTTAGAAAATATTTAGAAGACTCACCGGTCAATATGATGCATTTAGTCGAACGTTTTTCTTTACTAACAATTATTATTTTTGGTGAAGTTATAGTAGGTCTTGCTTCAATATTTAGTATTACTAATTTTAGCTATATTTATATCTTCCAATTTTTAATTTTAGTATGTATGTTTGGTACATATTGGTTAATCACTGAAAACTATATCAATCATAAACAACGATCTATCGGTTTCCGATTAGTATATACACACCTATTAATTAACATTGCCTTAGGGACACTTAATGCAGCTTTAGTTTTTAGCGATAACACTAAACTAAATTCATATTTTGAAGTTAATTTGATGTACTTAAGTATTTTAGCCTTTTTCATTGGTATTTGGTTAAATGCACCCTATTTCCATGCAGAATTCCGTTATATTAAGCATATTATTTATGCATTAGCTCTATTACTTCTTTCATATCTCGTGAGCATTATCTTTATAGAGAATAAACATGTCATGATTATCTCTATAGCTATCACAGTAGCGATAATTATGTTGATGCATTATAGATATAATAAAATCATTAAAATATAATGCTTTATCAATAACTTTTAAATAAGGTGGTAAAATGAACTTTATTATTAGAGAAGAGAAAAAAGAAGATTATAAATTTACAGAAGACGTTATAAAAAAAGCTTTTGCTAATGAACCTTATAGTAACCATGATGAACATAGATTAGTCTCTAATTTAAGAAACTCAGATGCTTTTATCCCAAGCCTCTCATTAGTTACTTTACACAAAAATAAAATTATAGGTCACATATTATTATCTAGAGTTTTTATAATTAATAATGAAAAAATGATAGCCTCGTTAGCTTTAGCGCCTGTTTCCGTCTTACCTGATTATCAAAATCAAGGTATAGGTCAAAGTTTAATACAAAAAGCTTTAAATATAGCGACGGAATTAAATTTTGAATCAGTTATCGTAATGGGACATTCAGAATATTATCCTAAATTTGGATTTAAAAAGGCTTCTGAATGGGGGATTAAATCACCGTTTGAGGTCCCAGATGAATTAGTAATGGCTATTGAATTAAAGAAGAATGCTTTAAATGGTAATGAAGGTATTATTCAATACTCGAGTCCTTTTTTTAATGATTTAAAAACATTATTCAAAGCAGAATGAATATATTATATGAGTATCTTTATTATTTTGCATTCCTCTACTAACCAGTGTTATAATCTAGGTAACGAAAATGATTAGCAATTAATGCACCAATCCCCACACTATTGCAGTAGTGTGGGGATTTTTTCGATGCTGGCTTATAAAGTCGCCTATTAATTATTTGTTGCGTTTACTAAGCCAATAAGTATAATACGCAACAGCACAGCCACTGATGACTGGTGCTAGGATGTGAACGAAAATGTTTAGCAAAATAATGCACCTCCTCTCTGCGTCTGAATTGACGCCTGAGAGATAGGCGACTTATATATTATATCATCTACAAATATTCGATGATAGACAACTTCCGATTAATAAATCAGAGTAAATATCTTAATAATAATGATAAAAAGCACTCGTACTTCAATAGGTACGAGTGCCTTATGATGTTAACTATTTAATAATATCAATCAATTCTTTTTTAGAGGCTGCTCGAGCTGGGATCCAACCGAAGACAATACCAATTAATGTGGATACGCCTACCGCTAGGATGACTGACCCGAGACTGACGGAACTCTTAACCATATCTGGTGTTGCTAAGTCGACAATGGTAGTGATGATAATACCTAGGATTAAACCGATAATACCACCGAGTAGACATAACACAACACTTTCGACTAAAAATTGCATTTCAATGTCTCGACCTTTGGCACCAAAGGCACGTCGTATCGCGATTTCTTCGGTACGTTCGGTTACAGAAATATACATCACATTCATAACACCAATTCCTGCGATAAATAGCGAAATACCTGCCACAGCTGCCACAAAGTAAGTAATCATATCAACAATTTGTTGAGTATTTTTCATTAATTCTTCATTATCCGCGAAGCTATATTGGCCATCAGATACGCCTGTCCCTTTTTTATTCAATTCTTTTTCAACTTTTTTACCTACATCTTTCTTATTTTCACCATCATTCACAGTCACTTGCAGTTGTGGTGTCCCTTGAGATAAGTTGCTCATATAGTGATTCGCTGTTTTAGTTGGCATTTGGACCACGGATTCAAGTGGCATACCACTCGCGTCTTGGCCACTTGCATCGCCAACACCAACCACTTTAAATCCTTCGCCATTAATATAAATGGATTTGCCAACAGCTGCTTTCGCATTGTGAAATACCTTTTTCGCCACTTTACTATCAATCACAACGACTTTCTCCTGTGTATCGTTATCATCTTTCGTAAAACCATGGCCTTCATCGACCCCTGACATATGAGAAGCCTTTTTTAAACTGATTTCACCACTGCCATGTGTATTCGTTACTTTGGCAGAGTATGTACTATCTTCGCTTTCTTTAATTTTTGCACTTTTGACACCCTTAACTTGTTCTACAACACTAATATCTTCTTGTTTAAATGGATTATCTTTTGGTGCGCTCATGTCTTGTGTCATATATGAAATAGACGCTTGATTTTTCCCTGCACCGGCATCATCAAACTGTTCGTTGGTTGTTTTTTTAAACCCATTTCCCAGAGACATAATCGTAATCACGGCCGCTATACCGATAATAATACCAATCATCGTAAAGATATTACGACGCTTATTTTTTAAAATAGAGCGAAAGGCGACGGATAAAATATTAGAAAAGTTATTCATGCGTCAGCACCTCTTCCTCTTTCACACGACCATCTAAAATATGAATAATACGATCAGCTTTATTCGCTACCTCACGATCGTGCGTTACCATAATCATGGTTGTTCCTTTTTCTTTGTTTAACGACACAAACAAATCCATAATATCTTTTGATGTCTTAGAATCTAATGCCCCTGTTGGCTCATCGGCAATGATAAATTTAGGTTCGTTAATAATCGCTCTCGCAATCGCGACACGTTGTTGTTGTCCACCTGATAATTTATTAGGAAGTAAGTCTTCCTTCTGATGTAGACCAACATCTTCCAATCCTTTTAACACTTTGGCTTTACGGTCTTTACTACTCATTCCATTATAAATAAGTGGAATACTGACATTTTCAAGAATGGTATTATTTTGAATTAATTTAAAGTTTTGAAACACAAATCCTACCGTATGATTTCGTATCGTTGCGAGACGATTATCTGATGCTTTTTTATAATTGTCACCGTTAAAAAGGTAATCGCCTTCATAACCACGGTCGATAAATCCTAGAATATTAATTAATGTACTTTTACCCGACCCTGATGGTCCCATAATGGCGATAAATTCACCTTCATCAATATGAATATCAATATCTTTTAAAATATGATTCGTTTCGTCTCCATTTTTGAAATGTCGATTGATCTTTTTCAATTCAATCATGATGACACCTCAACTTTTTCTCCATCATTTAAATTACCTTTAGGATTTTTGATGACTTTATCACCAGCTTTAAGTCCTTTTTTCACAATAATTTGGCCATTGTTGCGGTCGATTTTAATATCACGTTTGTGAACTTTATTATTTTTATCTAATACAAAGACATCGTTATCTTTTGTTAAAACATCGTTAGGTAGTTTTAAAGATTTTAATGGAATTTTCGCATCCATTGAGAATCCTGATCGTACTGGAATATCTAAATCACCAATAATGACATTGTATTTAGATGTATCGCCTTCTTTACCACCAGATGGATTATTTACCGTTGGATTTGAAGCTTGTGCGGCACTACCACCATCTTGACCTTCGTCACCTTGGCTACCTGCACTTGCTTGTGCGCCACTTGCTTCACCACTAGCGCTATCATCATAACTGGTTGGTAATTCATCTATTTTAAGGATCTTACCTTTACCTTTTTTACCATTACTATTTACTGTGACATCAACTTTGTCACCTTCTTTGATTTTCTCAACATCAAACTCCGTGACAGTTGATTTAATTTGTGGATTGTCTGAAATAAGCTGTAAGACAGGTTGACCGTCGCCAGCATCTTCGCCATTTTTAATATTGACCTTACCATCAAATGCCGCATAAATACTATCGTTCATTTGTTTGTCATGTTGTGCCAATTGTTGTTGTGCTTCGTTAAGTGAACTTTGATCTTGTGTCAGTTTAGATTGAAGCTCATTATTGTTAGGACTTTGATTGATTTTTTGATAATCATCATTCACTTGGTTTTGTGCTTGATCTACTTTGTTTGCCAGTTGTTGACGCTTACTATTGTTCGTATCATAACTTAGGAGACGATCCCCTTGTTTGACCTTTTGCCCGTCATCAACTGCTGGACTCTGGAATGTGCCAATTTGACTATTGTTATTATATGTTTTGACCGATTTCGGAGATGCCTTACCCTCTAGACTAATCGGTGTTTCTTTCTTAACTGTATATGTATCGTAACCATTACTATCTTTATTACCAGAGCCTGTTGTCTGTTTCACGATGAACGCTGCAATAACTAGAAGTAGAATGATTGCCACGCCGATAATACTCCATAATATGTTTTTCTTCATGTCCTATACTCCTTAAAATGTATTATATTTTGCATGATAACATACTTTAATTATTATATATATTTAATTTAAGGAGATTTAAGCTTATTTTAAGTTTGATAATAATGAAAAAGTTTTTGTATTTCTTTTACTTACTCTATTTTTTATACTTATTTAAAATAAAAATTGATATTTTAAAAATTATTTAACAATGTTATTCTGTTATTAAAATAACAATAAGGGGAGATACATATATGGAACAAACGAATACAACACAACCTGAAGCATCACAATCTAACTTACCTTTTGTAGACCATTTTAGAAAGATACGACAAAATCCAAAATGGCTTGTAAAGTTAATCATATTTATTGTTTTAACTTTTGTATCTATGGCATTAGCATTAAATATTACAGATAATACCAAAGCCTTGAAGCAAGCAGGTTTAAGTCAATCTGAAATTGATAAGCAAAACCAATTTAATGTAGCAACGTTCATCGGGCAATCTATTGGAGCAATTATTTTTGGTATACTAATAACTTTTGTTATCTTCTTAGTTATTTCAAAAATTATGAAATCTGATGCAAGTGCTATTCAGATTTTTTCCGCTACAATTTCATATTCAATAATTACAGTAGTTTTTACAATTATCGTATATGGTATTCAAGCCTTGTTTGGTTTAACTATTCCAGAAACACATTTAGATAGTCTCAATGTATTTGATAAAGGAAATAATTACTTAGTACCATTTAGTTTATCTAACTTATTATCAGCTTATTTAATATTTGCAGTTTATTTTGGTACTAGTAAATTATCTAAAAAAGCATCTATTATTTGGGCAGTAGTTGCCTTAGTATTAACTATTGGCTTTGGCTTAATTGGTGCAGGTATGCAGGATTCTATGCAAAGTTTATCTGGCATGTAATCAATATTAAAAATTCCCAGAACCGCTTCGGAACTGGGAATTTTATTGGTTATATTGAATTACTTTTCAAATGCTTTTGTTTCAATATCTTTATCTTTTAAGAACTTCTCTACTTTCTTCTGTTGTTTACCATTCACTTTATCTTTATATTTTGAATTTAATTTATCGATTTCTTTTGTATCTTTTTTATCTAACTTTTGTAATTTTGAAGTTAATTGATTTAAATAGTCATTGGTTTCTTTAGTATATTTTCCTGCTAATTCCGTGCCCTTTTTATATCCTTTTGGTAACTCATTTTTTCTAATATAATCTTCAAAGTTTTGGTCATTTTCTTTAGACATATGTTGTAATTTATTTAGTTTCTTTTTATCTTTTTTATTGAGTTTAGTTTCCGAGCCTAAATCAGTAATATTATCTGCTAAATCCTTATTCGTATTTAAGTATGTCTTAATACTATTCTTTAATTCCTTTTCAGATAATTGCTTATTTGATTGTTGATCTACAAACACTTTCTTAGGAATAGGTGGTAACTTTTCATCGTCATTTTTATTTATCTTTTCATGATCATCATGTCCGGAACATGCTCCTAATATCAATGATGACGTAAGTAATATCCCTGTTAGCTTTTTATAACGCATGCAACCATCCTTTAAATTATATTTATTATTAAAATACATGCTATCAAAGGGTATTTAAAATGTAAAAATATTTTCTATTTCACTTATAAAAATTTAAAAGCTAAATAAATACTTAGCATTCCTATTACTCCATAGCCACCACTTACTAAAATAAAGATGAAAATATCAATTATGACTGCTCTTCGTTTACTAACATTTACTTCATTAGGATCTTTTCCATTCATAAAAGCAACAATTCTATCATAATTATCCATGCCATTTTTATATTTAATTTTATCAACATTTCCACCTGCAAATATCCCGACCATATACAATAGTAAAAATATAGCAAAGCCCCACCAACTTAAATACACAATTAAGGGCCCTAATAATATAAGTGAACCTATCAGAAGTATTAACATTATATACGTCCAAAAATCAAACTTCTTTTTTACTAACTCTCTTTGCTCCATATGAATTTCTCCTTGAACTAGATCATCTAGTGACACATTGAATAACTCACACATCATTATTAAATTATGGACATCAGGATAACTACGTTCATTTTCCCAATTCGAAATAGTTTGTCTAGATACATATAGTTTCTCAGCTAAATATTCTTGAGAATATCCTTTATTTTCACGGCATAATTTAATTTGATGGCTTATATTCATGCTTCTGTCTCCTTAATTTTCTAGTTAAAAAGTATTTCACTTTTCTTTAAAGTGATACTCATATAGAAACGTTTTCTTTAAAATAAAACTACCAAATTTGATTTACATTTTCATTAATTGTTCTGTCAAAATGTTTTTACATCTTGTTATAACAGTATTTGAAAGACTTACCTTAGACTACCTTTATATATTATTTCAAAATAAAAACGCTCCTTTTTCAGGAACGCTATCGAACTATAACTATACATCATATGCTTTTAGTATCATTTTTAACATTTTCTCAATATATGCTTCTGTGAGAGACTGTGGTTTGATTAATATATTGAAGTAGATAGGAGAGAATATGATATCGATGAATAAATCTTGATTGTCTTCTTCGATATGTTGACTAATAATGGATTTTAAAATCGTTCTATTGTGTTCAAAGTAATCTCTCATAAATTTTTCTCGTGCTTCTGTCTGTTGATTACTTATTAATATTTCAATAACAGCACTACCTAATGGTGTCTTATAGATTTTCATAACTTTAATTAGAAAATCATATAGATTATCAAACAGATTGTCATATTCTGGTTCAATGATTCGCGATTGATCTACAAACATATCTACAATCATTGACTCTTTGTCTTTCCAACGCCGATATATCGTTGCCTTAGAGACACTCGTATTCTCTGCAATTTGATCTATCGTCATATGTTTAAAATGTGTTGTTTCTAACAAACGGTTAATTTCTTCATAAATTTTTTTATTTACTGTTGGGTCTTTCGGTCTTCCAGCCATATTTTTCCCTTCTTTTACGTGCTACGTACTCCACGATTTCAAATATAATAAATGCACTTACAAACCATACTATAAATCCAACAATAATGCTAAGCAACCACATATGTGTTAGGTTGAGCATTGCCCATGTCGCTAATATACTAAACAGAACGCCAGTCATACCAAAGACTGCTCCTCGACTCACATGCATTGCCACTTTGTTACCATATTGCATTCCAGAAATACACATAGATACTAAAAATACTGCCGGGAAAGTAGCAAATATTCCTCCGAATTCTTTCCAAGGAAGTACCATTGACACGATATAACTAATTAATACTGCTAATCCACCAACTAAAAATTTAATAATTGTTAATTTCATTAAAATGTACCTCCTTTTATATATGTCTAACTACAAAAATCGCCACAGAAATTACAAGCCAACACAACATGGCAAATACTGTACCGCTTTTATAGTCTTTCTTATAAATAAAAATTGAGGTAAAAAATACAGTTAAAATACACGATATAATGCCTACTATCGCGCCTGTACTTAAATGCATAGACATTTTAATGAGTTCATCGCCCTTATGATCTATGGCTAATGCTATCACTGCTGCTAAGTAAACTGCGGGCATTGTAGCTATAATACCACCTAGTTTACCGCCAACTTTTTCTGCTATAATTGATGCTAAAGCAACCGCAAATCCACCGATTACAAAATGAAGTATCGCACTTGATATAGATATTCCGAACACAATAATCCTTCTTTGCTAATTATTAAACGAAACGTTTCGTTTACTTTTAGTGTAAAACGCACTTTATCAATTGTAAACAATAAAATCAATAGACCTAATTTTCTAATTATTACTTAACTAGTTTGAACTTTCTATTAATATTAAATCATAATAAAAACTCCTTTCATCTCAATGACAAAAGGAGTTCTACTTACTTCTTATAAATTCTGATTTTAATTTCATAATAATCATCGTGATCTCTATCTTTTTGTTCAACATGTAAACCAGATTGTTGTATTGCTTCGATACTTTTACCTACTTCATCTCTTGCTTGTGTTACATCTTGTGAAAATTGGAATGACTGTGCTTTAATCTTTTCAGGTCCTGTCTTTTGACGTACTTTATCTTCAGTTTGTTTCACATTAAGCTTTTGAGCTATGACCTGTTCAATCAACGCTTCTTGATCTTCCTCAGATAATACGAGTACAGCACGTGCATGTCGCTCAGTTATCTTACCTTCTCTTAATCTTGTAATGACTTTAGGTGCTAATTTTAGTAAGCGTAGCTTGTTAGCAATGAAACTTTGACTTTTACCTAAACTTTTCGCCAACTCACTCTGTGTCACATCACCAAGTTCAAGTAGCTTTTTATATGCTTCTGCTTCTTCTACTACAGATAAGTTTTCACGTTGAATATTTTCAATTAATGCAACCACTGCAGTTTCTTCATCATCCATATCTCGGATAATGACATCTGCTTGAGACATATTTAAAGATTGCATTGCTCTAAATCTGCGTTCACCTGCAATGATTTCGAACATATCTTCTTCAATAGGTCTTACTACAATAGGTTGTAATAATCCATGCTCTTTAATTGATTCTGCAAGTTCATGTATTTTACTTGGTTCAAATACTTGTCTAGGTTGATAACGATTAGGTACGATACGTTCAATATGAATGGACTCAACATTATTATTTCGGTCTTCTTCAATAGAACCCATGATGTCATCTTTGTTTTTTAAACCAAATAATTTTGAAAAAGGTTTCTTCATAATCCATTCGCTCCCTCTCATTCATTTCTATATCATCATATCTTACTTTTCAAGTAAAGGAGATTTATTGGGTGTACCTGGTTTTCTTGGGTATTTCTTAGATGTTTGTCGTCGTTTATCAATGACAATCATTTGTCTTTCTCCCGCTTCTTCTGGCAATTCAAAATTAAAGGTTTCTTTAACATTACCACCTAATACATTTATTGCAAATTGGGCTTCGTCTAATTCTTCTTCACCTTTAGATGATTTTAAAGCAATGAATTGGCTACCTTTTCTAACTAAAGGTAGACACAATTCGCTTAGTACAGTTAGACGCGCAACAGCACGGGCAGTAACGATATCGTAAGACTCCCTGTAGTCTCCCTTGCCAAAGGTTTCAGCACGATCATGCACAAAACTCACATCTTGGAGACCTAAATCGTCCGCTAAATGATTTAAAAATTGTATACGCTTATTTAATGAATCGACTATTGTCACTTTCAACTCAGGGAAGATGATTTTCAATGGAATACTTGGGAAACCTGCACCTGCACCCACATCACATATTGATAATGAACCCTTAAAGTCATAATAGAAACTTGGTGTGATTGAATCATAAAAATGCTTTAAATACACTTCATGTTCATCTGTAATACTTGTCAAATTCATCTTTTCATTCCATTCAACAAGTAGCTGATAGTATGTTTGAAATTGTTCTTTTTGAGTGTTCGATAATTCGATGTTGTGTTCTTTTAATTTCTCAGATAGCCATTCTATACTCATTATTGATTCACCCTTTGAAGTTTTCCTTGTTCTAAATATACAAGTAAAATTGAAATATCGGCTGGGTTAACACCAGAAATTCTTGAAGCTTGCGCAATATTAAGTGGCTTAACTTCTGCAAGTTTTTCTCTAGCTTCTGAAGCTAAACTATCAACTTTACTATAATCTAAGTCTTCAGGAATTTTCTTTTGTTCCATACGTTTTACTTTTTCAACTTGTTGTAATGATTTATTGATATAACCTTCATATTTTGTTTGAATTTCAACTTGTTCTTCAACTTCTGAAGGTAATTGATGATCTTCTTCCAAGATTTCTAAAATCGTATCATATGTCATTTCAGGTCTACGTAATAAATCAATAGCTAATATACCATCTTTAAGTTTAGAACCACCATTTGCTTCAATCACTGATTGAGTATGGTCATTTGGTTTGATACGAATATCTGTTAATCTTTGGATTTCATCTTTAATTTGTTGACGCTTATGATTAAACTGCGCATAACGTTCATCCGAAATTAAACCTAGCTCATGTCCTAAATCTGTAAGACGTAAGTCAGCATTATCATGACGTAATAATAAACGGTATTCTGCACGTGATGTTAATAAACGATATGGTTCATTTGTGCCTTTTGTTACTAAATCATCGATTAGTACGCCAATATATGCATCGGAACGACTTAAGATTTTCTCTTCTTTACCTAATACTTTACCTGCTGCATTAATACCAGCCATAATACCTTGGCCAGCCGCTTCTTCATAACCTGATGTACCGTTAATTTGGCCAGCAGTATATAAATTCTTAATCATTTTAGTTTCTAGCGTCGGCCATAATTGAGTTGGAACAATTGCATCATATTCAATCGCATAACCTGCACGCATCATGTCCGCTTTTTCTAACCCAGGTATCGTCTCTAACATTTGTCTTTGAACGTGTTCAGGTAGACTTGTTGATAATCCTTGTACGTATACTTCATTAGTATTACGTCCTTCTGGTTCTAAGAATAATTGATGACGTGGTTTATCGTTGAAACGTACAAATTTGTCTTCAATTGATGGACAATATCTTGGCCCTGTACCTTTAATCATTCCTGAGTACATTGCAGATAAATGTAAGTTGTCGTCAATCACTTGATGTGTTTTGTCGTTAGTATAAGTTAACCAACATGGTAATTGGTCTAAAATATATTCTGTTGTTTCATAACTGAAAGCACGTCCTACATCATCGCCAGGTTGGATTTCAGTTTTTGAGTAATCGATTGTTTTAGAGTTAACACGTGGTGGTGTTCCTGTTTTAAAACGTACAACCTCGAAACCTAATCCTCTTAAATTATCTGCTAATGTGACAGATGGTAATTGGTGGTTTGGACCACTTGAGTACTTCATGTTACCTAAGATGATTTCACCACGTAAAAATGTACCAGTCGTAATAACCACTGCTTTAGAGCGATATTCTGTACCGATATTTGTACGTACGCCTTTAACTTCGTCATCTTCAATAATTAATTCATCTACCATACCTTGCATAATATCTAAGTTATCTTCATCCTCGATAACATTCTTCATCTCTTGTTGGTATAGCACTTTATCAGCTTGTGCACGTAATGCTCTAACAGCTGGTCCTTTACCTGTATTTAACATACGCATTTGGATATGCGTTTTATCTATTGTCTTAGCCATTTGGCCACCTAATGCATCAATTTCACGTACAACAATCCCTTTAGCCGGGCCACCTACTGATGGATTACATGGCATAAAGGCAATATTATCTAAATTGATTGTTAACATTAATGTTTTAGCGCCACGTCTTGCTGATGCTAAACCTGCTTCAATTCCAGCATGGCCTGCACCAATTACAATTACATCATATTCTTGAACCAATTGTTGAACCTCCTTATTAAACATTCATCTATTTGTCTGAGAAATATACCCCTACTGGATTAACTTCCCTATTTATATTCGCTATTTACCTAAACAGAATTGACTAAATAACTGATCAATTAATTCATCACTTGCTGATTCGCCAATAATTTCACCTAAAATCTCCCAAGTGCGTGTTAAATCGATTTGTACCATATCCATTGGTATACCTGATTCGGCTGCATCAATCGCATCTTGGATTGATTGTCTTGCTTGTTTAAGTAATGAAATATGGCGTGAGTTAGATACATAAGTCATGTCTTGGTTTTGTACATCTCCACCAAAGAATAAATCTCTGATTTGTATTTCTAATTCATCAATACCTTCTTGTTTTAACATAGAAGTTTGGATTAGTGGTGTGTCACCAATCATTTCTTTAACTTCATTAATGTCTAGATGTGTTTCTAAATCCGTTTTATTGATAATTACAATTACATCTTCATTTTTAACAACATCATATAACGTTTGGTCATCTTCCGTTAATGCTTCATTATTATTCAACACAAATAAGATTAAGTCAGCTTGACTCAGTGCTTTACGTGAACGTTCAACACCTATTTTCTCTACTATGTCTTCAGTATCTCGAATACCTGCTGTATCTACTAAACGAAGTGGTACACCTCTGACATTAACATATTCTTCTAATACATCTCTTGTAGTACCGGCTACTTCCGTTACAATCGCTTTATTATCTTGAATAAGGTTATTTAGCATCGAAGACTTACCTACGTTTGGGCGACCTACAATAACAGTGGAGAGACCTTCTCTCATTATTTTACCCTGTGCACCTGTTTCTAATAGTTGATTAATTTCTTGTTTGATATTTTTAGATTGTTGTAATAAGAACTCTGTTGTCGCATCTTCTACGTCGTCATACTCTGGATAATCGATATTCACCTCAACCTGAGCAAGTATCTCCAATATTGATTGACGTTGACGTTTAATTAAATCACTTAAACGCCCCTCTATTTGATTCATCGCTACTTTTGAAGCACGATCTGTCTTAGAACGAATAAAGTCCATTACTGCTTCTGCTTGAGATAAATCAATTCTTCCATTTAAGAATGCACGTTTTGTATATTCACCTGGTTCAGCCATTCGAGCGCCATGGGTCATTGTTAATTCTAATATGTGATTAATAGTTAAAATACCGCCATGACAATTGATTTCAATGATATCTTCTCTAGTAAATGTTTTAGGTGCTCTTAAGACGGAAATCATGACCTCTTCAACTATCTCATTTGTTTCTGGGTCAATAATATGACCGTAATTTATTGTATGTGAATCAACTTCTGCTAATGGTTTTTTACCTTTATATAGTTTATCTCCAATTTCAACTGCTTGTGGACCAGAAAGTCTCACAATACCAATCGCACCTTCGCCCATTGGCGTTGAAATACTAGTAATTGTATCAAAGTCCATTGTTAGGCTGGCCTCCTTATTCAAGTAAATTTTCAATATTATATTGTAAATTGTTTCATTTCAAAAAGCTATTATCTTGTTCGAAATGCATGGGTTAGACTACGGGTTGTCTGAAGTTAGACTTACGTTTGTCTAAAAACCAGCTCCCCTACCCTAGTGAATTTTCTTATTAAATACTTTAGCTATTTTAAGTACATGTTCTAAACTACCTTGAATTTCTAAAGTGGACATTTTTTTAGCTGGTTGTCTTGCAATCACAATAATATCTTTCGTTATAATATCTTGTTTATGAACTTTAAAGTTTTCTCTTATCGCTCTCTTAATTTTATTTCTAGTAACAGCGTTACCTAATTTTTTTGAAACGCTAATCCCTAAGCGAAAATGTTCTTGTTCTTTATTATCATAGGTATATACTACGAATTGTCTATTTGCGACAGACTTTCCACTTTTATATATTTTTTGAAAATCTGCATTCTTCTTTATACGGTACGCTTTTTCCACCAAACATCACTCGCTTATCAAATTCTCTTACCTTAGTATTATAAACCATCAAAAATTTAACTAAAAATAAACCAGCATTTATATTGAAAACGCTGATTTCAGTCAAAAGTTTTTCTCTATCATCTATTAATTAACACAAACAATACTACATTTGATTGTTAATGTTTGAATAAATTACTGTATTCAAAACGAAAAAAAAGACCACTGATGAGTCAGTGATCTTATGCAGATAAAACTTTACGGCCTTTACGACGACGGCGCGCTAAGACTTTACGGCCATTTTTAGTGCTCATGCGTTTTCTGAAACCATGAACTTTACTATGTTTACGTTTATTTGGTTGATAAGTACGTTTTACCATGTAAAAACACCTCCATCTTTATTAAGTTATCTAACATCTCCAGGATCAAAACCCTGTTAAATTTATAGATAGATAATTGTTAAAGTGAGTAACTATTAATATAATAGCAACAAACTTATACATAAGAGATTCCTCTTATTAACTGACTGCTATAAGAAATTCTTGGTTTAATATACTTATTATCTAGTCATATTTCAAGCAACTACTACAATATAACAAATTACCACTTATAAAGCAAGCTCATTTTAAATTGATTCTTCTATATTAATTATCAAACTAACCACTCCCAAATTTATTTAGCTTTTAATGGATATTCATTTTTCATACAGCTTTATAAATTATTTCCCAAACTGTTATAATCTCTATTTTTTAACGATTATGAATATTGTGCGAAGTTATCCACTTATCAACATGACATTACTTTTAATTTGTGGACAATCAGGTTGATGTTCACAAGTTTTCACATCTTTTACGAACATATTCACAGTCATTTGACATCTATATTACTGAAAAAGTATAATTGTGTGGATAAGTCGTTTAATCATTGATTTTATAAGGATTTATTTATTAGATTTATATACAAATTAGCTGTGCATAAATCATAGTGTGCTTTAAGTTATCCACTGTCTGTGATTAACTTGTGGATAATTATTAACATGCTGTGATTATTTTTATCCACGGGTGTTATTTTTGTGTATAACTTAAAAATTTTGAGAAAGATGGAGTTATTTATGTCTGAAAAAGAAATTTGGGAAAAAGTATTAGACCTCGCCAAAGAACGAATTTCAAAAATTAGTTTTGATACTTTCGTAAAAGATACGCAACTCTATTCACTCCAAAATGATAAAGCCATCGTATTAGTCAGTGAATCTTTCAATGCGAATTGGCTCAATCAAAAATATAGTGAGATTATGCAAAGCATCATATATGAAGTGATCGGTTATGAAGTCGAACCTCGTTTTATAACTGAAGAAGAACTGTCAAAATATATGAACACCGATCAAAAACAACCTGAAGAACCAACAGCTCAAGAAACTAATCAACATCAGAATGTCGATAATCCGGGTGGTATTGAACAATTTAATACACACAATACATTTGACACATTTGTAATCGGACCAGGCAACCGTTTTCCACATGCTGCGAGTTTAGCAGTAGCAGAAGCACCAGCCGAAGCATATAATCCATTATTCATTTATGGTGGAGTTGGATTAGGAAAAACCCATCTCATGCATGCCATTGGACATCATGTTTTGAGTAACAATCCTAATGCTAATGTGATTTATACATCTAGTGAAAAGTTTACAAACGAATTTATTAAGTCAATTCGTGATAACCAAGGTGATGCTTTTAGAGAGAAATACCGTAATATCGACGTTTTACTAATCGATGATATACAGTTCATTCAAAATAAGGAGCAAACACAAGAGGAATTCTTCCATACATTCAATGAACTGCATAACAATAATAAACAAATTGTTATTTCTAGTGACCGTCCACCAAAAGAGATCTCAAAATTGTCAGATCGACTTCGTTCTCGCTTTGAATGGGGCTTAATTGTGGATATTACACCACCAGATTATGAAACAAGAATGGCTATTTTACAGAAAAAGATTGAAGAAGAGAATTTAGATATACCAATGGAATCTTTAAACTACATTGCTAATCAAATTCAATCCAATATTCGTGAACTTGAAGGTGCTTTAACACGTTTACTAGCATATTCACAATTACAAGGTAAACCTATCACGACTGAATTAGCTGCGGAAGCTTTAAAAGATATTATTCAAGCACCTAAATCTAAAAAGATTACCATTCAAGATATACAAAAAGTCGTTGGACAATACTATAACGTTCGCATAGAGGACTTTAGTGCCAAAAAGCGTACAAAATCTATTGCCTATCCACGACAAATAGCGATGTATCTTTCACGTGAACTTACAGATTTTTCATTACCTAAAATTGGTGAAGAGTTTGGCGGGCGTGATCATACAACCGTCATTCATGCTCACGAAAAAATTGTAAATGATATAAAAGCAGATCCTACATTTAAACAAGAAGTGGAAAATTTAGAAAAAGAAATCAGAAACCAATAGTTGGGAAATAATTTGAACACTTGAGCTGTTATAGTACAGTTCGAATTGAAGATTAAATTTGATTATAAAAGGGAATAATTACATCGGAAAACATATGTCATTTTGTTGTCGTTGTATGATTCTAAAAAAGATAATCAAGTTGTGGATTGTGGATAATGTTGAAAAGGTGTACACAGTATACACACTTTATCCACATGTGTATAACTTTGCTATATCAGACTTATTGTCACTTATCCACTAATTCACAGGCCCTACTACTATTACTATGAATTTAAAACCTATATAATTATATATAAACGACTGGAAGGAGTTTAAATTTTAATGATGGAATTCACTATTAAAAGAGATTACTTTATTAATCAACTAAACGATACATTAAAAGCTATTTCACCAAGAACAACTTTACCAATTCTTACTGGTATTAAAATTGACGCTAAAGAAAATGAAGTCATTTTAACTGGATCAGATTCTGAAATCTCAATTGAAATCTCAATACCAAAACAAATAGATGGTGAAGATATTGTTGATATCTCAGAAACAGGATCAGTTGTACTTCCTGGTCGTTTCTTCGTAGATATTATTAAAAAATTACCAGGTAAAGATGTTAAATTGTCTACTAATGAACAATTCCAAACACTCATTACATCTGGCCATTCTGAATTCAACTTAAGTGGTTTAGATCCAGATCAATATCCACTATTACCAGAAGTATCAAGAGATGACGCCATTCAATTATCTGTAAAAGTATTAAAAAACATCATTGCACAAACTAATTTTGCAGTGTCCACCTCAGAAACACGCCCAGTATTAACTGGTGTCAACTGGCTTATACAAGATAATGAATTAATATGCACAGCAACTGACTCACACCGCTTGGCTGTAAGAAAGTTAAAATTAGAAGATACATCTGAAAATAAAAATGTCATCATTCCTGGTAAAGCCTTATCTGAATTAAATAAAATTATGAGCGATAGTGATGAAGATATTGATATTTTCTTCGCATCTAACCAAGTATTATTTAGAGTAGGTCATGTTAATTTCATTTCTCGTTTATTAGAAGGTCATTATCCAGATACAACGCGTTTATTCCCTGAAAACTATGAAATCAAGTTAGGAATTAACAATGGTGAGTTTTACCATGCAATTGATCGTGCATCATTATTAGCTAGAGAAGGCGGTAATAATGTCATCAAATTAAGCACTGGTAATGAAGTTGTTGAACTATCATCAACGTCTCCAGAAATTGGTACTGTAAAAGAAGAAGTAACAGCAACTGATGTAGAAGGTGGCAATCTTAAAATTTCGTTCAACTCAAAATATATGATGGATGCATTAAAAGCGATTGATAATGACGAAGTCGAAGTCGAATTCTTCGGTACGATGAAACCATTCATCTTAAAACCTAAAGACGATGATTCAGTCACTCAATTGATCTTGCCAATCCGTACTTACTAATCAATACTTAAAAAGCGAAAATGAATAATAGCTGAGACACGATTAAATGTCTCGGCTATTTTTTATTTAAAGTTCATTTTAAAGTGTGTGAGCCTTTGTGTAAGCGTAAGAAAATATTTTTAGGAGGAATTTATCGATTTATAGAAAAATGAGCTAATATGCCCTTTAAAATTAAAATGACGTTAATACATAACTAAAAAAGTAATTGAAATAACCAATAAATTTAAAATAGAGACATTATCACAATAAGTAAACGTTTACATTCTTTGTTTCACATGAAATTTGAGCGCAAAACAGGTATAATATATTAATGACATAAAAAGAAATGGAGTGATGAATTTGATTCAAGAAGTTGTTGTAGAAGGTGACATTACTTTAGGTCAATTTCTGAAAACAGAAGGTATTATTGAATCAGGTGGCCAAGCGAAATGGTTCCTACAAGATTTCGAGGTTTTAATTAATGGTCAACGTGAAGTTAGACGTGGCAAAAAATTAGAACATCATGATCGAATTGATATACCTGAATTACCTGAAGATACGGGTGCTTTTTTAATCATTCACCAAGGTGAACAATGAAACTAAATACACTCCAATTGGAAAACTATCGTAACTATGAACAGGTTACAATCGATTGTCATCCTGAAGTGAATATTCTCATAGGCGAGAATGCACAAGGAAAGACGAATCTCCTTGAATCAATTTACACTTTAGCTTTGGCAAAAAGCCACAGAACTTCTAATGACAAGGAACTCATACGTTTTGATTCTGAGTATGCTAAAATAGAAGGTGAGCTAAATTATAGACATGGCACAATGCCACTGACGATGTTCATTACTAAAAGAGGTAAGCAAGTGAAGGTCAACCACTTAGAGCAAAGTAGACTAACACAATATATAGGGCATCTAAATGTGGTTCTTTTTGCGCCGGAAGATTTGAATATCGTCAAAGGATCACCTCTAATACGCCGTCGTTTTATAGACATGGAATTAGGACAAATATCAGCTGTCTATTTAAACGACCTTTCTCAATATCAACGTATTTTAAAACAAAAGAACAACTACCTAAAGCAACTACAAATTGGTAATAAGACTGACACAACTATGCTGGAAGTCTTAAATCAACAATTTGCTGAATATGCGTTAAAGGTGACGTTGCGTCGTGAACATTTTATTAAAGAACTAGAACAATTAGCTCAACCCATTCATGCAGGTATTACGAATGAACGTGAACAATTGGCGCTTAAATATTTACCAAGTTTGAAATTAAGTCATCAGGACCAAACGGAATCAGAAATGTTAGAAGAGATTCTGACATTACTTAATGACAATCTTCAAAGAGAGAAAGACCGTGGTGTGTGTCTCTTTGGACCACATCGTGACGACTTAGGTTTTAATGTTAACGGCATGGATGCGCAAACTTATGGTTCACAAGGTCAACAGAGAACAACCGCATTGTCAATTAAGTTAGCTGAAATTGAACTAATGAATATAGAAGTTGGAGAATATCCAATTTTATTACTAGATGATGTGTTGAGTGAATTAGATGACTCACGTCAAACGCACTTATTGAGTACAATTCAACATAAAGTACAGACATTTGTAACTACGACATCCGTAGACGGTATTGATCATGAAATCATGAATAATGCTAAGTTATACCGTATAAATCAAGGTGAAATTATAAAGTAACAGAAAGCGATGGTGAATACATTGTCAGATGTAAACAACACAGATAATTATGGTGCTGGGCAGATACAAGTATTAGAAGGACTAGAAGCGGTCCGTAAACGACCTGGTATGTATATCGGTTCAACTTCAGAAAGAGGTTTGCACCATTTAGTATGGGAAATTGTTGATAATAGTATTGACGAAGCATTAGCAGGTTATGCTGACGAAATTAACGTAACAATTGAAAAAGATAATTGGATTAAAGTTACTGACAATGGTCGTGGTATCCCAGTAGATATTCAAGAAAAAATGGGACGTCCAGCAGTTGAGGTTATTTTAACTGTACTTCATGCCGGAGGTAAATTCGGTGGTGGCGGATACAAAGTATCAGGTGGTCTACATGGTGTAGGTTCATCCGTTGTTAATGCCCTATCAGAGGATTTAGAAGTATACGTACACCGTAACGATACGATTTATCACCAAGCCTATAAAAAAGGTGTACCTCAATTTGATTTAAAAGAAATTGGTAGCACAGATAAAACAGGTACAGCAATTCGTTTTAAAGCGGATAGTAGTATCTTTACTGAAACAACAGTTTATAACTATGAAACATTGCAACAACGTATTCGTGAGTTAGCATTCTTGAACAAAGGTATTCAAATCACTTTAACTGATGAGCGAGACGAAGACGATATCAGACAAGACTCATATCACTATGAGGGTGGGATTAAGTCTTATGTAGAAATGTTGAATGAAAATAAGGAACCTATCCATGGCGAACCTATCTACATTCACCAATCTAAAGATGATATCGAAGTTGAAATTGCGATCCAATATAATAAAGGCTATTCAACGAATTTATTAACATATGCCAACAATATCCACACGTACGAAGGCGGTACCCATGAAGATGGCTTTAAACGTGCGTTAACACGTGTGTTAAATAGTTATGGTATGAACAGTAAAATTATCAAAGAAGATAAAGATAGACTTTCAGGTGAAGACACACGTGAAGGTTTAACAGCTATTATTTCTATCAAACATGGTGATCCTCAATTCGAAGGTCAAACGAAAACGAAATTAGGAAACTCTGAAGTGCGACAAGTTGTAGATAAATTATTCTCTGAGCACTTTGAACGTTTCTTATATGAAAACCCTAGTGTTGGTAGAATTATTGTTGAAAAAGGTATTATGGCATCTCGTGCACGTGTTGCTGCAAAGAAAGCACGTGAAGTGACACGTCGTAAATCAGCATTAGAGATTTCAAGTTTACCTGGTAAACTTGCTGACTGCTCTAGTAAAAACCCTGAAGAAAGTGAAATTTTCTTAGTCGAAGGGGACTCTGCCGGTGGGTCTACTAAATCAGGCCGTGACTCAAGCACACAGGCGATTTTACCATTGAGAGGTAAGATTCTTAATGTTGAAAAAGCACGTCTAGATCGTATTTTAAATAACAATGAAATTCGTTCTATGATTACAGCGTTTGGTACGGGTATCGGTGGAGAATTTGATATTAGTAAAGCACGTTATCATAAAATTGTAATTATGACAGATGCCGATGTTGATGGTGCCCATATCAGAACACTATTATTAACATTCTTCTATCGTTTCATGAGACCGCTAATCGAAGCGGGATACGTTTATATTGCACAACCACCGTTATACAAATTAACGCAAGGTAAACAAAAATATTACGTTTTCAACGATAGAGAATTAGATAAATTAAAAGCAGAATTAAATCCAACACCTAAATGGTCTATTGCCCGTTATAAAGGTCTTGGTGAAATGAATGCCGACCAATTATGGGAAACTACGATGAATCCAGAACATCGTTCAATGTTACAAGTAACGTTAGAAGATGCAATTGATGCCGACCAAACATTTGAAATGTTAATGGGTGACATTGTTGAAAACCGTAGACAATTTATTGAAGATAACGCAGTCTATGCCAACCTAGATTTCTAAGCACTATGAACTGAACTTTTGAAGGAGGATCTCTTGATGGCTGAATTACCTCAATCAAGAATTAATGAACGAAATATAACCAATGAAATGCGCGAATCATTCCTAGACTATGCAATGAGTGTTATCGTTTCTCGTGCATTACCAGACGTCAGAGATGGATTAAAACCAGTACATCGTCGTATACTTTACGGATTAAATGAACAAGGTATGACTCCAGACAAGCCATATAAAAAATCCGCACGTATTGTTGGGGATGTTATGGGTAAATATCACCCACATGGTGACTCATCTATTTACGAGGCTATGGTAAGAATGGCACAAGAATTCAGTTATCGTTATCCACTTGTAGATGGACAAGGTAACTTTGGTTCCATGGATGGAGATGGCGCAGCTGCTATGCGTTATACCGAAGCACGTATGACTAAAATCACGCTAGAATTACTACGTGATATCAATAAAGATACAATTGACTTTATTGATAACTATGATGGTAATGAAAGAGAGCCGTCAGTCTTACCTGCACGTTTCCCTAACTTATTAGTTAATGGTGCGGCAGGTATCGCCGTAGGTATGGCGACTAATATACCACCTCATAATTTGACAGAGGTGATTGATGGCGTACTTAGTTTAAGTAAGAAGCCAGACATCTCAATCAGTGAATTAATGGAAGATATTCAAGGTCCAGATTTTCCAACTGCTGGTCTTATCCTAGGTAAAAGTGGTATTAGACGTGCTTATGAAACAGGTAGAGGTTCTGTACAAATGCGCTCACGTGCTGAAATTGAAGAACGTGGTGGCGGACGTCAACGTATTGTTGTTACAGAAATTCCATTCCAAGTTAACAAGGCACGAATGATTGAAAAAATTGCTGAACTTGTACGTGATAAAAAAATTGATGGTATTACTGACTTACGTGATGAAACAAGTTTACGTACAGGTGTAAGAGTTGTTATTGATATCCGTAAGGATGCTAACGCAAGCGTTATCTTAAATAACTTATATAAACAAACACCGTTACAAACATCATTTGGTGTAAATATGATTGCCTTAGTTAATGGCAGACCTAAGTTGATTAATCTTAAAGAAGCATTAGTCCATTACTTAGAACACCAAAAAACGGTTGTACGTAGACGTACAGAGTACAATTTAAGAAAAGCAAAAGACCGTGCCCATATCTTAGAAGGTTTAAGAATTGCACTTGATCATATTGATGAAATTATTAGTACAATTCGTGAATCTGAAACAGATAAAGTGGCAATGGAAAGCTTACAAGAACGCTTCAAATTATCTGAAAGACAAGCACAAGCTATCTTAGATATGCGTTTAAGACGTTTAACTGGTTTAGAAAGAGACAAAATTGAATCAGAATATAACGAATTATTAGCTTATATCGATGAATTAGAAGCGATTTTAGCGGATGAAGAAGTATTACTACAATTAGTTCGTGACGAATTAACAGAAATTAAAGAACGTTATGGTGACGAACGTCGTACAGAAATTCAACTTGGCGGATTAGATGATTTAGAAGATGAAGATTTAATCCCAGAAGAACAAATTGTAATTACATTAAGTCATAACAATTATATTAAACGTCTTCCTGTATCTACATATCGTGCCCAAAACCGTGGTGGTCGTGGTGTACAAGGTATGAATACATTAGAAGAAGACTTTGTGAGTCAATTAGTTACTTTAAGTACTCACGACAATGTCTTATTCTTTACGAATAAAGGTCGCGTATACAAACTTAAAGGTTACGAAGTACCAGAATTATCTCGTCAATCCAAAGGTATTCCAATTGTTAATGCGATTGAACTTGAAAATGATGAAAGTATTAGCACAATGATTGCTGTTAAAGACCTTGAAAGTGAAGACGATTACCTAGTATTTGCAACACGTAAAGGTATCGTTAAACGATCATCATTAAGTAACTTCTCTCGTATTAATAAGAACGGTAAAATTGCGATTAACTTTAAAGAAGATGATGAGTTAATTGCAGTTAGACTAACCGATGGTGAAGAGGATATCCTTATTGGTACTGCCCATGCTTCATTAATTAGATTCTCTGAAAAAGCATTACGTCCACTTGGTCGTACAGCAGCAGGTGTGAAAGGTATCACATTACGTGAAGGTGATGAAGTAGTCGGTTTAGACGTCGCACATGCGAATAGTGAAGATGAAGTATTAGTTGTTACTGAAAATGGTTACGGTAAACGTACACCAGTTGCTGATTATCGATTATCAAATCGTGGCGGTAAAGGTATTAAGACGGCAACAATTACAGAACGTAATGGTAACATCGTATGTATTACAACTGTTACAGGTGAAGAAGACTTAATGGTAGTAACGAATGCAGGTGTGATTATACGTCTAGATGTGCATGATATTTCACAAAATGGCCGTTCTGCACAAGGTGTTCGACTTATGCGTTTAGGTGATGACCAATTTGTTTCAACAGTAGCTAAAGTAAAACAAGAAGATGACGCTGATGAAACAGAATCAGAAAATGAAAGTGATAACGCTCAAGGTGAGTCTAATAACGAAGAAGTTATTGAAGGTGGCGCACCAGGCAAAGCGATTCAAACTGAAGTTACTGACGAAGAACAAGATTCAGAAGATAATCAAGATGGCGATGAACGTATCGATGTAAGACAAGACTTTATGGATCGTGTAAATGAAGATATCGAAAACGATTCAGACAATAATGAAGATGAATAAGCAATAATATAAAGTAAAAAATAAGACTCCCCTATCATCGGGGAGTCTTATTTTATGTAATAAAAAGGATATGGCAAGTGTTAAATATGACCATATCCCCTATAAATGCTATTCTTCTAATTGTTTCATTGCGTATGGAATTTCATTGATTAAACGTGATGGTGGTACGACATACATCGTTTCAGAAAGCTTTTCTCCGATATAACTATGCGTATATGTGGCGCTCATCACCGCTTCTTTAATACTGTCAAATTGGCCTACAAAGCTAGTAATCATTCCTGCTAAAGTATCTCCCATACCACCAGTTGCCATAGCTGGGCTACCGATAGATAGTTTATAATCATCATTTCTAAAGTAAATCTCAGTACCATGTTTTTTTAGAACAACTGTCGCGCCAATACGATCAACCGCTTCACGATTACGCTCATAAGTTTGTTCTTCAATTGGAATACCACTTAAACGTTCCCACTCTTTTTGATGTGGCGTAAAAATTACTCGACATGAAGGTAGTTGAGGTTTAAGTTTACTAAAAATAGTAATAGCATCACCGTCTACTATTAAATTCTGATGAGGTTGGATGTTTTGTAATAGGAAAGTAATGGCATTATTTCCTTTAAAGTCTACACCAAGTCCAGGTCCAATTAAGATACTGTCTGTCATTTCAATCATTTTAGTAAGCATCTTTGTATCGTTAATATCGATAACCATTGCTTCCGGGCATCGAGAATGTAATGCAGCATGATTAGTTGGGTGTGTTGCTACAGTGATTAAACCACTACCACTAAATACACATGCACGTGCTGCTAACATGATTGCACCACCTAAATTAGCAGATCCACCAATTAATAGGATTTTACCGTAATCACCTTTATGAGACTCTTCTTTTCTTTTAGGAATATTAATAGTATCTAAAGTTTCCATCTACCTAAACCTCCTTTTACCGGATTATCTATTTCTATTATACAAACCGGTTTATGTTCATTGATTCATTTGATATTGAATATAAGTCACAACGATGTGTGTGCTTTTAAATACAATAAAAAATACTATACCTGTAATACACTTTCGTCAATAGGAATTTAAGAAATGTAACGATATATATACCAAGTATAACAATGACAATATTTTAGCGTATTAAATAATTAAATTGTTAATGTATTATAAAAATTGTAAAAGGTATTGTTTATATAAAAATGAAAACGTATACTTTTTGATAATGGAAGTTTTAATTCTACATAAAGGGGAGCTGTTTCTATGACTTTATTTTTAAATGGAGATGCTTTAACGATTGAAGATATTAAACAATTATTACACCAAGATTTAAAAATTGAAATCACAGAGGAAGCATTAGAAAGAGTTAAAAAAAGTAGAAGCGTAGTAGAACGAATCATTAATGATAAAGAAACCATTTATGGGATTACCACAGGATTTGGTTTATTTAGTGATGTGCGTATTGATTCGACTCAGTATAATGACTTACAAGTTAATTTAATACGTTCACACGCTTGTGGGATGGGCGAACCATTTTCTAAAGAAGTATCACTCGTGATGATGATTTTACGACTTAATACATTATTAAAAGGAAATTCAGGGGTAACGTTAGAATTGGTCGACCAGCTCAAATATTTCATCAATGAGCATATTATACCTGTGATTCCTCAACAAGGTTCACTCGGTGCATCAGGTGATTTGGCACCATTATCTCATTTAGCTTTAGCACTTATTGGTGAAGGGCTTGTTTATTTTAAAAATGAAGAAGTTGATAGTCGTTATGTCTTAAATGAATTAGGAAGAGCACCATTACATCTACAAGCTAAAGAAGGATTAGCACTAATTAATGGCACACAGGCTATGACTGCACAAGGGGTCATTAATTATATTGAAGCGGAAGACTTAGGTTACCAAGCAGAGTGGATTGCGGCGCTCACACATCAAGCGTTAAATGGTATTGTTGATGCATATGATCATAGAGTACATGCAGTTAGAAATAGTCAAGAACAAGTAGATGTCGCGGCACGTATGCGTCATTGGTTAGCAGACTCGAAGTTAACAACAAGACAAGCTGAGATTCGTGTTCAAGATGCTTATTCTTTACGTTGTATTCCACAAATTCATGGCGCAAGTTATCAAGTGTTTAACTACGTAAAAGAAAAGTTAGAGTTTGAAATGAATGCTTCAAATGATAATCCGCTTATCTTTGATGAAGACGGTGAAACAACAGTCATATCTGGTGGTAACTTCCATGGACAACCTATCGCCTTTGCGCTTGATCATTTGAAATTAGGTGTCAGTGAATTAGCGAATGTTTCAGAACGACGTGTGGAACGACTAGTGAATCCGCAATTGAATAACGGTCTACCTGCATTCTTAAGTCCAGAACCTGGTTTACAAAGTGGCGCGATGATTATGCAATATGCAGCTGCGAGCCTAGTTTCTGAGAATAAAACACTTGCACATCCAGCGAGTGTAGATTCTATACCATCTTCAGCTAACCAAGAAGATCATGTGTCTATGGGAACGATTGCTTCAAGACATGGTTATCAAATGATTGAAAATGCACGACGAGTGATAGCGATTGAATGTATTATTGCGTTACAAGCAGTTGAATTAAAAGGGGTCAATCAACTCTCACCTAAAACACGAGACAAATATGACGAATTTAGAAACATTGTGCCATCTATCAAACAAGATAGACAATTCCATAAAGACATAGAAGCCGTAGCACAGTACTTAAAGGATAGTGCATATCATTAAGACATTCATAAAATGAAAATGATTGAATTTTAAAATAACTTGAAAATTACAAAAAACTTTGCTATATTGTGTGTAAGTTAATAAAACATTGTTCGTAGGCCAAGTAGTATTATTGATGGATTTCAGAGAGCTTGTGGTTAGTGAGAACAAGTAATCCACTTTAATGTGAATCTACCTACATTTAGTGAGCAATCGGCGAATAACCGTTATTTTAGTTAAGTGCAAATGAAGTAACATTTCATTGAGATGTTTGCTTTGTTTGTTAAATAGGGTGGCAACGCGTAGACCACGTCCCTTGTTGGGGCGTGGTCTTTTTGTATGCTTTTATATACATAGTTGGCATGCTAAAATATATATTTTTTAATGGGAAAGGATGAAGGTTTCATGTTAGATATTAAACTTTTTAGAACAGAGCCAGACAAAGTTAAGAGCAAAATTGAATTAAGAGGAGACGACCCTAAAGTAGTCGATGAGGTATTAGCATTAGATGAAAAGCGTCGTACATTAATAAGCAAGACAGAAGAGATGAAGGCTAAACGTAACAAAGTTAGTGAAGAAATCGCTCAGAAAAAACGTAATAAAGAAAATGCTGATGATGTTATCGCTGAAATGCGTCAATTAGGGAATGACATTAAAGAATATGATACACAATTAAATGAAATTGATAATAAAATGTCTGATATTCTATGTCGTATTCCAAACCTTATCAATGATGATGTACCACAAGGTGCTTCAGATGAAGAAAATATCGAAGTTAAAAAATGGGGTACACCACGTGAGTTTGATTTCGAAGCGAAAGCACACTGGGATATTGTAGAAGATCTAAAAATGGCTGACTTCGATCGTGCCGCTAAAATTTCTGGCGCACGTTTCGTTTATCTAACAAGAGACGGTGCACAATTAGAACGTGCATTAATGAACTACATGATCACTAAACATACAACACAACATGGTTACACTGAAATGATGGTACCTCAATTAGTTAACGCTGATACAATGTATGGTACTGGTCAATTACCTAAATTCGAAGAAGATTTATTTAAAGTAGAAAAAGAAGGACTATATACAATTCCAACTGCTGAAGTACCTTTAACAAACTTCTATCGTGACGAAATCATCCAACCAGGTGTTTTACCTGAAAAATTCACTGGACAATCTGCATGTTTCCGTAGTGAAGCGGGTTCAGCTGGTAGAGATACAAGAGGTTTAATTCGTTTACACCAATTCGACAAAGTTGAAATGGTACGCTTTGAAAAACCTGAAGATTCTTGGGATGCTTTAGAAGAAATGACTACAAACGCTGAAGCAATCTTAGAAGAATTAGGATTACCATATCGTCGTGTTATCTTATGTACTGGAGACATTGGTTTCAGTGCTAGTAAAACATACGACTTAGAAGTATGGTTACCAAGTTATAACGACTACAAAGAAATCAGTTCTTGTTCAAACTGTACTGATTTCCAAGCACGACGTGCCAATATCCGTTTCAAACGTGATAATGCAGCTAAACCTGAATTAGCGCATACGTTAAACGGTAGTGGTTTAGCTGTAGGTCGTACATTCGCAGCAATCGTTGAGAACTACCAAAATGAAGATGGTACTGTAACTATCCCTGAAGCCTTAGTACCATTCATGGGTGGTAAAACTCATATTCAAAAGCCAACTAAATAATTTAGATTGTTAGCGAATGACTAGCTATACAATGCGCGGTAATGAAGAGCCATCATTGCCGCGTATTTTTTATGCCAATAATCAAAAATAAGAGGGTAGGGGAGTTTGAAGAGAGCACGGTTTATATGAGAAATTAAGAGGTAAGTCTAATTATTTATAGAAAATTCTGTCATATTTAAACTGTTGTGATGACAGCGTTTTAAAACTGAGGTTTGTCTAACGTCACACATACCGATGTCTAAAGTGATTGCCGTTTTCTTCATTGTATATTAGACTTGAGTTTATTATTTAAACGTATATTCATTTGGTATTAGAAAGGGGAGACAAAATGACCCATCTCACATTTAGACAGGGTGTTAAAGAATGTATTCCAACACTATTAGGATATGCAGGTGTTGGTATTTCATTTGGCATTGTTGCTGCATCTCAAAAATTTAGTTTATTAGAAATTATATTACTTTGTTTAATTATTTATGCCGGTGCAGCGCAATTTATTATATGTGCGTTAGTCATGGCTGGAACACCGATAACAGCGATAGTGTTAACAACATTTATTGTTAATTCACGTATGTTTTTATTAAGTATGACGTTAGCTCCCAACTTTAAGTCTTATGGTTTATGGAATCGAATTGGACTTGGTTCTTTAGTAACCGATGAAACATTTGGTGTAGCCATTACGCCTTATTTAAAAGGTGAGCCAATTAACGATCGTTGGTTGCATGGTTTAAACATCACAGCATATTTGTTTTGGACCTTTTCTTGTGTAGTTGGTGCTATATTCGGCAAATATATTTCGAATCCAGAGATGTTAGGATTAGATTTTGCGATTACAGCTATGTTTGTATTTTTAGGTATTGCTCAATTTGAATCTGTTAAAAAGTCTAAGATCAACATCTATCTTGTGCTGATTCTATGCGTCATTGTGATGATGTTATCGTTAAGCTTTGTTATGCCTTCATATGTAGCAATTATAATATCTGCAGTTGTCGCATCTACATTAGGGGTGGTGATGGACAGATGATGACAGATCAACATATGTTAATCATTATTATTCTATGTGGTATTGTTACGATTTTAGTTAGAGTGATTCCATTTATGATGATTTCACGAGTGAATTTACCAGATGTTATTATTCAATGGTTGTCCTTTATTCCTATCACGCTTTTTACAGCACTTGTCTTGGACGGTATCATTCAACAACATGAGGGTAGCGTAGGCTATACACTCAATGTGCCATTCATTATTGCATTAATACCAACTGTATTATTAGCTATATATACGAGAAGTCTAACTTGGACCATTTTAGGCGGTATTGCATTTATCGCTGCCTTGAGATTCTTTCTATAGAAATCAAGGTCTACATATTGAATTTCGTAAAGGAGTTAGTTAAAATTTAAGTAGTTAGAAAATTTAGATAATTAATATATTTATTCAAAACTTAATCATAAAATCTTATTCAGAGAAGTTGAGGGACTTGGCCCATAGACGCTTCAGCAACCGGCTATAAAGAATACGAGTACGGTGCTAAAACCAACGAGCACTCGGATGATAAGTACTGAACCGCTTCTTACTTTTCATAGAGTAAGAAGCTTTTTTATTTAAAGGAGGATGGATTCATATATGTCGAATTATACAGTTGATACATTAGAATTAGGCCAATTTACGACAGAGTCTGGAGAAACGATACGAAACTTAAAATTAACATATGAACATGTAGGTTATCCTGGACAACCATTAGCATTAGTTTGCCATGCATTAACTGGTAATCATCTTACATATGGTACAGATGAACATCCAGGTTGGTGGCGTGAAATTATTGATGGTGGTTATATGCCTATCAATGATTATCAATTTTTAACATTCAACGTGATAGGGAGTCCATTTGGTTCCAGTTCAAAGCATAATGATCCACATTTTCCAGATCATTTAACATTAAGAGATATCGTACGCGCACTGGAGAAGGGGATAGAAGCACTAGGATTTAATAAAATAGATATTTTAATCGGTGGTAGTTTAGGTGGTATGCAAGCACTAGAATTACTTTATAATCGACGATTCCAAGTAGATAAAGCGGTTATACTTGCTGCTACAGATAAAACCTCATCGTACAGTTGTGCCTTTAACGAAATTGCTAGACAAGCGATTCATATCGGAGGTAAAGAAGGTTTAAGTATTGCCCGACAATTAGGATTTTTAACCTATCGATCTTCTAAAAGTTATGATCAACGCTTCACACCTGAAGAGGTAGTTAGTTATCAACAACATCAAGGGAACAAGTTCAAAGAATCCTTTGATTTATCATGTTATTTAACCCTGCTGGACGTCTTAGATAGTCATAATATTGATAGAGGCAGAGATGATGTTGATGAGGTGTTTAAATCATTAGACACAAAGGTATTAACGATGGGATTCATAGATGATTTGTTATATCCAGATGATCAAGTGTTAGCGGTAGGACAACGCTTTAAATATCATCGACACTTTTTTGTACCAGATAACGTGGGACACGATGGTTTCTTACTAAATTTTGAAGATTGGGCACCCAATTTATATCACTTTTTAAATGCGAAACATATTCGACGATAATGACTATTTTTATAATCATAAAATAAGTTGTATTTCTCTCTAAAATACTGCTGGAATTGACCGACATAAATACCAGTAGTACTTTATTGTTTATTTTTTTCAAAGAGGTTAAAATGGTAATTATAGTCAAAAAAAGTATGGGAGTGGCGTGTGTGTTTTCAAAAATACAACCTAAAGCAACTATTATAGGTACATTAGCATTAGTGATAGTCGCTTTAGTAACACATGTATTACCTATTCTCGGCTTAATTTTATGTTTATTTGCAACAATCCCAGGTGTCGTATTATGGAACAAATCTATTCAGTCATTTGGAATTAGTGCCTTAGTAACAGTTATAATTACAACATTATTAGGTAATACATTCGTCTTAAGTATGATGGTTTTAGTGATTTTAACGAGTTTAATCATTGGACAATTACTTAAGGAAAGAGCAACAAAAGAAAGAATTTTATATGTAACAACGGTATCTCTAAGTTTAATGACATTGATAGGATTCATGTTATTACAAGTATTTGAAAAAATCCCAAGAGCAGCCGCATTAGTTAACCCTGTTAAAGAAACCGTTCATAACATGTTATTAACAAGTGGAGCAGATGCTGATTACAGACAGATGCTTGAAGAAAGTATCCGCCAAATGACGGTCCAACTCCCTAGTTATCTCATTATTATCGTTTTTCTTTTCGTTTTAATTAATCTGATCATAACATTTCCAATCTTGCGCAAATTCAAAGTAGCTACGCCAATATTCAAACCGCTTTTCGCTTGGCAAATGAATCGTACGCTATTAACAATCTATATTATTGATTTAATTTGTGTCATGTTTGCGACCCAACCAAGTACGTTCCAGAGTATCGTATTAAACTTTGAAGTTGTGTTATCATTAGTGATGTACATTCAAGGGATGAGCGTGATACATTTCTTCGGAAAAGCGAAGCGACTACCGAATGTAGTAACTATCATATTAATGGTTATAGGAACATTATTAACGCCAATGACTCACATTGTAGGGTTATTAGGTGTCATCGATTTATGTATCAATTTAAAACAACTAATGAACAATAATAATAAAAAGTGATGAGAGGTGGAAGAATGAACCGTCAATCCACTAAAAAAGCTTTGCTCATACCATTTATTATAATGGTACTGACTGCTATTGCATTAGTCGTCGTTTGGTTTATATTTAACCAAATCGTGGCAGGTATAGCTGCAGGTATACTACTAGTAATGATTATTGCTAGTGTGTTCTTGTTAAGACAAGCTTTTATGAAAATGGACAGTTATGTGGATGGTTTAAGTGGTCATATTACAACAAGTAGTAATAAGGCGATTAAACACTTACCGATAGGGATGATTGTGTTAGACGAGAATGATCATATTGAATGGGTCAACCATTTTATGTCTGAACATTTAACAACTAATGTCATTTCAGAATCGGTAAACGAAATATTTCCCAATATCTTAAAGCAATTGGAGAAAGTTCAAGAAGTAGAAATTGAACATGAAAATTATCATTATAGAGTACGTTATTCAAGCAATGAACATTGCTTATACTTCTTCGATATTACAGATGAAGTACAAACGAACCAACTATATGAAGATTCAAAACCCATTATTGCAACATTATTCTTAGATAACTACGATGAAATTACGCAAAACATGAACGATACACAGCGATCTGAAATTAACTCAATGGTTACGCGTGTGATTAGTCGTTGGGCATCAGAATATAATATTTATTTCAAACGTTATAATTCAGACCAATTCGTAGCCTATTTAAATCAAAAGATTTTAGCCGAAATCGAAGACTCAAATTTCAACATTTTGAGTCAATTACGTGAGAAAAGTGTTGGTTATCGAGCACAATTGACATTAAGTATTGGTGTCGGTGAAGGTACTGAAAATCTTATCGACTTAGGTGAATTATCACAATCAGGTCTAGACTTAGCGCTAGGTCGTGGTGGTGACCAAGTCGCAATTAAAAACATGAACGGTAACGTACGCTTTTACGGTGGTAAGACTGACCCGATGGAAAAACGTACACGTGTAAGAGCGCGTGTTATCTCACACGCATTAAAAGATATCTTAACTGAAGGCGATAAAGTCATCGTGATGGGACATAAACGACCTGACTTAGATGCCATTGGTGCAGCCATTGGTGTGTCTAGATTCGCATTAATGAATAATCTAGAAGCATATGTTGTCTTAAATGAATCTGATATCGATCCAACATTGCGTCGTGTCATGGATGAAATTGATAAGAAACCAGAACTTAAAGAACGATTTATTACATCAGACGATGCTTGGGACATGATGACATCGAAAACAACGGTTGTTGTCGTAGATACGCATAAACCTGAAATGGTTCTAGATGAAAATGTCTTAAATAAAGCAAATCGTAAGGTAGTGATTGACCACCATAGACGTGGTGAAAGCTTTATCTCCAATCCACTACTGGTTTATATGGAACCTTATGCAAGTTCAACAGCCGAACTTGTCACAGAGTTGCTAGAATATCAACCAACAGAACAACGTTTAACACGTCTTGAATCTACTGTTATGTATGCAGGTATTATTGTTGATACAAGAAACTTCACATTACGTACGGGTTCAAGAACATTCGATGCAGCAAGTTATTTACGAGCACATGGGGCAGATACTATTCTTACACAACACTTCTTAAAAGATGATGTGGATACGTACATTAATCGTTCTGAATTAATTAGAACAGTCGAAGTACAAGATAACGGTGTTGCGATTGCACATGGCTCGGACGATAAAATTTATCATCCTGTTACAGTTGCACAAGCAGCCGATGAGTTGTTAAGTTTAGAAGGTATAGAAGCTTCATATGTCGTTGCCAAACGTGAAGATAATTTAGTCGGTATCTCAGCCCGTTCATTAGGCTCAGTTAATGTTCAATTAACTATGGAAGCCCTTGGTGGCGGTGGTCACTTGACGAATGCAGCGACACAATTAAAAGGTGTCTCAGTCGAAGACGCCATTGTACAATTACAACAAGCAATAACAGAACAAATGAGTAGGAGTGAAGACGCATGAAAGTAATTTTCACACAAGATGTTAAAGGTAAAGGTAAAAAAGGTGAAGTTAAAGACGTACCAGTAGGTTATGCAAATAACTTCTTATTAAAAAATAATTATGCCGTAGAAGCCACACCTGGTAACTTAAAACAATTAGAACAACAAAATAAACGTGCTGAAGCAGACAGACAACAAGAAATTGATGACGCTAAAGCATTAAAAGAAAAATTAGCTAACATCGAAGTTGAAGTATCTGCTAAAACAGGTGAAGGCGGTAAATTATTTGGTTCAGTAAGTACGAAACAAATTGCCCAAGCCCTTAAAGATCAACATGATATTAAACTAGATAAACGTAAAATGGATTTACCACAAGGTATCCACACATTAGGTTATACAAATGTACCTGTTAAATTAGATAAAGAAGTTGAAGGTACAATTCGTGTGCATACAGTAGAACAATAAAGATGGATTGAAAATAGAGGTGTAATCAATAATGGATAGTATGTACGAGCAAAATCAAATGCCACATAGCAATGAAGCCGAACAATCTGTCTTAGGTGCCATTATTATTGATCCGGAATTAATTAATACAACTCAGGAGGTGTTACTTCCTGAGTCATTTTATAGAGGCGCCCATCAACATATTTTCCGTGCGATGATGCACTTAAATGAAGATAATAAAGAAATTGATGTAGTGACGTTAATGGATCAATTAACGACTGAAGGAAGCTTGAGTGAAGCGGGTGGCCCGCAATATCTTGCAGAATTATCTACCAATGTCCCTACAACAAGAAACGTTCAATATTATACTGATATCGTATTTAAACATGCGCTTAAACGTAAGTTGATTCAGACTGCAGATAGTATCGCCAATGACGGATACAATGATGAGTTAGAATTAGATACGATTTTGAGCGATGCAGAACGACGCATTTTAGAACTATCATCTACACGTGAGAGCGATGGTTTTAAAGATATTCGAGATGTATTAGGACAAGTGTATGAAACTGCTGAGGAGCTCGATCAAAATAGTGGTCAAACACCGGGTATTCCAACAGGTTATAGAGATTTAGACCAAATGACAGCTGGTTTTAACCGAAACGACCTAATCATTTTAGCTGCACGACCATCTGTTGGTAAGACTGCCTTCGCACTTAATATTGCCCAAAAGGTAGCAACACATGAAGATTTATATACAGTAGGTATCTTCTCTCTTGAGATGGGGGCAGACCAATTAGCAACACGTATGATATGTAGTTCGGGTAACGTTGACTCAAACCGATTAAGAACCGGTACAATGACCGAAGAAGATTGGAACCGATTTACGATTGCAGTTGGTAAATTATCTCGAACAAAAATATTTATTGATGATACGCCAGGTATTCGAATCAATGATTTACGTTCTAAATGTCGTCGACTTAAACAAGAGCACGGTTTAGATATGATTGTGATTGACTATCTGCAATTGATTCAAGGTAGTGGTTCACGCTTCTCAGATAACCGTCAACAAGAAGTATCTGAAATTTCACGAACGCTAAAAGCTATTGCACGTGAGCTAGAATGTCCTGTTATCGCACTGAGTCAGTTATCTCGTGGTGTTGAACAGCGACAAGATAAACGTCCGATGATGAGTGACATTCGTGAATCAGGATCTATCGAGCAAGATGCTGATATTGTTGCTTTCTTATATCGTGATGATTATTATAATCGTGGCGAAGATGAGGATGACGATGATGATTCAAGCTTTGAGCCACAAACTAATGATGATAATGGTGAAATTGAAATTATCATCGCTAAGCAACGTAACGGCCCAACAGGTACCGTGAAATTACACTTTATGAAACAATATAACAAATTTACTGATATAGATTATGCTCATGCAGAAATGTCATAAAATATTTTAAATATAAATTCCGTACAATAAATGACTTTGTAGTTTTATTGTACGGTTTTTGTTTTGTATAAAGGTATTTAAAAATCACTAAGTATGTGTCTTGGATTTCTGATTAAATACGTTAAACGCCGTCATTATAGCTTTTGTGTGCATTTTAACTTTCATTATAAAGAAAAATAGATGAATTTGATTGTACGAAATCAATGTTCGATTTTTATTTGCATTATAGTATCTATATTGGTAAAATACTTCATGGTTAAATGAGAAAAATTTGGAGGTGCTCTTATGTCATCAATCGTAGTAGTTGGGACACAATGGGGAGACGAAGGTAAAGGTAAAATTACAGATTTCTTAGCAGAACAAGCAGACGTGATTGCACGTTTTTCAGGTGGTAATAATGCAGGACATACCATCCAATTTGGTGGAGAAACATATAAATTACATTTAGTACCATCAGGTATCTTCTATAAAGACAAATTAGCAGTTATTGGTAATGGTGTGGTAGTTGATCCAGTTGCATTACTTAAAGAATTAGACGGTTTAAATGAACGTGGTATTTCAACAGATAACTTACGTATTTCTAACCGTGCTCAAGTGATTTTACCTTATCATATTGCACAAGACGAGTATGAAGAGCGTCTTCGCGGTGATAATAAAATCGGTACAACTAAAAAAGGTATCGGCCCAGCATACGTAGATAAAGCACAACGAATTGGTATCCGTATGGGAGACTTAGTCGAAAAAGAAACATTCGAAAGACTATTAAAACAAAATATTGAACATAAAAATGCATATTTCAAAGGTATGTTTAATGAAACATGCCCAAGCTTCGATGATATGTTTGAAAAATATTATGCTGCAGGTCAACGTTTAAGAGAATTTGTTACAGATACACCTAAAATCTTAGACGACGCAATTGTTGCAGATGAAAAAGTACTATTCGAAGGTGCCCAAGGTGTTATGTTAGACATCGACCACGGTACATATCCATTCGTTACTTCAAGTAATCCAGTAGCAGGTAACGTTACTGTAGGTACGGGTGTAGGTCCAACATACGTATCTAAAGTAATTGGTGTATGTAAAGCTTATACATCACGTGTTGGTGATGGTCCATTCCCTACAGAATTATTTGATGAAGATGGTCATCACATTAGAGAAGTTGGTCGTGAATACGGTACAACAACTGGTCGTCCACGTCGTGTAGGTTGGTTCGACTCAGTAGTATTACGTCATTCACGCCGTGTAAGTGGTATTACAGACTTATCAATCAACTCAATTGATGTGTTAACTGGCTTAGATACAGTTAAAATCTGTACAGCATATGAATTAGATGGTAAAGAAATTACTGAATATCCAGCTAACCTAGATCAATTAAAACGTTGTAAACCAATCTTCGAAGAGTTACCAGGTTGGACGGAAGATATTACAGGTTGTCGTACTTTAGAAGAACTTCCTGAAAATGCACGCAAATATTTAGAACGTATTTCTGAATTATGTGGCGTACGCATTTCAATCTTCTCAGTAGGTCCAGATCGTGAACAAACAAATTTATTAGAAAAATTATGGTAATTAATACCGATAAGCCGTTAAATGATATAACAATTATTTAACGGCTTTTTTTATATTTAATATGATGATAAAAATGCTTGAATATACTACAAAATAACTAATCAATTGTTCTTTATTATTACTGTCTCAGGCCTAATTAAAAATAATGTTAAAATTATGTAAAAAATATCTTGTCATTCAAATATTGGCTGTGCTATAATCTATCTTGTGCTTAAGAACGGCTCCTTGGTCAAGCGGTTAAGACACCGCCCTTTCACGGCGGTAACACGGGTTCGAGTCCCGTAGGAGTCACCATTTTTAGGTCTCGTAGTGTAGCGGTTAACACGCCTGCCTGTCACGCAGGAGATCGCGGGTTCGATTCCCGTCGAGACCGTATTGCCTACCCAAGAGGGTAGGCATTTTTTTATGTCCTTTTATGATCAATGAAAGCAATGCCACTTTATTTAATAATTATTCCTCATTTTACAAGTCGATGACATTTGGCAATCGAAACTTAACATTTCCTCAATTATCGTTAGAAATAAATGGAAAAACATTGAATTAATCGGTTTTATACTAAATTTTAATATTACAAAATTATGAAGTTAATATCTTTTGAATTCTCAGCTTACTGAAAGCATTCAACTTATTTTGTGATATAGAATTTTGGTGGTAAACTTATATATAATATTATTCTATAATTTTTTATACAAAAATAGAATTAACCGTTCATAAATGGTAAATTAGATAGTAGTAACTGTGTTGAAAAAGCACATGCGTTTGAGCCTCGTGAAAGGTCTCAAGCGATACGAATTAAGAAAAGACGAACGGTAGAATTATACTTTGAGAAATGAGGTTTATATATATGGCTAGAAAAGTTGTGGTAGTCGACGATGAAAAACCAATTGCTGATATTTTAGAATTTAATCTTAAAAAAGAAGGATACGATGTATTCTGCGCGTACGATGGTAACGACGCTGTAGATTTAATATATGAAGAGGAACCAGACATCGTATTATTAGACATTATGTTACCTGGTAGAGATGGCATGGAAGTATGTCGTGAAGTACGTAAAAAATTCGAAATGCCTATCATCATGTTAACTGCGAAAGATTCTGAAATTGATAAAGTTTTAGGATTAGAATTAGGTGCAGATGACTATGTGACGAAACCATTTAGTACACGCGAATTAATTGCACGTGTAAAAGCAAACTTACGTCGTCATTATTCTCAACCAGCGCAAGAAGTCAATGACGCAACAAATGAAATTTCTATTAAAGATATCGTCATTTATCCAGATGCGTATTCAATTAAAAAACGTGGTGATGACATCGAGTTAACACACCGTGAATTTGAGTTGTTCCATTATCTTTCTAAACATATGGGCCAAGTAATGACTCGTGAACATTTATTACAAACTGTGTGGGGTTATGATTACTTTGGAGATGTACGTACAGTAGACGTAACGATTCGTCGTTTACGTGAAAAAATTGAAGACGATCCATCACACCCAGAATATATTGTGACACGTAGAGGCGTTGGATACTTCCTCCAACAACATGATTAGAGGTTTAGTTGAATGAAGTGGCTAAAACAACTCCAATCCCTTCACACGAAACTGGTCATTGTCTATGTCTTACTGATCATTATTGGTATGCAAATTATTGGTCTATATTTTACTAATAGTTTGGAAAAGGAATTACTCGATAATTTTAAAAAGAACATTACACAATATGCAAAACAATTAGATGTAAGCATTGAAAAAGTATATAACGAAAAAGGTTCGGTCAACGCTCAAAAGGACATACAAAATCTTTTGAGCGAGTATGCCAACCGTCAAGAAATTGGTGAAATCCGCTTTATAGACAAAGACCAAATTATTATGGCAACAACCAAGCAGTCTAACCGCGATTTAATCAATCAAAAAGCCAACGATAGCTCTGTTCAAAAGGCATTATCACTTGGTCAAAGTAACAACCATATGGTGTTAAAAGACTATGGTAATGGTAAGGAACGGGTTTGGGTTTATAACATACCAGTTAAAGTTGATAAACAAACGATAGGTAATATTTACATAGAATCTAAAATCAATGATGTATACAATCAACTTAACAATATCAACCAAATCTTTATCGTAGGTACCGCTATTTCATTATTTATTACTGTGATACTCGGGTTCTTCATTGCGCGAACCATTACCAAACCTATTACCGACATGCGTAACCAGACGGTCGAGATGTCTAAAGGTAACTATACGCAACGTGTTAAGATTTATGGTAATGACGAAATCGGTGAACTCGCACTTGCATTCAATAATTTATCCAAGAGGGTACAAGAAGCACAAGCGAATACTGAAAGTGAAAAACGTCGTTTAGACTCTGTTATCACACATATGAGTGATGGTATTTTAGCGACAGATAGACGTGGACGTGTCCGTATTGCTAACGATATGGCACTTAAAATGCTAGGCATGGCTAAAGAAGACCTTATCGGTTATTACATGCTAAGTGTATTGAATTTAGAAGAAGAATTTTCATTAGATGAAATTCAAGAAAATAATGACAGCTTCTTATTAGATATTAATGAAGAAGAAGGCATCATTGCGCGTGTAAACTTCAGTACGATTGTTCAAGAAACAGGGTTTGTGACAGGTTACATTGCCGTATTACATGATGTAACAGAACAACAACAAGTAGAACGTGAACGTCGTGAATTCGTAGCTAACGTATCACACGAATTACGTACACCATTAACTTCTATGAACAGTTATATTGAGGCACTTGAAGAAGGTGCTTGGAAAGATGATAACTTAGCACCACAATTCTTATCCGTAACACGTGAAGAAACAGAACGTATGATTCGACTTGTTAACGACTTACTTCAATTATCTAAAATGGATAATGAATCAGATCAAATTACCAAAGAAATCGTCGACTTTAACATGTTTATTAATAAGATTATTAACCGACATGAAATGGCTGCTAAAGATACAACATTTGTCCGTGAAATTCCACAACAAACGATATTTGCTGAAATAGACCCTGATAAGATGACGCAAGTATTTGATAACGTCATTACTAATGCAATGAAATATTCTCGTGGTGATAAACGCGTCGAGTTCCACGTGAAACAAAATGCACTTTACAATAGAATGACAATTCGTATTAAAGATAATGGTATCGGTATCCCTATTAATAAAGTAGATAAAATCTTCGATAGATTCTACCGTGTCGATAAAGCACGTACACGTAAAATGGGCGGTACAGGTCTTGGACTAGCCATCTCAAAAGAAATTGTTGAGGCACATAATGGTCGTATTTGGGCCAATAGTGTGGAAGGCCAAGGTACATCTATCTTCATAACACTACCATGCGAAATCATTGAAGACGGTGATTGGGATGAATAGTAAAGAACACATCAAAACGATTATCCTCATCTTACTCGTACTAATGAGTATCGTCTTAACCTATATGGTTTGGAATTTCTCGCCCGACTTATCTAATGCAGATAATACGCCGGAGAACAAGAGGGACAACACTAAACCCATTAGTAAACCAGGAACGGCTAAAATGGATGGTACCATCACACCGTTTCAAATTATTCATTCTAATGGTGAGAAAACAGAAGGTATGCCCGCAACAGGACATGCTATTTCAAAAATAATTAGTCCTTTAAAAGATAAAGATATTGTTTCAGTACAACATTTAAAACGAAATCACAATTTAATTATTCCAGAACTTAGTGATAATTTTATCGTTCTTGATTTTACGTATGATCTACCGTTATCAACATATTTAAGCCAAGTTTTAGATATTGATGCTAAGACACCGCGTCATTTTAACTTTAATCGACTACTAATAGATCAAGACCACGAAGGACACGTCGTATTATATGCAATTAGTAAAGATAGACATCAAGTCGTTAAAATGAAGACATCCGTTAAAGGACAAGACGTCAATCAATCATTAACTAGTCTGAAATCAGATATGGAGAAATATACTGAAATCATTACTAATAAAGAAACGATTGATAAAGCCACACACATTTTTGCACCTAAAAAGCCAAAAGATATTAAGACATATCGTATGGTATTCAATATTATTAACGTTGAAAAAATGAATTCCGTATTATTTAATGATTCAACGATTGTGCGTAGTGCACAAAGTGGTGTGACAACTTACAACAATAATACAGGTGTAGCCAATTACAATGATAAGAGTGAGAAATACCATTATAGAAACTTATCAGAAGATGAGAAGAGTTCAACTAACATGGAAGATACTATTGGTGGTACATTCGAATTCCTCAATGGTCATGGAGGCTTCTTAGGCGAAGACTACCGTCTGTTTAGCACAGATAATATGAGTGGTGAATTAACATATCAACGCTTCTTAAATGGTTATCCTACGTTTAACAAACAAGATTTAAATGAGATTCAAGTCACTTGGGGTGAAAAAGGCGTCTTTGATTATCGACGATCATTACTAAGAACGGATGTTATCTTGAATAGTGGCGATAAAAAGTCACTTGAAAGTGCAGAATCTGTTCGTTCAGGACTTGCGAACAATAGTAATATCGACTTCGAGCGTGTGACTAACATCGCGGTAGGTTATGATATGGATGATCGACCTAACAACGATGATATCGAAGTGCAACGTAATAGTGAGTTTACACCTCGTTGGTATGTCGAATATGACGGTAAGTGGTATGCGTATAAAGATGGGGGGCTAGAATAAATGAACTGGAAATTGACCAAGACCTTATTCATTTTCGTATTTATTCTTGTGAATATCTTCCTCGTCGTGATTTATATTGATAAAGTAAATAAATCACAAATTAACGAAGCGGAAAGTGATAATCGCGTAAACTTCCAACAAGAAGAAATTAAAGTCCCTGACGACGTCTTGAACAAAGATGTGAAAGATACGCATATGCAACAAATCACAGCAGAATCTAAAGATTTCTCAAGTTATGCCAAAGAACGTTCAAGCTTGAGTGTATCAGATTCAGGGAAGTTACTTGATGGCGATATCGGTAGTACTGTTAATGTCAGTGATAAAAATCTTAAAGATATTAAGAATTACATGAAAGACAATGTCTATAAAGGTAAATATTATCAATTAAGTAAACTTGGATCAGAGGCAATGACTTTTGAGCAAACCTATCAAGGTTATCCAATCATGAATAACAGTAAAGCACGTCTTAGCTTTAACATAGATAATGGTAAAGCGACGAGCTACAAACAGACAATGATGGATAACATTGAAGCGGCAAAAGGTTCAAACAGTAGTAAAAGCCAAGTGATAGGCCCTAGGAAGGCTATAGAAGCTTTATATTATAATCGTTACCTCAAGCGACATGATGAAGTGATAGACGCACGCCTAGGCTACTATTCAGTAGTTAAAGAAACAAACGTGCAATTACTACAACCTAACTGGGAAATCAAAGTCAAACACAACGGCAAAGATAGCACACAAACCTATTACGTCGAAGCCACAAGCACTAATCCAAAAGTAATAGATAAGTAGGGAGCAAGACTGAATATTAAACTGTCGACAACGTTTTTAACATTGTCGGCAGTTTTTTATGTATATTTTTAAGTTATGAATAAGATTGTGCTTTTTTGAAATATTAAATAGTGAAGATAAAAAATAAAATTATCATTATGCGAGTAGTTTAAAGAACGGAGTATTGGCAGATTAATATAAGAATTGGTATAGTATAATATAAGGTATTTTAAGAACGGGAGGGAGTGGGACAGAAATAACATTTTATTAAAATTGATTTCGTTGTCTCACTCCGGCAAGATTGACTAGAATTGAAAAACTTGATTCAAGTGGAAATCAATTTAGTCAACTAATGCCAATACAAAATGATAGCCTGAAACATTTGTTTATGTCTCCGGCTCAAAAAGTTAATTACTAACTAAAAGAATAATAGAAAAATGATACGGAAGGCACTCTTACGTCACTAAGAGGGATGAGTGCTTCAATTAGAAAGGATGAGCCGCTTGATACGCATGAGTGTATTAGCAAGTGGTAGTACTGGTAATGCCACATTTGTTGAAAATGAAAAAGGAAGTATCCTTGTTGATGTAGGCCTAACGGGTAAGAAGATGGAAGAACTCTTTGGCCAAATCGACCGAAATATTAAAGATTTAAACGGTATATTAGTGACTCATGAGCACATTGATCATATTAAAGGTCTAGGAGTCTTAGCACGTAAATATAACTTGCCTATATATGCGAATGAAAAGACATGGCAAGCAATTGAGAAGAAAGATAGCCGTATACCAATGGATCAGAAATTTATTTTTAATCCGTATGAAACGCAATCAATTGCTGGGTTTGATATTGAGTCATTTAACGTCTCTCATGATGCGATAGATCCACAATTTTATATTTTCCATAATGATCATAAGAAATTTACGATTTTAACTGATACAGGTTATGTTTCAGATAGAATGAAAGGTATGATTCGTGGTAGTGATGCCTTTATCTTTGAGAGTAATCATGATGTGGATATGTTACGTATGTGTCGTTACCCTTGGAAGACGAAACAACGTATTTTAGGAGATATGGGACATGTATCTAATGAAGATGCAGGTTTAGCAATGACTGATGTGATTACCGGTAATACCAAACGTATATATCTATCACATTTATCTCAAGATAATAATATGAAAGATTTAGCGCGTATGAGTGTAGGACAAGTGTTAAACCAACATGATATAGATACTGAAAAAGAAGTATTGTTATGTGATACGGATAAAGCACAAGCGACACCTATTTATACTTTATAATGAAATTTTAGACGGGAGTGAGACGGAAAGTCTCGCTCTTTTTTAATGCTATTTCTGTGGAAAAGTGGTAGAAGTAAGTCTTAAAAGTCATATTTATAGGGGATAACTTGATAAAAATAATTAAGACTATCGGGAAGTTATCCACTGAATTGTTCATAGTTATCCAGAGTTGTGTACAATACACACAGAAATACCCACATTGTACACATACTTATCCACAAAATAACAGGTTATTCCACAATTTTTGTGCATAAATCATAAAAATTTATAAAAAATGTGAGGATAAACTGATACAATAAGAGGGAATAGTGTGAACAAGTTGATAACTTGTGGATAACTCTAACAAGTATATCTCGGAGGATATTATGAAAATTACAATTCTGTCAGTTGGAAAACTTAAAGAAAAATACTGGAAACAAGCAATCGCTGAATATGAAAAGCGATTAGGTGCATACACTAAAATTGAAATAATAGAAGTGCCAGATGAAAAAGCACCAGAAAATATGAGTGATAAAGAAATTGAACAAGTTAAAGAAAAAGAAGGCCAACGTCTATTAGCTAAAATCAAACCACAAGCAACTGTGATTACTTTAGAAATTGAAGGTAAAATGTTGTCATCAGAAGGCCTTGCTAAAGAACTAAACCAACGCATGACACAAGGCCAAAGCGACTTTGTATTTGTGATAGGCGGATCTAACGGCCTACATCAAGACGTCTTACAACGCAGCAACTACGCCCTATCATTCAGCAAAATGACCTTCCCACACCAAATGATGCGCGTAGTGTTAATAGAACAAGTGTATCGAGCATTTAAGATAATGAGAGGCGAAGCATATCATAAGTGATGCAAAAATACTAAATATTATGAGAAAGTACTAGAAATATTACGAATATTGGATGTAGATGAGTTAAAATAGATTATGGCGTAATATTACTATTAGGAGATGAGAATATGATTACAATTGAGTCAAATGTTAATAAGCAAATCGCTAAAAATCTTTCTCTTGATGGTATGGATGTAACAAAGGAACAACAAAAACAAATTCTTGATGTGATTAATAATAAGAAGAAAGTTACGAATGAAGTGATTCGTAAAATTGCGTATAAATAATGAAATATAAAACCACTTTTCAAGATGAATATCTTATAAATTCGAACTTGCTTGGTGTTGAAACAATGAATGAATTAAAGCAGCTTTTGTTTCAGAGAATGTTGATGAAATAAAGATAAAAGAATTCTTTGATTATATAGAAAGCAACCATATTGCTGTTAAACCTAAGAAAGTATTCAAACTAAGCACACAGTTATTTAGAAGGTACACACAGCTTCGGTAAAGTTATTGTTTCAAACGAATTTGAGTAAGAATGAGCTAAAAAAGAATACTTAAATACAAAGCAGGCGACTATAGTAAAATTAAATTATATTTTATAATAAATAAAATTTATTTTTATGTTAAATGAAATGATTATAAATAAGAGGTGTGATTTTTATGAAAACAATCTTTATTTCGTATGCATGGGATGAAAAAGAAGATGAGAAAGTTATTAAGTTAGCAGAGATGTTAGAGGAATATATATAATTGAATGTGATTTTTGATAAATGGAATTTAAATAAAGGTCAAGAACTACCACTATTTATGGAAAAAGGAATAAAACAGTCAGATTTTGTACTAATTATTTGTAGTAAGCGTTATAAAGCAAATACAGATACAAGAATTGGTGGAAGCGGATACGAAGCAATGTTGATGTCAGATGAAATTTTAAAAAATACTGATAGAGATAGATTTATTCCAATATTATTAAATGAAAAAGATAAAGATAACATACCGAATTTTTTAAAGGGAAAACTTTGGACAGCTCTTTATTATAAACAAGATTCTAAAAATTATGATTTTGAAATTAAGAATTTACTGGCAACTATAGTAGGTCATAGCAAAAAAACAATTATAAAAAATAAAAGTGTTTACAATTATTTAGGTAAGGAAAGTATAAATTCAATACCAGAAAGTAGTGAGGAAGTAAGGATTTTAGGAATAAAGCAAGAAGAAGTAACAATACCTAGACTGGATGGTACTAGAGGATCAGCATTATACTGTATTCCATTTTTATTAAATAAAGCCCCTTCCAAAGAATGGAATGATATTTTTATAAATAAGTGGAACAGTCCGCGTTCATTCTCTACTATGCATAGACCAGGGATAGCAAAAGTTATAAATGATAAAATACTTTTAGATGGTACGACAATTGAAGAAGTAAAAGATTATCATCGTGATACTCTAATAATGTGTGTTGATGATACAAATCAAGAATATAAAGAATTAATAAAAATGAAATTAAAAAGGCAACAAATTGAAAATGAAAAAGTTAAAGAATTTGAACGTTCCTTAAATCAAAATGATATTAAATTTTAACTGTGTGACGGAAGTCATTCAAATTTGGATACGTATTTCATTATGAGTTCATTTATTCAGTTTCGATTTTTATATGTGTTTTCTTTTAAGTGATACGTTTTAAAAAGAAAAATCGATTATATATAATTATATAGGAGATTAAATTATGGAAGTGTCTAATTATTTTTCTGCATTAGCAATTTTAGTATCTATAATCGGAATTGGTATTAGTTATAAAAACTATAAATCCAATCAAATTTTATCAATGAGACAAGAAAAATTGAGGAAAATGGAAAATAAATTGCAAGTACAACTTAATAATACTAATAGTAGAATAGCTATAATACCGCATTTTCATTTAGAATTAGAAGATGAGATTTATTTAAAAGAGCAAAATAACCAAAAAAAGATTATTCTTCCTATAAAAATTATAAATCTAGGAAGAGAATCTGCAACTAATGTTAGATTGATACCTTTAAAAGAAACTGGAGATTTTAATAGTTATTTCAAAACAAATGATGATGTAAATAACCATAAGCATTTTGTTCATGATTATTTAGATAAACAGTATGCTTTACCTCAAGAAGTTATTAGTTTCTCTGTTAGATGTGAATTTCATTCAAACGCTTATGATGTTTATTTTAAAATACAATTTAATGATTTAATAGGTAGAACATATCAACAAGATTTTAAATTTCAATATTGCAAAGCTATTTCAAATAATTTTTCATATAACAATTATATTTCTGTACCAATATGTATAAATGTGGAAGATAAAACGGAAGTTTAAGTATACAAAACAAATATTTAATAATTTGAAAGGAGTATTTATTTGAGATATTCAGTTGAAATTTTCTAAGTAAATGATCTTGAAAAGATAGACCATTTGATTTTATATAGTACTGAGGTACCATTGAATAATCATAATAGAATAAAAATAGAAGATAAATCTGGATTTAATAAAACAGATTTAGGAGCCATAAAAAAGTGAAAAGTGATATAAATGAAATTATAAAAAATTATGCAGATTTTACTAAACTAGAAAAGAACTAATTGAAGTGATTAATAATATGCAAAGTATTCATGATTTAGAAATACTTTGCTATATTTGTATTAATAGTTATTTTAAGGAGTGTTATTGGATGGCAACTATAGGATTCGAGGAAAAGTTATGGCAAGCAGCTGATAAATTAAGAGGAAGCATGGATGCAGCTGAATATAAAAATGTGGCGTTAGGTTTGATTTTTTTAAAATATGTATCAGATTCATTTGAAGAAAAATATGAAGAATTGAAACAAGATCCTTATGCAGACGAAGAAGATCAAGATGAGTATTTAGCTGAAAACATATTTTGGGTACCAAAGGAAGCAAGATGGCAATATATAAATGATAATTCTAAAAGACCAGAAATTGGTCAAATCGTTGATAAAGCTATGATAGCAATTGAAAAGGAAAATGAATCTTTAAAAGGTGTTTTACCTAAAGATTATGCGAGACCTGCTTTAGACAAAGAAAAGCTTGGAGATATTATTGATTTATTTACTTTTAAAGTAGGAGATACTGAAAGTAAAAAACAAGACGTATTGGGTCGAGTATATGAATATTTTATCGCTAAATTTGCAAGTGCAGAAGGAAAAAATGCGGGTGAATTCTATACACCATCATCAATCGTAAAGTTATTAGTTGAGATGATTGAACCTTATAAAGGTAGAATTTACGACCCATGTTGTGGTTCTGGTGGTATGTTTGTACAAAGTGAGAGATTCGTTGAAAATCATCAAGGTCGTTTAGATGACATTGCTATATATGGGCAAGAGTCTAACCCTACTACTTGGAAATTAGCAAAAATGAACTTAGCAATTCGAGGAATTGATAATGATTTAGGTGATAGAAATGCTGATACATTCCACAATGATTTACATAAAGGATTAAAAGCTGATTACATATTAGCTAATCCACCATTTAATATTAAGGATTGGGGGCAAGAAAAACTTTTAGATGATTATAGATGGAAATTTGGTATTCCGCCAAGTAATAACGCTAATTATGCTTGGATTCAACATATTGTATCTAAATTAAAACCAAATGGTACTGCTGGTTTCGTTTTAGCTAATGGTTCAATTTCAAGTGGTAGAAGTGAGTTGGAAATTCGCAAAAATTTAATTGAAAATAATTTGGTTGATTGTATTGTAACATTACCATCCAATCTTTTTTACTCGGTTACTGTACCAGTTTGCCTATGGTTGATTACTAATAATAAGGGTGAAAATATCACTAATAAGAAGGAAAACAACATATTATTCATTGACGCTCGTAAAATAGGATATATGGTATCAAGAAAATTACGAAAATTTTCGGATGAAGATATTCAAAAAGTAACTCAAATATATCATTCTTGGCGAGGAACAAGTAATAAACAATATGAAGATATTATAGGTTTCTGTAAAGCTGCTAGTATAGAAGAAATTAAAAATAATGATTATATACTTACACCAGGACGTTATGTAGGTTTGATTAATGAAGAAGATAGTGAGCTATTTGAACAAAAGATGGAACGTATTACAGTTGATTTGAGTAAACAATTTACAAAATCTAAAGAACTAGAAGGCCAAATTCGTGCTTCATTGGAGGAATTAGGTTATGGAGTTTAATAAATATCGTTTAAAAGAATTAGCTGAATATAAAAATGAGAGAATTCCAACTAATCAATTAACTACATCAAATTATATATCTACTGAAAACTTATTGCCTAATAAGCAAGGAAAACAAAACGCAAATAATTTACCGAATAGTAAAACAGTAAAAAAATACATTGAAAATGACATATTAATTTCAAATATTAGACCCTATTTTAAAAAAATTTGGCAAGCCGATAATGTTGGTGGTACTTCTAATGATGTATTAAATATTACTTCTAACAATAAAAATATTTCTAATAATTATTTATATTATTACTTATCACAAGATAAATTTTTTCAATATATGAATCAAACTTCTAAAGGGACTAAAATGCCTCGTGGGGATAAAGAAGCTATTATGGAATTTGAAATTCAAGTTCCTAGAAATATAAAACATCAGAACTTTATAAGTGATCTAGGGAAATCTCTAGATAATAAAATTGCTTATAATACTAAAATAATAGCAAATCTGGAAGAACTTTCACAAACTTTATTTAAACATTGGTTTATCGACTTTGAATTTCCAGATGAAAATGGTAATCCTTATAAATCTAGTGGAGGCGAAATGATTGATAGTGAATTAGGAGAAATACCTTTAAATTGGTTTATTAAAAGTATTGATGAAGTTGCTGATTGTCAAAATGGATACGCTTTTTATAAAACAGGATATAGCGATAGCGGCTACTTTGTAATGGATCTCGGAAATATTAATATTAATTCTCAATATGTAACTACTAATAAGGATAAATATATTAATAAAAAAGATATTGATCAAAAAAAAGAAAAATTTCTATTAAAAACAAATGATTTAGTTATGGTAATGACAGATAGAACGCAAGAAATGAATATTTTAGGTAGAACTGTGAGAATAACAAAACCAGATTACTTTGTATTAAATCAGAGAATGTTTCGAATTAGAGTTTATAATAAATATTTGTTAACTTATTTACAAAGTTTACTTAATTCAGAATATACGAGACAACAATTTTTATCCAAATCGTTAGGTTCAGCACAGAAATATATAAACACTAAGCACATTACTAAACATAAAATAGTTATACCTAATACTAGACTAATTAAAAAATACTATAGTCAATGTGAGAATATGATTTTACAATCTATAGAATTAAGTGAAGAAAACTCAAAATTATTTCAATTAAGAGATACGCTTCTTCCAAAACTAATGTCTGGAGAAATAGAAATTCCTGATGATATTGAGGTGGATACAGATGAACTTTCAATTTAGCGAGGATGATTTAGAACAAGTAGCACTTGAATGGTTTGAAGGACTTGGTTATACCATTAAAAATGGTCGAGAAATTAGTGATAAAGGGATTACTCCTGAACGTGAAAGTGATAAAGATGTTGTTCTTGATAATCGTTTAGAAGCGGCTTTAAGACGTATTAATCCTGATTTACACAACAATGCTATTGAACAGGCTATCCGTGAAATATCAATAGAAAAATCGCCTAGTTTATTGGAAATCAATCGTACTTTCCATGAAATGATAACAAATGGTATTGAAGTAGAACACTATAATGAAGATGGTGAAACAGTCAATGACTTAGTCTATATTTTTGATTTTAGTAACCCAGAAAATAATGACTTTCTAGCAGTTAATCAATTGACTATTGTTAATGCAGATCATAATAAGAGACCGGACATTGTGTTGTTTATTAATGGATTACCAATTGTAGTTATTGAACTTAAGAATTCAACTAACGAGTCTGTTGGTGTAGAAGATGGATATCATCAATTAGAGACTTATAAAATTCGAATTCCTCAATTATTTAATCATAATGCTGTATTAGTAACGAGTGATGGGATTAATACGAAAGCAGGTTCTTTAACAGCAGATTATGATCGATTTATGACTTGGCGTTCGAAAGATGGAAAGACTGAATCTTCATCATCACTAGCGAGTTTAGAGGTTTTAATACATGGTATGCTCAATAAAGAAGTATTGTTAGATTTAATTCGTCATTTTATTCTATTCCAAGATGACGGTAAGGGAAATATTGTTAAAATTTTGGCGGCATATCATCAATACTATGCTGTAAATAAAGCTATTGAACGCGCAATGGAAGCAAGCTCTGAGCATGGCGATGGTAAAGGCGGTGTCATTTGGCATACACAAGGATCTGGTAAGAGTTTAACGATGGTATTTTTCTCTGGAAAGTTAATACAGAAATTAAATAACCCTACCTTGGTTGTGGTAACTGACCGAAATGATTTAGATAACCAATTATTTAGTACGTTTGCAAAGTCTAAAGGCCGTTCTGGTAAAGGGTTGTTACGTCAATCACCTAAACAAGCTAATTCAAGAAAAGAACTTAAAGATTTATTATCTGTTGAGTCAGGTGGGATTGTCTTTACAACTATGCAAAAGTTTGAACCTGAAGATGGAAAAGTTACAATGGATGCTTTAACGGAACGTAAAAACGTTATCGTTATTGCAGATGAAGCACATCGTACTCAATATGGCTTTAGTGCTAAGTATGATGATAAAGGAGAAGGCGTTAAATATGGTTATGCGAAATATCTAAGAGATGCTTTACCGAATGCTTCATTTGTTGGATTCACAGGAACACCTGTATCCTCCACAGATAAAAATACACAAATGGTATTCGGAAATTATATTGATGTGTATGATATGACACAAGCTGTAGAAGATGGTAGTACAGTCAAAATATATTATGAAAGCAGAATAATACCTTTAAACTTGCCTCAAAATTTAGATATAGATGCTGCTTATGATGAGATTACATCTGGACAAGAAGATGATGTCAAAAGTAAATTAAAATCTAAATGGTCGCGTATTGAAGCATTATCAGGTTCAGAACAACGTATTCATACATTAGCTACTGATATTATTAAGCACTTTGAAACAAGACAAAAAGCTATGAAAGGTAAAGGTATGATTGTCACTATGAGTCGTCGTATTGCAGTTGATTTATACGATGAAATTGTAAGACAAAAGCCTGAGTGGCATTCAGATGATGATAATGAGGGTGTTATCAAAGTTGTGATGACAGGTTCATCAAGTGATCCCCAAAATTTCCAAAGACATATTGGACCTAAAAAACGAAGAAACCTTTTAGAAAATCGTATGAAAGATGTAAATGATGAATTGCAGCTTGTTATTGTAAGAGACATGTGGTTAACAGGGTTTGATGTACCGTCTATGCATACTATGTACATAGATAAGCCAATGCAAGGACACAATTTAATGCAAGCTATCGCTCGTGTGAATAGAGTGTTTAAAGACAAACCAGGTGGTTTAATTGTGGACTATGTAGGTATAGCAGAAAGTCTAAAAGAAGCCTTAAAAGAGTATACAGATTCTGATAAGGAACAAACAGGAGTCAATACTGACAAAGCAGTAGAAATTATGTTATTGAAATACGATGTTATACAAGATATGTTGTATAACCATGACTATTCAAATTTTGAATCTGAAAAACAGTCAGAAAGATATAATGTTTTAACCAATACAATGGATTACGTTATTGGTTTGGGAGAAGATGAAAGACAAAGATTTGTGAAAACAGTAACTGAACTTAGTAAAGCCTTTGCATTGTGTTCAACTGAAGATGCCGCGCAAGATTTGAATAGTGAAATAGCATTTTTAAAAGCTGTGAAATCAGGTATTGTGAAATTATTAGAGCCACCTAATGAAAATAATAAACAAAAAAAATCGCCAGCTGAAATTGAAGCGGAAATAAATCAGTTAATATCTAAATCAGTTGTTACTGAAGAAGTGGTAGACATTTACCAAACTCTTGGTTTAGAAAATCCTGATATTTCAATCTTATCTGACGAGTTCTTAAAAGATGTAGAGGGATTAAAGCAAAAGAATGTCGCTGTTGAATTACTGAATAAATTATTAAAAGGACAAGTGAAGTCCTTAATGAAAACAAATGCTACAGTATCTAAACAATTTTCTGAAATGCTTGGTAAATCCATTCGAAAATACAATAACCGTTCTATTGAGGCATCTAAAGTTATTGAAGAATTGATTCAAATGGCAAAAGAGATTAATCAAGAACAACAAAGAGGGAAAGATTTAGGCTTGAATACTGAAGAGATAGCGTTTTATGATGCATTAGCTTCGCATGAAACAGCTAAAGAAGTAATGGGTGATAAAGAGTTACGTGCTATTGCGCATGAATTAACTAAAACAGTAAAAGAAAATATGAGTGTAGATTGGTCAAAACGTGACAGTGCTAAAGCCAAAATGAGAGTTCAAGTTAGACGACTCTTAAAGAAATATGGTTATCCACCAGATTTACAAAAAATGGCAGTTGAGCAAGTAGTAGAACAGGCAGAGTTAATGGCTAGTCAACAATAAAAATAATTAATACTTGTATATTATGGGGATTTCTATTAAGAAAATAGGAATTCCCATTTCTTTTATTTTAAATTACTTAAGGATTAATATCTCAGTAATCATGGGAAAGAAATACCATCCAACTGTATACCTTCGGCTAGTTTTAAATATATTACTAAACCAAAAAAGAAAGTGGTGGCATATTAGCAAATAGATATACATATAACCAGACCGAGACAGGTTATCAGACAAGAGCAGGCGATATTAATAGATATATCATTTGTGAATATATTTATAGCGAATTTAATAATCCTGTTGAACTCTACAAAAAAGATTTCTAGTATATACTATCTAAAAAATTAAAGAATAAATCTCCTAATAACAGTAATGGCAAACTATTAACTTCAGACTAGTACAAAAGGTTACTAAAAATATTAGTCAGTAGGAGAGAATAAATACCTAGTTGATATGTGATTTATAGGTAATATTAATAAAGATATGACACTACGTTAAAAATTATAGAGAAATATTGATTGTAAACAGTATAAATACGAAAATAAATTTAATTATTCGTATTTAGAACTAAATTTTCGAAAAATAGCAAGTGACATTGTTATTAAATCAAATTATGTTCAACTATTTACTATCGAGCGAAAAATTTAAAAGGCTGTAACAATCTTATTTCTGTTGGACTACAAGTGGATGAAATTATTAGTATTATTCGATTCAAGAATGAAAAATTTGTCTACTAATATATATAAGCAGTAAAGAATGTATTATTTATTTAAAATATGATAGTGAGACATGAATCAAGAATTATTTCACTAAATCTGTATAAATTAGATCTAAAATAACGTATCCGTTATAGTTAGTTTTTGATTTTCAAAATACTTACTATCATTCATTTGTTGTAAATAAAATTTAATTTTTGAGTATTATGTTCAATTAAATAGTTAACTATAATCTAATTTTTTATATTGTAGTGACAAAACTGAATTATTTTATTAAAATTAAAAATGTAGTTTGCAATTAAAATATAATTGGTTGAATATTTAAAGTATAAGAGGATGATGATTAGTGAAATGCAATAATTGTGGAGAAGAAATAAATGTATCACAAAAGTTTTGTCCTAATTGCGGAAAAGAAGTAGAAATAAAGGAAGATAAAACAAGTCCTCCCCATAATTCGAATGATTTTAAGAAACAGTTTGGAGCAAAGAGAAATCAAAGTTATAATTCAGAACAAAAAGGTACTCAAGTTAAAGATAATGACTTTAAAAAACAATTTGGAGCATCGTCTAATGCGGTATATACTAAAGTGAATGATAATGAAGACTTTATAGAGAGCAATAAAAGACATTTCGGGGCCTCTTCAAATAGAATGAGAACTAATTTTAAGACAAATTTTACAAATATTTTTAAATTAGATGATTACAATGAATGGTTAAAAAGATACATAATTTCAATAGTATTTTTTTGTTTATATGTTTTTTGGATGGAAATTCAGATGAATGTGTTTATTTTAATTTTAGATTTAATTTTGTTTCCATTTATTATATGCGTTGTAGACCACTTTATTAGAAAGTTTATTAATAAGTCTAATTATATTAATGATATAGGAAATTTAGGTTGTATGTTTGCTACTGCAAAATTTGCGATTAAGTATATATTTTTACTTCTTATTTGGAATTTTTCATGTATCTTAGGTATTATCGCATTAATTTATTTATATAACTTAGCAAAAAAAATAGGATAGGAGTTATTAGTAATGAAAAAACCAATACTTGTAGGTAAAGGTTTTAGAAAAGTAAGCTTGGAAAGAATTATTCGAGATGGGTTAGCTAAAAATGAAGATGTAATAGTATTTGATAGTCTTAAAGATGAATCTCATGTTTATCATGACGGAATAGTGATTAGTAATTTAAGTATTAAGCTTCGAGGGGAAACAGCTCCTGAAGAAACAATTTTAGAAACAATTTTTGAAATTGAAAATAGTAAAGTAATTTTAGAAAATTTAACTATTGATGCAACAAATTTAGCTAAAAATGCATTAGCGATACGTAATAGTAACGTAGAATTGAATAATGTTATTGTAAAAGGCATATCTAAGAAAGTATCTTTAATTGCTAGACAAAATAGTAATATAGTATTAAATAATGTAACATTAGAAAATAATAGTACAAGAGGACCTGGGGGGATGTACTTAGGTAACTCTAGAGCATTCATTTTTAATTCATTAATAATGGGAATGAGAACAGATGATTATGCTCATACTGAAATTGAAAATACTCTAATTATTGGATTTATATCTGCCTTAAATGAAGCAGATATAAAAGCTAAGGACTTATATATTGAAAATGAAAATTTTGAATACGATATATATGCTAGAAAGAATGGACAAATTTTAATAGAAAATTTAAATATTCTTTCAGGTAAAGCATTTGCTATTTTAAAAGAAAGCTATATTTCAATTAATAAATTAACAACAAATACTATTGGTGATTTTACAGTAGAGCTAGATGATTTTTCAGATGCTATTGGAGAAGGAATACAATTAATCAATCGTGATGAACAAGTTAAAATGAATTCCTTTGTAGAAGAAGAACCAATTAATCAAATAATACAAAAGAATAGTTATAGCAATCAAGAATATGTTGAAAGCGAAGATTCTAAAGACATTAGCGATGAAGAATTTAACAGTTTTTTTAGAATAGAAAACGACGATTTAGAAGACATTAGTAATGAAGAATTTAATGATTATAACTATACTCAAATTAGTGCATTAGATGAATTAAATAATCTCATAGGTTTAGAACAAGTAAAAGAAGCTACCAATCAATTTATAAATGTTGCTAGAATAAATAAAATAAAAAAAGAAAGAGGTATTCAACAACACTTACCTTCAATGCATTCTCTATTTGTAGGTAACCCTGGAACAGGTAAAACAACAGTAGCTCGACTAATTGCACGTGCGTTATACGAAGAAGGTGTAATTGAAAGTGATAATTTTATAGAAGTATCTAGAAAAGACTTAGTATCTGAATATGTAGGTAGAACATCCACCCAAACCTTAGAAATTTTAGAAAAAGCTAAAAATGGCGTGTTATTCATTGATGAAGCTTATACATTAGTGAATAATGAAGGAGATAAAGGTGCTGGCCAAGAAGCTATTGATGTTATTCTTAAATATATGGAAGATTATAGAGAGAAAATCATGATAATATTTGCTGGATATTTAAATGAGATGGTGGATTTTGTAAATTCAAATCCGGGCTTATCTTCTAGAATTCCGAATACTTTTAATTTTGAAGATTATAATATAGAGGAATTATATTTAATAGGTTGTAAGGATTTATTTGAAAAAGGTTATGAATTTGATGAAGCTAAATATGAGGAATTTTTAGAAAGAGAATATAGGTTTAATTTCGACAATAGCAATGGTAGATGGGTTCGTAATTTTAATGAGAAATTGACAACACACCAAATGCAACGTATCTCTGAAAGTGGAGAATATCTTGATAACCAATCTTTAATTACTATTATTGATGAAGACTTTGAAATTTTTAGTAAACAAAAAAATAGTAATAATGAAACACTACAGTCATTGCTTCGTGAGCTTGATAGTTTAATAGGATTACAGAAAGTTAAAGATCATGTTAATACTATTGTTAATGAAGTCAAGTTTAATCAAATGATAGAACAACAAGGAAAAATAACTACAACTAGCAATTATCATATGATTTTTACTGGCTCACCAGGAACAGGTAAAACAACAGTAGCAAAGTTATTAGCAAAGATTTTTGATCAATTAGGAATAATTTCTAAAGGTCATTTAATTGAAACAGAACGTAGTGAGATGATTGGTAGTCATATTGGTCACACTGAAAAAAATACTAAACGTATTGTTGAACAAGCTATAGGTGGCGTTCTATTTGTTGATGAAGCTTACCAATTAATGCCTAAAGATAAATCAAGTAATGATTTTGGTATTCAAGCAATAGAGACGCTTATTACAGAGCTAGAGAATAATAGAGGCAAATTTATTGCTATATTTGCTGGTTATGAGGATGATATGGAACGATTCTTAACTTCTAATGAGGGTTTGCAATCTAGAATTCCTTATAAAATACATTTCGATGATTATTCCCCAAAAGAGATAGCTGAAATTGTTGTTTTAAGTTTGACTAATGATCAATGGAAATTTAATGAAAATTTACTAAGAAAAGTGGTTGAAGATAAATATAGTAGTCTTGAAGATTCTAAAAAGGCAAATGGTAGATGGGCTCGAAACTTTGTTCAAGAGCTTTTAGCTATTCATAAAAATGAAGTGATTAATTCTAATGACACTGCTGGTAATTTAACAGTAATTAATGATCAAACAATAAAAAGTATGCTTTTAGTTTAAAATGTTAATTCTTCAAACTATTAAACTGAATATTTATTTCATAAGGAATAGTAAGTTACTTGGGAATGCGAATCTAAAATTTTTAATATAATATTTTCTATAGGCACATTATCTCTTTTGATTATTAGTTTGGTCACTTTTAGTTTTAGAGATAATTGCGTTTTTTTCATATTCAAAACAAAAATCTATTAATTTTTTTATTAGCCCTATTTATTATAGAGACATAATCATATACTAATCCCCTGTTAACTAAGTAATTAACAGGGGATTGTTATGTGTTGAAATTAATTATGATTCTATATGTTTTTCTCGTTGTGCTTCGAATTCATCTAGTAATTCGCGTGCTTCAGCGATAGATTGCGTATTCATTAATTGATGACGTAGTTGGCTCGCACCTTTAATGCCACGTACGTATATTTTAAAGAATCTACGTAAACTTTTGAATTGTCGGTCTTCATCTTTGTCATATTTTTGGAATAATGAGAGATGTAATCGTAATAGACCTAGTAGTTCTTCGCTTGTATGTTCGCGTGGTTCTTTTTCAAAGGCAAATGGATTGTGGAATATGCCTCTGCCAATCATCACACCATCAATGCCATATTTTTCAGCTAGTTCAAGTCCAGTTTGTCTATCTGGAATATCGCCATTAATTGTTAATAAAGTATTTGGTGCTATCTCATCACGTAGTTGTTTAATCGCTTCAATTAATTCCCAATGCGCATCAACTTTACTCATTTCTTTACGTGTACGTAGATGGATCGATAAGTTCGCGATGTCTTGTTCGAAGACATGTTTTAACCAATCACGCCATTCATCTATTTCATAGAAACCAAGACGTGTTTTAACACTTACCGGTAGACCTCCCGCTTTCGTTGCTTGAATAATTTCAGCAGCAACTTCAGGTCTAAGAATAAGGCCAGAACCTTTACCTTTTTGAGCCACGTTTGCAACAGGACAGCCCATATTTAAATCAATACCTTTAAATCCCATTTCTGCTAAACCAATACTCATTTCACGGAACTGTTCAGGTTGATCGCCCCAAATATGCGCTACCATAGGCTGTTCATCTTCACTAAACGTTAAGCGACCACGCACACTGTGAATCCCTTCAGGGTGACAAAAGCTTGCAGTATTCGTAAATTCAGTGAAAAACACATCAGGTCTCGCTGCTTCACTCACCACATGACGAAAGACAATATCCGTCACGTCCTCCATAGGTGCCAAAATAAAAAATGGCCGTGGCAATTCACTCCAAAAATTTTCCTTCATAATATATTTAAACCTTCTTCTTTATTAGTATCTCGCAATTTTACGCATAATGATATTACCACAAAGGGAGGAGATATACAAAGTGAAGTTGACGAAATATGATTCTGTATCAATATTTATGGCAGTACTATCTATTAATGTTAATTTAGAAGGTTTATATACAATATGTCATCCGGTTGACATATTTTAAGAAAGCGTTTACACTTAAAGTCAATAAATCGATTTCTTAATACAAAGGGGATATATTATGGAACTCAACCGTTTAATTGCACCATTTAAAAATAGATATTATTTACAAAGTTCAGTTATGATTATGCTCTTTTTTGCCTCTTGGAGTATATGGTGGTCATTCTTCCAAATTTGGTTAACCTCTGAAAGTAACGGCTTAGGTTTAAATGGTGGACAGGTAGGTATCATTTATTCAGCGAATTCTTTCGTAACTTTGATATTAATGTTTTTTTATGGAGTTATACAAGATAAACTTGTCATCAAGCGTGGATTACTTATTTTCTGTGCGATATTTTCAACTTTAGTGGGTCCATTCTTCATATGGGTTTATGCACCATTGATTCAAAGTCATTTTTGGATAGGTGTTCCTATCGGTGCAATATTCCTTTCTTGTGGCTTTTTAGCTGCTGTAGGTGTATTTGAAGCTGTTGGTGAAAGATTTAGTCGTATGTTTAACTTTAACTATGGACAAGCACGTGCATGGGGGTCATTTGGTTATGCAATTATGGCGCTTGTAGCTGGATTTACTTTTGTTAAAAATCCACATCTTAATTTTTGGTTAGGTTCAGTTCTAGGCTTCATATTATTATTAATATTAATATTCTGGAAATCTAAAAAAGAAATTGATATAAAAGAACATATTGAAGAGGGCGATAGTGAGGCAGTACCATCATTCAATAAAATTGTCTCATTATTAAAAGTGAAAGACCTATGGGTTATTATCATTTTTATTATGTTTTCTTGGTCTTTTTATACTATATTTGACCAACAAATGTTCCCAGATTTTTACACAAAATTATTTCCAACGGTAAGTATGGGGCAACAAACGTATGGCACGCTTAACTCTGTACAAGTATTTTTTGAGAGTATTATGATGGCTGTTGTACCTGTCATTATGATGAAAATAGGTGTACGTAAAACATTGTTACTAGGTGTAACGGTAATGTTTTTACGTATAGGATTATGTGGTATTGCAAGTGGTCCTGTTAGTGTCTCTTTTATTAAAATGTTTCATGCATTAGAGGTACCACTATTTGTATTACCTATTTTTAGATATATTACATTACACTTTGATACTAAATTATCAGCAACGATTTATATGGTTGGATATAACGTTTCTGCTCAAATAGGACAAGTGGTTTTATCTAGTCCATTAGGAATTTTACGAGATCATATAGGTTATCAACCTACATTTTTCGTTATATCAGCGATTGTCTTATTAGCAGGAATTTTCGCATTCTTTACTTTAAGAAAAGATAATGAGTATGTTTATGGTGATCCTTTTATTAAAGACTTACATAAAGAGAAGGAGGTTGGATAACAATGGAAGAACAAAATACATTAGAAGTATCTAATTTAAGGTATCGTTTAGGTTATCACGTTATGCCTAAGTATGGTTGGATTAATGATCCCAATGGCTTTTCATATTTTAATGGATATTATCATATATTTTATCAATATTATCCTTATGCACCTGAATGGGGACCAATGCATTGGGGACACGCACGTAGTAAAGATTTAGTTCATTGGGAAACATTACCGATTGCTTTAGAACCTGGAGATGAAGAAGACAAAAATGGTTGTTTCTCTGGTACAGGTATAGTCAAAGATGATAAGTTGTATTTATTTTATACAGGTCACCATTATTATAATGACGATGATCCCGATCATTTTTGGCAAAATCAAAATATGGCTTATAGTGAAGATGGCATTCATTTTCAAAAATATAAACAAAATGCAATCATTCCTACCCCACCTGAAGATAATACACATCACTTCAGAGATCCAAAGGTATGGGAACATCATGGCTATTATTACATGATAGTAGGTAGTCAAAATGATAGAGAATTAGGACGTATTATCTTATATCGTTCTGAGGATTTATATGAGTGGGAATATCTTGGTCCTGTAGATCAATCCAATGGTCAAATGACAGAAGGCTATATGTGGGAATGCCCTGATTTATTTGAACTGAATGGGAAACATGTCTTTCTATTTTCGCCGCAAGGTATGGAAGCTGAAGAAGAACAATATTTAAATTTATTCCAAAACGGCTATTTTGTTGGTGATTTTGATTATGATACTTACAAATTGACTAGACAACAATTTAAAGAACTGGATCATGGACATGATTTTTATGCACCACAAACTATGGAAACATCTGATGGTAGAAGGATTTTAATTGGTTGGATGGCTATGTGGGAAGCTAATATGCCGGAAAAAGAAGATGGTTGGTCAGGTGCGTTAACCTTACCACGTGAACTTTATCTCAAAGGCGATCACTTATACATGCGTCCAGTTGAAGAATTAAAGTCATTAAGAATTGATGAGGGAAAACACGAAGAATATACATTGAGTGAACCTATAAAGCTTTTACAAGGTAAACATCAAGCTGAAGTGAATCTAAAAATGTTGGCTTCAGACTTTATATTGAATTTAAAAAATCAGCAAGGTGATTTATTATCTTTAGAGTTTGATAGTGAATTTCAGAAATTCAAGTTACATCGTTATGATATAGGTGATTATAGATATGCGATGATTCAAACTACTGAAACATTAGATTTACAGATATATATCGATACAAGTTCTATTGAAATATTTATAAACGAAGGAGAAGCGGTATTTACAGAAAGGTATTATAGTGAAACAGCCCCAGAAGTATGGTTATCATCACAACAAAATATTGAGGTCATCACTTCAATTTATGAATTGGAACATCAAACCATACAATTTGAATAGCATCACGTAAGTTAAAATAGAGTTGAGTATATGTTGCCACTGAGTGCCTATGCTTAACTCTTATTTTTATGTCGAATTATGTTTATGAAAAGTGCATAATAAAGATAGGAATTCAAATGAATTGGAGTAGATATTGATGAAACCGAAATTGGAAGATGTAGCTAAATTAGCTCAAGTTTCTAAAACGACTGTTTCACGTGTATTGAATAATCGTGGATATATTAGTGACGAAACTAAAGATAAAGTCTATCAAGCAATGACAACTTTAAATTACCAGCCCAATTCTGCTGCTAGACAATTATATAATCAAAAAACGAATATCGTCGGGTTATTATTTCCAACTGTATCGAATCCTTTTTTTGGGGAATTAGTGTTAGAACTTGAAAGAAAACTTTATGATATGGGGTATATCGTTATAATAGGAAACTCAATGAATGACTGTGAAAAGGAAACACATTATATTAACCAATTACTCTCTAATCAATTAGATGGTTTGATTGTAGGTACACATAATATTGGTATTGAACAGTACAATAATAGAAATCTTCCAATCGTAGCTATAGATAGAGTAGTCAATGAAGACATTCCGGATATACGCTCTGATAATTTTGAAGGAGGTGTCTTAGCAACGCAACATTTAATAGAAAAAGGTGCAAAGTACATAATTCACACAAATGGACCTATCGATGTAAATACAACTGCGAATTTAAGACAGTCTGGATACGAACACTCTATGAGTCAACATGGTTTTAAACCAATAACATATACCATTGATTTTGAATTAAGCTTTGAGGAAAAAGCTAAGAAATTCAAACAGATTTTTGAAGAACATCCAGAAGTTGATGGTATTTTTGCATCTAATGATACTGACGCAATTCAAATATATAATATAGCTTTATCTTATGATAAAAGAGTTCCCGAAGACCTTAAAATTATAGGTTATGATGGCACGGATTTAATAAGGCATATGCATCCGGAGCTGACAACGATTATTCAACCTATTGATAGCATAGCACAACAAGCAGTGAACGCTTTAGAACAACGTATCAACAATGAAGAAACTGAACAACATATGATATTACCAGTTAAACTATGGCAAGGTACGACGAGTTAGATGTATTTGTATTTATGATGGGAAACATGTATAAAATTAATATTAGGATTTTTGAATTAAGCAGTATTCAGTTTTACTACAGTATATGTTGATGCTAAGATAACTGATTATTTAGTACTAAATATTAGTTAAAGTATTAAAAGAAAATAAAACGATATATTATGCTAAAATGAATTGAATAATCTATTTACTATAAGTTAAATAGTGAAGGGTTCATTAAGGAGAAAAGATGAAGAAATATACGCCTGAAAAGATAAGTGAACAGTTTTCTAAATTGTTGTTATTAGCGGTTAATATTTGCATTGGCTTCATTGCGGTAACACTTGTTATATTTTTATTTACCGAATGTTTTGGTTTCTTTCAAAACTTATTTTTACAAGATAAAGATTTGAAATATAGCCAAGTGATTGAAGATTTATTGGTATCATTCATGTATATTGAGTTTATTCTGCTCATTATTCAATATTTCAAACACAATTATCATTTTTCGTTACAGTACTTTATTTATATCGGTATTACAGCGATTGTCAGAATTATTATAGTAGAACATAGCGATGCTACTGAGACAATCTTGTTAGTCGCAAGTATATTTATACTAACGATTTCACTGTACTGTTTACGAAAATTTACGATTGATTAAAATCAAATATTAAGTTTTAAGAGGGAAGCATGTGTGAACGCACTGTTCCCTTTTTATATTTATGGAACTAAGCGATATACGATACTCTTAAGATGAAAGATGTATGTTATTTATTTTATTGTTACACTATTATTGAAATAGAATAATTTCAATTGTAATTATACAATAATTGATTAAAGGAGTTTTTATCATGAACAAAATAGACTTAAAAACTACGATAAAATCACTTTATAATGACATCTTAATTGATTTGAATTTGGATAAAATAAATAAATATTTTGCGCCCACATACGTACAAACAACAGATCATGTTTCCACTAATTTTGATGAGTTTAAAGCACATCTTAAAAAGTTAAAAGAAGTTGTTTCAAGTTTGAAAATCAGTTATTTTAAAACGATGATCATTGATGAAGATCAAAATGAAGTGTTTCTACGTTATGACGTAGAAGTAGAGAAAAAGAATGGAAACCAAGGCATCATAGAAGTGTATGCAGAGTTTACATTTAACGATGAAGGAAAAGTTATGACATGTAACGAATTAACTTTACCATATCATGAAGCGCTTAAAGGCATAGGTAGTATTAAATAAACTTAATGATCATCGTCATTTTGTTTGTCTTTCGTACTTGGAACTAAACAATATAGTGTCAGTAATATTGTAAAAGCATAGCCGAAATATTGTCTGCCGCTATAGGGCATTTCAGTGAACCCTATAATTATAAGCACGGTAATTAAATTTATAGCCATAAGGGTAAGATATATACGCTTTCTTATTTTTCGTTTCATATGTATCTTCCTTTTGTGAATAAGTAAAGGTTAATTATATGATTTAGATAGCCTATTCAAACTTAATCAAAACGGCAAAACTAAATATTCCACCTTAAGTTAACATGTTGTTATAAAAGTGTAAAAACACCTAATCCAATTTAGTAGTTGATAACTAGGTGGAAAATTTATTTAACATATTCAAAGAGCGTTGATACTCAACATATATTGTTTACTTATGGTCTATGTAATAGGTGCTTTCATATTGTAGTATGGGGCTTTTTAACAACTCACATTATATAGCCCAAACAATCGTATAAAATAACTGTTGCTATTCTAAAAAATCATGGTATTATAATCATAACTTAAAACACTTTCGTATAAATTCATACGTTTATGTATGAGTTCGACGAGAGTGTTTTTTTATTAAAAGGTTCGTTGTCACGTACTTTAAAATAAAGAAAGAAACTATGAGGTATTTGAATTATGGGCGAAAAACAATGGATTACACCCAGATCATTTTTATTTAATATATTAAATGGATTAGCGATAGCAATCGTTGTAGGTATGCTTCCTAACGCGATTTTAGGAGATTTGAGTAAATACTTAAGTCAGTATAATGAGATATTTTCAAAAATAGTAGTTGTAGTTCAAGGCATTCAATATACAATTCCAATATTAACGGGTGTCTTAATTGCGATACAGTTTAATTTAACACAATTACAAACAGCTGTGGTTGGTGCAGCAACATTTGTCGGTTCTGGCGCAACGACAATTACAAATCACCAATGGGTCATTACAGGTATCGGAGATTTAATTAATACTATGATTACCGGAGCAATCGCAGTAGGTATTATTTTAATTATCGGAGACCGTGCAGGTAGTTTAAATATGATTATCTTACCCATCGTTGCCGGTGGTATTCCTGGCCTCTTAGGATTGTTATTGCTGCCTTATACCAAATTGATAACAGTGGGCATAGGTAGTGTTGTTAATAGTTTAACGAATACACAACCTATCATTATGACAATTCTAATTGCAGTGATATTCTCTATTCTTATTGTGTCACCGATATCTGCGATTGGTATTGGTATTGCCATTGGAATTTCAGGACTAGCAGCAGGTTCAGCCGCTGTAGGGGTCTCTGCCAGTGCTATTATGCTAGCGCTAGGGGCATGGCGTGTTAACAAAGTAGGTGTTCCGATTTCAGTGTTACTCGGTGCCGTTAAATTAATGATGCCTAATACCATTCGACATCCTATTATATTTTTACCCGTTACATGTACTGCTGCAGTATCAGGACTAGTAGGCGGTTTGCTTAATATTAAAGGTACACCTGATTCGGCTGGGTTTGGTTTAATTGGATTAGTAGGTCCAATTAAATCATTAAACTTATTAGGTACTAGCATGGGTAGTGGCTTGCTACTGATTGCGATAACTTATGTCATCGTACCAATCATATCAGCTATCTTTTTCAATTATCTATTTGTGAAAATATTGAAACTCTATAAACCAGATGTATTTATTTTTAAATAACTTTATATAAGCCAAAGGCAATTTCTATGAATGAGATAGAAGTTGCCTTTTTCTATATAAAATGACTATTTCAAAAATATTTCAGGGTATAGTTTTATTAAGAAATAAATAAGCATAAATAGTTTAAAAGTTCAGTCTGATTAGAACATTATTAATCGTAGATACTAAATTAATGAGAGGAGTGATATGATGGAAATTAATTTAGAGCACCCAGTGTATAAAGTTCAAGTTTCAATGAAATTACTTACATCTCAAGGCGTTCCCGGTACACTATATTTACTAAAAGACATGATTTATTTTGAAGCAGATGGATTACTGAAAGGTTCAGAGATTAAAAATGAATTTTACTTTAATGAAATTAAGAGTTTGAAATTTGGTTTATCATTTAGCCCGTATAGAATAGTAATAACCGAAAAAAAATAATGAAAATTGGATATTTGATTACGTGTCACGTAAAGAAGGTAAAAAATTTGTAGAATTATATGAGGCTATCAAGGAAAGTAACGCGTAGTTAATGTGCAATAGTAAAAATGCCAATTCACCTTTAATGATAGGTGGATTGGCATTTGTTTTATATTATGACTTTCTACAACTCACACTATTGATCAGTTACTTTTTCGTTTCTTATAGCATCGTTTTTCTAACATATGTCAAAGGCTTATATATCACCATGTGAGCCTTTTTAATTTGTAAATAAAAAAGTTTAAATTATAAGAAATATTTATACATAACTTTAAAAAATATATAGTAAGTTGTTACAAAATAAGTTAATATATTTTTATTAGAATTAAATTTATAAAAAGGAGTGCAACTAAATGATTTGTCCATCATGTGCAAATGAAGTAGGTCAGAATGATAAATTTTGTCAACATTGTGGTACCAATTTAACTGTGGAAAAGCCCATTATGAAGGAAAACGTAGATACAAATAATAATTTAACATGTCCAAATTGTAATGAAACCGTCCAATCTAATGATAAATTCTGTATCAATTGTGGATTTAAATTAAATGAATCTATGCAATATTCATCTAATGAAACCTATAATCATAGTCATCAACATATTGAAAGAGAAGTCGCTAATAATACCAATATTACTGAGGAAGCTAAAAATCTATTCAATAATACGACAAAATCAATAGGTAGATTAGCTGGAAATGATGAAATTCTTAAATTAAATTTGAGAGATATGTTTTCCCAAGTGTTTAAGTTTCATTCAAAGCATGAATCAGATGATGTGTTTATAGCTGGTACACAAAGTACTACACCACATATTACAGAGGTTTCAGAAGAATGGGGAAAACCATGGGTATTTTCACGCGTATTCATATCACTATTAATTACTTTTATTGGCTTGTGGTTTTTAGCAAAAATGTTTGGTAATGAAAATAGTATTCCAGGTATGATATTTATTGGAGCACTAATCGTTCCTATTTCTGGAGTAATATTTTTCTTTGAATCCAATGCATTTCGTAATATTAGTTTTTTTGAAGTCTTGAAAATGTTCTTTGTTGGTGGGGTCTTTTCTTTAATAAGCACGCTTGTGCTATATCAATTTGTATCTTTTAGTGACGATCTTGAAATGTATGGAATTATGACAATGGGTGATGCATTTTTAATTGGATTAGTTGAGGAAATAGGCAAAGCTATTATAGTTGTTTTATTTATTAACTATCAAAGAACCAATAAAATTTTGAATGGTATATTAATAGGTGCTTCTATAGGTGCTGGTTTTGCTGTATTTGAAACGGCAGGATATATATTGAAACTTAGTTTCGCGAGTGATCAAACAGTTGATCTTAATGTAATGATTGAAATTATCATTTTAAGAGGATGGTCTGCTTTAGGTGGTCATTTAGTATGGGCAGCGATTATTGGAGCAGCTGTGGTTATTGTGAAAAATACTAGTCAGTTTACTTGGTCTAATATCCTTGATAAACGATTTCTATTTTTCTTCTTTATCTCTGTTATTTTACATTTTATTTGGGATGCACCAATCACATTCTTAGGAAGTTATAACTTAAAATTAATTATTTTAATAGTTATTGCATGGATTTTTATATTTATATTAATGAAATCTGGGTTGACTCAAGTAAATGTATTGCAGAAAGAATATATTGAAAATAAAGAAAAACAATGAAAATTTATCAATGAATAGTATAGCTATTTTTCTAGAGAAATATAGCTAGTTCGACGACATTTAAAGTTACACCATATGAAGGTACTGTAATAGTTTGTAACAATATGAATAGGGTTTTGGAAGAATTAAATAACGGGGGGAAACGATGAAAATATTTTTGTCTATCTTAGCATGTGTATGCTTAGTTATTATAATCTTGGCAACTGGTTTATGGGGATATTCTTCTTATAAAAATATCATAACTAAAGAGAAAGAAGTGCATAAAACAGAACATAAAGAATCAAAAAAGAAAACTACTAAAGAAAGTAATAAACAAACACCTGACGATACAATGCAAAATAATCAAAATACTGTTAATCAACCAGTAAGCCAACCTCAACAGCCTGTAACAAATACAGCGGATACTCAACCTAAAACAAAAAGAAAAATCGATGAAAAGGAAGAACATTCTGATGAAACGATGCCTGAAATAGAGGTTTACGACTATACGGATGATAACGGAGATGGTAAACCAGAAACAATTAATGGCAGTCCGGCTGGGGATGTTGGCCAAGGTGGTGTCCCAGGAGAAACCGTTCATTAGATGAAGAATTTAGATAATTCCAAGATTAAAAGTAAATCATTAAATATATCTATAAAATAGAATAATAACCCCTTCTATATTGGCTATTTGTTTAAATATAGAAGGGGTCTTAATTTTTATAAATGTTTATTGATCAGTCTCTTTTTCGTTTCTTACAGCGTCGTTTAATAGGTTATCCCAAAAGCCTTGGAATTGCTCGATTGAGATGCCGTTTTCATCTTTTTGCGTTCCGACAAAGTCGCCGTGGTCCCAATCGTGTTGGACAGGTGTGACCTGCCATATGCCTTTTTGAATTTGATCTGTAGCATCGACATATTTTTGATTAGATGGATGTTGTGCCGAAACTACTGATACTAGGCCGTCATTTTCTCGCCAAGCTTTATCATCTAATTTACCAATTACATTGGTTGTTGGTAAATATTTAATATTCATATGACTATTACGATGATGGATACCATTTTTATCTGGGTCAGATGATTCGCCAGTATATGTTTTATAAACTATATTCGGATTGAGTGACGTATGATTATTCAACTCTTGTGCACCTTCAGTTGTTAAATCATAGAATCCGTTATCTTTTGTCTTCCATAAGTTACTATTTTCAACGCGTTTTACATAGTCTATATAAGTTTCATCAGGTCTCTGTTTTAATCCCCATTGAGTTAAACCAAGATCAGCACGAGAGAATTTATTACCTTGTGATTTCGCAAAATCATAAACAGCTTGTCTCACAATTGCCTCATTACCTAGTAAATCAGAGGCGTGTGTGCCGTTATGAGGTGACGCTAATGTAGTAATAGAAGAAATCATGTTATCTTGTCCACCTTTATATAATGGTGAAATCTCACCACCATGTTGTTTTTGATATTCGATTTCTTCGGGATTTCCATTACGTAACATTTCTTCTAATAAACGAACAGTTTGTCCACCCATACTATGACCAATTAAATGGATTTTTTGGCCTGGTTTCCAATCTCTATAGGCACCTGCATAAGACTTGCCATAACGTTCATGACCATATTTAGCCGCATGTGCTGCACCATAATCCACAGTGCCACCTTTGATATAATAGTATAATTCAACTGCGCGATCATAGTTACTACCTAATGCACTTACACTAGCTTCACTCACGTTATAACCTTTTGCACGTGCTTCTTGTGTGATGTTAAGACGATCGCCACCCCAATAATTACTATCGCCTAAACCAGGTCCATTATCAGCTGTAAAGCCATTAAATCCATGTACAAGTATAATAGGGTCATGATTTTTATACTGTTGTTGAGGCGCTACCTTATTCGTCTGGTCTTTAGTAGGTTGAGTAGCCTGTGCTTTGGATTTGTTGTTATGTATGGCTACCGCATTTTTAGTTAATGTATTTAGACCATCTTTAGATTGATCATCGTCATTATCTGCAGGTGTGCTATCTTTTGTCGCTTTCTTATCAAGGTCATCTAAATTGATATGGCTTTCAGTGGATGTCGTTTGATCTTGTTTAGATGAATCTAGTGAATGAACTGGCACCTCTTGTGAAGCACTAGAATCTTTAGCCGTGATATGTTGTGTTGTAGATGGTTGTTGTTCTGATGATGACTTTGAAGGTGTTACATTGACATCTTTATGCGAGTCAGTCTGCGGGATCTCTTGTGTACCTTGTTTCTCTATAGATGAATCTTCTTGTGATACATGTTTATTTTTTTGAGCATTATCCTCAACAGGTTCTTTAGAAGACTGTTCTTGTTTATCTGCTTTAGATGTTATATCTGACTTTGATGGTACAAGTTTTGAATCTTCATTAGGCTTAGATGTTTTATCAATATCTTGCTTTGTATTGTTAGGTTCTTGTTTGGTTGGAGTTGATTTGTCATTTGAAGTTGATTTCTCATTTGAGTCGACTTCAGGAGATTGTTCTGAATTGTCTTGAGATGACGTTTGATCTGTTTCATTTGCCTTTGTAGTTTCATGTGAAACGTCATTATTTTTATGATTAATATTTTTAGAGTTTTCATTTGTTTGATTAGTTGATGTATCATGCATTTTGTCAGTATCTTGCGTTGACGTTTGTGTCGAATTAGACTTCGGACTTTCAACATTCGTATTATTTGTATCAGAATCTTTCGCTTTTGTTGGTTCTGAAGGTTGTTGTTGCGTTTGATCAGAGTTAGATGATTCAGTTGTTTCTTTAACATTTTGTACAGTAGTTTGATTTTGTGGTTCAGTTTCTGCTGCTTGTGCAGATTCTGCTCCAACAAATAACATAGATGCAACAATGATGGAAGATGCACCTACACTTAACTTACGAATACTATAAGAATTCTTTCTGTTTTTCATGTTATTAGCACCTCTATCTGTTAAATCTGGATTATGAGCAACATTTAAAATGAAATGCCGACAGATTAACAACGTATTTCAGAAAATCCGACGACACCCCCATCATAAATTAAGATTATGAACGTAATATAAATTTCTCTTTACAACTTCTTAAAGTTCCATCAAACAAAGGTACGTGTAAGCAACACTACACTTTACTTATTGTACAAGTTTTTGTACAATTTTATTAAAAGGAGGTACAGATTATGGCAATAGTATCGTACTCAATAGCTAGAAAAAATTTTAGAAGTTTAATAGATAAAGTAAACAATGATTCAGATGCAGTGACTATAACAACTAATGATAGTAATGCTGTATTGATTTCTGAGTCAGATTACAATGCGATGATGGAGACATTATACCTCCAACAATCCCCTGCTAATGCCCAACACTTGGCTAAATCTATAGAAGATGCTGAGCGTGGAAATACAATAGAGGTAGATTTAGAATTATATGAGTAGATTAAATATTTTATTTACACCTGATGCATTTGAAGATTATAAATATTGGCAAATTCATGATAAAAAATTATTAAAAAAGATTAACCATTTTATTAAATGTATAAATCGTAATGGCCCACTCCAAGGCGAAGGAAAACCTGAAGCTTTGAAAGGGAATTTTAAAGGATATTATAGTAGAAGAATCAATTTTGAACATAGGTTAGTTTATAAAGTATACGATTCATCCATCATTATTGTTTCTTGTAAATATCATTATTTTAAATAATTTACTATGGTCTCTATACAACAGATTGAGGTATTTGAGATCAAAACCACCTAAATATTAGGTGGTTTTTTAATGATTCAAAATATTTCCCATACGAATTACATATTTCCTCATAAACCATGTTATGATAAAATATTTTAAAGCGCTTACATTTTTCTAAAAATTAAAACGATTTGGTATTTAAGTATTTTGTAAACAAATGCAATATCGTCGTTTCATTATTTAAAGGGGGATGTTAATCATGCAAGGGGATAGTATGTGGTTAACGATAGTTGGTTTAGCAATTATTATTTCAATTGTAGGATTGCTAATTGCTAAGAAGATTAGTCCGGTTGTGGGTATGACATTGATTCCATGTATCGGTGCCTTAATTTTAGGTTATAGTGTTGCCGATTTGGTGAAGTTCTTTGATAAAGGGTTAGCGCAAGTGATGAACGTTGTCATTATGTTCATTTTTGCGATTATTTTCTTTGGTATTATGAACGATAGTGGTCTGTTTAAACCACTTGTGAAGCGGTTGTTACTAATGACACGTGGTAATGTAATTGTCGTTTGTATTATGACAGCATTACTTGGAACGATTGCACAACTCGATGGCGCAGGTGCGGTGACATTTTTATTATGTATTCCTGCCTTATTACCATTATATAAAGCATTAAATATGAGTCGCTATTTACTCATTTTATTATTAGCGCTCAGTGCAGCAGTGATGAATATGGTGCCTTGGGGTGGTCCAATGGCACGTGTCGCAACCGTTTTAAAAGCTAAAAGTGTCAATGAGTTATGGTATGGTTTAATACCCATTCAAATAATTGGTTTTATTCTTGTTATGTTACTTGCAGTGTATTTAGGTTTTAGAGAAAAGAAACGTATTCAAAAAGGGATCGCAAAGGGAGAAATTGAACAAACACAAGATATTGATATACATAAACTTGTTGCGCATTATGAACATGAACAAGATATTAAGTTCCCAGTAAGAGGCCGTGCTAGAGAACATGGGTCTATTAAGTGGATTAATACACTGTTAACTTTATTGGTTATGGTTGCAATGTTAACGAATATCGCACCGCCAGAATTCGCATTTATGATAGGTGTATCTATTGCTCTAATTATTAACTATAAGAGTGTAGACGAACAAATGGATCGCTTAAAAGCACATGCACCTAATGCGTTAATGATGGCTGTTGTCATTGTGGGTGCAGGGATGTTCTTAGGTATTCTCGATGAGACGGGTATGCTTAAAGCAATCTCTACAAGTTTCATTCATATTATTCCGCAACCAGTCGGACCGTATATTCACATTATTGTAGGTATCTTTGGTGTACCACTTGATTTATTAACAAGTACGGACGCCTATTATTTCGCATTGTTACCTATTGTTAAGCAAACAGCTGCTGAATTTGGTGTATCACAAGTCTCTACCGCTTACTCAATGGTGATTGGTAATATTATAGGTACCTTCGTAAGTCCATTTGCGCCAGCAGTATGGCTTGCACTTGGTTTAGCCGAAGCCAACATGGGCACATATATTAAATATGCCTTCTTCTGGGTATGGGGCTTTGCTATTGTATTGTTACTTATTGCAATGTTAGTAGGTACAGTAGCCTTTTAACTATAGGGATGTGTAAAGGCAGTCTAAAAAATAAGCGTAGTACAGAACATGATTGTTAAGTACTGCGCTTGATTTATATGGTCATTGATATATTATGAATAAAATGCGTCAAAGACTTGATCGATATCTTTAGCTGCATCTTTGATAATATCTTCTTTAGGTAAAATGGATGTACCTTGGGCACGAGCAATATAGAATTCATCAAAGCCCATAATTTCTTTGAACATTTCTCTTAAATAATGGTATGAAAATTCAAGTGGTGTATAACGATCTTCATTGGTATAAATACCACCACTAGCTTGTAAGAGTAATGCTTTATAATCATCTGTCATCAGACCAACTGAGCCATCGTCTGTATATTTAAATGTTTCTCTAGGAACCATAATATTATCGATATAATCTTTTAAGCGAGAAGTGATATTAAAGTTGTGTAATGGCGTCAAAATCACAATACGATGGTGTGCTTTAAATTGTTGTACTAAAAATGTAGATTTGTCAGCAACTTGTTGCTCTTCCTCAGATAATGGTGTACCCGCACCAAGTTTATTCCACACGTTTAACAATTGTTCGCTATCAAGGCGAGGTAATAAACCTTCATATAAGTTAAGTTCTGAAATCTCTCCATTAGGAAATGCTTCATTATATTTTTCTAAAAACATAGCTTTCATTTGAGCAGTATAGGTACTGTCATTATTAAAATCAGGGTGTGCGTTAATAAGTAACGTCTTCATAGTTAAATACTCCTTTGTATGTAATATGACAAGTATACACGGTTATCTGTTTAAAGACTATAATCGGCATTATTATTTTTGAAAGTAAATGTACATAAAAGAGGAGTGGATATCAAATAGAGCCACTCCGGAAACATTGTTATAGTGTTTATGGTTACCTAAATGGGAACAGGTGAATTTATAAGAAAATATCCAATTAATAATTGGGGATATCTCATCTTATAGTTTATTTATTAATAAGGCGTAGTTGCCAATTACCTATAATTTTAGCAAGCATTTTATTAGGAACAACATTTAAAAACTGTCTTTCTATTTTGTGTAATAGTGTTGGTATAATCACAAGTTCATTATTTTGCATTTTATAGAATGTATGGTTAGCAACGGTTTGTGGATTGCTTGCAAAGGCAGATGAAGATTTACCGGCATTAGCAGCCCAATTGGTATCTAAAGGCCCAGGGCATAAAACACTAACATTAACATTAGTATCTAATAATTCACCATACATAGTTTCGGTTAATTTCATCACATAAGCTCTACTTGGTCCGTAAACATTAAAATAAGGATCAGGTGTCATAGCCCCTAGAGATGCTACATTTAAAATTTTCCCACTGTTTCGTTCAACCATATCTTTTCCGAATAAACGTGATAATAATGTCACACTAGTAATATTTAATTTAAGGTTGGAAATTAATTGTTCTGTACCGATATCCACTAACTTACCACTTTTTCCATATCCCGCGTTATTAACTAATTGCTCAATTTCAATGCCTTTTTCGGATAATTTATCATATAAATGATAAATATCTTCAGTTTTAGATAAATCTGCAGGAATGACGATTACATTAATTTCATATTGTGCTTTTAGTTGATGAGCCAATTGGTTTAATTTATCTTCAGATCTTGCAACTAATACTAAATTAAAGTGATGTCGTGCAAATGTTTTACTAAATGCTTCACCTAAACCACTTGAAGCACCTGTTATTAATGCGTATTTACCTGCCCCGTCAATATGCTTATTTTTAAAATAAGTATTTAATTGATGTGCGCCAATACCTACTGATAATAATGTTGCTATTAATTTTTTATTATTCATATGAAGACCTCCTTTATTTTTGTTGGTCTATTTTTATTGTGTAATGTAATAAAAAGAAGAAAGAATAGTAAAACAATATACTAACAAGTGTTAGAAAATATAAGTTTTAAAGTTATCTCCCTTTATTTCTATAGACATAATATATCCATAGATAAAATAAGTCAAAATATTAGATTTAGTCATTGTATCCCATGTATATCGTTCAATTTCACACATTTCATTTCAACACACACAAATATTTTCAACAGTTAGGAATAATTTAGCGTCTTTTAAGTAAAATGGTTTGCTAAGCTAACTAAAAATGATACAGTTTTTCGTGGACAATTTTAAGAAAGGAGTAGGGTGTCGTGTCGAGTAGTGAAATGACAATAGCAAAACGAAATACGATTGTAGTAGTGATGTTAATCAGTGCATTCGTAGCTATGTTAAATCAAACCATTTTGAATACCGCATTACCAGCGATTATTTCCGGCTTAGGTATTCCTGAAACGACAGCACAATGGTTGATTACAGGATTTATGTTAGTTAACGGTGTTATGATTCCACTTACTGCATTTTTAATGGATAGATATTCCACACGAGGTTTATATATTTTCTCTATGGCTGCCTTTTTAATTGGATCTTTAGTAGCAGCACTTTCCCCAAACTTTAGTATTTTAATGGTGGCTCGTGTGATTCAAGCCATAGGCGCAGGTATTTTATTACCACTCATGCAATTTACCGTGTTCACCTTATTCCCAGTAGAAAAACGTGGATTTGCGATGGGACTAACAGGTATAGTCGCACAATCTGCACCAGCGATTGGACCAACGTTAACGGGCTTACTCATTGATGCGTTTAGTTGGAGAATGCCGTTTTACGTCGTCGCAACGATTGCTATTATCGCCTTCGTGATTGGTTACTTCTTCGTTGAAAATCATAGTTCTCCAAAAGATACTGCGTTAGACAAGATTTCTGTTGTATATTCTACCTTTGGTTTCGGCCTCATTTTATTCGCGTTTAGTAGTATCAGTACGTTAGGTATCACGTCACCAGCAGTGATTATTACATTTATTTTAGGTGTGATCGTGATTGCCATTTTTACAGTCCGTCAGTTAAACATTGACCATCCATTGTTAAATTTGCGTGTCTTTAGAAGTAAGACATTTACCTTATCAGCAGTAGCATCTATGTTGTTATTTATTGGTATCGTTGGTCCGGCATTATTAATTCCTATGTACGTACAAACAGGTTTAGGACTATCAGCGGTACTGTCAGGTCTTGTGATTTTACCTGGTGCCGTGTTTAATGCATTTATTTCTGTTTATACAGGAAAGGTGTTTGACCGTTTTGGATTACGTGTCCTAGTGATACCTGGCTTTACACTGTTGATTATTATGACGATTCTTCATACATTTTTATCAACAGATACGCCATTTTGGTATGTAGTCGTTATTTATGCGATTCGTATGTTCTCAGTCGGTTTATTAATCATGCCATTGAATACTGCAGGACTGAATGCGTTACAATCGGAAGAAATTTCTCATGGTACAGCAATTATGAATTCATTACGTATTATCGCTGGGGCAATGGGTACCGCAGTGAGTATTACGATTCTTTCCATTGTATCTAAAAATGATTTAGCGGGTAGTCATACCGGTCAGTCTAAAACTGAAATGATGCGTGCAGCTACTGTACATGGTGTAGATGCAGCATTTATATTTACAACCATCTTGATTGTGATTGCATTTATTCTATGTTTATTCATCAAAGATAAAACAAAAACTTCTAGAAAATAAAAAATCATAAAGGAGTATTTGACATGAGTGTATTTACAAAAGAGGACCATTTACAAATTTTAAAAGATATCGTAGAAATCAAAACAGTGAACGATAATGAAATAGAAGTAGCAAGATATTTAAAAGATTTATTAGAAAAACATGGCATCAAAGCAGATATAGATGAAATTAAAGGTCACGACAATCGTGCTAACTTAATTGCTTCAATTGGTGAAGGCCATCCAGTCGTGGCGATCTCAGGACACATGGATGTGGTATCAGAAGGCGATCCTAATAATTGGCAATTCCCTAACAGAACAAGATGGCTTTTTATATGGACGTGGCACATCAGATATGAAAGCAGGCTTAGCTGCACTAGTCATTGCGATGATTGAAATTGGTCAAAGTGGCGCGTTAAAACAAGGTACTATCAAGTTAATGGCGACAGCTGGAGAAGAAATGCAACAACTTGGTTCAGAACAATTATATAAAGAAAGCTATATGGATGATGTCGATGCATTAGTTATTGCTGAACCATCCGAATCAGGTATTGTCTATGCGCATAAAGGTTCTATGGATTATCAAATTGTATCTCGCGGACAAGCAGCACACAGTTCTATGCCAGTGGTTGGACAAAATGCGATTAAGCCATTACTAGATTTTGTGCGAAATATTGATGAGGAATACGAAGACATTAGAAAAGAATTACAGTGTGAACAATTTGATTTCAAACATGTGATTGAGAGAATAAAAGGACGTGTGGGCGACAAAGTTGAGGAAGAAGAAATCGAACGCGTCATTAATGGATTGGTTATTAACCATACAATTATTCAAGGTGGTAACCAAGTCAATTCTGTACCTGATATGGCAACAACAGACTATAACATTCGTACAGTTCCAGAGTTTAATAATGATCAAGTAAAAGCTTTATTTAAAAAGCATATTGAACAGATCAATAACGAAGGTGGTCAACTAGAAGAAGACATGTACCTAGACTTAGATCCAGTACTTACAACAGGAGAAAATCGTTTAATCGCGCTAGGTCAACAAGTTGCAGCTCATATTTTCAAGAGAGATGTCGTTGCAACACCTACAGTTGGTGTGACAGACGCATCTAATTTACTACGTGATAAAGATGAGCATTTCTCATTCTTAATGTTTGGTCCAGGTACCGTCCCACATCAAGTCAATGAACATGTAAATAAAGAAACATATCATCAATTCGTTGATTATTATATTGAATTATTAACATCATATTTAAATGAAGCTTAAATAAGAATGTAGAGGAGTAGCTAGTGATTGCGTGAGGGACGTATGATCAGAGGCTACTCCTTTTATATTATGATAATAAGAGTGGCGTAGAAAATAGGATGAGTAAGATGGTATTTAAAACACCTAATAAAATGGTGACTAATTTTTGATTACATTTTGAAAGTAAGGTTAATTGGATAATTATAGTAATGAAAATAAGAATAGCGCCTGGCCAATACCAGAACGAGAATGTAGAATTGTTAAATAAGTTCGTGAAAAAGGTCGTATAAACGATAAATAAGTTCAATACTGTTAAAATAATTGAAGTGATATAGAGTAAGCGGGTGTTGGTCATGATGTTTATCCTTTCTAATCATGTAGTTATATTCATATCATATTATATATGGTTAACACTCAAATTTCAAATAAATTTAATTATTAAATTATATAAAATAAAGGACGCTATGGTTATAGGGAAATCAGGAGCTTTTCAAAAGGGAGAGAGATGAATGAATGAACGAAATGAAGTTATTATCAAGTTGCTAAATAGAGCAGATATTAAACCAGGCATGCGCATATTAGATATCGGATGTGCGACTGGGGAAGTCACTCAATTAGCAGCTGAACGCATTGGATCACAAGGTGAAGTGATTGGTATTGATATGAATCAAACACTATTGGAAAAAGCAGTTGAAAATAATCAATATGATCATGTGTCTTATCAACAACATGATATTTATCAATTACCAGAATCATTAGGCCAATTTGATGTCATTATTGGGAGAAGAGTGCTCATGTATTTACCAGACGTGGTACGAGCGTTACGTATTTTAAAGGACTTTTTAAAACCAGAAGGTATATTTTGCTTTCAGGAAAGTGATGCTATCAATGGCGGTACGGGTGCAGATGAACTACCACTACATCAAACAGCGATACAGTGGATATGGCAAACTGTAGCGCAAGAAGATGGCGATATTCATATCGGTCAAAAACTATACAATTTGTTGAACGAAATAGGTATGAAAGACATTGATTACTTTGCGGAAGCGGTCATTCATACATCCGACAACAATGATTTAGAATGGCTTGTAGGTATTATGCTACCAAGAATGAAGGCACATCATATTGTGGACGAGACCTTCTCAATAGAAACGTTCAAAGAAAAATTAAAAGCAGAGGCACAACACAATCATAGTGCCTTCATAAGAGATATGGCATTCGGAATAATAGGGAAAATGAAGTGATAAAGAAGGGAGAGGAACAGAAATAATAAAGAACCACTAATCATTTATTATGTAGTGGTTCTTACGCATTAGCCATAGCTAATGTGTACTTTAAAATGGGAATACATGAGTGAAACTCATGCATAAGAAATACTAATTTCTAAAGAAAAAGTATTTCTTTATCGTTGTCCCACCCCGGCAAGGTTGACTAGAAATGAAAAAGCTTGGTACATTAGACCGTCTTTGTAATTCATTACTTAGACGGTTTTATGCATGAACTTTTAAGTTCATGTATACCTCTTAAACTTAATCTGAACACATGAGTTAATACTCATGTGTAAGTCATTCTAATTTCTTTACGGAAAAGAATGACTTTTCAGTCAACTACTGCCTAAACATAAATGTAACTTGAAGTATATATTTATGTCCTAGTTTCCTTTTTATATATGGGAGGTATAATATTAACTAGCTCTAAGATGTTTATGATACGTTGGCTTTAGTGACATATCCGTTTTCAATTGCAAACGCAATATGACCTTTGCCTACTTGATAACTATAAATGCCATCGCCTTTCTTTTTAGCAGGTCCTGTTAATGGATTTTGATAATCATAGTTATTACCATATTTTTGTTTCACTTGTTTTAAGCTAATTGAGTTTGGTTTTACTTTAATATCTACATTGCTTGCTTTGTGATTTTTATACTGTTGGAATGTTTGATCATAAATGACTTTAGAGTTGGTAGGTGCTTGATATTTACCGCTAACTTTAACACCGTTGAACTCTAAATTATCCGCTTTTAAACCATTATAGAATGATTGGCTTAATAGAAAGTTACCTCCTGAAGCAGTGTAACCGTTATATTTATACCAATACTGTGATGACGCTGCGTGTGCTTGGTGAGTTGATACATTATCTGTAGAAACGCTTACTCCTAGTGCTGTGCCTAATACAATGCTTCCCGCAACAAAAGTTTTAGTTAATTTCTTCATAAAGCATCACTCCTGTGTAATTTTTTTGGTAGTGAAAACGCTACCAACTTTAAAGTACAACAAATTTATAAAAGATTCAAATTTAAAGTATAAAATGATTGTCGATTTTAGCAGTATAACTATTAATTTTAAAAATACATTTTTGCATATACGGTATAAATATAAATAATTTCTGTTTGTCGGCCATATTTTTATAAAAATATAGTATAATTGCCTCGTATAAAGAATTATTAATAATATATATTTGAGAATTTTTGAAAAACATTAAACAAAGGGGATTTATCATTGAAGAAATTTTTATTTTTAAGTGGAACAGCTTTATTACTTTTGTCAGCGTGTAACAATGGCGATTCATCTAGTGATTCAAAAGGAGCATCGAAAGTAGAAGATACACAAAAGAGTGAAGACAGTAAAAAAGGGAACGATTCTAAGTCATCATCAAGTAAAGAAAGTTCAAGTCACTCAAGCAATTCTAAACAATCATCTGATAATGATATTGCGAACCTATCTGAAAAGGAAAGAATAGCGTTAATCTTTTTATCTAATGAATCAGGAGAGTACACTTATACTAAAAATGATATATTAACAGGTAGATATACTGAAAATAATTCACAAGGAAAAGAAACAAAAACTTTGACTGAATTAAAAATAAGTAAAGATGGTCAACAAATTCCGGGAGCACCTGAAGGAATGAAATTTTATAATGTTACACCATCAAAGGTTATGGCCGCTACAATTATTGGTATTAGTGATGACAAGATATATATCGGTGTTACTCAAAGTCAAATTCCTTCATATAAAGATGCATTAAAAACTGGGGAAGAACACGATACGAAAGATGTTTATAATAAATACAAAAGCGATAGTGCTTTAAAAACAATAGCTGATAAAATTAGCTTATACGATAAGATGCCTACTCCATCTGACGACGAAACTGATGATGATTCAAGTTCAGACGACAATAGTTCATCTGATAGTAGTTCAGATTCTGAAGAAGTGACACGTGATAATGTCATCGATAAAGTAGAATCTTACGAAGGTGAAAAGTTAGATACAGATACGTATACATTTAAAGAACCTGAAAAAACAAGTGATGGTAAATGGGGATTCTCATATGACGATAAAGACGGTAATTTAGCCGGCTCATATACTGTTGATACAGATGATGGTTATGTGACTAAATATGACGAAAACGGGGACAAAATCGGTTCAGGATATTAGGACTCGAATTAAATTAGAAAAGTTCGCTAAATATGTAAAACTATATGTATGTCTTGATTATTAATAAGATATAAAAAACAACTCCCAATCGCGATAACAATCGCATGATTGGGAGTTATTTATGTGTTATGAGTGTTTAGTATGCTTCTGCCAAGGCATTGGTATGTGTAAGTGCATTAAATCGAATTTTTTAATCAGTGTACCAATAATAAAGGCGAGTACTAAACTTGTAATGGCTACGGCAATAATTGTAATCGCTGATGAAACTGGATTGTTAAAGCCAAATAAGACAATCGCACCTGCAATAGGTGTTGCCATACCTGTGACACCAATTTTCAGTCCACTAAATGCAATGATACAAGCATTGACCATACCAATAAGGGCGTTTGTACCGTATAAAACGGGCGCATATCTTACGATTAAATCAATTTGTGTCAGTGGCTCAATAAAGACCGCAAATCGATTTGGTTTTTCGCCAATTTTTAAAATGTTGAATAATGTGAAGTTTACAAATGATGTCCCTGTACAAGTAATAGCACCAATGGCCATTGGAAGTCCTGTAAGGCCTAAGATACTTGCAAGCACCATTGAACTTAATGGCGTCATACTTGTAACTGGAATAATTAAGCCTAAGATGATCGCAAGCGCATAGGGACTACTGTCGCCGACTGAGTTCACAGCACCTGCAATTTGATTTAATACGGCTGTAACACCTGGATTAATCAATGATGCAAGTCCATAAACTAACGCAGGTGCAATAAGTATCACTGCGATTAAGTCTAAACCTTCAGGTACTTTCTTCTGAATCAATTTAATAATAAATGCAACTATATATGAAGCGATAAACGCTGGTAATAAGCTGAAATCTTTTAATACAAGACCGACGATAATAGCGAAGACAGGTGATACACCCAAATTGATGCATGCGAGTATACCTACCGCAATACCACCTAGACTACCTGCAAGGTCCCCGATGTCTTGTAAGAATTTAATATGTAAGATACCACCGATCGCATAACTTAAGAATGCTTGGGGTAGGAATGTGGCACAAGCAGCACCAGATAAAGCTTGTAAGCCTTCCTTACCGTATGGTGCGAATTTAAGGAACAATGTCATAATGACCAACACGATAACGAGTGTTCCGACGCCTAATATAATATTCATGTCATTAAACCCCTTTAGTAGAAATAAGAATTGTTCTATAAAAAATCATTTGACAATTGTAACATAATGTTCAAAAAATTAAATCGTCCACAAAACATTGTTAATCAATATTTAATTTTTTTGAAAATTCAAATGAAATGGTTGTTATCTTCTTTTATAGTCGTATCGAGAGAATGAAAATGAAACAATATACTTCAATATTCAAAATAATATTTTTAACAATATAGACAAAAAAGATGGCAATTTACATGAATAAAATGATGATTTGGGGTATATAATATACACATAAAGAGGGGGAGATTGTCATGACATTTTATAAATTAGAGTATCAACACAATAAAGATATTGTTGATGATAATGTGTTGACGGTATTTGTTATTGCAAAAAACAAAGGGGAAGTAGAAGAATTTGCTAAAAAATTAGGCTATGCAGTAGAAAAAATTACGAAATTAACGCAACAAGAATTTGATCACGAAAAAGAAACCACAGAACATTATAGATTAGAACATGCAGATCAGTATTTATAATGTTTAATTACGAATTCGAAAAGGCTACATATTACATTTAAAGTGTGATTTGTAGCTGTTTTTTTATAATGAGAGAAATAGAGTTAATCTAAGAAATTTAATTTAATAAAGGGGTGATCAGTATGTATATTGGAAAGCATTCACAGATCGATGATTATGAAGAAATTAAACAATTTATACAACATAACAATTTTGCGACAGTTGTAACGAATAACGGTACAAAGCCCATCGCTTCACATATACCAGTGATGATTTCAGAACAAGATAATCATTTAGTGATTACGGGACATTTAGCCAAAAACAACAATTTAATACAAACAATTGAACATAATCCCCATGTATTAATTATCTTTCAAGGACCAGACGCCTATATTTCCTCTACTTGGTACGAAGCAGAAGATGTACCGACATGGGATTATCAAAGTGTTCATGTATATGGTGATGGGAGATTATTGAATCATGAGGAACTAGTCTCTGACTTGAAGCAATTATTAAATCACTATGAAGGCCATAAAGAAGAAGGTGCAACTTGGAATCATTTATCAGAAGGTACTAAGAAACAAATCAAAGGGATTGTAGGATTTCAGGTTAAAGTGAATGACATAGAAGCAGCATACAAACTTAGTCAAAATAGAAGTGCGCAGGAGAAAGTGAACATTGCCAAGCAATTAAAGGCGTCGGGCAATCAAAAGGCAAGTAAATTAGCTGAAGAAATAGAGAAGTATTGAGGCATCATTTTATAAACCCCATGAATAATATGACACTTGAGAGGATTAGATAGCAATGAGAGAAATAGAAAAATTAGATAAAGGTATGCCATATCATTTTGATGATAAAGAAGTGGCGGAACGTAAAGCTAGAGCAGCGCAATTATGCCAAGAATTTAATGCCATTCCTGCTACAAAACCGGCACAACAAGAAAGTAAAATTCGCCAAATATTAGGTTCAGCTGGTGAAAACATTTCATTCCAAGCGACTTTCAATTGTGATAATGGGAAAAATATACATGTCGGACATGACGTGTTAACAAACTATAACCTTACCATTCTAGATATAGCGCCAGTGAACATTGGTAACCATGTGATGATAGGTCCTAATGTTGATATTTATACAGTTAACCATCCATTAAGCGCAAAAGGAAGACGAGAGTATTTAGCTCAAGCAAGTCCAGTGAATATAGGCGACGATGTTTGGATAGGTGGAAAAGTCACGATTACTCCCGGAGTAACTATTGGGAATAATGTAGTGATCGCTTCAGGTGCCGTAGTAACAAAGGATATACCAGATAATACTCTTGCAGCAGGTGTACCAGCTACAGTCATTAAAGAATTAGAAGTTGAATAGAGGGAGGTCTAAGGTAAGTCTTATTAATAATTGAGTGTAGATCATAAAATAAGAAAGCGTACCTAGTGCAATAAAATGTGACTAAGTACGCTTCAATATTTAGATAGCAGCTAATTTAAGAAATGATTTAATACTATATATCAAATTTCACTTCAGACATAGCTTTAATACGTTCAGGGTCTTTATGGTCGAAAAATTGACTTTCGTTTGTATCAAGTTCATTAATTTTTGCAATATCTTCATCACTTAATTCGAAGTCAAAGACATCTATATTTTGTTGAATTCGATCTTCGTTGACTGATTTAGCTAATACAGTGATACCTCGTTGCATTAACCAACGAACAACAACTTGTGCTACAGATTTATTATATTTATGACCTATTGATGCTAAAGTTTCATTGTGGAATAAATCGTTTTTACCTTCTGCAAAAGGGGCCCATGCTTCAACATGAACGTCTTGAGAACGATTGAAATACTCATTATCATGTTGTTGATGGAAAGCATTCACTTCAATTTGATTGACCATAGGTTTAATTTCATTGAAAGCAATTAAGTCTGCTAAACGATCAGGTGAGAAATTAGATACACCAATGGCTTTGACCTTACCTTCTTTGTATAATTCTTCCATTGCACGCCAACTACCATGTACATCACCATAAGGTTGATGAATTAAATATAAATCAATGTACTCTAAACCTAATCTATCTAAAGATTTTTGGAATGCTTTTTTAGTATTTTCATAACCTACATCTTGTACCCATAATTTTGTCGTAACAAATAAATCTTCTCGATTAACATTTGAGGATTGGATGGCTTGACCCACTTCTTTTTCATTTTGATAAGCAGCAGCAGTATCGATGAGCGTATAGCCATGACGAATCGCTGATTTTACACTTTCAATAGCTTCTGTAGAATTTGTAATTTGGTAAACGCCAAATCCGATTAATGGCATTTTTAATCCGTTATTTAAAGTTGTATATTTCATATTTACGCCTTCTTTCTATTTAGTAAAAGCTTGGTTTATTAAAGTTAGTGTTGGGTTCGTTGACACCAATACTTTCATGTGAATATGATTCAGGTTGATTAATTATGTCTGAGATCAGTTGTGCGACAGCCTGTCTAGTTACTTGTGTACCTGTGAATGGTTCGTTTTTATGTGTGATTTCATATGCTTTGCCTTCTTGATTGTATAACCAAGTTAATCTTAGGACAGTGTAATCCAAACCAGAGCGGAAGATGGTATTTGCGGCATCGACCCGTAGTTTTACCCCACTACCCACCATATTTAAATTCCATTGTTTAAATGGTCCAACGACTTCATCATGAATATCTAAAACACTTGCAGCTATCAATCGTTGTACACCGGTGTTTGTCATTGCTTCAATAATAGGTTCAGCTTGGCTTGTATCAGAAAGTGTATTGGTATAGACAATATCTATATTTTTTAGTGCTTCTTTTAAAGTAGATACATCTTTCAAATCGCCATTCATTAATGTGACTTGTTGATCATGACTATATGTGCTTAATCTTTTTTCTGCTTCTCGTGCAAACAACACAACATGGTGTTCTTGGTCAATAAGTTTTGGAATAAGATAATGTGGAATTTGTCCGGCAGCACCGATTATTAATATATTACTCATTTAAAATTACTCCTTTGTTTTTGGTTGAAGTACTTGATCATAGTGATTAATTTTGTGAGTAAGTAATTCAATCGTTTCTTGAATTTCATTTTGCTTAATTATTAATTCATCTAATTGTGATTTTAAAATTTTTACCCGTCTATTTATGGTCGTATCGCCTTCTTGAGATAATTTCACATATTCAACAAGAGAATTCATAGACAAACCGGCTTGTCGCATGCACTTTGCAACATAAATCCACTGTAAATCAAGTTCTGTATAATCACGTTGTCCGTGGGCATTCCGTTTGATATTAGGAATAGCCCCCATTTTTTCATAATACCTTAGCGTGTCTATACTAAGTCCAGATGATTGACTTGCCTCAGAAATATTAATCGTCTTCACCACCTTCTCAACATCATAGTTATAAAATACTACCTGGAGTAAACTTCATGTCAAATTTTTAATTTTAAAATGTTAAAAGATATGCTATGTTTTAAAAAATAAATTATACAATGATGTATATAATTAAGAGCTAAATAATGAATTTTGTAACTTCGACATTTGCTATTTTAATAGCGGTAGCAATTGCATTAAGTATGTCTAAATTTATCCCAAGATTTCCAAATAACTTTATTAGTCTGTTAGTAGGTGTGCTATTCGGTATAATCCCACTTACAAACCAATATGTTTTAGAGTTTAATAATGACATTTTTATGTTGTTTATTTTAGTGCCTTTATTATTTTTTGAAGGACATAAAACACCTTTAGTTAATGTACTTTCAAATGCGAAAAATATTATTAGCACTTCTGTGTTATTAGTCATGATTTCTGCCATATTTACTGCATTCTTAATAAGTACAATATTTGGTTTGGCGTTTGCATTGAGTTGTGTACTAGTAGCTATTAGTACACTTACAGATGTGACAGCATTTGAATCTGTGATCAATGGACGACAATTTCCAGAAAGAGTTAAAAAACAACTTGTTGGTGCGGCGTTATTTAATGATGCGACTGGTATTATTTTATTAGAATCTGCCATTTTATGGTATACCACTAAACACTTATCCATTTCCGACGGTTTAATAGAGTTATTATACTCTGCGATAGGTAGTATTTTGGTTGGTGCCATCTTAAGTTTTATTTTTATGCTGGTTCGACAAAGAATAGTACAAATCTCCAAAAATCAAATGGAATCACAGATGCTTTTATATATATTTACGCCGTTTATCATATATTTGATTGCCGAACATTTAGGTTTGTCTGGGATATTAACCGTTGTCATTGCAGGGATTATTCATAATAGTGAATAGAATCGAAGTCGTTTTACCATTCCAAAGCAAATTCATTTAGGAATTCAATATATTAATGTTACTTCAACGATTTTAAATAGCTTTGTATTTGTAAGTTTAGGAATTAGTTTGGAAAGAATTTTCAGCACGCAAAGAGAACTATTTTTAAATTCAATTAATTGGTTATTCACTGGAATAGCCATATATATAGGTTTAGTGTTAATTAGATGGATATATGGTAAATTATTTGTCGGCCATCGTACATATAAGGATGGTTTATTATTTGGGATAGGTGGCGTGCACGGTGCAATCACATTGGCTATGACTTTTTCAGTTCAAGACATGGTCAGTAATTCTACATTTTCCTATATTGTTGCTGTAGAAACGGTAGTCATTTTAATTAGTATGATTGTACCGACCATTGTATTTAAATTGATATTAGATAAAGATAATGAAGCTTATGAAAAAGAGAAGATAATTAAAAATGTGAGAATAAATATGACTCAAGTCGGTATTAATAAAGTAAAGTCTATAGACATCTCTCAAAAAGTAAAAAATTTAGTTATCTATGATTTACAAGATCAAGCTAATATCAATACATTTAAATCTTTTTTCCGAGAAATTCTTTATTATAATAAAAATGAACAAGTATTAACTCAATTGCAAAGCTTAGAACAAAGGCGTGCATTGATGTATGCTTTTGAAGCACAAAGATGTTATTTATACGATTTATCCAAAAATAATGAAGTTAAATCAGAATATGTCTATGAAGTTTATAATGATGTTTTATTAGCACAATCAATCGTAATGGATCCACAAAATCAAATGCACTGATATCAATATAATATGAGTGATAAATAGAAATTAAAATGATAGTGAAATAGGTTGAAAGATGAGGTGGCTTAAAAAATGGAATTAAGAAGTTTAAGATATTTTTTAACGGTTGCAGAAACATTATCTATCTCTTCTGCAGCCATAGCACTTAACATTACCCAACCTACGTTAAGTAGACAATTAAAACAATTAGAGTTGGAGTTAGGTGCTGAATTATTTAAAAGGGAATCTAGCGGAATAGTTTTAACCGAAGAGGGTATGTTTCTCAAAAATAGGGCAGCAGAAATATTAACACTAACAAATCATACTCAGCAAGCATTCGCAGATAAATTAGATGATGAGTTAAGAGGCCATATCTCTATAGGTTGTGTAGAAGCAGATAACTCAGATACATTAGCTATGATTTTAGAAGAATTGGTAACAGATTATCCATCAATCACATTTAATTTATATAGTGGAACAAGTGATGACATTATTGAAAAATTAGATAAAGGTTTAATAGATATTGCCATATTACTAGAACCTATTACATTAAAAAATTATGAAAAGATAGCACTTCCACGTACAGAACAATGGGGATTATTAGTGTCAGATGATTCACCTTTATATGATTATCATATGATTAAACCCAATCGTTTAAGCCAAGCGTCACTTTTAATGTCTGCTAGAATAGAAGTACAGCAAATGATTGCAAAGTGGTGTGGTATACATGTTGATGAGTTAAATATTAGGGGTACTTATAATTTGATTTTTAATATTCTTGATTTGGTAAAAGAAAATGTTGGTTCCGCGTTACTTATTGAAGGCGCTATATCAAATATAAAATTAGATAATCAGTTAAAATTTATCCCTTTAGAACCTTCAATAAAAACAAATTGTATACTAACTTGGAAGAAAAGTAGGGTTTTAACCCCTGTTTTAGAACTATTTATCAATAAGTTCAAAGAATTAACTTGATACTGTTATTTTAGTAGAGCCCCATGCTTATAAAGCATGGGGTGTTTTTTTAAAGGCATTGGACACCTCATATTCGAAGAAGTATGCTTAGTTCACAGTAAATGAAATTTCAATCATATTCAGAAAGGTCGTGCAATAGATGAAAAAGCAAACTTCAGGTAGAGATAATTTAGGTGAATTAGCACCTAAATTTGCTGAATTGAATGACGATGTTTTGTTTGGAGAAGTATGGTCTAGAGAAGAACAATTATCACCCTATCATCGTAGTATGATTACTATTTCTGCACTGATAACTGGTGGCAATTTTGAACAATTATTACCACATTTAAAAATAGGCAAAGACAATGGTATTACACAAGAAGATATATCAGAAATGATTACACATTTAGCATTTTATGTTGGGTGGCCCAAAGCATGGTCTGCTTTTAATTTAGTTAAAAAAGTATACAAAGAAGAAGAGTAAATAGGAGGAAATGAAAATGAATAAAAATGAAGATGTTAAAAATGGTGTTATTTTTTCAAGTGGAGAATCAAATGATGCATTTGCACAATATTTTACTGGTCAAAGTTATTTAAACTTATTAGTTAATGAAGATGATGTAAATGTAGTAGTTGGAAATGTTACATTTGAACCTGCTTGTAGAAATAATTGGCATATCCATACAGAAGGTTATCAAATATTACTTGTTACAGGTGGAGAAGGTTGGTACCAAGAAGAAGGGAAAGAAGCCCAAAAATTATTACCTGGCTCAGTAGTGGTTACGCATAAAGGAGTCAAACATTGGCATGGTGCAACAAAGGATAGTTGGTTTGAGCATATTGCCATAACATCAGGTGCTTCAGAATTTTTAGAGCCAGTGAGTGATGAGTTATATAATCAGTTGGGTTAATATCAAATGTTTTTGTATTGATGTTGAAGCATATTGTGATTATAAGAGGTTAGAATATCTTACGTTCTAACCTCTTTAAATTCATAACGTTATTGTAAACGAAGCATGTCTAAAAATAATTGTGCTGCTTGTGATAGTGGCTTATCTTTTTTCCAAATCATGCTTAAATTGGAAGTGATTTGAGGATTAAATGTAATAAACCTTAAGTCAGTATTATCGGTGTTAATGATGCCATCAAGACATATAGCATGTCCTAATCCCTCTTTAACCATTAGCGAAGCGTTGTAAAGTAAGTTATAAGTAGCGACAATATTTAATTCAGCCACATCGATATTTACCATATTAGCAATCATCGTTTTGACACCATCTTGTTTTGAAATAATTAATGGTTGGTCTTTTAACATGTCTGCTGTGATATGTGAAACATCTTTAAAATCTGAGTCGACTTTCGTAAGCACACCCCACGTATCACTTTCTGCTAACGGTAATGATTCATAGTTCAATTTATTAATTGGCTCCACAACTATACCAAAGTCTAATAATCCATTATCTAATTTTTCTAATATTTGTTCACCATTACCACTATATGTATCGAATTTAATATTTTTATGATTCATTCTTACACATTTCATAGTTTTAATAACATGGGTAATGACTTTAGATTCTGCTATGCCTATTGTTACTTCACCGTATATATCTTGTGACAATTGAATGTTAGACACCGTTTTATCTACTAAGCCAATGATGTTTCGTGCTTGTTCAGCAAGATAATGTCCTTCTTTCGTTAGAGACATATATCTTCCGTTACGTTGAAATAGTGTCACACCTAATTCGTTCTCTAGATCTTTAATTTGTCTAGAAAGTGTTGGTTGTGTGATATGTAAAAGATTAGCTGCTGCACTTATATTTCCTTCAGATACAATCGTTAAAAAGTATCGCAAAACTCTGTTTTCCATATTGACTCCTTTTTATGCCTTTAAAGCATAATTAAATATTTGATATAGGCATTGGTAATATATTGATTTCTATTTTAACATTAAATATGTAATAAATAGCAAACAATTTTAAGGAGGTCATCAAATGTTTAAAAGTGTGTTATCAGAAAATATATGGAATCGTGTTGTAGAAGCGGATGAGTCAGTTTATAGAGAAATTCATAAAATTGTAGATGAAAATGCACCAATTGTATCTGAATTGAATTCGATCTATCAAAATCATGAATCAACAATTGAGTTATTATCTAGAATTACAGGACAGAAGGTAGATAGTAGTGTGGGTGTTAATTTACCGTTATATACAGATTTTGGACGACATATTTCAATAGGAAAAGACGTGTTTATCAATAACAACGTAATGTTCACGGATCTTGGCGGAATTACATTAGAAGATCGAGTATTAATTGGTCCACGAGCTAATTTATTAACTGTTAACCATCCTACCAATCCTTCTCAAAGAAGAGGACTTATTGTTAAACCTATTACAGTTAAAGAAAATGCATGGATTGGAGCAGCTAGTACCATATTGCCAGGTGTGATAATTGGTGAGAATGCTATTGTTGGAGCTAATTCATTAGTCACTAAAGATGTACCTGCTAATACAATCGTAGCTGGAAGTCCAGCACGTGTGATTAAAACGATTGAGGAAGCATAATTAAGGAGGAATTGAAAATGAAAAATACAAATTTAAATTTAGTAGAAACTTGGGACAAAGTATTTCCGAAAAGTGATAAAGTGAAACATTCAAAAGTAACATTTAATAATAGATATGGTTTAACATTAGCTGCAGACATGTATATCCCATTAGAAAGTGCGCAAGAAAAATTGCCAGCAATTGCTATTAGTGGGCCGTATGGTGCTGTTAAAGAACAATCATCAGGTTTGTATGCACAAACATTAGCGGAAAAGGGATATTTAACAATTGCATTTGACCCATCTTATACAGGAGAAAGTTCTGGTACACCACGATATGTAGCATCACCGGATATTAATACCGAAGATTTCCAAGCTGCGGTCGATTTTCTTTCTAATTATAATCAGGTAGATGCAAATCGTATAGGTATATTAGGTGTTTGTGGATGGGGCGGCATGGCATTAAATTCAGCAGCTATCGATACACGTATCAAGGCTACTGTAACTTCTACTATGTATGATATGAGTAGAATTAATGCAAATGGTTATTTTGATGAAGAAAAAGATGAACAACAACGTTTTGAGAAAAAACAAGTATTTAATAATCAACGTACGCGTGATTTCGCTTCACAAGATCCTGAACTAGCGGGAGGCGTGATAGATCCAGTACCTGATGAATTTCCACAGTTTGTTAAAGATTACCATTCTTATTACAAAACACAACGCGGCTATCATCCAAGATCACTTAATTCAAATCGTGGTTGGACTATAACAAACCCACTATCATTTATGAATATGCCGTTATTACAGTATAGTCATGAAATACGAAGTGCGGTATTAATGATTCATGGTGACAACGCACACTCTAAATATTTCAGTGAGGATGCATTTAAACAATTAACTGGAGATAATAAAGAATTAATGATTATACCTAACGCCAACCATACTGATTTATATGATCAATTTGATAAAATACCATTTGAGAAAATAGATCATTTTTATAAAAAATATTTGAACTAGTATCAGTTTAGCTATAATTAATATAAGTGTCTAGTCAATCATGTGGTTAACGCATTCATTGACTAGACGCTTTTTGGTTTAATAACCCGAATGATGACGTAGTTTAATTTAAAATAGCAATTATTGTCTAATTTTTTAAAATTTTCTTGTTATTTACATTTTTCCTTTACAAAATATCATGTATAATGAATAAAAAATAACTAGGAGAATAAACAGACATGATGAAAAACAAATTGACTTTAAAAGAGAACATTTTTATCGGATCAATGCTATTTGGTTTATTCTTTGGTGCTGGGAATATTATCTTCCCAATTCATCTTGGACAAACAGCAGGGTCAAACGTATTTATTGCCAATTTAGGCTTTTTAATTACTGCTATTGGATTACCTTTTTTAGGTATTATCGCCATCGGTATGTCTAAAACAAACGGTATTTTTGAAATTACATCAAGAGTCAGTAAAACATATGCATACATATTTACGATTGGATTATATCTAGTCATTGGACCATTCTTTGCGTTACCTAGGTTAGCGACAACATCTTTTGAAATTGCATTTTCACCATTCATTTCACCTGATGTTGCGAAGATTTACTTACCCATCTTTAGTATTATCTTCTTCTTATTAGCGTGGTTCTTTGCGAGAAAGCCGTCTAAAATTTTAGATTACATAGGTAAATTTTTAAATCCAGTCTTTTTAGTTTTATTAGGTATTGTCGTAGTCTTAGCGTTCATCCATCCATTAGGTGGGTTAACGAATGCGCCTGTGAGTGCAGATTATGATAAGAGTCCATTACTTAAAGGATTCATTGATGGTTATAACACGTTAGATGCGTTGGCATCATTAGCCTTTGGTATTATTATTGTATCTACGATTAAAAAGTTAGGTATCACAAATCCTAACAGTATTGCCAAAGAAACATTTAAATCAGGAACAATCAGTATTGTTTTAATGGGGATTATCTATAGTTTACTTGCGTTTATGGGTACGATGAGTATCGGTAAATTTAAAGTGAGTGAAAATGGTGGTATTGCATTAGCTCAAATCGCGAGACACTATCTTGGAGATTACGGAATTATCGTATTATCTCTGATCGTTATTGTCGCATGTTTAAAAACAGCGATTGGTTTAATCACTGCGTTCTCTGAAACATTTACAGAGTTATTCCCGAAACGCAGTTACTTAATGTTTGCAACAGTGGTCAGTATCTTAGCATGTATTTTTGCTAATGTTGGTTTAACTAAAATTATTATGTATTCAACGCCAGTATTGATGTTTATTTATCCATTGGCTATTACAATTATTTTATTAACTTTAGTAAGTCCATTATTCAATCATTCGACAATTGTATATCGATTTACGATTTTCTTTACAATGATTGCGTCATTTATCGATGGTATTAAGGCTAGTCCAGAGCCATTTTTAAAAACATCATTCGCTAAATTCATCATCTCTTTAGGTGAAAAATACCTACCATTCTTTGATATTGGTATGGGTTGGATTCTACCGGCATTAATCGGTTTTATTATTGGATTAATTGTTTATAAAATCCGTTCTAACAAGTCAACGACGACAAAATAATTGACTATATAGCGTCTATCTTACATTTGAGATAGACGCTATTTTTTTAACTATGACGGAGTTGAAAGCGTATGACTTAAATAAATATTTATTTGAACTTAACAATGAGTTAATAATCATTAATTACGCTTAATCTAAAATAAAATAAGGGATGGTTAATATGGAAATTGTGAAGTCAAAGCAAGATTTGTATCGAATCATTGATGACGCGGACAAGCAACATACATCTAATATGTTGTTATTGATGATATTAGGAACGATATTTTTAGATGCATATGATATTACCATTTTAGGAACGATGACAGACCAAATCACGAAAGAATTCAATTTATCACCCACCATGCTATCATTCGTGATGACATCACTACCTGTAGGGGCATTGATTGGTGCGATTTTTGGAGGATCGCTCGCGCATCGATTTGGCAGAAAGCGTATCCTTTCAATTTCATTATTAATTTTAATTGTAACGTCTTTAGGTGCAGCACTTTCGCCTAATCTTATGATTCTATTAATATGTAGATTTCTTATGGGGATTGCGATAGGGATGGACAGTCCAGTTGCGTTTACATTTATTGCAGAAATTAGTAATAAAGTACAACGAGGTCGTAATGTTAACTACTGGCAAGTCGTATGGTACATAGCGATTGTGACATCTTCGTTAGTGGTTATTGCATTTTTCTTAATGGGAGCAGGAGAAACATTGTGGCGTATGGCCGTTGGATTTGGGGCTTGTATTGCTTTAGTGTTATACATCATGCGATTAAAGTATTTACAAGAAAGTCCAACTTGGATTATTAATCATTTTTCACTCGAAAAGGCGACAAACTATATTCAGAAACATTACGATGTCCAGTTGAAGCTAGAAGAAAGACAAGAAGAATATCAGGTCAATCATTATGAACATCAACAATCTTACAAAGCATTGCTTAAAAAGCCATATTTAAAAAGGTTAACTTTAGCAACAGCGATATCAACATTGCAAGGTATGCAGTACTATGCAGTGGGTTTATATATCCCAATAATTGCTAAATACATGATAAGTGAGGATAAGCTAGGGGTCTTATTTGGTACAGCAATTGTAAATATTGCAGGTATCATCGGTGCGTACCTAGGTGCACAGTATACATATCGACTGGGTACGAGAAAACTCACAATGATAGGTTTCGGCATTGTCTTGTTTGTCATGGTTGTAACAGGGCTATTTTACAATAACTTACCAATGATGATGAATACATGTTTAATTGCATTGTTTTTATTCGGTCATTCAGGTGGACCAGGAACGCAAGGTAAGACGATTGGTGCATTATCATTTCCAACACATTTACGTTCACAAGCGACAGGTATTGTAGAGTCAGTGAGTCGAACTGGCAGTATTATTGGTACGTTTGTATTTCCGATTATATTAGCAGCAGTCGGATTAAACCAAACGATGTTATGGATTGGTCTTGTACCACTGATTGGTCTCATAATTACATTTGTATTAAAATGGGAACCGGTCGGTAAAAATGTTGAAGATGAATAATATAAGTATAGGGGAGAAACAGAAACAATAATGACATAATTGTATAAACCCACTATAAAGTTCGAGATGACAGGGTTTATACGCCTATGGGTAAGTGTACCGTTTGTCTGAAGTTAGACAAACGGGTGTCTTATTTTTTGGAGTGTTTCTGCGTAGCTCCCCTCCCCTATTGCTAATTAAACATTCAAACATTCCGCTTATAGAGTTTGTTTATCGTAATAATTACAATCAATAAAAATATACACATTTTAATATATTTTGTAACTTTAATTGTGTTAATATTTAGATAACTTAATAATCAGTCATAATTAACTTTCATATGTAAGGGGGAAGGGCATATGCCTAAAAAGTTATTTAGTATTGATTTAAACAAGAAGATGGATCAACAAGCACATCCAGGACACAATCGATGGCATCCAGATATTCCAGCAGCATTTTCAGTAGATCCAGGAGAATCATTTAGAATGGAATGTTTAGATTGGACAGATGGACAAGTAGCTAATAATGATGATCCAAGTGATATTAAACACGTGAACTTAAATCGTGTACATGTTTTAAGTGGTCCGGTGCATGTAAACAACGTACAACCAGGTGATTTGCTTGTAGTAGATATCTTGGATATTGGTGTTTTTGATGAACATCAATGGGGGTTCAATGGTATTTTCGATAAAACAAATGGTGGTAGTTTCTTAGTTGATCATTATCCCAATGCACAGAAATCAATTTGGGACTTTAATGGTATTTATGCAACGAGTAGACATGTACCAGGTGTTGAATTTGTAGGTCAGATTCACCCAGGATTAATTGGTGTGGCACCTACTCAAGAGATGCTAGATGAATGGAATCGTCGCGAGAAAGAATTAGTGGATACGGATCCAAATCGTGAACCAGTCTTAGCTAATTTACCTGATACGGATGCGGTTGTGGCTGGTACCTTAACTGGTAAAGACTTTGATAGAGTAGCGAGAGAAGGTGCGCGTACTGTGCCACCTCGTGAAAATGGTGGGAACTGTGATATTAAGAACCTATCAAAAGGCTCTCGCATCTATTTCCCAGTATTTGTTGAAGGTGCAAAACTTTCAGTCGGAGATTTACATTTCTCTCAAGGGGATGGAGAAATTACCTTCTGTGGTGGTATTGAAATGCCCGGATGGATTGATTTAAGAGTCAATGTTATTAAAAATGGTATGGAAAAATATCATATTAAAAAGAACCCTGCGTTTAAACCAGGACCAGTAATGCCGAATTATACAGATTATATTGTGTTTGAAGGTATTTCTGTAAATGAATTCAGTGGTAAACAAACATATCTAGATGCCAATACAGCGTATCGAAATGCGGTATTAAATGCGATTGAATTCCTAAAAACACGTGGGTTTACAGGTGAACAAGCTTATATGTTATTAGGTACTGCACCGGTACAAGGTACAGTCGCAGGTATAGTGGACGTGCCTAATGCATGTTGTACGATTGCGATTCCAAGAGAGATTTTCAAAGATGACATCGTACCGAATTTGGAGCCTGATCAATAATGCCTCAATATACTTATGAATGTAAAGAATGTGGCGAATTTACCTTACGCCAAACTATGAATGAACAACATGATATGGCAGAATGTCCACAATGTCATCATGATGCGAAGCGCGTATTCTCTACATTCCAAACCTATAAAATGGATGGAAAACTGAAACAAAGAATTGAACGAGGACAAACACCTCGTGTCATGTCCAAAGAGCAATTACCAAAAATGACACCAAGACCAACCAAACAAAGCAGACCATGGATGGCAGATCATTAAATTTGATTCAAAAATAACCTCTACGGCCTAGATCAGTCGTGGAGGTTGTTTGCATTGAAAGACGTCAATATACCATTAATAAAAACTTGGTTTATCGAAATTAGTATTTGGTTCGTTAACGCCAATACTTTCTCTAGAATAAAGCTCAGGTTGGTTTACTATGTCATTTACTAGTTGTGCCACAGCTTGTCTTGTAACTTGAGCACCAGTAAAAGGTTTATTTATCAAACTTTTAAATATGAGTTAGATTAGTATTTTGGAATAGATAGTGCACAATTTTTATTGTTGTTCGAGAAAGTTTTATATGTTTTTATTTTTGAAAGTGGTAAAATGATATATTGTTACTATTCGGAATTTAAATAGAAAGAAGGATAATATGGGTTTTTTATGGTCGCGTCGAGCACGAATGTTAGAAATTTTTGTGCTCACAGTAATTACAATATTTGGCATTGGCTCGCAGTATTTTTCTAATTTAGCTTATAGTTTAAATCAAGGTATACTTCAAACCTCTTTTGGTACTGGTTCACAGTACTTAATCATACCGTCAGTTATAGCGAATTTTGCGTTTGCATTTGGCATTCCATTAGGACATGTATTCACACATCGTTTAGGTTTCAAGAAAAATTATCTACTTTTTGTTTCTTTCTTTTTAGTCGGTTCAATAATCGGTCTCATATCACAGGATTTAATAGTATTAAGTATTGCTAAAATTATACAAAGCGTTAGCACAGGTGTTCTATTTTTCACTTTATTACCACAATTATTTCGTAACTTCCCACGAAGATTCCGCAATGTATTTTTATTATTTGTCATTGTAGGCTTGTTTGGCGCCAATGCGTTAGGTGGATTATCTGGTAGTGTCTCATTAGAGCTTGATAGTTGGCATTGGGTATTTGTACTTAATATCGTTTCAGCTATCGTTTGTTTAATATTTGGGACAGTATTTTTAAATAAAGAAGAGCACAAGCATGTGTCTTCGAATTCTATGGATTATGTGCTTATTATTTTATTGTTTTTAACTATATTATGTTTTGTGATACCAATGGCTATGTTAACGCAAAAAGGATATAGCTCATTATGGGTATGGCCATTTCTACTACTAGCGATGTTCTTCCTAGTCAACTTTATATACAGAAACATGCATTCATCGTCACCGTTAGTGTATTTTAAAACATTATTTGCTAAAAAGCCTAGTGTTGGAGCAGTGATGGCAATATCATCACATTTAACATTGTTGACTGGGATAGCAGGTATTAATGTTTTTCTAACTAAGATTTTAAAGCTACCTTTTGAAGATATTGCGAGATTTTATTTATGCTTTTTCATCGGTGTCGTCATAGCTGGTTTTATTAAAATGTTCTTTTATAGTGCGATTGGGGCAGGTATATTAGGTTCCCTTGGTTCGGTAGCATTATTATATGTCAGTGTGCACTGGATAGCGATGGGGAATGTGATTAATTTGCCGTTATTATACTTGCAAGCGGCTTGCTTAGGATTTGGCGCATCTATGGCATTACTAAGTGGTGCGATGGCCACGTTATTAGATGGAGAGATTAAATTTGCTTCAAATCGCTCAACGACAATGCATTCGATGCGTAATTTCTTTGCGGCACTACTGGTACCTATCATTGCTTATACAATGAAAGATCATATTCAACAAGGTGTTCAATTATTATATGGTAGTTTCACGACTCATATAGATAACCCAGTTCAGAACCAATTAATCTTATCGAAAAAAATGCAAGATATCACAATTGATGCTGATGATAAAGTGTTCATGATGATGATTGTTTTTAACATCATTCTATTAATCGCTTCTATAATTCAAATGTTCTTAGGTAAAGGTCGACGTATCCATGTTAAACCTGAATAAATGTTATGATATAATCAAACACCTCTCACTCAAATTCATGTGAGAGGGTTAACTTATTAGGAAAAAGCGAGATTATTTTAAGTTTGATAAAAATTCAGTTGTAGTAGTAACTACTGCAAAGTTAGATAATGCTGAAATAAATGCGTTTTGTACATCTTTGGCTTCTGCCATTTGTCCATTATATTCTAGGTTGCAAGTTGCAGTTGTATCTTCGATAAGAATAGGTTCATAACCTAATTCTGCAGCAGCTCGTGTTGTAGAATCGATACACATGTGCGTCATCATACCAGTAATGACAAGTTGTTCGACATCATATTTTTGTAATGTATCTTGTAACGTTGTTCCTAAAAAGCTATTAGGATACTGTTTTTCAATAACAATATCATCAGATTGTACGTTAAATTTTTCATGGATTTCTATGCCATCTGTGCCAGCTTCAAATAAAGGTGCGCCCTCGGTATGATCAATATGTTGAATATAAATAACAGGTAGCTCTAGGGATTTAAATTTATCCTTTAATTGCACGGCATTGTCTGTCGCACGCTCTGGATTGACTAAAGGATTTTAACCTCCTTCAAAGTAATCGTTTTGTATATCTATAATAATAAGTGCTTGTTTTTTAGTCATGATATATCTCCTTTATCTATCTTGGTTATCCATAGACTAAACTAAAATAACAAAGAAGAGAATTAATTACTTTTATCTATATTATTGTTTGATTTATAAGTGTGTGTTGTATGATTATGACATTCTATTTAAAATAAGGCACCATGATGATTAATACTCCATCTGCCATCTTTTCATATTGGCCATTTCCTTGTAATGTAAATTCAGTCATGACGCCATAGATAGCTGAAGTTAAGAATGTAAATAGTATGTCTTCGTTTAAATGTTGTTGTGCTATCAATTCTAGGTCTAGCTTCAAGCTATAGAAAAAATGAAATCATTTTATGGGCAATATTTATAAGATAAAGATTTGATTTTGACAATTTTCTAAAATAATTGTGTCTAAATTATGAGCAAAGCCCTTGAAATTTATATTCAATGTATTATAATAATAAATGTATTGTAATTGAAAACGCTTCTTAATTAGAAGAAGGTGAGTCAAAATAGACAAACATAAAAAAGAACAAGCCTTTGCAAATCTTGTGCGTGCATACCGCAAACAATATGTTGGAAAAGGACCTGAAAAAATCGACGTTAGTTTCCATGGTAAGTGGGCTATTGCATTTATGACAGGTGCATTAAGTAAGGTTGAAAATTTCTATTTACGAGATGAACGAAATGAAGATATGTTGAGACATGCACGAACACATGAAGTAAAGCGTTTGTATGATGAGATTAATCCTGACGAGATGGAAGAACTCGTAGGAGCTAAATTCGTAAAGTTATTTACAGATGTTGATTTAGCTGCTGATGAAGTTGTATCAATATTTGTATTCGATAAATCAATAGAATAAGCGTGCTGGTGTAAGGTACCTAGTGCTGTTTACTAACTACGCTTGAATAATTAGTTATTCAAGGAGGTGGTTTGCGTAAATAGAGCTAGGTACTTTTTTAATTTTTGAGTATAACCAGTATCAATAAAATATATTAATAGGAGTGTATCATTTATGAAAATAGTAGCATTATTTCCAGAATATGTTGAAGGCGAAGAAAATCAAATTTTAAATACAAAAAAAGCAATTGGCTTAAAACCATTCTTAGAAGAAAAAGGTCATGAATTAGTTGTATTAACTGATAATGATGGTGATTTAGAAAAACACTTAGCTGATATGGATATTGTTATCAGTGCACCATTCTATCCTGCTTATATGACTAGAGAGCGTATTGAAAAAGCACCAAACTTAAAATTAGCCATCACTGCTGGTGTTGGTTCCGACCATGTTGATTTACAAGCAGCTGGTGAACACAATGTAGGTGTTGTAGAAGTAACAGGTAGTAATACTGTAAGTGTTGCTGAACACGCTGTGATGGACTTACTAATTCTATTACGTAACTACGAAGAAGGACATAGACAATCAGTTGAAGGAGAATGGAACCTTTCAAAAGTGGGTAACGACGCGCACGAATTACAAAACAAAACAATGGGTATCTTCGGTTTCGGTCGAATTGGTCAATTAGTTGCAGAACGACTAAAACCATTTAACGTTACAATTCAACACTATGATCCAATTAACCAAAAAGATAATGAAAACTCTAAATTTGTTGACTTTGACACATTAGTATCAACAAGTGATGCAATTACAATTCATGCACCATTAACACCTGATACAGACACATTATTTGATAATGATGTGTTAAGTAAAATGAAAGAAGGTAGCTATTTAGTCAATACTGCTAGAGGTAAAATTGTAGATACAGAAGCATTAGTAAAACAATTAGAATCTAAACACATTCAAGGCTATGCAGGTGACGTATGGTTCCCTCAACCTGCGCCAAAAGATCATCCTTGGAGAAATATGCCTAGAAATGCAATGACTGTACACTATTCAGGTATGACATTAGAAGCACAAGTACGTATCGAAGAAGGCGTTAAAGACATTTTAAATCGTTTCTTTAATAATGAACCATTCCAAAGCAAAGATGTGATAGTTGACGGTGGTCAAATCACAAGTGCAAGCTATAACGCTAAATAATTAACCTAGCCATAGATTATACCCTTTCCCATCTCCCTTTTAATAATAAATGTAATAGAGCAACATAGCCTTACCCCTGGGCAATGTTGCTCTATTTTTATGTTTCGTTTGATATAGAAAGATTGAACTTTTGCAATTCAAAGTAATACATTGCATAATAAACGGATAGGTGTCCGAATAATAACGAGGACATATGAGCAAGTTATATTAAAGGAGATTTAATATGTTATTTGAAAGAAATAAACCCTACACACAGGAAACATTGCTTGATAAAGCGGATATATTAGAATTGATTCAGTTTGAAAGATTTTGTCGAGACAATAGCCTTTGGGACAGTATGTATGAATGCTTTGCTGAAGATTCAACAGTTAATATTTCATGGTTTAAAGGTTTGGGTAAAGCATTTGTGGACGCCTCTAGAGAAATGAAGCGTTATGCACCACATCAAATTTATAATTCCCAAATATGGATAAACCAAGATAGAGCAGTGGCAATCATGCAAGCCACGATTCAAACAAGATTACCGATTAACGAGGTTCAAATGCAACTCAATTCTGATGCGAAAATTGTTTATGGATTAGTTAAACAAGACGGTATTTGGTACATCAATAATATGGAATGCGTATATGAAAAGGATAGCTTGACACCTGTTGTCCCATCTACCATATCGTTACCAGCTAATGCGTTGAACCAATATCGATCTAGCTACGCATGTTTAAGCTTCTGTCTTAATTACATTGGTTATAGTGTTAATCATGAATTACAAGGCATTGATCGACCAGAACAATTGAATGACTTTTACAATCGATTGGATCAATGGTTGACGTATCAAACAGAGTCTATATAAAAGGAGTATATTAATGATGAAGAAAATAGATTTACATTCACATTACCTATCACCTGGGTTTGTGAAATTTTTAGATGATTATTCTGATGGTAAAGGAGACGGTGTACCAACGCCAGCATTCTCTGTTGATGACTATTTGAAATTAATGGCAGAAGAAGAGATTGATTATAGTGTGCTTTCTATTTCAAGTCCCCATTTGAGTGCTGCACCAGATGAAGTGATGCTTGAACTTACAGAAGAAGTTAATGCCTATGCTGAAGATATACATCATGCACATAGTGAACAATTAGGTTACTTTGCTTCATTACCGCTACCATTAGTTGATGAAAGCATTCGCATGATCGACCATGTATTAGATGAACAACACGCTCTTGGCTTTACATTGCCAACGAATGCACGTGGTATTTATTTAGGAGATGACCGTTTAGATCCAGTGTTAGCGAAATTGAATGAACGACAAGCGACCGTAGCAATTCATCCTAATGAGCCTAAACCAGTGAATGAAGCTATTAAAGCACAAATTTTATCACCATTAATGGAATTCTTCTTCGATACAACACGTACAATCATTTTTATGAGTCAAAACAATGTGTTTAGTAAGTATCCTAATATTAAATGGATTGTACCGCATAGTGGTGCATTATTACCTGTCATTGCACAACGTGTTAATATTGGTAATAAAATGTTTAACGTTGAAAATGGTCCAGATGATATTGAACAGGTGATGCAAAGTTTATACTTTGATTTAGCAGGTATGGTTTTACCACATCAACTTCCAACATTATTAAAAATGGTAGATGAAAATAAAATCGTATACGGTGCAGATGCGCCTTATACAACAGATCAAGTCATTAAGCGATTAGCTAAAGATATTGAATCTACCGATTTACTTACAGAAGAGCAAAAAGAAAAATTCTTACATCGCAATGCGAGTCAATTATTAGGATTTTAAAATAAAGCTAACAAAGGAGCCTTCCAATTGGAACGCTCCTTTTTATATTATAGATACAACACACAAGTTAAACGTCATTGTAGGAAAATCAACATGTGGTTTGAAAATGTAGAACATTGATTTTGGTTATTGAATAAAGCGAGGGTCATTATGGAATGAGGTATATATGTATCGTTTATTAGAGTAGAATCAAGATGATATAAATCTATTCAGCTACGCTGTTTAGTGATAAGATGTAAGCAATATATTGTGATATAGGACGTGTCAGTAAGGGGTAAGGATGTATGAAACGAGTATCAATTAAAGATGTGGCGAAAGAAGCGGGCGTATCAGTAACGACAGTGTCGCACATTTTAAATCAGAATAAAACAAGGTTCTCTAAAGCAACCATTCAAAAGGTATTATTAGCGAAAGACCGTTTAGGCTATATTCCCAATAAAAATGCCCAACAACTCAGAGGACAAACAAGGAAGTTAATAGGTGTTGTTTTGCCTAACTTAACCAATCCATTCTTCTCGGCGATGATGCAAAGAATGGATGATTGTAAAACAGATGACGTTGATTTATGTTTTATAGCAACATCAAGTGCAGACTTTAAAGATAATATTCAGCATCTTGTAGAACGTGGTATAGATGGTCTGGTTATTGGTCGATATGTGAATGACCCACATCACTTAAATGATTATCTTAGTAAACATCACGTTCCGTATGTCTTACTAGACCAAAGTGAAGACCATGGTTATACCGATATTATTAGAACGAATGAAATAGAGGGTGGTCAGACTGCCGCACAACATCTTATCGAATTGGGACATCAACAGTTAGCGATTATTCAACCTCATGCGTTAATGGCTAATATGAAAGATCGAGTGAAGGGATTTGAGCAAACGTGTCAAAGTCATCAGGTGCCGGCCCCTGTCAGAATTTGTACAGAATTGTCTAAAGCTGGGGGACGTGATATTGCTACAAAACTGGTTGAGCATCATGTTACGGGAATCTTTGCGATTAATGATGAATTAGCGATTGGTTGTCTACGAGGTTTAACAGAATGTGGTAAATCAGTGCCAGATGATTTGTCGATTATTGGTTATGATGATATAGATATGGCAGGTTACATGACACCGGCACTCACAACCATTGCCCAATCGGTCGACGATATTGCTCATATCTCACTGCAATTAATTACCGATAAAATTAATGGTAGACCACATGAAAATAAAAGAGTAGAACTTCCGACTCAACTGATGCAACGCGAAACGACACGACAAATATAGTGGTTGCGAAAAAATAAATACTGACGTTCATAAAAAAGCCATACAATCAGGCATTGATAAGTATGGCTTTTTTATAGTGCGTTTAAGAAAGCGTATACATTTTCAAATAGAAGTGCTATAATTTAGTAAAACGTTTTACTAAACGCAACAGACAAAAAATATACTAATAGAGGTGTTGAATCATGAATTTAGTTGCATTGTTAATTGGTTTAGGGCCATTAATCGGTTGGGGTCTATTTCCAACGATTGCATCCAAATTTGGTGGTAAGCCGGTTAACCAAATTATAGGTGCTACAGTCGGTACGTTAATCTTTGCCTTTGTCTTCTTTATCTCCACAGGACACGGCTTCCCAACAGGCATGGATCTGTTCTTTGCATTATTATCAGGAGCTGGTTGGAGTTTCGGTCAAATTATGACATTTAAAGCATTTGAATATGTAGGATCATCACGTGCCATGCCAGTTACAACTGCCTTCCAATTAATGGGTGCATCACTTTGGGGCGTCTTTGCATTAGGTAATTGGCCTGGTGTTACAAATAAAATCATCGGCTTTTTAGCATTAGTAGTTATCTTGATTGGTGCTTGGATGACAGTTTGGAGTGAACACCCTGAAGCTACAAATAAAAACTTATTACGTAAAGCGGTAGTGATTTTAATCATTGGTGAAATTGGTTATTGGTTATATTCAGCAGCACCACAAGCTACAGACATCGGTGGTAAAGCAGCATTCTTACCACAAGCCATTGGTATGGTGATTGTGGCAGTTATCTACGGACTAATGAAAATGAAAAATGGCAATCCATTTACTAATAAAGTGACATGGTTACAAATTATTTCTGGTTTCTTCTTTGCCTTTGCAGCATTGACTTATCTCATTTCTGCCCAACCTAATATGAACGGTTTAGCGACTGGTTTCGTATTATCACAAACATCTGTAGTACTTGCGACATTAACTGGTATTTACTTCTTAAATCAACATAAAACATCTAAAGAAATGTTAGTCACAGTGATCGGATTAGTTCTCATCTTAGTAGCTGCGACAGTTACAGTATTTATTAAATAATCAACTGGAGTGATATAAATGAAGAAAACAGCATTACTCAATAGTCATGTATCTAAAGCCATTGCGACAATCGGACACTATGACTTATTAACTGTCAATGATGCAGGCATGCCTATTCCTAATGACGATAGAAGAATTGATTTAGCAGTAACGAAAGAATTACCTAAATTTATTGATGTATTAGAAACAGTATTATCAGAAATGAAAATCCAAAAAATCTATTTAGCTGAAGAAATTAAAACAAATAATGCAACTCAATTAAAACAAATCAAAGCATTAATTGATGATGACGTTGACATTGAATTTATTCCACACAGTGAAATGAAAGCATATTTAAGTCATCCATTAAATAAAGGTAACATTCGTACAGGTGAAATTACGCCATTTTCTAACATTATTTTGGAATCAAACGTGACATTTTAACATATAGAAATGGGGACATTGTTATGACAAATAAAGTCGTTATTCTAGGATCTACCAATGTGGATCAATTTTTAACAGTTGAGCGCTACGCTAAACCAGGGGAAACATTACATGTAGAAGAAGCACAAAAGTCATATGGTGGCGGTAAAGGGGCAAACCAAGCCATTGCAACGGCACGTATGAAAGCTAATACGACATTCATTTCCAAGGTGGGAAATGACGGATTAGCACAATTTATGTTTGAAGATTTTAAAGCAGCAGGTATGAACATTGACTATATTTTAGAATCCGAAACAGAAAAGACTGGCCAAGCCTTTATTACAGTAGATGCACAAGGTCAAAATACGATTTATGTCTATGGTGGTGCGAATATGGCGATGACACCAGATGATGTGAAAAGTGCGAAAGCAGCAATTGTCGATGCAGATTTCATTGTGGCACAATTAGAAGTACCTGTTCCGGCAATTATAGAAGCATTTAAAGTTGCGAGAGCGGCAGGTGTGACGACCGTCTTAAACCCCGCACCAGCCAAAGAGATTCCTCAAGAGTTATTAGAATTAATCGATGTGATTGTACCAAATGAATTTGAAGCTGAAATATTATCAGGTGTACCAGTCACAGATGAAAAATCAATGGCACAAAATGCAGATTACTTCTTAAGCTTAGGTGCCAAAGTCGTGATTATTACATTAGGTGAACAAGGCACATACTATGCGGTTGAAAATGATTCAGGCCTAGTACCAGCGCAAAAAGTAAAAGCTATTGATACAACAGCAGCAGGTGATACGTTTATCGGCGCCTTTGTCAGTCGCTTTAATATGAAAGCGCGTAATTTAGTTGAGGCTATCGACTTTGCCAATAAAGCCGCATCACTAACAGTTCAAAAGTCAGGGGCACAAGCCTCTATACCATTAGCAGAAGAAGTTCAGTCATAGATATGATAAATCCCATTCCAGTTGGTTTCAGTTGGAATGGGATTTCTTAATGCAAGCATATAAACGTAATCAGAAATCTTGATAAATGTTTTAAGGTTGCGTACACTTCAATTCAATAGTTATTATAGCCAATCAATTGTATAAGAAAACTAGATATGAAGATAAAGGGAGTCAAACCAAATGAAAACAGATATGAAAGCAATGGTTATTCATCAATATAAGGATGAATTACTGTCAGAAGAAACGATGCCAATACCTAATATAAATCCTGATGAAGTTCGTGTGAAAATTAAAGCTGCAAGCATTAATCCCATAGACTCAAAGATAAAAGACGGAGAATTAAAGATTTTACTAACGTATCAATTCCCACTCATACTAGGTAATGATTTTTCAGGTATTATCACTGAGGTAGGCAGTAATGTAAAGCAATTTAAAGTTGGCGATGAGGTTTATGGTCGTCCACGTAAAACTCAAATTGGTACATTTGCTGAATATATAGCCGTCAACGAAGCTGATATTGCACTCAAACCAAGTAATGTCTCATTTGAAGAAGCCGCAAGTTTACCTCTAGTTGGGCTTACATCATATCAAGCACTAAACGACATCATGCAATTGAAACAAGGTGATAAAGTACTCATTCAGGCAGGTGCTGGTGGTGTTGGTACATTTGCGATTCAACTCGCTAAATCAATGGGATTATATGTGGCAACTACAGCTAGTCCTAAAGGATTTGATTTAGTTTCTCGTTTAGGTGCAGACGAAATCATCAATTACAGAGAACAATCATTTTGGAATGAATTGTCAGATTATGATGGTGTATTTGATACCTTAGGTGGGGATAATTTAAATCATGCATTTGAAGTGCTTAAGAAAGGCGGCACAGTTACCTCCATATCAGGAATACCTACTGAGAAAACAGGTAAAGAAATGAAAATAGGTTTTGTCAAAACAACATTATTGAGAGTAGCTTCTGCTAAATTGAAACGAATCGCTAAACAATATAGTGTGAATTATGAATTTTTATTTATGAAACCGAGTGGTCAACAATTAGAAGTCATTCGTCAATTAGTGGAAAATGGAAGTATTAAGCCTGTCATAGATAAAGTTTATGACTTCAAAGAAACCCAAGCCGCACTCGAGTATTCCAATAGTGGTAGAGCTAAAGGTAAAATAATTGTTAAAATGGAAGACTAAATTAAAACATATAGAAAATAGTAATCATTATACCGAACACAAAGTATTAGAATCAGTAGGTAAAGTGATTAAAGGCATGTTAGAAAAATCATCCCAATAAATCATCCCTTTTGGTAGCATAGTCATATTGAATCGACCATCTATCAAAAGGGATTGTTTCATTTATATTTGAATTTAATCGCAAATGGATCGCTACGTTATCACTAAAGTAATGGTATTAAGAGTGATGATGGTTTAATTGATAGAACTCAATAGCATTACCTCTTAAAATACCGTCAATTGTGTCTGGATCAATATCACTGTTTTTAATATAGTCTACACCACGTGTATATTTCTCATCTTGGAAGTAAGGGAAGTCTGACCCCATCATGAGCTTATCCTTACCGAATGTATCAATGGTATTGATTAAAGAAGGTTCATGGAAATTAGCAGTATCATACCAAAATTGACGATTTAATACTTCATATGGATCAATGTTAAAGGCGTTCCAGTCTTCGTAATTGTCTTTAATACGAGTCATGAAGAATGGTAAAGCACCACCTAAATGTGAAATATGGAATTTAATATTTGGATATTTTTGTGGAATCTCGTTTTTAATTAATTGTAACGTAATGAATGTAGATTCTAATGGTGCGCCAATCACCCATTCTAATTGATAGTCGTTCACGAGTGGACTTTGGGCACCGCAACCAGTTGGATGAATATAAAGTGTTGCATTTAATTCGTTCATAGCTTCGAAGAAAGGTTCGAATTGTTTGTCGGCAACTGACACTTTATCTTTCACAATAGTTGGAATCGCAATACCTACAAAGGCATCTTTTTTAAGTAGTTCTTGCGCTTCTTTAATAGCTTGATCGACATATGGAAGAGATACTGCACCATATGCTAAGAAACGGTCTGGATATTGTTGAACCAATGATTCATATAAATCGTTAATCTCTTGTGCACTTTGATGTGCTTCTTCTTTTGTACCCCATTGTGGTGATTGTGGTGTAGCAGAAATGATTTGCATATCAACGCCAGCATCGTCCATCATTTTAAAGCGCTTGTCTAGATCTTCTTTAGAGGCAGATTGATTAATCCCTTTAGCAACTTCTGTACCTTTACTACCTAATTTGCCTAATTTCTCTAAATAGTCTTCACTCCATAAATGTGTATGTGTATCAATCGCTTTTGCATTTGACATATGATTGTCCTCCTTTAATTAAATAACTATATTAAATATTTATCCAGTTTTTAAAAAAATAATCTTTTATTGACGACGATTTAAACTTAAAACTTCGATTAAGCTAAGGACATTTAACATAAAGAATTTTGAAGCGGCTTTGGCACCTTGGTGACCATGCCCTGCTTTATAGTGATTGTAAATTGCTGTACCCATCACAATGTTAATCATTAAAGTACCCACAACGACTAATTTTTGGCCGAGTTTGCCTAAAATTGAACTAAATAAAAATATAGAACCTACAAATTCGAATAATCCTGCTAATCGCATTGAACGACGTGATAATCCGAATCCTTCTTTAAATTGTTGTGCCATAGCATCGTCATTTTTTACTTTTGGTAAACTACTTTTAAAAATTTCTTTTCCTACATATGCGTTAATAACATGTCTTAGTAACATGCTTAACACCTCCTATTAAAAATATTAAAGATTAGTGTGTTGTATTTGATTGTCTTTTTTCTGAGAAGAGTGCAATGAATGCGCCTATCAGTGCTACAAAGGCAACAATATAAAATGTCATATCTAGACCATGGATAAGACCGGCTGCACCGTGTAATGGTGAAAGGTGACCGAAACCAGTCATGAGTGTTACAAGGATACCTGTACCGATAGCTGCTGAAATTTGGCGAATTGTATTATTCATTGCCGTTCCATGCGCAATCAAGGATACAGGTAAAGCGTTTAATGCTTGTGTGGTCATTGGTGTCATAATCATGGAATTACCTAACATCAAGATGGAGAATGTCACAATGACATACAATGCTGATGTCTGTGGATTAAACTGTGCCATGAATAAGGCACCTATCATAATTAATAACATGCCAGTGATACTTAAACTTCGGCCGCCAACACGGTCGTATAATCTACCAGTAACAGGTGACAACAAGCCCATGACGAGTCCACCAGGTAATAAGATGAGACCAGATTCTAAAGGTGACCAATGCATCATGGTTTGCATGTAAATAGGTAAAATAGTCAAATTACCGATAAAGAGTACAAACATTAATACAATTAAAGTCATCGAAATGGTGAAACTACGGTATTTAAATACTCTAAATTCGAGTAACGGTGAAGATAGTTTCAACTGACGACGTATAAATAACGAAAGTATAATGATGGAAATGATGATCGTCATGTAAACGGATGGATGCGACCAACCAAGATTACCGGCTGAACTAAAGCCATAAAGTAAACCACCAAATCCTAACGTAGACATGATGACTGACAAGATATCTAACGAAGGTTGTTGTGTTTCGGTAATATTTTTCAAATATAAGAAACCGAAAATAGCGTCAACCACACTAATTAATAGCACGACTAAAAATAGATAGCGCCAGTCGAATAGGTGGATGAACCAACCTGCTGCTGTAGGACCAATCGCAGGTGCAAAGCCGATGACAAGTCCGAAGATACCCATTGCCATACCACGCTTTTCAACAGGAAAAATAATGAACAATAGTGTTTGAGACAGTGGCATTAAAATACCTGCACCTAACGCTTGAATACTACGCCCAACTAATAATAATGGGAAAGTAACCCCCAACATACAGATTAAAGAACCAAGTATTAAACAAGTCGCAGCCGTAAAGAATAATGTACGTAATGAAAACTTCTCGATTAAGTAGGCTGTGACAGGAATCATAATACCGTTCACTAACATAAAGATGGTCGTTAACCACTGTGCTGTACTACTAGATATCGCAAAGTCCTTCATAATCTCTGGCAATATCGTCGTAAGTAACGTTTGGTTTAAGACACCGATAAAAGCACCAATCATCATGACTGCAATCATTAAATTACGTTGTTTTATATTTAAATGTGATGGTTGTGTCTGAGTCATAAGTTCACCTCTTTTCTTAAATGGAATCAACTATCACTTATTTTATTCGGAATGCGTTCCGTTTGTCAAATTTATGAATTCAATATAATATAGATAGTGTTAAAAAACGAAAAAAAGTAAAAAGGAGAGGTTTAGTAATGAATATTGAAGGTCTTGAAAATTATTTGAATATAGATCCAAATAAATATAATGAACCAAGCTTAGAAGCATTAAATTATTATTTAAAACGATATATGTTAACAGTACCTTTTGAAAATATCGATGTTCAAAATGGTGTAAGAATATCAGTAGAAGTAGACGATATTTATGAAAAAATCGTTAATCACCAACGAGGTGGTTTCTGTTATGAAATGAATCACTTCTTCAAAGCGTATTTAGAAGCAAAAGGCTTCACAGCGAATATGGTATCTGCAACTATTCATACACCGGGTGGTGGACGTAGTCTTAAAGGATCTCATATGTCATTAATCGTGCCGATTAATGGTGTCAATTATGTCGCAGATGTAGGTTATGGTGACTTGCCAATCAGTGCTATGCCAATTATTAATCAAGATAGTGATGCTATCATTGAAGATATTAACGGCGAATATCGTGCGATTTATGTAGACGATCACTTATTCTACATTCAAAAATGGAAAGATAATGAGTGGGATACAGAATACGAAGCGGAATTAGAACCTAGAGACATTCATGATTTTGATTACAATATTGAATACAATCAAACTAATCCTAACTCTACATTCGTTAAACGTCTGCTAGTTACAATGCCTAAATCATATGGTCGTGCGACAATGTCTCAAAATAATTTAACGTTAACGAAACAACGAGATAAGGAAAAATATGATGTGACAAGTGAAAATTATCGTCAATTTTTAAAAGAAGCATTCAATTTAGATGTTAAAATTAATAGACTAGAACCATAAAAGAGAGCACTTCATTTGGAAGGGGATAAGATGACCAATCAACGGAAAAAACGTAGTGATGCAACGCATAATAAAGCAATCATCTTACAGACAACGACCCAATTATTAGCACAGGGTGAAGATATTAGTGAGATGAATATGTCGGAAATCGCGAAGAAAGCGGATGTGGGTGTAGGCACTTTATATCGTCACTTTGAAAGTAAATCGTTACTATGCCAAGCGATGATGGATGAAAAGGTTCATGATATGTTTGATGAAATGGATACGTTGCTTCATCAGCATCAAGATGCGTCTGTGAGAGACAAAATATATGGTATTTTATCTATTTATTTAGATTTAAAAGAGGCAAATTTTAATGTCTTAAACTTTATTGAGAAATCAAATTCTCAACATCAGTCAATGATTAATATTCCATTTTATGAACAACTGAAAGATTTGATTAAAGACCAGTTCACTAGTCAACAACAGACCCAAGATTTGGAATTTAAGATTAATCTGATGCTAAACTCATTTTCATCAGATTTCTATTACTTTGCCAAACACGATCAACAACTGACAAAAGACCAATTTTTAAGCCGTTTATTAGATATATTTATTGGATAGATAAAAGCTTTTGAGCGGAACAGAAATATAGATAGCCCTTAAATTTAATTGTAGCCTGAGACATTAATTTATGTTCCAGGCTACAATTTTTATAAGTCGTATGATAGATTGTTAAACTTTGCGATAACGCTTAAGTCCGATGATATTTAAAATGATAAATAAAATAATGAAAATGAGAAGAACTAAAGCATCGAACCAAATATCAGACCAACCTTGTCCTTTGATCATAATACTGGTTAACGCATCTCCTGCGTATCGTAATGGGAATAAATAACCAATATTAGCTAACCAAGGTGTCATATTTTCTAGAGGAAAAATACCAGAAAAGAACACTTGTGGAATGGCAACAATAGGAATGAATTGAACCATTTGAAACTCAGAATTAGCAAATGTTGATATGAAAATGCCCATCACTAATGCCGTAATGGCTAATAAAATATTAATGAGTAAGACATACCAGAGACTACCCGCTAGGTTGATATTTAATAAATAGATTGAGAACAACACGATAATCAATGTTTGAATAATAGCAAAGATACCGTAACCAAGTAAATAACCAAAAACAATTTCACTTCGTCTAATTGGCGTAGCAAGTACGCGTTCTAACGTTCCAGTTGTGCGCTCGCGTAATAAGGCGATACCTGAGATAAGAAAGACGAATAAAAAGACAAAGAAGCCCATCAAAATAGGGAACATTTTATCGAAATAGTTACTATCTTTATCCCCATATAAATAACTATGATCGAGTTGGATATCATTAGTGTCTTTATTTTTGGCTGCTTGTGGTATTGAATTCATTACTTTTTTAATATCATTCATTTTATCTTTTTGAATAGATTGATGTACTAACTGTTTAACTGAACCAGATTTACTTGGATCTTCATTGGTATAAGTGACATGTAAAGTCTGATGATCTTGATATATAAAAGCATCTAAATGATTGTCTTCTATTTTAGTTTTAATATTTTGATTAGAATCAAAGTGCTTGAATGACACATCATCATTTTTCATATGGTTAGTTATTTTAGTGGATACAGAGTCGGCGATGCCAATATTTAAAGTAGTGTCTTCATCAGAATTAAAGATAAAGTACATTAAAGTTAGAACTAATAAAGGTGCTAAAAACATAAGCGCTAGTGTACGTTTGTCTCTGAGTAATTCTATGATGACACGCTGAATCATTGCTAAAAGTTTCATTAATGTTTAACCTCCTCTGCTTTAATAAAGACCTCTTCAATCGTGTTAACATTGAATTTTTGTTTTAACTCATCAGGTGTGCCTAATGCGAAAAGCCGCCCTTCTACAATTAGCCCAATTTTGTCGCAACGTTCAGCTTCGTCCATAACGTGTGTTGTGACGATGACACTTTTCCCTTGTTGTGTTAATGATTTTAATTGTGCCCATATTTGTTGTCTTAGTTTAGGGTCAATACCAACAGTTGGCTCATCTAATATAATTAAATCTGGATTAGATAACAAAGTAATTGCTAACGACAATCTGCGTTTCATTCCACCAGAAAATGTATTAATGGTTTTATCGAGTGTACCTTCTAAATTGACTAATTTCATATTTTGATCAATACTTTGTGCTAATTGTTGGCCTTTTAAACCACTTAAATGACCAAAAAATGTAAGATTTTGTTTAGCAGTTAAATTTTCATATAGAGCATCAGTTTGTCCCATGTAACCAATATGACTTAATACGCCTCGATTAGGCATACTATGGTTGAAGACTTCCGTACTGCCTGCATTTAATGTTTCCATACCAAGCAGACATTTGATGGTCGTCGTTTTACCTGAACCACTAGGCCCTATTAGTCCCAAAAGTTCGCCTCCGTTAATGTCTAGACTGATTTGGTCTAAAACTTTATGTTTATCATAAGATTTTACTGCGTCTTTGAGTGAAGCAATCATTTGCGTCATGCCGTGTACCTCCTTATTTGACACTGTGTTTAATTACTGTATATTCAATATAAATCAATTTTCGACAATTGCATGCATCAATTTTAAATAATCAGACACATGAGATATAAATGTTCAATAATATTATGGGGGCGACACAAATGAACGAAGAAACCATGGATAAACGTGTGTATAAAACATTAACCAAAATTGAAAAAAGCATGGTTACACTACTAAACGTTAAATCTTATGATGACATCAGTATTAAAGATATTTGTGATGAAAGTGGCATTAGTAGGGGAACGTTTTATCAACACTATAGAGATAAAGATGACTTTTTATTTCAATATCAAAAAGCCATGATGAAAAAAGGGAAACGTCGATTGACACAAATTCAATTTGAGGAACGACGTCAATTCTTTGAACACGCGTTAAAATTTTGGATTAATGAAGGAGAATTATTACTATTATTGTTAAGAGATAATGGCGCTTATATTGTCCATCAAGCTATGAAAAAGAATTTACAACAAAACATTGAAGTCCGTTTGGTGCCCATTATGAATACTCAGGCACTTACAAATAAAGAAAAATATTTTTTAATTATATTTATGAGTAATGCGGTTTTCGGTGTGTTACAGGATTGGGTGCAAAGAGGGAGACAGGAATCGCCAAAAGAAATAGCACTCATGATAGACAAGGTTTTTAATACGGTGTTTGTTTAACACGTTTTACATGATTTTAGTGAATCGGTAGTGTTTCATTGTATATGAAGCATTATCGATTTTTTATTTTTAAAAATTATTTTTAATCCCACTTTTATATCATCTTATCCCCATTCACAATTTATTAAATGAAAATTATTATCATTTATATTGACAATATGATTCTACTCGTATATTATCTTCTTTAAATCGTAACCATTACGATTTGTTTTGCGCAATTGTTTTGAGAATTAGGATAGGTTGATTAAAAAGGCCAATGTATCCATCAAAATTCAAAAGAAAATACAACATTAAGGAGCATCGTATGAATCGACAAGTGATTGAATTTTCCAAGTATAATCCGTCAGGGAATATGACTATACTTGTTCATTCACAACACCATCCAAACGACTATGCCAAGATTGCGAATCAATTAATGGCGTCGACACATGTATGTTGTGAGCAAGTGGGATTTATTGAATCTAACAATCTAAATCATGGGGATGATTGTCGGTTAGTAATGAGCGGAAATGAATTTTGTGGTAATGCGACCATGTCATACATGCATTATTTACAAGAACATCAACGATTAACGGCACAACAATGTCATTTGAATGTATCTGGTTGTGATGATTTAGTGCCTTGTACTATCCATGGTCACCAGCAGTATGAGGTAGGGATGCCACAAGCACAATACGTCACAACTGAATATTTACACATTGCACAGCATATGTGGCAAGCGATCAAGATTACATACGAATCATACGTACATTATGTGATTCCAATCGAAAAGATCACAGCAACATTCAAACAACAAGTGGCACAATTTGTGCGTGAACAACAATGGGATGAACAGTATAAAACCATTGGTGTCATGTTGTTTAATGTTCAGGATCAATATTTACATCCGTTAATATTCATACCAGAAGTAAAGAGTCTGATTTGGGAAAATAGTTGTGGTTCTGGTGCAGCTTCGATTGGTGTATTTAACAATTATCAAAGTCAACGGTCATGCGAAGATTACATCGTTTATCAACCAGGTGGCAGTATTTCAGTGACATCTGCAATTTGTTCTGAAGACGGTTATCGCACCTCTATTAAAGGTCGTGTATCAACTGTTGCTAGAGGACAAGCTTATATAGAAGAGGAGACGATGACCCATTGATGCATTCAAATACAAAGATAGAAACACTTTTACAACAATATTTAGAACAATTCGAAGCACGATACCAACATGTTCTTAGTGATCCAAATTCGATTGACGCATTAGAAACATTAGTTGATGACTATAGTCAATTGATATTAAATCCAACATACCAACAACAATATGATTTATGGCACGACGAACCACGTAAACAACTAATCACACAACAACTGCAAGATATCACTGCACAATGTGTGAAACAAGTTGAGATGATTAGAGCAAGACGATTATTAGACGGTAAGGCGTCTACGTCCGGTTACTTTGACAACATAGAACACTGTATCGACGAGGAGTTTGGGCAGTGTCACATCGGAAAGAATGACAAACTGTTACTCGTTGGATCGGGAGCATATCCAATGACATTAATTCAAGTAGCTAAAGAAACTGGTGCCTCAGTCATTGGTATTGATATTGATCCACAGGCAGTTGATTTAGGTCAACGCGTGGTCAATGTGTTGGCGCCTAATGAAGATATCCAAATATCTAATCAAACTGTAGATCAGTTACCTGATATTAAAGAGGTCACGCATATTATATTTAGTTCTACGATTCCAGTTAAATATGAGATTTTAGCGCAATTATTTGAGTTAACTAATGATTGTGTAGTGGTCGCTATGCGTTATGGAGATGGGATGAAAGCCATCTTTAATTATCCATCTCAATTTACGGCGTCAGATCAATGGCAATGTGTACACCAACTCGTCCAACCCAATCAAATATTTGATGTGGCACTCTATCAAAAGGTGTCGTCAAAGGCAGGGGTCACTTATGTCTAATATCTTGATTATTGGAAGCGGGCCTGTCGCTATTCAACTTGCTCAATTATGTAACCATGTATCGAAAAATCATATCGACATGGTTGGTAGAGCGTCGACCTCAAAGAAATCAATGGATGTCTATCAAAGCTACCAACAAGCAGGTACATTTACAGTTACAACACAGAATGATTCACATCATCAATTTGCTGGTCAGTTTCAAATACGTCATTTTTATCAAGATATTCAACAAATTGACCAAAGCTATGACACCATTATTTTGGCGTGTACTGCAGATGCTTATCGACTGATGCTAAAGCAGTTGGCACCTACGATATTACAGCATGTGAAACACATCATATTAGTATCACCAACATTTGGTTCACATATGATGATTGAGCAATTATTGGCAGACATCAATACTGATGTTGAAGTCATTTCATTTTCAACATATTTAGGAGATACGCGAGTGGTTGACATGGCTCAACCACATCGTGTGTTAACGACGGCTGTGAAATCGAAATTATTTGTTGGGTCTAACAAGACATCGTCCCAGTTGATTCCACAATTACAAATTTGGTTTGAAGCATTACACATTCAACTTGCAGTGATGGACACACCCTTACATGCCGAGATACATAATAGTTCGTTATACGTTCACCCACCATTATTTATGAATGACTTTGCATTAAAGGCGATTTTCCAAGGTACTGAGGTACCGGTATATGTCTACAAATTATTTCCAGAAGGTCCTATCACGATGACTTTAATTCGAGAAATGCGCCAAATGTGGCAGGAAATGATGACGATATTACAAAAATTAAGTGTGCCCTCCGTCAATCTTTTGAAGTTTATGGTTAAAGAAAACTATCCCGTACGTTCAGAAACATTAAGTGAGTCGGATATCCATCAATTCGAAGAGCTATCAGCTATACATCAAGAATACTTACTTTACGTCAGGTATACGGCAATTTTAATTGATCCCTTTTCTAAGCCAGATAAAGATGGACGTTATTTTGACTTTTCAGCGGTACCATTTAAGCCACTTTATCAAAACGAACAAGGTGTCGTTCATATACCAAGGATGCCGAGTGAAGACTATTATCGTACGACGGTCATACAAGCGATTGGGAAAGCATTAGGTGTGTCGACACCAATGATCGATACGTTATTACATAGATACACGGATTATTGCGAACGTTATCAAATCGAGCACCCACAACAGTCTATGTCGTCACAATTCAACCTTGATGATTTTGAAGAAGATATATCGCTAGTTACAACGTATTTAGCAAACAAGTTATAGAAGTCATTTGTATGTCGTTTGAGACATGGCAACACATTTTTCAATCCATATAGAAAGAGGAAAAATAATGAATAAACTAACAAAAATGAGTGCAGTTTTACTAGCTTCTGGAATCATATTAACAGGATGCGGTGGCAACAAGGGATTAGAAGATAAGAAAGAACAGAAGACTTTATCTTATACAACAGTTAAGGATATTGGAGACATGAATCCCCATGTTTATGGAGGATCTATGTCAGCGGAAAGTATGATCTATGAACCGTTAGTGCGCAATACGAAAGAGGGTATCAAACCGTTATTAGCTAAGAAGTGGGATATCTCAAAAGACGGTAAGACCTATACTTTCCATCTAAGAGATGACGTCAAATTCCATGACGGTACGAAATTTAACGCAGAGGCAGTAAAGAAAAATATCGATGCTGTACAACAAAATAAAAAGTTACATTCATGGTTAAAGATCTCCACATTAATCGATGACGTCAAAGTGAAAGATGACTATACTGTACAGATTCACTTAAAGGAAGCCTATCAACCAGCATTAGCTGAATTAGCAATGCCTCGTCCTTATGTCTTTGTATCTCCTAAAGACTTCAAGCACGGTACAACGAAAGATGGTGTCAAAGCATTTGATGGTACAGGTCCTTTTAAAATGAGCGAACATAAGAAAGATGAGTCGGCCACATTTAATAAAAACCAACACTATTGGGGTGAAAGGTCTAAATTAAATAAAGTCGAAGCCAAAGTAAAACCAGCTGGCGAAACAGCATTCTTATCAATGAAGAAAGGTGAAAACAACTTTGCTTTTACAGACGACCGTGGTACGGATAGTTTAGATAAAGACAGTTTAAAACAACTTAAAGAGACAGGTGATTATAACGTTAAACGTAGCCAACCTATGAATACGAAAATGATTGTGGCCAATGCAGGTAACAAAGACAGTGCTGTCAGTGATAAGTCAGTTAGACAAGCCATTGGACATATGGTTGATAGAGACAAAATCGCAAAAGACATTTTAGATGGCCAAGAAAAGCCAGCAACGCAGCTCTTTGCGAAGAATGTCACAGATATTAATTTCAATATGCCAACACGTCAATTCGATACGAAGAAAGCTGAAAAGCTATTAGATCAAGCCGGTTGGAAAATGAATCAAGACAAACAAATTCGTCAAAAAGATGGTAAAGATTTAACGATGACTATGTACTATGACAAAGGCTCAACAAGTCAGAAAGAACAAGCTGAATTTTTAGAAGCTGAATTTAAAAAAGTTGGTGTCAAATTAAATATTAATGGAGAAACGTCAGATAAGATTGCAGAACGTCGTACATCAGGCGATTATGATCTAATGTTCAATCAAACATGGGGATTATTATACGATCCGCAAAGTACCATTGCAGCCTTTAAATCCAAAACAGGCTATGAAAGTGCTACCTCAGGTATTAAAGATAAGAAAAAGTTATATAACGACATCGACGAGGCATTCAAGATGAAAGATGAAAAAGCACGTTCTAAAGCTTATCAACAAATCTTAAAACAAGTGGATGACGAAGGTGTATTCATACCTATTTCACATGGCAGTATGACTGTTGTTGCACCTAAAGATTTGAAAAACGTGTCATTTACTCAATCACAATATGAACTACCATTTAACGAAATGCAATATAAATAAAGGAGCGTCTCAATGTTCAAATTAATAATAAAACGTATTGCACTCATGTTTCCGTTATTGATTGTAGTGAGTTTTATGACATTTATGATGACGTATCTAACGAATGAAGATCCAGCGGTAACCATTTTACATGCGCAAGGTACACCGAATGTGACACCACAATTAATAACTGAGACAAAAGAAAAGTATGGGCTCGATGCGCCGATTCTTGTTCAATATAAGGATTGGTTACAACAAGCCGTTCAATTTAAATTTGGGACAAGTTATATTACAGGCGATCCAGTATCAGAACGTATCGGACCTGCATTTATGAATACATTGAAATTAACATTGATTTCAAGTGTAGCAGTAGTGGTAACCTCCATAGGTCTCGGCGTGGTAAGTGCGCTAACAAGAGGGCAACGTACAGATCGTGTGATTCGTTCTTTCGCGTTCTTTTTAACAGCCTTACCTTCGTATTGGGTCGCATCTATGCTCATTATTTATGTTTCAGTTAAGTTAAATCTATTGCCAACATCTGGATTAACAGGCCCAGAAAGTTACGTATTACCAGTTATTGTAATCACGATGACCTATGCAGGTATTTACTTTAGAAATGTGAGACGTGCCATGATTGAACAACTTAATGAAGATTATGTCTTCTATTTAAAAGCAAGTGGTGTAAAGACCATGACCTTATTGCGACATGTCTTACGAAATGCATTACAAGTGGCAGTGTCTATCTTCTGTATGTCGATACCAATGATTATGGGCGGCCTTGTCGTTATTGAAAATGTGTTTGCTTGGCCTGGATTAGGACAGCTAAGTATTAAAGCGATAGTTGAGCATGACTTTCCGGTAGTACAAACGTATGTGTTAATCGTGGCGGTGTTATTCATCATCTTTAATACATTAGCCGATATCATCAATGCGCTTTTAAATCCTAGATTAAGGGAGGCATCACGATGATGATTGTAAAACGATTATTACAAGATAGAGGGGCAGTTGTTGCGTTAGTGATTATTGTGACTTATGTCTTGCTCGGATGCCTAGCACCAGTGGTTACCTTTCATGAGCCGAATCATATTGACACAGCACATAAATTTGCAGGTATAAGTGCGACACATTGGTTGGGCACTGATCATTTGGGTCGCGATGTATTGACGCGGTTGATTTATGCCATTCGACCAAGTTTACTCTATGTCTCAATCGCATTAGTCATTTCAGTTGTGATTGGTGCCATACTGGGTTTTATTTCCGGATATTTCCGGGGTTATATTGATGCACTGATTATGCGATGTTGTGATGTGATGCTAGCATTTCCAAGTTATGTAGTGACTTTGGCTTTAATTACATTATTTGGTATGGGTGTGGAAAATATCATTTTAGCGTTCATTCTCACACGTTGGGCGTGGTTCTGTCGTGTCATACGTACGAGTGTGATGCAGTACACGTCAGCCGATCACGTCAAATTTGCTAAAACGATTGGCATGAGTGATTTTACGATTATTCGTAAACATATTTTACCGTTAACTTTAGGAGATATCGCGATTATTTCCAGTAGTGCTATGTGCTCGATGATATTACAAATGTCAGGGTTCTCATTTTTAGGTTTAGGTGTAAAGGCACCGACTGCAGAATGGGGCATGATGTTGAATGAAGCACGTAAAGTGATGTTCACTCATCCTGAAATGATGGTCACGACAGGTATCGTCATAGTCATTATCGTCATGGCCTTTAACTTCTTATCAGATGCATTACAAGTAGCGATGGATCCACGTATCTCTTCTAAAGAGAAAATGCGTGCAGTAAAGAAAGGCGTGATGCATGAATGACCTTATTAACAGTTCAACAGTTAACGATTCGTGATGAATGGACAGATACAACACTTGTAGATGATATTAACTTCCAAGTCGAGCGTGGTGAGACATTAGGGATTATTGGTGAAAGTGGTAGTGGTAAGTCGATTACATGTAAAGCATTAGTAGGGCTTAATCCAAGTCGTCTCAAGGTTACAGGAGATGTGCATTTTGACGGGCATAACCTGTTAGCATTATCAGAAAGGCAATTACGCCAATACAGAGGACAAGCAATTGCGATGGTTATGCAGCAAGGTGCACGTGCCTTTGACCCATCTACCAAAGTCGGTAAACAAATGATCGAAACCATGCAGGTACATACGTCATTATCGACACAAGAGATTGAACAAACATTGATTGACTATATGACCTATATGAATTTAACAGAACCGAAAACGATTTTGGCGTCTTATCCTTATATGTTATCAGGTGGGATGTTGCAACGATTGATGATTGCATTAGCTTTGGCATTAAAACCTAAATTGATTATTGCAGACGAACCCACTACAGCATTAGATACGATTAATCAGTTTGATGTGTTAGAAGCCTTTGAAGATATTAAACAACATTTTGATTGTGCGATGATATTCATTTCACATGATTTAACTGTTATTCATAAAGTGGCTGATCGTGTCATCGTTATGAAAGAAGGTCAATTAGTCGAAGAAGGAACAACAGAAGCGGTTTTACATCATCCACATCACAGATATACGCAATATTTATTATCGACGAAACAAAAAGTAAATGACCATTTTCAACGTGTCATGCGAGGTGATAGCCATGATTAAAATCAATCATGTTGAAAAACATTACGGCAAGCGTAGTTTGTGGGGGCCTAAACCTAAACCGATTATTAAAGATGTCAGTTTAGACTGCCCTGTAGATGAAGCGATAGCCATTATCGGTGAAAGTGGTAGTGGTAAATCGACATTGAGTCGCATGATATTAGGGATTGAAAGGCCAGATAAAGGTACAGTGACATTAAATGACCAACCGATGTACAAGAAGAAGGTCAGACGTCATCAAATTGGCGCTGTATTTCAAGATTACACCTCCTCACTACATCCATTTCAAACTGTGCGAGATATTCTATTTGAAGTGATGTGTCAATGTGATAAACAGAGTACTGATGAGATGGAAGGAGCCGCAAAGACACTATTGGAAGAAGTTGGATTATCAGAAGATTTTCTAGATAAATATCCCAATATGTTATCAGGTGGCGAAGCACAACGGGTTGCTATTGCTAGAGCGATATGTATTAACCCAACTTATATCTTGTTCGATGAGGCAATCAGTGCGCTAGATATGTCGATACAAACACAGATATTAGATTTGTTGAAGCGATTAAAGCATACGCGTCATTTAAGCTATATCTTTATTACACACGATATTCAAGCTGCTACGTATCTATGTGATCGTTTAGTTATTTTTAAAGACGGTCAAATTGATGAACAAATCGCAACACGTGATTTACATACAACAACCAATGCTTATACCCAAGCATTGATAGACAAACAACTATCATTCTAAGGAGTGAGACAATGAAAGGTGCCATGGCTTGGCCATTTCTAAGATTATATATACTTACACTCATGTTTTTTAGTGCGAATGCCATATTGAATGTATTCATTCCATTAAGAGGACATGATTTAGGGGCAACCAATACAACCATTGGTATTGTGATGGGGGCTTACATGTTAACAGCAATGGTCTTTCGTCCGTGGGCAGGCCAAATTATTGCCCGTGTCGGACCTATCAAAGTATTACGTATTATTTTATTGATTAATGCTTGTGCGTTAATACTATATGGACTGACTGGATTAGAAGGCTATTTCATAGCCAGAGTGATGCAAGGTGTGTGTACGGCATTCTTCTCAATGTCGCTACAATTAGGTATTATAGATGCCTTGCCAGAAGAACATCGATCAGAAGGTGTGTCACTATATTCATTATTTTCTACAATACCTAATTTGGCTGGACCACTTATTGCAGTAGGTATTTGGCATTTAGATCGCATCTCAATATTCGCTATAGTGATGATTGCGATTGCCTTAACGACGACATTCTTCGGTTACCGTGTCACCTTTGCTAATGAAGAACCTGACACGCGTAAAAAGGTTGAACCATTGCCATTTAATGCAGTCACAGTCTTTGCACAATTCTTTAAAAATAAAGAATTATTTAATAGCGGACTCATTATGATTGTAGTATCAATTGTCTTTGGTGCAGTGAGTACCTTTGTGCCGTTATACACAGTCAAATTTGGGTTTGCAGATGCCGGAATCTTCCTAACCATTCAAGCTATAGCTGTCGTGTTAGCACGTATTTATTTACGTAAATACATTCCTTCAGATGGTATGTGGCATCCTGTTTATATGGTCAGTGTCTTGATGTTACTTGTTATTGCATCGATGCTTGTAGCCATAGGGCCACATATACACGTAATGATGTTCTACAGTAGTGCGATATTGATTGGTGCCACACAAGCTTTAGTATATCCAACACTTACGTCATATTTGAGCTTCGTTTTACCCAAAGCAGGTCGAAATATGCTACTAGGATTATTTATAGCCTGTGCAGATTTAGGTGTCTCGTTAGGCGGAAGCTTGATGGGGCCTATATCCGATTTAGTAGGATTCAGCTGGATGTATACCATTTGCGGTATGCTTGTTGTAGTTATGATATTAATGAGCACATTAAAAGGTGTACGACAAAAGTAATTGTCGACAGTGTTGAGTTTATGGAAAGTGATTTGGAAGTTAGAAAATAAGTGAATGTAAAGCGGTGATTTAGCGGGAGTGAGACCGAAATAATATTTTCTTAAAAATTATTTCGTTGTCCCACCCCAGCAAGGTTGACTAGAAATGAAAAAGCTTGATACATTAGACCGTCTTTGTAATTCATTACTTAGACGGTTTTATACATGAACTTTTAAGTTCATGTATACCTCTTAAACTTAATCTGAACACATGAGTTAATACTCATGTGTAAGTCATTCTAATTTCTTTAAGAAAAAGAATAACTTTACAGTCAACTACTGCCTAATTATGAATGTAACTTGAAATTTATATTTATGTCCCAGTCTGTTGTATATTGCGATGTATATACTCGCAATCATCAATGGTTTTATCGTTGCTTTATTTACGCATTGGCTACGTAATCGCAATAATAAAAAGGATGACAGGTAGCCAACACTAATAAAGCCCCTTACTATGGCAGTAGTAAGGGGCTTTGGTGCGTTTTAAGCGATATAATTACATTGTTATTATATAACGTTAGGTATCATAATACAACGTTTGTGAATTAATTAAATCATTTATAAAATTCTGATGTATAGAAATGCAATTTACCCTTTAGTTTACAGCAAAGGATTAAGTTGTGCTTGAATGGCATTTAATATGTTGTTTTTCTCGTCCTACTATTAGGTTTAAATCGATGTAAATGATACCAGAATTGAATAAGCTTGATTATAGGATTTGATTTTAAAACAGATAAGTTGCTAAATACATACAAACACTATTTAATAGATGAAAAGATAGAGTTAGAGGAGTGGTTGGTATGACAATATTAGGGCACCATCATATTTCGATGTACACCAAAGATGCGGTCAAAAATAAGGCGTTTTATACTGAGGTACTTGGATTAAGATTGGTAGAGAAAACAGTTAATCAAGATAATACAAAAATGTATCATTTATTTTATGGTGATGATGCAGGTCATCCTGGTACATTATTGACATTTTTTGAAATTGAAAATGTTGGTAAGCATAGACCGGGAACAGATTCGATTCATCGGTTAACATTACTCGTACCATCGGAAGCGGCCTTGAACTATTTTAAACAGCGTTTAGACCAAAACAATGTGGAATGGACGTCACTCACCTATGTAGGTCAGTCTGCGGTGTTGCTAAAAGATCCAGATGAACTTGAAATCATTTTATTAGTGAACGATGATTATCAAACGCCAGAACAATGGTCAGCCAATGATGATACAGACATACCTAAAGATGTTCAAATACTGGGAATGGGACCAGTTGAATTACGTAGTAGAAAGCCAGAAGCGTTAACTGAATTTCTTGAATATATCTTAGGTTATCATCAACGTAATGATTTAGAAGTAGATGATAATACAACCATCATGACATTAGACGAACAAGGATTATATACAGACTTCGTCATCGTTAATCAACAAGGTCATCGTGTGCGACCAGGGCAAGGCTATGTACATCATGTCGCAGTCAATCTACCTACAGATATAGACTTAAACGATATTTATGAGAAAATAGCACGACAACCTAACCCTAACTCCGGCATCATCGATCGATACTTCTTCAAATCATTATACTATCGACATAACCAAATCCTATTCGAATTTGCGACAGCAGAGCCAGGGTTTACCGTTGATACACCCGTCGATAAACTAGGTCAACAACTCAACCTCCCCGATTTCCTAGAGGACAAAAGAGACGAAATCGAAAGCCAATTGAGAGAAATATAAAATACAATATAAAAGCACTCGCTAGTACGGCGAGTGCTTATTTGTGGTTATAAAAGTAGATTTTTATTTGTTTAAGATATATATTTAGATTATCAAGTAGATAATACGAAGTATGTATTACTAAAATTTTTAGTAGTAAAGATTTATACGCTAGAGGTTTTAGTACTCTGTAATTTTAGGTATGAGTGAAACTGGTCAAATGGAATTATGGTCATCAGTGTAGTTTTAGTACTCTGTAATTTTAGGTATGAGTGAAACACCACTACCTGATTTCTTTAAGTTTTCAGCGTTTTAGTACTCTGTAATTTTAGGTATGAGTGAAACATTATACACAATTTTCGGATACATCCAGTAGTTTTAGTACTCTGTAATTTTAGGTATGAGTGAAACTGAATAAGAAAGCATTCCTAAGCCAGTATTGTTTTAGTACTCTGTAATTTGAATATTGAAAGTGTAATATTTTAGTTGCAATGCTATTGAATAACAATTATAATTTAATTACAGACAACAAGTTTAGCTAACTTGTACTCATACCTAAAATTACAGAATCTACTGAAACAAGACTATATGTCGTGTTTATCCCACTAATTTATTAGTGGGATTTTTTTGTTTTAGAACAACTTATGTAGAAAAAATATAAAAAGTAGTGCCACGTTTATTGGTTTTAAATTATAATAAAATAAAACAAATAAGGTGGGTGTAAACTATGAAAGAAAAATATATTTTGGGTTTAGATTTAGGTATTACATCAGTAGGATATGGAATTATTAATTTTGAAACTAAAAAAATTATAGATGCAGGAGTTAGGCTTTTTCCAGAAGCAAACGTAGATAATAATGAAGGTCGTAGAAGTAAAAGAGGATCTAGACGATTAAAAAGACGAAGAATACATAGATTAGAACGAGTAAAATTATTACTCACAGAATATGACCTAATAAATAAAGAACAAATACCAACATCAAATAATCCTTATCAAATTAGAGTTAAAGGACTAAGTGAAATATTAAGTAAAGATGAACTTGCTATTGCTTTATTACATTTAGCGAAAAGAAGGGGAATTCACAACATTAATGTTAGTAGTGAAGATGAGGATGCCTCCAATGAGTTATCTACAAAGGAACAGATTAATAGAAATAATAAACTATTAAAAGATAAATATGTTTGTGAAGTACAGTTACAAAGATTAAAAGAAGGACAAATAAGGGGAGAAAAAAACAGGTTCAAAACAACAGATATATTAAAGGAAATTGATCAACTCCTTAAAGTGCAAAAAGATTATCACAACTTAGATATAGATTTCATTAACCAATATAAAGAAATAGTTGAAACACGTCGAGAGTATTTTGAAGGACCAGGACAAGGTAGTCCTTTTGGATGGAATGGTGATTTGAAGAAATGGTATGAAATGTTAATGGGACACTGCACATATTTCCCCCAAGAATTACGAAGTGTAAAATATGCATATTCTGCTGATTTATTTAACGCATTAAATGATTTAAATAATCTCATAATACAAAGAGATAATTCTGAAAAATTAGAATATCATGAAAAATATCATATTATTGAAAATGTATTTAAACAAAAGAAAAAGCCAACTTTAAAACAAATTGCTAAAGAAATAGGGGTAAATCCAGAAGATATTAAAGGTTATAGAATAACAAAATCTGGGACACCGCAATTTACAGAATTTAAATTATATCATGATCTAAAGTCAATTGTGTTTGATAAAAGTATTTTAGAAAATGAAGCTATTTTAGACCAAATTGCTGAAATATTAACAATCTATCAAGATGAGCAGAGCATAAAAGAAGAGCTAAACAAATTACCAGAAATCTTAAATGAACAAGATAAAGCTGAAATAGCTAAACTAATAGGATATAACGGAACACATCGCTTGTCATTAAAATGTATTCATTTAATTAATGAAGAATTATGGCAAACATCTAGAAACCAGATGGAAATCTTTAATTATTTGAACATTAAACCGAACAAAGTCGACTTATCCGAACAAAATAAAATACCAAAAGATATGGTGAACGACTTTATTTTATCTCCTGTAGTGAAAAGGACTTTTATTCAATCAATAAATGTTATCAATAAAGTGATTGAAAAATACGGTATACCTGAAGATATCATTATAGAATTAGCTCGAGAAAATAATAGTGATGATAGAAAAAAATTTATTAATAACCTACAAAAGAAAAACGAAGCAACTCGTAAGAGAATAAATGAAATAATTGGCCAAACTGGAAATCAAAATGCCAAAAGAATTGTAGAGAAGATAAGATTACATGATCAACAAGAAGGTAAATGTTTGTATTCATTAGAAAGTATAGCTTTAATGGATTTGTTAAATAATCCTCAAAATTATGAAGTCGATCATATTATTCCTCGTTCTGTAGCATTTGATAACTCAATTCATAATAAAGTGTTAGTTAAACAAATAGAAAATAGTAAAAAAGGTAATAGAACACCATACCAATACCTTAATTCTAGTGATGCAAAGTTATCATACAATCAATTTAAGCAACATATCTTAAATTTAAGTAAGTCGAAAGATAGAATTTCTAAGAAAAAGAAAGACTATTTATTGGAAGAACGGGATATTAATAAATTCGAAGTACAAAAGGAATTTATCAATCGAAATTTAGTAGATACAAGATATGCGACTAGAGAACTTACTAGCTATCTAAAAGCATATTTTAGTGCTAATAACATGGATGTAAAAGTTAAAACAATTAATGGGAGTTTTACCAATCATTTAAGAAAAGTATGGAGATTTGATAAATATAGAAATCATGGTTACAAACATCATGCTGAAGACGCTTTAATAATCGCAAATGCAGATTTTTTATTTAAAGAAAATAAAAAATTACAAAATGCAAATAAAATTTTAGAAAAACCAACAATTGAAAATAATACTAAAAAAGTAACAGTTGAAAAAGAAGAAGATTATAACAACGTGTTTGAGACACCTAAGCTTGTTGAAGACATTAAACAATACAGAGATTATAAATTTTCTCATAGAGTAGATAAGAAACCGAATAGACAACTTATTAATGACACTTTATATTCTACAAGAATGAAAGACGAACATGATTACATTGTTCAAACTATTACGGATATTTATGGGAAAGATAATACTAATTTAAAAAAGCAGTTTAATAAAAATCCAGAAAAATTTTTAATGTACCAAAATGATCCAAAAACTTTTGAAAAATTATCAATTATAATGAAACAGTATTCTGATGAAAAAAACCCGCTAGCTAAGTATTATGAAGAGACCGGAGAATATTTAACAAAGTATAGTAAAAAAAATAATGGTCCAATTGTTAAAAAGATAAAGCTTTTAGGAAATAAAGTAGGGAATCATTTAGATGTAACAAATAAATACGAAAATTCTACAAAAAAATTAGTGAAATTATCAATTAAAAATTATAGGTTTGATGTTTATTTAACTGAAAAAGGATATAAATTCGTAACAATTGCTTATTTAAATGTATTTAAGAAAGATAATTATTATTATATCCCTAAAGATAAGTATCAAGAATTAAAAGAAAAGAAAAAAATTAAAGATACAGATCAATTTATTGCCAGTTTTTATAAGAATGATTTGATTAAACTAAATGGCGATTTGTACAAAATTATTGGTGTGAATAGTGATGACAGAAATATCATTGAATTAGATTATTACGATATTAAATATAAAGATTACTGTGAGATAAATAATATTAAAGGTGAACCACGTATAAAGAAAACAATTGGTAAAAAGACGGAATCAATTGAAAAATTTACAACAGATGTTTTAGGTAATTTGTATTTGCATAGTACTGAAAAAGCACCACAATTAATATTTAAACGAGGTCTTTAATGATGAGTTGGCGAATCGTGTATGTTTCAGATGTAAACCATATGTCTTTAAATTTAAATAGTTTAAAAATCATGAAAGGTGATTTAGAAACTAAAATACCATTATCCGATATATTTGCCTTAGTAATAGAAGATTTAACTACAACGATTACGGCAAGACTTCTAGTTGAATTATCTGATTACAACATATTAGTCATATTCTGTAATCAAAAGCATCTGCCTGAATGTACATTACAACCTGTTTCAGGACATTTTAACCAATATACACAAATGAAAGAACAATTGAAATGGGATGAGGCTAGAAAAAGCGAATTATGGAAAATTATTATCGAAAATAAAATTCAAAATCAAATTGAATGCATGAAATACTTATCAATTCAAAGTGAGAGAGTAGATAAGATGATAGAATTAAAAAATTCCGTAACTCTTTTTGACAGAAATAATATTGAAGGACAAGCAGCGAAATATTATTTTAATAGTTTTTTTGAAGACTTTACTAGAGATAATGAAGAAATTATAGAGAATGCAGTATTAAATTATGGATATACTATTTTGAATTCAGCGATAGCAAGAACGATTGTTGCAAAGGGCTTAATTCCAGCAATTGGGATACATCACATAGGAGGGAGAAATCATTTTAATTTGGCTTCTGATTTGATTGAACCTTTTAGACCAATTGTAGATTTATTTCTTTTAAAACACCCGCCCCAAGACTTTTTAACCAAAGAATACCGGGTAAAAATTATTAATTTATTACATGCACGTATTGAAATTGATGGGAAAATGCAGACTGTAATTAGAGCAATTGAAATCATGATTCAATCTATCATTGACTATTTTAAAGATGGACAACTTGATAGAGTTAAATTTCCTAAATTAAGTAAATATAGTTTTTATGAGTTATAGATTTATGAGAGTATTATTAATGTTTGATTTACCAACTGAAACGAAAAAACATCGTAGGATTTATAGTAAATTTAGGAAAAAGTTAATTGAAGATGGATTTTTGATGATGCAATACTCTATTTATATAAAAAGTGTTGTAAATAAAGACGCTGCGAACCAAACGATTAAACGTGTAAATACATTTTTACCATCAGAAGGGCATGTCAGGGCTTTGATTATTACCGAAAAACAATATGAACATATGCAAATATTATTGGGCGAGGAAAATCAAAATATTGAAATATTAGGTGACAATCGAACAATCATATTTTGAATGAGGTATTATCATGACAAATTTACAATGGTGTATTAAAACAGAAAGTTTACCCACAATAACATTAAATATTGGTAAATATACGTCTATTTATAATGAGTATGAAACGATAGAAGAAGATTTGTTGAATGTCATCAATCAATATTTTAAAAAGAGAAATTCTAATAAAAGTCATGTGACCATCGCGGAAATGTTAAATCAAGAAGAAATTTCACCACTTTCTTATGAAAGTATAATCATTGATAATAGAGCGATAGATAATGAGTTTTTGTTAAGTAGCAATTCAATTATAAACAAAAAGCTACAACGTGATTTTTATGAAAACATTGAAAGTAGTTCTTATATAGAATCCATTAATGTTTTATTTGAAGATTTATTAAATTTGATTAATAAAACAGAATTACCTTTAAAGATAAAAGCATTTGATATCAAACAATTTATTAAATTATTAAGCTTTGAGTATAGTTTAAATGAAGATTATTCTAAATTAATTGTCAGAATCGAACAAATATTACCGCTTTTAGTTGAGGAGTTAAATAAACAATACGGTGGCAAGTTGCTATTAATATATTTGTATCCTGAAGCAAATTTAAGTCCAAAAGAACAAATACGTTTGAAAGAGTTAATAATATCACTTGGAATTGATATTATAGTATTAACAGGGTCATTGCATTTTTTAGCTGAGGATTGGAAATATAATAACTATATTAGATGTGATAATCAAAAAATATCATCTGAATTGGTAGATAATCTACTTTGGAATGCCCCATTAAATTTTGAAAGAAGTGAAATAGAGCAGAGTTTAAATCAATTTATATTAGCTTACCAGGATAAAATTGAAATAAAACCGATTATCTCTAATTATCAAATTGCTCAAATTATGTTATTTAGTTCAATTGATTTATATGTAGGAGTTTCATATATGCAACATTGCAATCATGAATTTATATTGAATATAGATGAGACGAAATTACCCTTAAGTATGGCTAAATATTTAGAACAGTTTGTTAAAGAAAATTAACTATAATTTTGCGCTAGAGGTTTTAGTACTCTGTAATTTTAGGTATGAGTGAAACACAGTGGTTGGTTACCCTTAACATTAGTAAGTTTTAGTACTCTGTAATTTTAGGTATGAGTGAAACCATCAACAACTAGCTTAAATTGTTTACCTGGTTTTAGTACTCTGTAATTTTAGGTATGAGTGAAACCGTCGGCTTTTTATTTTAGGAGTTGAAAATGTTTTAGTACTCTGTAATTTTAGGTATGAGTGAAACTAATTTATACATCGAGAATTCACATCATGAGTTTTAGTACTCTGTAATTTTAGGTATGAGTGAAACAAATTATTTGGTTTGCACTTTTAAATACTAGTTTTAGTACTCTGTAATTTTAGGTATGAGTGAAACGGTATGGCGCTAACGGTTGGACAGGTTCTCGTTTTAGTACTCTGTAATTTTAGGTATGAGTGAAACAAAGATGGAGAAATATTAGACCCGGTGAATGTTTTAGTACTCTGTAATTTTAGGTATGAGTGAAACTACAATAGAACGTACTTGCGACTTTCTCATGTTTTAGTACTCTGTAATTTTAGGTATGAGTGAAACACGGTATTGTAGGCGAACCTGTCGACCAAGGTTTTAGTACTCTGTAATTTTAGGTATGAGTGAAACCTGAGGCAGAAATTAATAAAATGCAGCAATGTTTTAGTACTCTGTAATTTTAGGTATGAAGTAGATTGGAGGATATATGAGTAGCATGAGGAAGCCGATTATAAAAAATATTAGTTATTCTAATGAAGAGCTAGTCAATTCATTAGGCGAGTGGCAACAGAGTGATGATTCCAAATTTTTACTCAGATATCCCACTGTCTATATAATAAATGATAAAAATAAGTCTGATCACTTTAATTTGTATGTTGGTGAAACAACGGATATCAAAAATAGAACTATTCAACATTTGAAAAATGATGTGAAGCTTAAAGACTATTGGAAATCATTTTACAGTTCTGATACGTCTTCGATGTATGTTATAGGACATCCGTTCTTTAATAAGTCTTTAACTTTAGATATAGAAAACAAGTTTATGCAGTATTTGTCTAGTGTAGATGCTGTGACTTCAATATTTAATAGTAGAACAAATCAGCAAAATGAATATTATACTTCTGAAAAATTAGATGAAATATTCACAAATATTTGGCAACAATTACATAAAGAGAATAGCAAACTTTTTCCTATTGAAAGTGTAATTAAAGACTCAGCGATTTTTAAAGCATCTCCATTTCATAAATTAACGAATGAGCAACAATCAGTTAAAGATGAGATTTTAAATAAAATAGAACATGCTATTTTAAGTGAAAGTGAAGAAAATCAATTGATTTTAGTAGAAGGAGAAGCTGGTTCTGGTAAAACTGTATTAATGAGCACATTGTTTTTTGAGCTAAAGCAAATGATGGATTTAGATGAGATGAAGAATTTAGATATTCATCTATTGGTTAATCACGATCAACAATTAAAGGTATATAAGCAAATTGCTAATAAACTTGGTTTAGAAGGAAAAAATCAGAATATAATTAATAAACCCACTAGTTTTATTTTGAATAGAGATGTTAAAGATAAAGCGGATGTTGTTATTATTGATGAAGCACATTTACTGCTTACGCAAGGTAAAATGTCTTATCGAGGAGAAGGACATCTAAAAGATATTCAAAAAAGAGCTAAAGTCGTTGTTGCAGTCTTTGATAAAAAACAGATATTAAGTAAACAACAAATATGGGAATTTGATACACTAGATAAATTAATACAGTATTCTAAAGATCAAAATAATCATTTACTACTTAAGAACCAACTAAGAATCAATAGCAGCATTGAAACAATGAATTGGTTAAGACATTTAATAGATGATCATAAAATTGACCCTATTCCCCAAGATAGCAAAGGATACGATATTAAAATTTTTGACACACCAGCAGAATTAGAAAAAGCGATTTTAAGAAAATCTAAAAATATTGAATCAGGTTTGTCTAGAATGCTTGCGACATTTGATTGGGAATTTAAAAATGGAAAATCACCGAATGATGGATTATTTTGGGAAGTTAAAATAGGACAATGGTCTAGACCATGGAACTTACAATTAAAATGTCCTAGAGGTGAGAAAAATTTAGCATGGCCAGAACAGAGTCAAACGATTAATGAAATAGGATCGACTTTTACAATTCAAGGATTTGATTTAAATTATGCTGGTGTAATTATTGGGCCATCAGTGAAATATCGCAATGGTAAGATAATTTATGATAAAAGCGAAAGTAAAAATATACAGGTAACACAAAACCGAAAACTCTCTGATGATACTATGAAAAATTTTGGCGAAGAATTATTAAGAAATGAATTGAACGTTCTGCTTACAAGGGGCGTCAATGGTTTATATATTTATGCGGTTGATGATGAACTAAGAAATGCACTTAAAGAAGCTTCGAAAGGATGATAGAAATGAGAACTGAAAACAGTGTTATGGAAAAAATTAATCAATTTAGAGATGAACGTAATTGGAGACAATTTCATAATGAAAAGGATTTGGCGTTGTCTATAACACTAGAAGCTTCGGAGTTATTAGAATTATTTCAATGGAAATCATCAGAAGATGTTGTCGAAAGTAAAAGAGAACGATTAGCAGAAGAATTGGCTGATATTTTAATATATAGTTATATGTTTGCCGATAATCTAGATTTCGATATCAATGAAATTATAGAGCGAAAACTTGTTAAAAACGCAGAAAAGTATCCTGTAGATAAAAGTAAAGATAATAATTCAAAATACAATGAATTATAATTACTCATTTCATTAAATTACTCAATAGTACATTTAATTGCCGAAACTTCCTTTTAATTCTAAAATATGATTTGAAAGCGTTATTTCAAGTGAATTTTAGATGAAAGGGGGTTTTTTAATGATTGAAAGACAAATTAAGCTTATAGAATTATTGCGTAATAATCGAAGTGATTACCTAAAATCTGATGATATAGCGTCTTATTTAAATATTTCAAATAGGACAGCTAGAACCGATATCAAAATCATTAATAATCAATTTATGCCAGAAGTGATTGGGAATATTAAATCTAAAGGGTATTTCTTAAATACGACACGTTATTCTCTCGAAGACATTGATAATCAACTGAGCAATTATTTACATCAAGATGGTAAGTTGTTGATTAAAATAGCATACCAATTACTCATGTATAGTAAATCAGTATTAATAAGTGAATTAATGGAACAATTTCAATTGTCTAAGAAAGAAATATTGGATTATATGAGTAGAATTCAAATGTGGTGTGAGAAATATGAAGTTAATATCATTATCAAGAGAAAGACAGGTATTAGGGTAACAGGTAATGAAAAAGATATTAATAATGCGATTTTACATTTGAATCAATTATCAAAGCAACATCACCGAGTGGAAGATTTGATATTAAATGAATTACCCAAGGCTCATATACAAATAATCAAACAAATTATTGAAACAAACTTAAGCGTCCATGATATTCGGACGTCACATCTTCAAATTGAACAACTTGTCATACATCTAATATTAATTTTAAAAAGGCAATCCATATCAGAAGAATCATGGAATATTAATGATGAATCACTAGTTATTTCAAATGAAATTATAAAAGGCATCAATCAGCGCTTAGGATATCATTTAAATACACAAACTGTACATTTATTCTCATTTTTTATTAGTTATCATTTTAATAAATTTGATTTAGGTTTTGAGAAAGTTTTCATTGAAAGTTACATACAGCAGTTGATTACAAAAATGGAACAAAAGATGCACCTTAAATTTGGTTCGGATAATGTTTTAAAGGACAATTTACTTGCACATTTTAGTCGTACCTATTTAAGAATTATGAAGGAAGTTTACTTAAATAATCCATTAACAGGTGAAATAAAAATACTTTATCCATATGTATTTAACGTATTATACGATATTATCCATGAACTTGCTAAAGATACTGGAATCAATTTAAGTGAAGATGAAATTGCATTTTTAACGATACATTTTCAAGCATCTATAGATCGAAATGAAGAATCACAGGTTAATATAGCCATTTGTTGTTACTATGGATTAGGTATTTCTCAATTATTAGAAACCAAAATATCGAAAGTTAACCAGCATGTTAAGGTTATAGATATACTAAGATTTGAAGATATTGAAAATGATGCATTTGAAAATATAGATATACTTATCACAACGCATGATATTAATATGCAATTACCACAATATTTAGATGTAATTAAAGTTTCTCCACTATTTTCAGAAGATGATCAATTTAAATTGAATCGAATCGTTAAAGGTAAATTAAACCCGATATCTAAAAATAATGGATTAAATGAGATACCTGTTACGATCGTTAACAATGATTTTATACAAACCATACCAGGTGTGTTTGAAATGGCGCATCAAATTTTGAATAACTATAAAGCGATTAGTAGTGGATATATAGAAACAGCATTAAATAGAGAAAAAGCCTCCTCAACATATATTGGTAATAGCATGACAATGCCCCATGGTGATCCTACAAAGGTATTAAACTCACATATTATTATATTTAAGAGTAATAATGGATTTTATTGGAAAGAGCATAAGGTAAAATTAGTGTTTTTCTTAGCAATTGCTAAACCAGATATCCATTTGATGAAACAAATGATGCAAAACTTGTCTTTATTAGATGAAGAAGATATTCATCAATTAGCACATCTTGAAGAAACAGCTTTTCAAAATAAAATATTAAAACTAATCAAAGGATAATTACCACTAGTAACGGTAATTATCTTTTTTTAAGGCCTTCTGACAACGCTTACACTATAAGTGAAGGAGCGTGAAGAAGATGAAAATATTGGCAATAACATCTTGTCCAAACGGTATCGCTCATACTTATATGGCTCAAGAGAAGTTAGAACAAGCAGCCAAGAAAATGGGTGTAGATATTAAAGTTGAGACACAAGGTGGCGTAGGAGCAGAGAACGTTTTAACTGCTAAGGAAATTAGAGAAGCTGATGGCATTATTATTGCAGCTGATAGACAAGTGGATTTATCAAGATTTAATGGAAAGAGATTGATTAATGAAAATGTAAGAGAAGGCATCCATCATCCAGAAACCTTAATACAAAGAATAATAGATCAAGATGCTAAAATTTATCACGATAAAAATGCAACAACACAATCTAATGATTCGGATGACGAAGAAGATCAAAAAAGCGGTATTCAGATGGTGTATCAACATTTAATGAATGGTGTATCATTCATGGTTCCATTTATCGTAGTGGGTGGTTTACTAATAGCAATCGCTTTAACTTTAGGAGGACACCCTACATCTGAAGGTCTCAAAATTCCTGATGATTCATTTTGGAAAGCAATTGAGAATATAGGTAAATTATCATTTGGTTTTATGGTTCCAATATTAGCAGGTTACATCGCATATAGTATTGCTGATAAACCAGGTCTAGTACCAGGTATGATTGGTGGTGCTATTGCGGCTGATGGAAGCTTGTACGGTAGTGAAGCTGGCGCAGGATTCTTAGGTGGTATTGTGGCAGGTTTCATAGCAGGATATGTTGCTAAATGGATTAAAAATATTAGAGTACCTAAAGCAATGGCACCTATTATGCCAATCATCATTATTCCAATACTTGCATCTTTAGTAGTAGGACTTATCTTTATATTCCTTATAGGTGCGCCTATTTCTGGTATATTTACAGCGTTGACTGGATGGTTGAAAGGTATGCAGGGCGCTAACATTATTATATTAGCCCTTATTATAGGTGCAATGATTGCATTTGATATGGGAGGTCCTGTGAATAAAGTAGCTTTCTTATTCGGATCTGCCCTAATTGCAGAAGGAAATTATGCTGTGATGGGAATGGTAGCAGTTGCTGTTTGTACACCACCAATTGGATTAGGGTTAGCAACATTTGTTCAAAAACATAAATTCAATCATGCTGAACAAGAAATGGGGAAAGCCTCATTTACTATGGGATTGTTTGGTATTACTGAAGGTGCTATACCATTTGCTGCACAAGATCCATTGCGTATCATACCTTCTAATATGATTGGTGCAATGGTTGCTGCAGTCATTGCTGCTATGGGTGGCGTTGGAGATAGAGTTGCGCATGGTGGTCCTATTGTTGCTGTTTTAGGTGGTATCGATCATATTATTTGGTTCTTTATCGCAGTTATTATCGGTAGCTTGGTAACAATGATTACAATTTTAATTTTAAAAAGAAATACACCTGTAACTGATGTAGAAGAGAATCAAGTAGATGCTCATTTAGAAACAAGTACAAATAGTAGTCAAGAAAGCAAACATTCAGAGTCTAAAGTGGATGAAAGTGTTGAACATAACGATAACGTATTTCAAAAAGACGTTATCAATATAAACACTAATGTGAAAACCAAAGAAGAAGCTATTGATTATATGGTGAAAAATTTAAAAGAACATCGCTTTATAAACAATGAAGATGTTGTTAAACAAGCAATTTTAAATAGAGAAGCGGAATCAACAACAGCCATTGGTATGAATGTGGCAATTCCTCATGCTAAATCTGATGCAGTTAAACAACCTACTGTAGCCGTTTTACAAAATAAAGAAGGCGTAGATTGGATTAGTTTAGATGAAACACTTCCGAAAATACTCTTTATGATTGTCGTACCAAATGACAGTAATAATACACATTTGAAATTACTACAAAGACTGTCTAGAAGTTTGATGGATGACAAAACAAGAGAAGCACTAATTAATGCACCATCAAAAGACGATATTTACGACATATTAAAAGAGATATAGAGGTGAAATAAAACATGGTATTATTTTTAAAACCAGTATTTCAGGAAAAAATTTGGGGTGGCACTGCATTAGAATCATTTAATTATCATTTACCTAGCAATAATGTTGGAGAATGTTGGGCCATTTCAGCACATCCCAATGGTCCCAATGTGATAGAAAATGGTGATTATAAAGGTAAAACGTTAGATGAAGTATGGTCAATTGATCGTTCATTATTTGGTAATGATAAAAGAGATAAATTTCCATTATTAACCAAAATCCTAGATGCGAATGATAAGTTATCGGTACAAGTTCATCCCGATGACGATTATGCTCAAAAGTATGAAGGTGAATACGGTAAAACTGAATGTTGGTATATCTTAGATGCCAAAGAAGATGCAGAAATCATCTACGGCATTAATGTTGATAATAAAGAAGATTTGGTTGAGTGCATAAATAATCGAGAATTTGATCGATTATTTAAAAAGGTGAAAGTTAAACCAGGTGACTTCTATTATGTGCCTGCGGGGACAGTTCATGCTATTGGTTCAGGTATATTGATATTAGAAACTCAGCAGTCTTCTGATACAACTTACCGTATATATGATTATGATCGTAAAGATAAACATGGGCATTTAAGAGATTTGCATTTAGAACAAAGTAAAGCAGTCATCAATATTAATCAAGAGAACCCTAATATGGTACCTCAAAAAAGTGAAGTTCAAGGACAGACAGTAACTCAATTTGTATCAAACGAATTTTTTACAGTCGAAAAATGGGAAATTAATAGTAAATTAAATTACAATAAACCACATGCTTATTGCTTAGTTTCAGTCATCGATGGGACAGGTAGTGTGATTATAGATGATGAAAGATACGATATACAAAAAGGTAGACATTTTATCATTACAAATGAAGATCAAGATATTTTATTTGAAGGTAAATTAGAAATGATTATAAGTTACTCGTAAATTTAGGTAAGGGATTAAGTGAAGTTAGTGAAAGAGGGACAAGCACTGTGATGTCGGTGTTCTCCATTTAAGCATGATTAAACTAATTAATAATTATGTATAGTCAATTTGTAAGAATTATATATTTTCACTTTAATTTAAATTCTTTTTTTAGTAAGATGACTTTAGTAATTTTTTCACACTTTATTGTAATGTTCACAGGCAACCTATATGGTTGCTTTTTTAATTATTTTTGTTGAAAGGATACATAAAAATGAAACTAAAATATTTGATTTTAGTATTATTAGCACCTGTATTTTTATCAGCTTGTAACTATTCTAAACCAGAAAATCGAAATGGGTTTTTCTATAATACTTTTGCTAAACCAATGGATTTATTTTTAAATTGGATGGGAGAACATCTTAATCATAATTATGGTCTAGCTATTATTATTATCGTATTAGCGATTAGATTAATAATGTTGCCATTTATGTTATCACAAACTAAAAATGGTCAGTTTATGAGAAAACTAATGAAAATCGCTAAACCAGAGTTAGATCCTATTCAGGAAAAAGTGCGACGTGCGCGTACACAAGAAGAAAAAATGGATGCTAATAAAGAGATGATGGATGTATATAAAAAATACCATATTAATCCAATGAAAAGCATGTTAGGTTGTCTACCTATGCTTATTCAAATGCCAATATTATTTGGTCTATATGCATCATTAAAATGGCCAGTACATAATCATTTATCACAATATCCTCACTTTTTATGGTTTGATTTATCCAATCCAGATATTTATATAACGCTCATTGCGGGTATTTTGTATTTTATCCAATCTCTAGTAAGTTTAGGTAACATGCCCCAAGAACAAAGACAAATGGGCTATATGATGATGGTAATTTCACCTATATTTATTATTTATATTTCATTCACATCAGCATCTGCTTTAGGACTATATTGGTCCATCAATGCATTATTCCTTATCATTCAAATGTATTTTTCAAATCAATATTATTCAAAAATTGCAGACGAGTATATAAAATCATTTGAAAAACAAAATGATAAAAAGTCACAGAAAGCAAAAACAATTAAAAAGAAGAAATAATCAATAATAAAAAGGGACTCTGCAATGACCCAAAATTTGGGAAATAACTTAAAAACACTTTCGTTGAATTCATATTAAAATGAATCATGCGAAGGTGTTTTTTCTATGAAAAGAGTAGTTTATTCATTAGCAACTAAAAATAAAGTGATTGAAATGAAAGTAGTTGATTATATGACAAAAGAATTATGAAAGCATAAAATATTAGGAATAGAAAACAAGTGAAAACTTGATGTCAATGATATTGAGAAGAGAGAAAGGTATAGGTTTAACCAACAAGACGGTAAACTATATGATTATAGTAAGGGATTGGAAGAACTATCAGAAGTAGAACAATTGAAATTAGAGAATAAGAGAAAAGGTGTTGAAATCGCATTCAATAAAATCTAGTCAACTTATCACTTGTAAAATACAGAGAATTAGTAATCTAGAACATAGTGTTTTATTAAGTATACAGTTCAGGGTTCAGTGTCAACAATACTTATTCTATATCTTGATTTTATCTATAATTATTGATTGCTTTTGTATTATTTTTGGGTTTTAGAGCATATAACACAACTAATGTTATAAGTATTACCGCATGGCTAACTATGCCTAAAAAAGAGAATATCCGGATGCATAAAAAGGTTTAAAATAGGATGCTGATTGTTCTAAATTGATAAAGATATGCGTACAAAATAGAGAAATTAATATTCCTAATGTTCTGATTAAAAATACTAGAACATAATTTTTAAGGTTTTTAATGTTTAATCCTAATAAAATAGAAACGATTTTATTTCCAAAATCCTAGCTACTATTTTATGTTTTGTTACTTATAAAATGGTAGATTTGATATTAGGTTTTGTTGGTGGATTTATTGAAAGAAGAATATACAAAGCTAAATATAGAGAATGGACTGTAGCAAGAGCGCTAGATCAAGATTACTTTAATAGAGAGATTGCTAGGTGTGAGGCACAGTTTGAAAGTGATAAGCAATATATTTTATCTGAACATAAAAGGATTGATAGTAAAATAAGGAATGATTATCAATCAATTTATACCCATTTTGAGACTGAAGCGCAAAAATTAGAAACATATCTTCCATCTGAGTTTAGAAGTTTAGACATTTTATCTACATTATTTGCAATTTTAAATGCTGGATTTGGTGACAGTTGGAAAGAAATCATCAATGTATATAGAGATCAAAAAAATATGAATGAATTGAAATCTCATATCAATGATATTCAAAATACATTAAATAGTATGAGTAACAATCAAAAAGCAACTATTCAAGCTATCAATCATCAAGGTCAGCAACAACAAAGGTTATTAAATGAACTTAATGTAGGGATACAACAGTCAAACAATAACATCGAGAAGTTGACTAATGATATCAACAGAGGTTATGACAAAGTACAAAGAAATCACAAAGCTATACATGATGAATTAGTTGATATGAACCCTAATAATCCTAGAGGTAAATATTAAGTCAATATATACAAAAAGAGTACAAAATTGTACTCTTTTTGCATATTATTAGAACTATTTTTCTTTTGAAAAACGTTTGAAAGTAAGTAATGAACCAATAGCTAATAATGCCGTAGCAATTGATGCTACTAGACCATTGTTTGTTGTTTCACCAGTAGCTGGTAGTTCTTGTGCTTGTGTGGCATTATTTTGAACTGCTTGTTGTTGGTTATTATTTTGAGTAGTTACTGTGTTATCAGTTGCTTGTTGTTGACCTTGTTCATTATTGTTTGAATTATCAAATTGATATTTACCATTCTTATAAAATTTACCGTCATCAGCTGTTGCTAAAACACCTTCTCCTGTTTCTACAGTGCCATCTTTATATACTCTAACAGCACCGTCGCCTACACCTGACTTATTATTATAACCTAGTAAATAATAGTCCCCTTTATCTTCCGCTTTTTGGAAATTAACACGTTCTGGCTTATAACCATCTTCTTTCCAAACTTGAGTAGCTACTGATTGAGCGTTATTTGCATTTACTGATGATTCAGCAGCACTTGCATTATGTGAACTTACTCCTGTAAATAATAATGCACCTGCTAATGTTGTTGCCCCTAAAATTTTAGTTGTTTTCATGAAAAATCCCCCATCTATAAATATTTTGAAAATTACAACTAAATTCTAACACAAACCACTAAATAAAAAAATGATAATTTTAAATATTTTGTAAATGTCTAAGCTATATAAAAATGTTGAGTTTAATTTAATTCTATATTTATTTGATTTTTTGGTTTTGATCATTATATTAAAACAAAATAAAAAAGTTTGTCCCCTTATCTATAGGAAACAAACCTTAAATTAAAATTTAAAGACAAAAGCTAAATTCAGATTTTCTTTAATGTATTTTATTCGTCATTTTCTGTTGCTAAATCATCAGATGCGACGCCATTATGACCAATGCGTTGTGCTATATCACCAGGTAGTTGTCTATCTCCAACTAGCTCATTATATTTCTTAAAGTCAGATTCGGTCATATTATCTTTACTTCTTAAATAAGTTTCATAATTTTCTATATCTTGCAGTTGCTTATCTTGTGTTGGATTTGTATTTGTTTGTGCTTGTTGAGGATTTTGTTGTACTGGCTGATTGTTTTGTATTTGTTGGTTTTGATTTTATAAAGAAATCGCATCTAAAATATTTAAATATATCATTTATATAAAAACGAAATAATTGTATAATTTTAATGAAGACATTTCGGATTTAAATGTATCATTACATAGATATTCAAATTATCTGTAGCTGTTTAAAATGAGGGACTTATATGCAAATAAAGAATGCTATTTATCAAGGGACTATAAGTGGTAAACAAGTGGTTGTTGATCATGAACGTTTGAAATATAACAAATTTTTAATATTACCGGTGATAGTTGGTATCATTTTTATTTACCTAGCAATGGTAGTGATGGTGATAATTATTAATCTAGCATTTCTAGTGGATCTAGTTTTTATAAATATTTTAGGTTGTATTGTAGGATTTTTTATACCTGCCATACTTTTTAAGTATCTCCATAATCAGATTTTTATGAGGGAGATTACCTTAATTCAATTAGGTTGGGATCAATATGAATTACATGTAGGTAATCAGAAATATATTGGCTATTATAAAGATGTAAAAAAAGCTATCTATGTAAGTTATCCAGGTCAAGCAACCATATTTATGCCAGATGCAGTAACGAAAATTAAAACATCTGATGGGACTTATAGAATTGCTGCAGTGAAAATGGAACAACAACAAACTGTACAAAAAATTAAATTTCATTTTGAACAAATGATTGATAAATATCAATCTTAAAATATCATTTTATATCCTTCACATTAAAATGAATGAAGCAACTTGGTAAAAAGCGAAAAGAGATGTGTATCATAAGTTTTAACTTCATAATAGATTACAGGGAGGTTTGATCCTATCCTTATTAAAAATAAAGTCTATATGTCGATCATCATCGTATTAATTATTATAAATGTAATATTAATATCGACTGATCAGGGCATAGCAAGTAACATTGGAAATAGGTTGATTTATATGATCTTTTTTATTAATTACTTATTAATAATTATAGGAGTTACCGTTAAAACTAAAAAGTGATAGTTATTAAACTTACGTCTGACGTAAAACAATGATTTAATCGAAGTGACAATCGGTCGCATTTTTATAGCTAATTATATTGTACAAATATTTCGTCTCACAACGCTCTCTTCAACGTACTCACAATCATCCCTATGTTGAAGGGAGCTCTTTTATATATTCAACTACGTAAAAGGCGATACACATCTTCAAGTTGTACCTATCCAAATCTATCTTCTGATAGCTCCTCAATGACTCATTCTCATTCTATTTCTTCATCCATATACATACGCTTATATAACCTTGCAAATTCCATTTAATTATTTATATATTATCCAAAGGCATTCAGTTCAAATAAATAAATTTTAAGCGTATACTTGAATTGTAAGCAATATGAATTATGGGGGCATTAGAGATGAATTTTAAAAACGTAGTAGTCGCAGGTGGCGGTGTACTAGGAAGCCAAATCGCTTTCCAAAGTGCATTCCACGGATTTAATGTAACGTTATATGATATTAATGATGAGGCTTTAGAAAAAGTTAAAGAACGTTTGAATATCTTAAAAGGACGTTATTTAGATGATTTAGATACGACTGAAGAGAAAGTAGAACAAGCGTATCAATCAATCCAATTTAGTACTAGTATTCCTGATGCAGCGAAAGATGCTGACATTGTTATTGAAGCAATTCCAGAAGTTGTTTCAATTAAAACAGATTTCTATAAACAATTAGGTGAAAGTGCACCTGAAAAAACAATTTTCGCAACAAATTCTTCAACATTTGCGCCAAGTCAATTTAAAGATGTCACAGGTAGACCAGAAAAATTCTTAGCATTACACTTTGCTAATGAAATTTGGTTACGTAATACAGGTGAAGTGATGCGTACGGAAGATACTTCAGATGAAATCTTTAATGAAGTATTAGACTTTGCGAAAGCAATCGGCATGGTTCCACTTCCAATACAAAAAGAACAACCAGGTTATATTTTAAATTCATTACTTGTACCTTTAGTAACACAAGCAGGTTACTTACTAGGTAACGAAGTTGCAGATTATAAAATGATCGATAAAACATGGATGAAAGCGACAAACGATGAACATGGACCATTTGGTATGAATGATATCGTTGGTATCGCGACACATTTAAATATCAGAAAATCAAAAATGGATGAAAACTCACCAGAATGGGCTAAAAACTACCTTAAATTCTTAGAAGGTATGGTAGAAGAAGGTCGTCTTGGTAAATCTGTAGGTAAAGGTTTCTACAATTATCCAAACCCTGAATTCAAGAGTGACAACTTCTTTGATAATCCAAAAGAAATCAAAGATTTAACACACGGATTTAAAAATATCACTGTAGCAGGTGGCGGTGTCTTAGGCAGTCAAATCGCATTCCAAACTGCGTCTGGTGACTTTAACGTGTCACTTTATGATATTAGTGATGACGCGATTGAAGCTGCTAAAGGCCGTGTAAAACAAATTAAACAAGATTACAAATCAGATATGAATGTAGATGACGCAACTGTAGACAAATTTGAATCAAATATTAGCTACTATACTGATTTAGCTGAAGCAACAAAAGATGCAGATTTAGTTATTGAAGTTGTACCAGAAAACACTGATATTAAAAAAGATTTCTATAAACAATTAAGCGAAGTCTTAAATGAAGATGCGTATATCGTTACAAACTCTTCTACATTAAGACCAAGTGACTTTGAAGACTTAACTGGTCGTCCAGAAAAATTCGCGGCATTACACTTCTCAAATGGTGTATGGCTTAAAAACACTGGTGAAGTCATGGTTGCAAGCAAAACAACAGAAGACACATTTAATAAAATCTTAGCATTTGCACGTGATATTCACTTAGTAGTAATTCCAATTCACAAAGAACAACCAGGATATATCTTAAATACGTTATTAATTCCATTACTACATGCTGGACTTAAATTATTAGTTAAAGACATTGCAAATGTTGAAACAATTGATAAAACATGGATGATCGGATTCCATGCGGTTCATGGTCCATTAGCTATTGTAGATATCATTGGATTAAATACGATGTATCACATTTTAAATGCTATTTACCAAGAATCTAACGATGAAATCGATGGTAAAGTCGTTGATTTATTACAAAGTAAAATCGATAAAGGTGAATTAGGCCGTGGTGTAGGTAAAGGTTTCTATGACTACTCAAACGGTGCACCATATTTAGAACCAGATTTCTTAAAATAAGCATTCTGCATTAGTAGATGTAAAGATTCATTAGTGACAGTTCCCTTTAACAATTAAAATCATTCAATAGATGACATATAAATAATTTCCCCGACCCCTTTACTATCCGCCGTAGTAAAGGGGTTTTTGCTATTGGTTAAGTGTATCAAAAAAGCTCGACAGCGATCGCTACATTGATCTTTGTCGAGCTTTAGGCGGTTAATCACCATGTCACGTTAATAAAAGGAGGTCTTCATATGCTGATTAACCATGGGATGGGGTGAGTATGGGTTTATGGGATAAAATGATTACGCTAATATTTGCTTACTGATAATCCAGTTTTTATGGTGTTTAAGCAAAATATTTTGCTCTTTCAATTCTTGAATAATATGACCAGTTGTTTCACGTGAAATACTTGCAAGATCACTAATCATTTGAATCGTTAAAAATGATTTGATTTCATAAAATTCCTCGTTATCATAACCAATCATGTGACATAAATAAATTAATATTTTAATCACGCGTTCTTTTGCACTTTTAGAACTGAGTGCCATATGATATTCAATTTGTTGTTTCTGATTGTTACATAACAATTGGTAAATTCTAATAAACACTTTGTCATTGTTTCTACATAGATATTCAATAAGATCAATGGGAACGGCAATCATGATACAGTCTGTAATGGCTGTACACATTTCATTCGTCGTCTTCTCTTGGAAGAGGTTATGCATGGGGAATAATTTATCATCCTTGTTTAAGATGCGGTATACATCACCATTCATACTAAATTGTTCTCTTAATATATAACCATCAATCAAATAGTAAATATGTGTTAATTCGTCAGAAGAATAGTAAATGACTTGTCCTTTGTTATATTGTCTAACAATACATTCATTTTTGTAAGGTTGTAAAGCAACAGAAGGGATGTGAATCAATTGGGCAAGTCGTTCAAGACACTGATCGCTATGATTTGTGATTATTGAATTATCGATTGCAATGCCTCGTGATTGGTTGTTTGTCATAAAGTCACCACCTTAGTGATTAATGCTCAATTTGTGTGCCAACATGTCCTTTGAATGCTTCATAGGCATTATCTAAATTAGTGATAATCGCGCGTCGGTCTTCACCACTTTCAACAAAATCAATGGCAGCTTCGATTTTAGGAAGCATAGAACCCTCGGCAAATTTACCATCTTCGGCATATTGTTTTAACGTTGCAACGTCAACGTTTGTTAAAGCCTCTTGATTAGGCTCGTTATAGTTGATATATACATGCTCTACGTTCGTTAATATCATTAAAGTATTAGCGTCGATGAGTTGTGCTAAGCGTTCACTGGCAAAGTCTTTATCTATTACAGCTTCGACACCTTCATATGTGTCGTTGCGCTTAATAACTGGTATGCCGCCGCCACCACATGCAATGATGATATTTTGATTCTCTACTAATGTACTAATGAGTTGATGCTCTAAAATAGACACTGGCAAAGGTGAAGGTACCACTTTACGGTAACCACGTCCAGCATCTTCTTTATAAGTTGATTCTGGATTGGCTTGTTGTAATTGCTCAGCTTCTTCTTTAGTGTAAAATGGTCCAATCGGTTTAGTAGGGTTAGACATACGGGGGTCATGTTCGTCGACCTCAACACGAGTAATTACTGTACCTGCACGTCTTGGACTCTTAATTTCAGCAAGTACTCTATTGACTTCTGTCTCTATCCAGAATCCTATCATACCTTGGGTCATGGAACCACAAACATCAAGTGGCATGGCAGGGGTTTGTGGACTATCTGCTTTAGCTTGTTGGATTAACATTGTACCAATTTGTGGACCATTACCATGAGAGATAACGATGTCTGCATCAGTATCAAATAAAGGTTTGAGTGCTTGCATTGTCGAACGTATTGCTTTTCTTTGTGCGTCAGCTGAGCCATCATCAGTTTGTATGGCATTACCGCCTAACGCGATGACGATTTTGTTATCCATATCGTTCACTCCTTAATTAGAATACATTTACGGCACCAGTGATTAATCTGAAAATGCCGATGATTGCTAGAATTGTGATTAATACAAAGAAGATATAGTCAACCTTGTTTAAAGGTTTCCGGTTATTTTTTTGGACGGTTTGGTAAACGAATAAGCCTGGGATATAGAGCAACATGGTTAATAGTAAGTAATCTATACCCGCTGCATAAACGAGCCAAATCGCGTAAATAGAAGAGATAATACCAATAACCCATTGTTTCGTTGTGGCACGTTCCTTCGTTAAGTAAGTGTATTTAACTTGATAGAAAGCACTAAACATATATGGGATAAGGATCGCACTGGATGCGAGTGAAAAGGCGAATTGATAAGCACTCTCTGTGAATAACATACTGATTAAAAAGATTTGTACTAATATATTCGTAATTAATAATGAATTGACAGGTGCTTTATTTTTATTTTCTTTTGCAAACCATTTAGGGAATAGGCCATCTTTCGCGACGACGAAGGGTAATTCACCTGCGAGTAATGTCCATCCTAACCAAGCACCTAATACAGAAATGATTAAACCAATGTTGACTAGTACTGAACCCCAATGTCCTACAATATGTTCTAAGACTGCAGCCATAGATGGGTTAGATAGTTCAGAAATGTGATTCTGTTGAATGACACCTTGTGCGAGAACAGTCATTAAGAAATAGATGACTAATACAGAGATAAGACCGATCACAGTCGCAGTACCAACGTCTTTTTTACTTTTAGCACGGCTTGAAAAGACAACTGCACCTTCAATACCTGTGAATACCCAGACCGTTACAAGCATTGTACTTTTCACTTGGCCTAATGTATCACCCCAACTGAATATGCCAGTATCACCACTTGTCATACCGTATAAACCAGCTTTAAAGGTCTCAAAGTTAAACGCAGCAATCATACATATGATGACAAGTAAGATAGGGATGAGTTTGGCAACAGTAACGATACTATTAATAAACGCAGCTGTTTCTACGCCTTTTAAGATGAGATAATGCACACCCCATAAAAGGATAGAAGCTACGATAATACTTGGTAAGGTATTGCCACCTTTGAAGATCGGGAAGAAGTTACCGACTGCTGACATTAATAATGTAGCATAGGCCACGTTGCCCAAGAAGGCTGCAAACCAATACCCCCAAGCACTTGAAAATCCAATAAAATCACCGAACCCGGCTTGTGCATAACTATAGATACCACCATCTAAGTCTTGTCTTTCATTCGTTAAATTCTGAAAGACAAAGGCTAGGGAAATCATACCAATTGCTGTGATAATCCAACCAATAATGATGGCTAAACCACCAGCTTGATTACCCATATCAGAAATAATGTTAAATGCACCGCCACCAATCATTGAACCAATGACGAGGCCAATCAAGGAGGTTTTACTTAGTTTATTTCCATCTGATTCACTCATATGTCATGTCTCCTTTGAATAAATGAGCAGGTTCAGTTGTGATTCATATATAGGAGTTCAGTGATATGAGAGTATCGTAACCAAACCTGCATCTTCTTTTTAATTGCAAACTATCCTAGCGTAGCCGCCATTACAGCTTTAATCGTATGCATACGGTTTTCTGCTTGATCGAATACTTTAGAATGTTTGCTTCTAAATATCTCGTCAGTGACTTCCATTTCAGATAAACCATAGTCATCTTTGATTTGTTGACCATATGTGGTATTTGTATCATGGAAGGCTGGTAAACAATGTAAGAAAATCGTGCTATCTTTACCAGTTTTGTCGAACATAGCTCTATTAACTTGATAGTCTTTTAATAATTTAATACGTGATTCAAACTCACTTTCTTCACCCATAGATACCCACACGTCAGTGTAGATAACATCAGCATCTTTAACACCTTCGTCAATATTATCTGTAATTGTGATTGAACCACCGTCTTGTTTGGCACGTCTTTCTGCAATATCAACATAGTCTTGAGATGGGAAAAGTGCTTTAGGAGAACAAATTGTTACGTCTACACCAAGCATTGGTCCAGCCACAAGTAGTGAGTTAGCCACATTGTTACGTCCGTCACCCACATAAGTAAGTTTGATGCCATCTAAATGACCAAAGTTTTCTTTAACTGTCATGTAGTCAGCTAACATTTGTGTTGGGTGCCACGCGTCCGTTAAACCATTCCATACAGGGACACCTGAATATTTAGCTAAGTCTTCAACCATCTCTTGTGAGAATCCACGGAATTCGATACCATCAAACATTCTTCCTAATACTTTAGCTGTGTCTTCAACAGATTCTTTTTTACCTAATTGGATATCATTTTTTCCTAAGAATTCAGGATGTGCACCTAAATCAATAGAGGCAACAGTAAAAGCTGCACGTGTACGTGTAGAATTCTTTTCAAATAATAGGGCGATATTTTTATGATCTAAATAACGATGTGGAATCCCTTTTTGTTTATAATCTTTTAAAGTAATAGCGAAGTCGATTAAATCGCTAAATTCTTTTTTCGTAAAGTCATCTTCTTTTAATAAATGTCTACCTTTTAAGTTAAGTGGTTGTTGAATTTCTGACATGATTCATTCCTCATTTCTTTAAAATGTATTAGTAAAGTGCATGTGTTTACTGAATTAAATATCTTCTCTATATAATGGTTGGCTCATACATCTTGGGCCCCCACGACCACGTACTAATTCACTGCCTGTAATTTCAATAACTTTAATGCCTTTATCACGTAATAATTGGTTAGATACATAGTTTCGGTCGTACGTTACGACAACCCCTGGTCGGATTGTCAATGTGTTAGAACCATCGTTCCATTGTTCACGGGCACCATCGATAACGTCACCATTACCTGTTGGGATAAATTCAATATTGTCGATGTTAAGCGCATCTTCTAATGTTTCTTTTAATTTGTTTGAGTGTGTAATTTTAATGTCTTGGCCTTGTTCATCTTTTTCAATGGTGAAGATGTTCATGTTATCTTCTTCTTTGAAAATCGCAGCATGCATTGTAAATTTGTCGTAGTCAATCATGGTAAATACTGTATCTAAATGCATAAATGTACGGCTGTTTGGAATTTCGATAGCAAGTACTTTAGTAAATGTAGATTGATCATCGAATAAAATTTGTCTTGCTAAGCGTTCGATAGCTTGTGCAGAGCTACGTTCAGAAATACCAACTGCAAGTACATCTTTAGATAGAATTAATTCATCGCCACCCTCAATATTGAATGGTGAATTTCTATCTAACCAAACTGGGACATCGTCGTTTTTGAATCTTGGGTGATATTTCAAAATATATGTCATAAAGATAGATTCACGACGACGGGCACGCCAATACATACGGTTGATAGTCATTCCTCTACCTACAGATGCTTGAGGATCTCTAGTGAAGTAAAGGTTTGGCATTGGATCGAGATAGAATGGATAGCGATCATCCATATATTCTACGAGGTGATTCGTTTCTAATTGAATTTCTTCTTTACGTACACCAGCCATAATTTTTTCTACAAGTTCTTGATCATTTAATGTCGCGAATAGTTCTTTAATTTCTTTTTCATGACCGAGGACAGTCTTTTGTGATTCTTTTAAAATATCGTCGATAAATTGTTCGCGAACTGAGGCATCTGCAATGGCTTCTGCAGCTAGGTGTTCTAAATAGACAACCTCGACACCCTCATCTCTAAGTACTTGCGCGAAATGGTCATGCTCTTCTTGAGCAACTTTCAAATAAGGAATATCGTCAAATAGCAATCCACTTAGATGATCAGGCACTAAATTTTCTAATTCTTTACCTGGTCGTTTAAGTAATACCGTTTTTAATTTGCCGATTTCACTGTTTACGTGGATAGGTCCTTTTTCCATTGTTATTTCCTCCTTTGATTTAATACACCTAGAGTATAAAGCGCTTTCAACATAGATATTGAGAATCTTTTCACAATAAAAATGTCGAATATCTCATATAAAATATTTATTCAATGCAATTTGATGATAGATTATGCAATATAAACGCATAAAACCTATAACTATATGTATATTAAGTTAATACGATAATAAATAATTAATATAATATGATTTTTTATTCGATTGAATGTATGGTTAGTCATACATGATTAATTAACTATAAATGTTAAATCTATCTATATTTTAAGAAGATTTTTATACATCAATATAAAATTTTTTATAAAAATTGTTATAAATGAGAAATACTTCACATATTGTATGAATAAAATTTGATATGGTAAGTGTGATGACGTTTGTCTGTATTTTGTGAAATATGCAGATAAAGGAGTAAATAGATATGAGAAAATGTAAACGATTGGATTTAATATCGACAATTGTGAAAGACAATGATATACGTTCAAAAGCCGAAATTGTCGACTATCTTGATAAACATTTTGGTATCAAATATAGTGTGGCAACGATTAGTAGGGACTTAAATGAGTTGAAAATATATAAAATGCCTACCGCCAATAATGATCGATGTTACCGAAAGTTTAATGGTAATGCTCAAAACGAAGCGAAAGCGAAACTCATAGCCTTTTACAATGATGAGATCGAAAAGGTCACAATTAAAGATCACTACCTTATTGTCAAAACATCGCCAGGATTTGCGCAAAGTGTGAACTTTTATATCGATCAGCTCAATTTAAATGAGGTATTAGGGACAGTTGGCGGTAATGATACGATATTGATATTAGTCAGTTCAGCAGATGTTACCGAATTTGTACATTATCAATTATTTGGACAGACGTATCAAGAAGAGCTAAAATCATGATTCATGTGACGTGATGTATATTGAAAGTCGATGATAAGTATTAAAATGAATTTTGCCATTTAAGCGTTCATGATGTTATAATGCGTAAGGTTTCAATTCGGCAAATAAAACGCGATTCAATTGATATATGTCATATAGTGAGTGGCACGTAGGATAGTCAATAAATAACAATACAACGAAATGCTAATATAACCACCTTCATGGGCGAGTGATGAAACCAAGTTGAATGATACAAGGGTTTCTTACTCGCTCTATTTTATTGGAGAAAAAGTGGTGATGGCATATGTATGCAAAGTGCAAGTATATACATATATTAAATATGATAGGGACGTAATGAGTGTTTTATCAATATTGAATTTAAATAGTATGAAAAGGAGCGGATGTCATGGTAGATAGTTGGAAAGTTCAGTGGTTTAACCAACCGATGAAAAATATACTAGCAGGTATTGTAGTGGCACTTGCTTTAATTCCAGAAGCAATTGCCTTTTCAATCATAGCGGGGGTAGACCCGATGATCGGTTTATATGCGGCATTTATCATAGCGACAGTGACAGCGATTGTTGGTGGACGACCGGCAATGATTTCAGGTGCTACAGGCGCAGTGGCACTTGTTGTGACACCACTCGTGAAGGAACACGGTGTGGAATATTTATTTGCAGCGACGATTTTAATGGGTTTGATTCAACTTGTCTTAGGTATTTTAAAAGTAGGAAGACTGATGAAATTCATTCCACAATCCGTAATGATTGGCTTTGTTAATGCATTAGGTATTATGATCTTTCTATCTCAAATTGAGCATATTTTTAATATATCCATTGCGACTTACATTTATGTCATGATTACTTTGTTAATCGTATATATTGTACCTAGATTCTTTAAAGCAATTCCTGCACCATTAATTGCGATCATTTTATTAACAGCATTATATATGTTTACAGGTGCTAATGTGCATACTGTTGGTGATTTAGGTACGATTAAGCAAGCATTACCTCATTTTATTATTCCACAAGTACCATACACACTTGAAACGTTACAAATCATCTTACCATTTTCAGTTTCGATGGCGATTGTTGGGTTAGTAGAAAGTTTACTCACAGCTAAAATTGTAGATGAATTTACAAACACATATAGTAGTAAAAATAAAGAATCTCGTGGTCAAGGGATCGCAAATATCATTACAGGATTCTTCGGTGGTATGGGTGGTTGTGCAATGATCGGACAATCAGTCATTAATGTGAAATCTGGTGCGACAAGTCGATTATCGACATTAACTGCAGGTGTAGTACTCATATTTATGATTATTGTATTAGGGGATTTAGTAGTGCAAATTCCAATGCCTATTTTAGCGGGAATTATGGTTATGGTATCTATTGGAACAGTAGACTGGCATTCCTTTAAATATATTAAAAATGCTCCCAAAACGGATGCCTTTGTAATGATTCTAACAGTTGTTATTGTATTGATGACACATAATTTAGCCATTGGTGTTATCGTAGGTGTAGTATTTAGCGCGCTCTTCTTCGCGACTAAGATTTCTAATGTGAATGTAACATCAGAGACGTTTGATGAGACGTTACATGTATACTTTGAAGGACAAATTTTCTTTGTATCTATTGATTCTATGATGAACCAAATTGACTTTAATGTGGAACACTCAGTCATTGAATTAGACTTCAACCATGCACATTTATGGGATGATTCAGCAGTGAATGCGATTGATACCATCGTACAGAAATTCGAAGCCAATCATAATACCGTCTATGTGAAAAAGTTAAATTCAGATAGTAGAAAAATTATTTCCGAGCTAAGTCAAATTAATCATAACCAGCTGATTTAATCGACACTAGCTATAAAATATAAGAGAATTCATTACAATAATTGTATAGAATATAAGCGTACTGACTAAGTTTAGGGGTGAATAGGATGAATTTCATAATCAGACAAGAGAGAAAAGAAGATTACAGAGATACAGAAGAAGTTGTACGCAGAGCATTTGAAAATGAAACATATAGTGACCAAAGTGAACATACATTGGTTGCGAAATTACGAAAGTCAGAGGTATTTGTTCCAGATTTATCATTAGTCGCTGTAAATGAAGATAAAATCATAGGACATATATTATTATCTAAAATTTGGATTGATACCGAGGATAAGAAAGTAGAATCTTTAGCATTAGCACCTATCTCTGTTTTACCCGAATATCAAAATAAAGGTGTAGGTCGAAAATTAATACAACAAGCTTTAACCATCGCAGAGAAACTTGATTTTGAATCAGTCATCGTTATGGGACACGAAGCATATTATCCGAAATTTGGTTTCAAAAAAGCGTCTCATTGGGGCATACAAGCGCCTTTTGAAATACCAGATGAGTTATTGATGGCAATTGAATTAAAAGATAATAGTTTAGATCATGTTTCAGGTGTCATCCAATATTCAAACGCATTTTTTGAATGATGTGTTTTAGTATACTCGTATTGAGTTAAAAGGAGATTGTCATTGATTAAAGTGTTTAATATAAATTTACACATACAAAAAGCAATTTCTATTCGAAGTGGATAGAAATTGCTTTTTTTAATTTGAACATAGTCTATTAATTTGTGATTCACACTTATTGTTTTCAACAATAGTAAGTATTTTTATTAAATGATATCTAACTCATTTTTGAAGTACGTATATTTCATAAAGTTGTAGCTACTATTTAAAATTTTTCTAGTTTTATTTAAAATTGTTGCTAATTTTTTATTAAGTTGTGTTAATATTTAATTATTAAACAAAAAGGATGGGGAGAAATGAAATTTAAATACATAGCAATACCTAGTATTGCAATTACTTTATTATTAACAGGTTGTGGTCAAAAAGATAATGACCAAGATAAAGATTCTAAAAACAAACAAGAACAAAAAAAGAAAGATAATAAGAAAGAGAAATCAAAAGGTAAAACTACAAATAACTCTACAGAGAATAATTCTAATGAAACTTCTCAACAAAATGCTAATAATGAAGAAACTGCTAATACTTCTAACAATCAACATGGAGCACAAGAACAAGCTAATACTAATTCACAAAATAATAATGTAAATAATAGTAACGCAAATAATGAAAATATTGATACAAATAGTAAAGAGTATCAAGATTATCTAGGAGCAAAAAGAAGCCAATATGCTATTACACATTTAACTCCTGAACAAAAAGCTAGTGGTGCTGGTGGTGGAGGTGCTGGTTGGAATTACGCTGATGAAGATGAAAGCTTTAGTGATTGGAAGGCTAGAAGTGCTAGAGAAAAAGCTGAGGCAGGATATTAATATAATTTAAAACTTAATAAGGAAAGAGAGAAAATGATATGTATTGTTCAAATTGTGGAAGTAAATTAGAAAGTGATACTAAATTTTGTGGTTACTGTGGTACACCAGTAAATAATAATGATAATTCTAATCAACAATATCAGGAGAATAATTACCACACTCAACCTCAAAATAATAATTATGTAAAAAATCAAAAGAACCCATGGGAACTATTTTTAGATGGTTGGAAACATATTTTTAACTACCAAGGTGTTACATCACGTAGAGGGTTTTGGTGGTTTATGTTAATACAAGCAGGTGCCTCTTTCGTACTTGGATTATTAGCAATATTAATATCTGGTCAAAATAGTTTTTTAGGTCAGTTAGTGTTAACTATAGTGTATCTTCCAATTATATCTGCGGGTTCAAGAAGAATGAGAGATGCTAATAAATCTATTTGGTGGGCTATAGTTCCATTTGGTTTAGCGTGGTTTTTCCAACCATTTATGGTTGGTTATTATTTAAGTGGTGTTATGCAAATTGTTGTTACTCCACTTAGTATAGTATTTATTGTGTTTGCTTGTTTTGAAACTAAGGATAATAGCGATCGTGAAAGAATCAATTAGCTTAAAATTATTAAAGTATTAAGTATGATTGGTTAGAACCTACTTAAAAAATAGTTCCAATTCAAGTTAAATCAATCATAACCAGTTGATTTAAAAGATTGATGATGTGAAATATATCAATTAAATCGATAACTATTAATTTTTTCATTTCATCATGTACATGAGAAAAAGCAATTTCTATTCGAAAGGGATAGAAATTGCTTTTTTTATTTATATACTTATTCATACAGTGCCTGTTGCATTACACTGACGAATGTGTCAATTGTAAGTTGGTTAGCATGTCTAGCTTGGTAAGTACGATGTAAGTCGAACTGTTGATGGTTAGTAGTGATATCGTGTAACACTTGGTTAAACTGGTTCAATTGTTCTAATGTAAATGTGTTTTCTGGTGCAGTAAATGGACGCTGATGCGCAACCTCATCCCACGCTAAGATAACGTGTTGATGATGAAATGCACGTGCTACTGCATTTTCAATTTCGTTGCCTTGATTAATGTCGAGGTAAATATCACAGCGTTGGTATAGTTCCGCAAATATATCTTTCGTTGCTGCTGGATATAAATGTACGTATTGATGTTGATCGTACGCCATGAGTTTGGACGACATTTCAGTTAATGCAGCGATATGGAATTGTATATTAGGGTGGGCCACTATAATATGTTCAAGCTGCGGTATTTCATCTGAGTTTGTCAGGATGAGTGCATGGTTTGAATATTGATTTGATTTATCAAAGTCATACAGATAACCGGCTTGATAAACATGCGATGCTTGTTCAGAATTAAGTTGTGCCACCACAGTATGATATTCTCTGTAATCAGGTATCATCACAGAGAATTGACGTTGTAATGTACCATCTAGTAATGACAACATATTTCCTGGGACATGACCGTTACTACTTTCTTGCCAGAATAATAAGCCTTTACCTTCTGTATTCATATGATGTAAGACTAAGAATGGTGTTGATAAAGAATTAATAATGATCTCAGATAAATCCACTTGAATTTGTTGTAGATAGAAGGTTATAAACGCCACTTTAGAAGGGAAGAAATAGGATTGTCCTTGCCAGTCTAATACATAATCCCCTGTGACATAGTTTTCATATATCACTTCTTTACCTTCTCGGGTTACATATTTCTTTAATATAGCTTTTCCAGCTAAATCATAAATCATTTCAGCAAATTTAAAGCCATGTTTTGAATAATGATCTTCAGAACGTAAACGCCCTTTATCGTCGAACCAACGCACATGACTAACTATGCGCGTTTTATAATGCGGGCGGTAACGTATTTCGCCTCTAATATGTCCCATATCTTTAATTTGAGCTGATTGTCCATTGCCACTAATTTCCCAAAATGGTGGGACGTCAACAGCATTAAAGAATTTAGGTTGATCGTCATCATGTAATAAATTAGCCGCAAAGAATTGATAAGGGGACGTCACCTCATCTGGTAGGAAACCATCATCTTCAATACAAATGGTGAAGTTATGATAATCTGCTTGTTCAAGTGTTTGATGTAATAACTGAGTCGGTTGATTATAATATTCAAATAAATTAATCATAGAGCACCTCGTCGACTAAATTCTGCCATTTGTTAATCATTTCTGCTGTCTTAAATGGTGTAGCAATATCATATGAAACTTGCTGAGGAGATGTAGGGCCATTGTTAAAGTATTGAACTATTTTATTAGCCATACGATCTGTAATCTCCTCGATAGATTCTTCCTTAGTCGGTTTATCTAATAAGTAACCATTTTGACCATCTGAGATGAAAGTGGGGTTCCCATAATTCACATTGAAACCAATCATACCTAAGCCAGAACCTACTGCTTCCATAAGCGTTAAGCCAAAGCCTTCACTTTGTGATGCAGATACAAATAATTCATATTGTGTGTAAATTTCATCAAGATTGACGTGACCTCGTAATTGAATGTAGTCTTCGGCATGATGTTCACTGATGATTTGCTGAATTTTATCTTTTTCTGGGCCGTGTCCATAGATATCAAATGATAGCTGTGGTACGGCTTGTTTGGCTTTAATAACTGCTAGTGCGATCCAATCGACGTGTTTTTCAGACGCTAAGCGTGAAGCGGTTAGGATAGAATATGGTTGTCTTTCTACACTTGGCATTGTTAATTGGTCGAGACTTCCCACAGGTATTGTTCTAATAAGTGGTTGAAATGTTGTATATTGCGCAAATTGTTGTGACAGAATTTGATTTTGTAAATCGGTAGCTACAATATAGAAATCAATATATGGTGCGTGATTAAACTGATATTCATAATAATTGTTCCATAAAATGTGCGTACCATCTGTGATATTGTCACTATAATGTTCTGCATGTACCACAACACCGACATGACTTTGGCCTTTATTTTGCAGGACGGCTTGGCCGATATCAGTGGCACGATCTAATATGACAATGTCGTTATGCGTTAAATGTAATTGCTGAATAAAGTAAGCAACAAAGGCTTCTTTACTATCCAAACGTGCATCGTTAAATACATAGGAATGTGCATCGCCATCTATGATCTCTTGATAGGCGATAGAGCCATTCTCATTGTAGAACTGACGCATATACAATTTGGCATAGTTATCATATGGTGCGTAATATTCAGAGAAGACACGAACGTAGCTATAGAAATCTTTACGAATTAGCATACCATTAACGACAAATTCAGCGCGGTCAACATAGGGTTGGTCGGTATTTTTCATATAACAGGTTACAAATGTTTGAGGTTGATGGTCTAAATAAAGACGTTGCACCTTGCCTTGTTGATCGACTTCAGTCCGTGTCACTGTATTTCCGACATCGTGTTTGAGTTGATCAATGGTATATGTAGTTGGTGCTATTGGGATATCTGTAAAGTATTGATATAACCAAATGACTTCGTTGTCTTGAAACCCTAAGTTAGCTGTTAAGGTTTGTATATTTTCTGACGCTATAAAGTCTAAAAATATGAATTTTGCATCTTCTTTTAAATGTCGTAGCATTTGTGCACGATAACTTTGTGCATATTCTACGCCACTACTTGCCCAACCAATGCCAAAGTTGATGTTATAAATTGTCATAAATAGCCCTCCTTTTAAGGGAAATGAATGGTTAAATCACCATTTTGTTGTTCATCAATGATACTTAAACATAAGTTTCGAATCATACGATGTTTAATATCATGTTCCATATCATTAAATGAGTCTAAAGCCACTTTATGGTATTCAAATATAGAATTCCGTTGTCCTTTTTGACGCTGATTGACGTTCGCTTTGAGTTGTTGTAAATAGTCTACTTGCTCGATCCAGGATGTATCGATGGCTTTGAGTACTGCTTTTCTTAAAAATTGTTGATATAACTCGTTGTCACTAATTTTCTGTTTATTAGTAGCCAGTTGGTCTTTAAATTGTGTTATTAAAAACTCAATATTTTCATCGTGATTTTGATGATTAAATTCAAAATTAGCATCCACAAAACTAAAGCTCAAGTTTTTATAGATATAGCGAATAATATGATCTCTTGTCATACTGCCTTCAGTCTTAAAGTGATGATTAAAGACATCACGAGCAATACTTTCAAAGTCTAAAGCATCTAAGTTTTCACTGTTAAGTATACGGTTACGTTCACTATAGATTAATTGACGTTGTGTACTAATGCTCTTCTCGAATTCATTTGCCGTTTCACGTGCTTTCATGCCTTCTTCTTCAGAAACACGTTGTGCCTTTTTAACAATACGTTTGATTTTATTATTAAAGGTAGGGCTATCAGATAAGTATGCTGTATCTTGTTTCATCAATGATGGATTGTCTTTTAACTTGGAATCGCTCCAACGTTGGACTAAGTAATCATCTAATGAAATGAAAATTTGAGATTGACCTGGGTCACCTTGACGACCAGCACGTCCTCTTAATTGTCTATCGATACGACTATTTTCCATGTGCTCGTTAATCAGTACTGTTAGACCACCGAGTTCGTGAACTTCTTTAGATAGTTTAATATCTGTACCTCTACCAGCCATACTTGTGGCTACAGTAACGGCATTCAATTGACCTGCCTCAGCAATCATTTGGGCTTCACGAGCGACATTTTGTGCAATTAGCAAGTTGTTCGGGATATGTCTATTAAATAATTCACTTGAAAAGTATTCCGCTGCTTCAGCTGTACGTGTAATTAATAATACAGGACGTTGCTTTTGATGATAGTCAATCACTGTATCTAAAATTGCGACATTTTTATCATCATCGTTCACAAATACCTTATCCGGTAAATCTCGTCTTATCACAGGATTAGACGTTGGAATTTGAATAACGATTTTTGAATAAAGGTCGAAAAATTCTTTCTCTGCAAGCTTACCTGTCGCCGTCATCCCAGAAAAACGCTCAAATTGCATAAAGAGATTTTGGAAAGTAATGGTAGCCATGACACTCATATCATCTGAAATATCTAAATGCTCTTTAGCTTCTAAGGCTTGGTTAAGTCCGGCTTGCATTTTAGTGCCTGGTAACATACGTCCAGTGATACGGTCGATTAACATGATTTCGCCGTCCATAATAATGTAATCTAAATTAAGATCAAATAAATAAGTGGCACGTAATGCAAGATTAATATTCCTTACTAAATCAAAGTAGGGGGCATCATAGATATTAGGCACATCAAAATATGTATTGGCCTTTTCGATACCTTGTTCAGTTAACCAAATTTCACGCTTTGTCTTTTTCATTTTGAAATCTTGATCTTCTTTAAGTGTTGCTACAAAGGCTTTTACAATTTCAAATAAATTAGATTGTACTCTTGGTGCACCAGAAATGACGAGTGGTGTTTGTGCTGCATCTAAGATAATAGAATCCACTTCATCAATGAGTGCATAGTGTAATTCCGGCAAGAACTTGCTTTCTTTTGTATCAGCTAAGTTATCGATAAGATAGTCAAAACCTAAATTACCATTGGTTGTGTAAATAATATCGTGATGATATAACGTCTGCTTTTCTTGATTGGATATAGGTCCTTGAGGATTCTCTACAAATCCCAGTGATGTTGTAAGACCTAACCATTCATATAAAGGTTTCATTTCTTCGTAGTCACGTTTCGCTAAATAATCATTTGTAGTGATTAAAAAGACAGACTTACCTGTTAGCGCATTTAAGTACAAGGGTAATGTGGCAGTTAATGTTTTACCTTCACCCGTCTGCATCTCTGAAATATTTCCTTGATGCATCACTATTGCGCCTAGTACCTGTACATCTTTGTGATACATACCTAATACGCGACGTGACGCTTCACGAACAACAGCATATGCTTCGGGTAAAATATCATTTAACGTTGCGTTACCATTTTGCAACTGCTGTTTGAAGTCTATGGTTTTGTCTTGTAATTGTTCATCTGAATATTGACGCATGTCTTCACTGTAACGATTGATTTTATTTAATATTTTATAAAGTTTTTTTAACCTCATATGATTAATTGCGGTATTCACATTGAGATTCATAGTTATCCTCCTTTCTGATTGATTAATGGATTTTAATCATGATCGCGTTTTGGACGTGTTGCTTTCATGATTTGATTGACTAGGTTAACATTCTCCTGTGGTGTACGTGGTTGATTGTCTTCTGTTGAATGTGTCTCTGTTATATCATCAGTGCTCGTTGATATGTCACTGGTTGATGATTCGGTAGATTCGGCGGTCTCTTTATCTTTATCCTTAACAAGATATCGTTCAGTTAAGGTGATTTTCTTAAATATAAGATGATGACATGCTGCGTTCATCAGACAAATATCATAACTATAAGCCTCATTTGGATAAATAAAATAGCTATCAGTTTCTTTAATCATACAGTGGTCGAATGCTTTACCATTTTTTAAATAAAAGGTCACAATGACATAAACACTTTGTGCTGGCATGGCAGTAATATCTAGATGAATATCATAACGATAACCTCTCTTTAACATAGGGAGTTTAGGCGGATGGCCATCTTTATCAAATGTAGTGGCTGGTTCCCATAAGTTAATTTGCAAGCCTGATGGCATGAGTTGATTTTCATAATATGTGTAGTCATCGTGAAATTGTATTGTTGCACCATGTTTATAGGTATGACGTGTCACTTTGCGCCATCTTACGTCTAATGTTTGATTACTTTGCATGATTGTCTCTCCCAAAATGATCTTTTAATAAAATATGATAAAAGTTCATAAACCAATTCACAACTGTTGATGTATCATCATTATGTCGACCTGGTACGGCTTTGTTCATCAGATGGACATGATGTCGACTTAATACTGGTAGCAAATCTTCGAATGCAGACTGATCGTAATCGTCGTTTTTCATATAAGTAATAGCAATGGATGTATCGCTAATATGACTATTTGAAAAGACATTCCAGAATTTGTCGTCTAAGTCTTTAATATGCTTCAAATCGTTGTTAATTTGTGATGACTCGGTCATTGTATGTTCGGGTGAAAGGGCGATGTCTAATGATGTTTCGAAATCATTAGGTCGCAATAACTTCATATTTTTAGCTATAGTACCGACATTGACTAAAGGTTTACCAACGTTAATGCCTTTAGGGTTTAATTGGGCACCGTAGTATAAAGCACCAAATGATCCCATAGATAAACCTGATAGTATCAAGTCATCTTCCTTAAAACCGAGTTGGTTTAGTGTATCAGTAATGACTTGTTTAATGCCATTTTCATACGTTTCAGAGCCTAAGTAAAATGCGCCACCTTGAATTCTTGGATCACTAATCAGTAAGAAAGGCGCACCTAATTGATTCATTAGAAAATAAGCTTCAAACCCTTCAGCTTCACGATAACCACTAAAGTAAACATTAAGTGGTGGTTTGAAATCTCCAGGATTAAAGTAATAAAAGAATTCTTCGCGATTTTCATCTACAAAACGATGACTACCGAGTAATAAATGACCGAATTCAATATGTGATAAACGTTTATGTACGGCGCCGATATGAACGGTACCACTACCTTTAACACTGACTGACGTTGAAATGTATGCTGTATAGGGTCTGCGTTGTAAATAAAGTGGCTCGGCAAGTTCTTCCTCATTTAGAACAATCTTTTCAAGGACGCCTTCTTCTGGATTTAAAGATACTAATCGAAACGTATATTCTAAGGTGACATCGCCTTCAGTTCGGAATTCGGGCCAAACTTCAATCACTTTATCTTTATCGTATACGAGGTTTTGCTGCCAATTGAGTACCGGAATCAATTCATCACCGAAATGACCTTTCAATTGAATTTCTCTATTACCATAATGAATCACTTCGATATGTGCTGGCGATTGGATATGTGTTCGAGCTGGACTCACCTTATCCCCGTATTGCCCAGGAAATGAAATAGATATCAATTTATCATGAAGATCATCCGTCGTATCATAATGAATAGGACGAATGAGATACCTCTGCACTAAATCAAGTTCATCATAGCCACTTGGCCAATATTGTGCATCGACAAGTGTATTATATGGATGACTCACAATATGCAAGAGTTGTGTTAATGCATCTGTCAGGTTCGCTTGTATAAATAATAAATCAAACTGTCCAGATTCCTCGACAATCTCTTTAATACTATCGATATACCCACTATCAAATTCAAATAATTGTGTATCAAAATAGTCCCAAGCGACTTCTGGTTTATGCTTGAATAGATATTCTAAATCTGTTCCACCAATTTGTAATACTTTAAATTTACGTGGCATGGTTATCACCTTCTAAAAAATGGTCAAGTTGTTCAATAATGTGACCTGAACTTAAATCTTCAATCATATTGGTATTAAATGTAAAAGCACCATTCCAATGTTTCAAGGTACTTAAGAAATAATCTAACGCAGTCGTAATATCCGCATAACTATTAATTAAATAGCCATTTTCTAAATGAGTGACATAACTACTTTGATGGATATTAATTTGTGGAATTCTGACACTGATACTTGCAATTTGTAAGAATAAATCCGGCTCATCACTAAGGTCAATGACGATTCTTAGTCGGGACAATGCCTTTAATACGTCATATTCAAATGGCACTGATTGAATTTGTACTAATTCTTCAAAGTCTTCCGCTGATTTTGCTTGGATCAATTCTGATTTGGCTAAATCTTCCTCATCTTCTTCGTTAAATGTTTCATTGACATTTTGTATTAATTGAGACAGCCATTGTTGTAATTGAGTAGCGCTATTTTTCGTTAAAATGACTAGGCGATACGATGGATGCCGTTTAATATAAGTGATTAAATCATTGATTAATATTTGTAAATAATCATCATTAAGGCCATCAATCCAAACACCTATGTAAGTTTCATCTAACTGGCTACTTAGATTTTCTAAGATTTGTGTATCGAATGGTGTAAATCTCAATATTTCAGGTTTAGTATCCAGTGTTTCAATGAGTTGGTGTAAGATATGTTCATTTTCATTTGTATCAACAAGCCATTTGTCGCTATGCGCCATACTCTTAATCAATGATTGGTCAATCGTACGATTACGTTTACTAAAAATGGAGTAATATACTTGCATGTCATCTCTAATCGTATTAAAAATACCGTTATGAGCAATATGTGATGAAACAATCAGTTTATCATTCGCTTCCATATGTTGATTACAAAATGTGTTCAAACGTTCTGTAATTAAATCAACCATTGATGCGTAGGTCTTGGAATGAAAATGGTGCGCATGATCTGCCATAACCTGAACAACATTGGTCTCTAGGTTTTCACGTAAAACAACATCACCCGAAGCGGTTAAATAATCTTGATATTGTTCGTGACCGAGTTCGTTGTAATAGCGGATAGCGCTCAAATAACCACGTTCATCAAAGATATAACGACGCTGATGAATATCATGTTCAAAATCGTCCACTACAATTAAATAACCGTCTTGATTAAAATAAATTTTGGATACGTAATGTGCTTTCATAGCCTGTATTAAATAAGGTGAATAGAAAAATTCAGTGTTATCAGGCCACTCTAGGTCTTCAAATTGAAAGGATCTAGGTGGAATGTCTTCGAATCCCTGAATTTCATCAAATAATGACCAAATATTTGCTTCATATAAGTCATACTTATGCAGAAATAAGCGTAAATTGGGATTAAAACTTAAATGAAGTAGTTTAAAATCTTCGTCATTTTTTTCATGCATCGACATGAGACTAATGGAATCATCAAACTCTATCATTGCGTTTTTTATATAAAATGGTTGATTCAAATTACGCCACCATTGATCATTGTTGTACCAAGCTGGAACGAAATATTTCATACCTTACTCCTTACCAATATTTGTTTAAAAATGATTTATATTTATCAAAGTATAAATATGTTCTAATTGTTTCTGTAATATTTATCGTAATGTAAATTAAAATAATAAACTGCGTAAAAATTGAAATTTGATCATAAATACCAGATATAAATATAGAACTAATAAGCGGCAGACTGATGATAAAACCAATTATTAAGGCGCCGATTGCACTAATTTTTTTTGCTCTACGGTCTAAATAATGTCTTGTATCATCACCAGGATAAATGCCGTCGAAATAATTCCCACTCTTTTGAAAGTCTTTAGCAATACGTTTCGTATTCAACATAACTCGGGATAAATAATAGTTTAAGATGATCAACATGATGATGAATATCAATACCCCAATCGGATTGTCTAATTCTAAAAATGGGGGTCGATATTGAGCATCTCCAGTGATCCATCTTCCAACTAAATGTATTAAGACACCTAATAAGAAGAACAATGAAAAGTTAAACATGATTGAAATACTACCAGCAGGGTTTAATTTCCAAGATACATAAGTGTCTTTTTTAGATGTACTGATATTCATAATATCTCTATAAATCATGCGATATTCAATCATTTCTATGAATAATAAAAGAATCAAAACGACTAATATCATAATTCCACCAATCACCATCGTTTGGGCATCCAACAATTGAAGATGTTTATTTTGAAACATAGATTTGATGATACTAACTAATACGATAGGCGTTGGACCTGCGATACCATAAACAGTATTTTGATCAGCTAACCACACGAGTAACATTGTTCCGGCTACTAAGACAAGTAACATTAAAGGGAAGTTAGCGTGATGAATCATACCCTTATTAATGTACTCACTTAAGATAAAATAGCCTTGAATTAATGCTAATAAAATAGTGAAAAAACGTTCTTTATAGCTACGTTCTAGTCGGGTTTGTTTTTGACCTTTCTCCATATTTCGATAGGTCAGTAACGTCATAATAATCATCGTAGTAAGCCAAGGACTTAACCCCAATGAGAATAGGTTGAGTGTTGTAATATCTCCGCCGACATTTGAAATAGCTAAATCAAGGAATTGATTCGTATGTTGTGCTGATGATTTCATATCAGCAATTTTAATATTACTACCCAATATGTATATGAAAATGATCATTAGAGTGAAAAGAATACGTTTATATAAAATTTTATATTCGATATTTTTAATGTTTTTAATATTCATCAATTTCCCACACTAATCCTTTTCTTTAAATGATTATAAAGAGGCAAAAGCACCCATTATTTTTTGAGTAATCAATTGAGTACTTTAGAAATAACAATGCTTCTGCCTCTATTTTATTCTAATTAATTATTGTTATCTTCTTTACGATCTTTTTTGTCTTTTCTAGATTTTCTAAATATAGCTAGACCGAAAATTAATGATAATAATCCTGATAGTAAACCTTTAGATTGATTGTCATCTTCACCAGTGTCAGGTAATGCTTCTGAATGAGGTTTGTTGTTGTCATGTTGTTGTGCCTCAGAAGTTGGATGCATTGGTGAAACGTTAGTTGATTCACTAGATGATGTACTCATGCTATGTGACATAGATTGAGATGTGCTAGCGCTTGTAGAAGCGCTTATGCTCTGACTATGAGACGTACTTTCACTTGGTGTTTCGGACGTAGACATTGATGCGCTATGACTGTTTGAGTCACTGCTACTTACTGATTGACTGAATGAGTGACTATGACTTGGCGTATCCGATGTACTTACACTAGCGCTATCTGACGTGCTATTACTATTTGAGTCACTGCTACTTGTTGAATCACTAATAGAAATACTATTCGTATGGCTATGTGATTGACTATCAGAAGTAGACATGCTTGCACTATCAGATGTCGACGTGCTCGTTGAGTCACTTGTTGAAGTACTGCTACTTTCTGAAGTCGAAGTACTTGTACTTACAGAGTCGCTTAATGACGTACTGCCACTTGTAGATGAACTATCAGAAAGTGAAGTACTTGTTGAGTCGCTTGTCGAAGTACTGTCACTTAATGAAGTGGATGTACTTGTACTTTCGGATCCGCTCAGTGACGTAGATGTACTCGTTGAAGTACTCGTTGAATCACTAGTAGAAGTACTGCTACTTTCTGAAGTCGACGTACTAGTGCTAACAGAACCACTTAGTGAAGTACTGCCACTCATAGATGAACTGTCAGAAAGCGAAGTACTAGTTGAACCGCTCGTTGAAGTACTGTCACTTAATGAAGTTGAAGCACTTGTACTTTGAGAATCGCTCAATGATGTGCTGCCACTTGTAGATGAGCTATCGGAAAGTGAAGTACTCGTTGAATCGCTCGTTGAAGTACTGTCACTCAATGAAGTTGAAGCACTTGTACTTTGCGAATCGCTTAATGACGTACTACCGCTTGTAGATGAACTATCAGAAAGCGAAGTACTCGTTGAATCACTTGTCGAAGTACTAGTGCTTTCAGAACTACTCATTGAAGTACTGTCACTTAACGAAGTTGAAGCACTTGTACTTTGAGAATCGCTCAATGAAGTGCTGCCACTTGTAGACGAGCTATCACTTAATGATGATGACGTGCTTGCACTTTCGGATCCACTTAGTGATGTAGAAGTACTAGTACTTTGAGAATCACTTAATGAAGTACTACCGCTTGTCGATGAACTATCAGAAAGTGACGTACTCGTTGAGTCACTTGTCGAAGTACTATCACTTAACGAAGTTGAAGCACTTGTACTTTGTGAATCGCTCAATGAAGTGCTACCACTTGTAGACGAGCTATCACTAAATGATGTACTACCGCTTGTTGACGAACTGTCAGAAAGCGAAGTACTAGTTGAACCGCTCGTTGAAGTACTGTCACTTAACGAAGTCGAAGTACTAGTGCTAACAGAACCACTTAGTGATGTACTACCGCTCGTAGATGAACTATCAGAAAGCGAAGTACTCGTTGAATCACTCAATGACGTGCTGCCACTTGTAGATGAACTATCAGAAAGAGACGTACTTGTTGAGTCACTTGTCGAAGTACTATCACTTAATGACGATGAAGTACTATCACTTAATGACGATGAAGTACTTGTACTTTCAGAATCACTCAATGACGTGCTGCCACTTGTAGATGAACTGTCAGAAAGTGATGTGCTCGTTGAGTCGCTCGTTGAAGTACTGTCACTTAACGAAGTCGAAGTACTAGTACTTTGAGAATCGCTCAATGAAGTACTACCACTTGTAGATGAACTATCAGAAAGCGAAGTACTAGTTGAACCGCTCGTTGAAGTACTGTCACTTAACGAAGTCGACGTACTTGTACTTTCAGAATCACTCAATGAGGTACTACCACTTGTAGATGAGCTGTCAGAAAGTGAAGTACTAGTCGAATCACTCGTAGAAGCACTTGTACTTTGAGAATCACTAGTTGAAGTACTATCGCTTGTTGACGAACTATCAGAAAGTGAAGTACTTGTTGAGTCACTTGTCGAAGTGCTGTCACTCAATGAAGTTGAAGTGCTTGTACTTTCAGAATCACTCAATGACGTACTACCGCTATTAGATGAGCTGTCAGAAAGCGACGTGCTCGTTGAATCACTAGTTGAAGTACTATCACTTAATGACGATGATGCACTTGTACTTTCAGAGTCGCTTAATGACGTACTACCACTCGTAGATGAACTATCAGAAAGCGACGTGCTCGTTGAGTCACTTGTAGACGTGCTTGTACTTTCAGAACCGCTTAGTGAAGTAGAAGTACTAGTACTTTCGGAATCACTTAATGACGATGATGCACTTGTACTTTCAGAGTCGCTTAATGACGTACTA
>ERZ1023492.10-NODE-10-length-153585-cov-331.984062_pt1 | contig 153585 bp, 173 predicted proteins | sample MGYA00380541_ERZ1023492 | MGnify/ENA primary metagenome ERZ1023492 (study PRJEB33173, sample SAMEA4830351) | metagenome | study: EMG produced TPA metagenomics assembly of the PRJEB25223 data set...
CGATACTGGTCACCCTGGTCATGATTTTAATTGTCGGTGTGTTCAGATTCCGGTGCTTGATAATAACGAGCAGATAGTGAAAAATAGCCTAATAGTTAGCCAACAGGAAAAACAACAAATGCGCTCAGAATGGTCTGATGATTTCCCTGATACTATCATTGATAGGAAATTAGGAGATGCAACATCACATCCGCTATATGAAAATGCTAAAAAGGGTAGTATTGAAGATGCTTATCAACTTGCTAAAGATTTAGTTACAGATGATGCGGTAAATAAGTTGAAACAATTGGTTGGCAATAAAAATGCAATTTTAATCCCTGTTCATGCAGAAGAAGCCGTTGGTCGAAATATGATTCCTGTAGCTATTGCTACTGTATTATCTAAAAAGCTCCATATCCCTGTTGATTTATCAATTGTTCAAGCAACAAAAGTATCTAGAACTGGGGGAGATGGATGGCATCGATTGGTTTATTCTCCAGCTTTTGATGGTATGGTTCCAAAAGATAAATATGCTATTATTTTAGATGACACACAAACACAAGGTGGTACATTAGCTAGTCTAAAAGGCTATATTGAAGAGAATAAAGGAAAAGTTATTGCATCTTATGCTTTAACCGGCAAACAATATTCTGTACAATTAAGGCTATCTAAAGACACATTAGCAGAATTACGGAGTAAATATGGCGAACTTGAAAGTTGGTGGAAAAAAGAATTTGGCTACGACTTCTCGCGGCTTACAGAATGGGAAGCAAGATTCATCATTAATTCACGTAAGACACCTGACGAAGTCAGAAATACAATCCTTGCGAGAAAGCAAGCGTAACGCTTACCATCAAATGATGGCTCTAAATTAAATTCAGCTATTCAAACAACCCGATCAGAAATGGTCGGGTTTTTTATTGGAGTAAATAAATGAAATTTACAGATAAAACCACTCAAGCAGCCACACAAAGAACCATCACTAAAGATGGTTTTTTAATTGTGCCTGCAACCATTTCAAAAGTTGGGGTATTTGATTACCTCGCCACAGAGCTGGGCTTAAAAGAAGACGGCATTAAAAAGGTCGCTCGCACCGAGAAATCGTTGTTTAGTGATGAAACGATTAAAAGTTTTGAAAATGCGACATTAACCGTAGGGCACCCAAAAGATGGCGTGAATGCGAAAAACTGGAAACAGCTTTCCGTCGGTGTTGTGCGTAATGTTAAGCGAGTGGGCGATGAGCTCACGGCTGAGGCTTGGATTTATGATGAATCTGCAATTAAAACAGTTCAGGAAGATGGCGTTGAGGAATTATCTTGTGGTTATGACTGCGATATTAAGCCATCCACGGTACAAGATGCAGATTTTGAGATGTCGCCGATGATCGGCAACCACGTAGCGATTGTGGCAAAGGGTCGCTGCGGTGGAAGTGTAAAACTTGCCGATGAGGATAAAACCATATTATGGGGAAAACCGCAAAAATTCTCGATGCGTTTTTAGGTGCGTTCGGCATCAAGTTGTCGGACGAACAGAAAAAACAAATTGAGGACGAAGAAAAGCCTAGTGGCGAAGAAGGCAAAGAGCCAAAAACTGGTAACCAAACTGAGCCAAAGGAAAAACAATCTAAACCTGAAAACAAAAAGGATGATGATGTGGAAAAAGAAGAACTTGAAAAACGCCTTAAAGCTAAAGATGAAGAAATTCAACAGCTAAAAGAGGCACAAGAAAAACGTGATGCAGAAGCAAAACAAGCCGCTGTATTAGCTGATGCTAAAACCGCATTTAAAGAAGTCAATTTTGCGGATAACGCGACTGTGCGTGAAATCCAAGAAAGTGCAGTCGTGGCACAGGGGATTTTTACAAAAGATGAAGCAGCCAAATTATCCGATGAGGAAATTTCGGGGGCATACCAAACCGCAAAAGCAGTTGTGGCTAAATTAGCCGATGAACGTAAATCGCTCGGTAGTATTTTACTTGGCGATGCTGCGCCGAATAAAGCTGCGCCGTCTATCGACTTTAATAAAACTTACAACAGTTAAGGAGAGTGACTAAATGAGTTACGCTTATGAACAAGCGCCTGCGCGTGCAGGTGAATTAGGTAAAGGCAACATTGCCAGTGCAAAAACAAGTGCCGAAATGGTTTCCGGTAGCACATTAAAAGCAGGAACATTTGTTGCCTTAAATGCCGCCGGTGGCGTAAAAGCGTTATCCGCTAAAAAAGATGTATTGGCTGGCGTAGTGTTATCAAGTCGCATTCGAGATGAATGGTCTGAAGGCGAATTAGTCGATGTGATGCACATTGGTGCAGGCGATGCGATTTGGGTCAATATTGCATCGGAGAAAACTGTATCTCGTGGGAGTAAAGTATTTGTATTAACAACGGGTGGAGAAGGTAAAACTGGCGCAATCCAAGGCGAAACCGATGCAAATGCGATTGAAACAGGCTACACCGTGATTGATGTTAAAGGTCAATTAGCGATGATTACAAAATTATAAGGGGTGATGGATGTCATTATTAACTTATGTACAAAATGGCTTAACGGCTGTAAGCAAAGAAATTTCAGAAACCAAATATCCTGAAATTGTGTTTCCGCAATTTGTTTATGTAGATCAGCAAGCTGCTGTCGGTATTACAGAAAAACTTCATTATGGTGCGGATGAGCACGGTTCGCTTGATGATGGCTTAATTACCACTGGCACAAGCACATTGGACCAAGTAGAAGTCGGCTTTACGCCAACTCGCTCTTATATCGTACAATGGGCTAAATCGGTAACATGGGCAACACCAGAGCTTGAACAAGGCAAGCTGTTAGGGTTAGCGTTAGATACCGCTAAAATCATGGCGTTAAACAAAAACGCACAACAAACCTTACAAAAAGTTGCTTTTTTAGGTCATGCGAAAGACTCTCGATTAACTGGCTTGCTAAACAATAAATCTATTGAGGTGCACAGCATCAAAGGCACTTCCGCAAATACCAAAGTACAAGCGATGGATTTTGACAAATCAGTAGCATTCTTTAAAGAAATGTTCCTTGCAGGTATGGAAAAAACCAAACGCATTGAAGCACCAAACACCTTTGCGATTGATTCACTTGATTTAGCGCACTTAGCGTTAACTCAACGTAATAACACCGATACAACCGCATTAGAGTTCTTGACTAAGAGCTTGTCTGCGGCTGCGGGTCGTGACGTTGCAATTAAAGCCTTGCCGTCAAACTTTGGTACTCGTGTAACAAGTGGCAAAACTCGTGCAATGGTTTACGTAAACAGCAAAGAGCACGTTATCTTTGATGTGCCAATGTCGCCAACAGTGTTAGCTGCTCAACAAAAAGGCTTATTAGCTTATGAATCTGGCTTACGCATGGCATTTGGTGGCGTAACCTTTATGGAGCCAAATTCTGCACTCTACGTAGATTACTAGGGAGTCATTATGCCAACATTTGAAATGGATGTATTCCTTGCGCGTTATCCTGAATTTAACGAGGTCGATTATGAAAAAATCGACCTTTTTTTATCGGATGCAAAAATGGAAGTAAGCCAATCTCGTTGGGGAAAACTCTACCAACGTGGCGTGTTGGCATTAACTGCGCATCTATTACGCTTGTCGCTTTGGACAACCGAAGGTGGCGGCGGAGCAAATCGAAATCTCGCCAGTGAAAGCGCTGGCGAGTTATCTGTTAGCTATGCCGTACCAACTTTGACAGGCACCGATGCGGATTATCAATTAACGGCGTATGGCCAAGAGTATTTGCGATTACGTAGATTGGTTGGCATTGGCGTAATGGTGGCGTAAATGGCAGTGCAAATCACGGGGAATTTAGCGCAAGCAAAAGCGTTAATTGAGCGATTAAGGGCTGACAAAGACAAAGCGGTTTACATTGGATTTCCTGCTGAGTTTGATAAGCCAGTAGAGGGAGCGGAGGATTTTAATCTTGCGTCTTTGGCGGCAGTACTGGAGTTTGGCAATGAGCATATTCCATCGCGTCCTTTCTTGCGCCAAACATTGGCTAAAAATCAAGGGAAATACACCGCACTTTTTGCTGAGCGTTTCAAGCAAGGAATAGATATAGCCAAAATCTATGAGGAAATTGCATCCATAGCGCAAGGTGATGTTCAGTTAAATATTGTTAAAGGCGGTTGGGTAGAAAACGATGACTCAACCAAAATAGCATGGAGACTTAAGGATATTAAAAGTCTAAAACGCAGGAAAAAACTTAGAGCAACATTAGATCCAAGTAGCATTAAGAAAAAGCCGCTTATATGGAGTGGGCACTTGCGTGATTCTGTAAAAGGTATCGTTAAATGAATTTAATCAACCAATATCCACGCTTTTTGAATAGCAAATTTAGCCAAGTTGTCACTGTGAAACATCTGCAAGGTGAGCATTCATCTGATGGGTTCGGGGCGAGTTATACCGATGAAAGCGTGACTGCCATTGTTATGCCGACCTCTCCTAATGATGTGTTGTTATTGTCAGAAGGTGAGCGGTTTATCCCCTCAATAAAAATCTACACCATTAAGCCGTTAAAAATTGGTGACTTGGTTATTTATGAAGGGGAAACCTACAAAATAAAAACCGTAGCAAATTGGGGGAAATATGGATACCACAACAATATCGGCGTTAGACACAGTCAAACTGCGAAAGTGGATTCAACAGGCTTTACAGTTACCTAATGGCGCTGTTATTGGTGGCTGGCTCCCTGAAAATCCTTTACCGGCTTTTATTACCGTGGATTTGATGACGAGTAATGAAATCGGGCAGGCCACGAGAGAATTTGACGGTAAACGTGAGCGTATCACGCAGTCAATGCAAAGTACCGTTAGCCTCTCTTGTTTCGGTCGAAATTCTCTTGCACAGTGTTACAAGCTAAAAGCCATTTTCCAAAGTTCAGCGTTTCTTTCTTTTCTCAAATCAAATCACTGGGGCGTGATTCGTTTTTCAGATGTCCGTAATTTAACGGCTACCGTTGGGGCGGATTATGAAGAGCGAGGGCAGTTTGATGTTGTATTTAGCCATCATCACATTGTTGATACACCTCTAGAATCAATAGAAAGCGTTGAACAACGCACAAACCATTTAATTCAACAAATAGGAGGATAGCCTTATGGCATTATCTATCTCGCAGATTGTCAATGTGCAGTTAAATACTGTGCCAAAATCTGCCGCGCGTAAATCATTCGGTATCGTGGCATTGTTCACGCCAGAGGCAGGACAAGCATTTGCTGATGCGACTACGCGTTATGTTTATGTCGAAAATCAACGTGATGTAGAACAGTTGTTCGGCACAAATTCAGAAACAGCAAAATCTGCACAGCCATTTTTTGCTCAAAGCCCTCGTGCAAAACAATTAATTATTGCGCGTTGGCAAAAAGCCCCTGTAACCATTGAGGCAACCAAGAACACATTAAGCGGTGCAACTTTATCAGACGATTTAGAACGTTTTAAAGCGGTTGTAAATGGTCGATTTTCATTAACCATTGGCACTGCAATTAAAAAAGTCACTGGGCTATCTTTTGCTGACGCATCAGATTTCAATGCGATTGCAACCAAAATCCAAGGGAAATTGACCGCACTTTCCTCATCTTTATCTATTTCTTACGATAGCGTAGGGCAACGTTTTATCATTACGGCTAACAACGCTGGAGAAGATAAAACGACCGAAATCCATTACGCCTTTAATGATGGCAGTGACGGTGAGTATATTGGCGCATTGCTTAAATTAGAAAACGGTCAAGCAAGCCGAAAAGTAGGTAAAGCGTCAATTTCCTTGAAAAAAGAAACCGTTGCAGAGGCATTATTTAACGTAGCTGAAGTGAATAATGCGTGGTATGGCTTTACCTTTGCCGCACAGCTTACGGATAGCGAAGTGGAATCTGCAGCAAAATACGCGCAAGCTAATACCAAAATGTTTGGTGCAAATGTTATTCGTGTTGAACAACTTGAATGGTCTGCTGATAACATCTATAAGAAATTATATGATGCAGGTTTAGATCACACATTAGCGATGTTCGATAAAAACGATATGTACCCAGCATCTTCCGCATTGGCTCGTTTATTATCAACGAACTTTGCGGCAAATAATTCAACCTTAACGCTTAAATTCAAGCAACAACCAACTATTACGGCTGATGAAATTACGGCAACGGAGTTCTCTAAGGCTAAACGCTTAGGCATTAACGTGTACACTTATTTTGATGATGTAGCGATGATTGCTGAAGGTACGGTAATGGGTGGTAAATTTGCAGATGAAATCGTTATCTTAGACTGGTTTACCGATGCAGTGCAAAAAGAGGTATTCGCTCGCTTGTATAAATCGCCGACCAAAATCCCATTAACAGACAAAGGCCAAGCGGTATTAATTGCTGCCGTGGAGAAAGTTTGTTTAGAGGGTGTAAATAATGGTGCTTTCGCCCCAGGTCAATGGACGGGCGATAGCTTTGGTAACTTGACGACAGGCGATTATCTTGAAAAGGGTTACTATGTATGGGCGGCACCAATGGATACGCTATCTGATAGCGACCGAGAGCAACGCCGTGCAACCCCAATTCAAACCGCAGTGAAATTAGCAGGTGCAATTCATTCTAGCGATGTGATTGTGAACTATAACCGATAATTCAAAAGCCAAGGAGGAATTCTTGGCTTTATTCTACTAGAGGAAAAACTATGGCAGTTTTCGATCCAAAACAAGTTGTCGTGTTATTAGACGGCAAAGAAATGAGTGACTGGGCAGACGGCTCAGATGTGATTAATGCGACCAACCAAGTTGATGCGGGGCAAATGGTTATTGGCGCAAATGGCACGGGCGTATTTATCGCAAACCCTGACCAATCAGGCAAATTAACCCTAAAAATTAAACAACATTCTGAGGATAACGCCTATTTATCGAAGTTGTTTAATCAGCAAAAAACTAGTATTAAAACCTATTTACCGATGACACTCGCTATCCGCGACTTAATCAATGATGATGTTGTCACTGCAAGTAAAGGATATTTTACTACACCTGCAGCTTATATGCGTGGAAATGGGCACAATGCGACAACCTGGACGATTGTGTTCGAGAAAATGACAATGAATCTTGAAAAAGGTGTTCAATAATGGAAAGCAAACAAATCAATATTGAAAATGTCACCTATACGATGACGCCAGCTAATGCGATGACAGCATGGACTGCACTCAAAAATGCAATGAAATTATTGCAATCAGTCGATTTATCATCATTAGGTAACAATAAAAAACTCGGTGCAAGCGTATTGACGACTGTGTTGGCGAATTTAGGCGACCCAAGCATTAAAGAGCTTGAGGATATCGTGCTTAAACATACCTCATGTGAGCAAGATGGCAAACTATACCGACTATCTGAACGTTTTGATAGTCATTTTAACCAACACCGTGGGCATTTAATCCCCGTATTAAAAGAAGGGTTGATGTATCAATTCGCTGATTTTTTTATCGGTGGGGGCGGATTGCTGAGCAATATTCAAGCCAATCTAAAAGCGAAGAAATAAGCCAGTCAGACAGTAAAGTTGACTGGTTTATTTTTACGCCCATCGTAAAAAACTTTTGTTCACTACACGAATTAAGGTCGGTTTATTCGTTAGCCGACCTTTTATCTTTCCATGAAGTCATTGTTGAATTAAATCAAATGGAGCAACGCAATGCTACTCGATGAACTACTGATTAAAATCGGCATTGATGCGGATAGCCAAGCAATGCAACAGTTTGAGCAATTCCTCAATGTAATTGGAGACGGCACTGAAGATGCCGTAGAAAGTTTAGGTGCATTTGGTCAAGCGCTAGAAGAGGCTGCGAATAAAGCAACCGAGCAAGTCAAAGACATGCCCGAGTTCAGCGAGTTTTTTGCATCGCTTGAAAAACTACAATCTGAAACAGAAAATCTTTCTGAAGATGAAGCCTTAGATGCGTGGGTGCAGAAACTTATCGAGGGGGATAAGCTCTTATCTGAATTTGGTGAGAGCTTTCTTCAAAACACCGAACAGCTCTCGAAAGAGTTACAAGAGGCGGGGTTAAGTGCAAAGCAGGTTGAGAAAGTTATTGGCAAACTCAAATCTGCGATTGAGCAGAAAACCGATGCTACCGAAAAAGATACAAAAGCCGTAGAAGATAACGCCAAAAGCACAGAAAATTTATCTGACAATATCATTGACTTGTGGGCAACCCAATATGGTGCAGTCGGATTATTGAATAAATTTGAATTGCTTGGCATTAGTATCAATAAAACCACACTTAAAGTTGCGGCATTTGGTGCAGCTTTCTACGCCGCCACAATCGGGGTGAAGAATTTTGTTGACGCTAATCTCGATGCGCTCGATGAAATTAAACAACTCTCGGCTGTCACGGGCGAATCAGCCGACCAAATTTACAACTTAGGTAAGGTTGCAGAGGTCAATGGTTCATCTGCACAGGCTGCCCAATCATCTATTGAAGGGTTATCTCGTGTTATAGGTGAGGCGGCAACGGGTATCGGTCGAGGAGCTAAGTCATTTGAGCAATATGGACTAAGTGCCAAAAAGGCGAATGGGGATGTTAAAACCTCAAGCGAAATGCTGGGTGAAATCTCGGACAAGATGAAAGCAATGGGCGAGCAAGAGCAAATTGCGATGCTTGCGAAACTCGGTATTGATAGTTCGATGATTCAAACCTTGCGCCTTGGTAATGATGAGCTGAAAGAACAAATTGCCCTTGCAAGTGCGCTCACACTTGGTGTGGGTAATGCAGAAAATGCAAAAACCGCCGCGGCTTTTAAAGATGCGCTGACGCAAGTTTCTCAGGCTTTTAGAGCTATTGGCGAATATGTCTCACTCCGTGTTGTACCATCCATTCAGCGATTAGCCGAGCGGTTTACAAAATGGTTCACCGAGAATAATGCTTTTATCAAAGCAACACTTAACGGCTTTGGAAAAATTCTTTCATTCTTGTTTGAGTTAGCCGCAGCCATCGATAATGTTGTTGAGCATACTGTTGGGTGGAAAAACTTAATCTACGCATTGGGCGCGGCATTATTATGGTTAAGTCGTCGGATATTGTTAGCGTTTATGTCTAATCCACTTACTCGATGGATTGCTATATTTTCTGCAGTATTTCTATTGATTGATGACTTTATCACTTATCTTGAAGGTGGTGAAAGTGCATTAGGTGAATTTTGGAAGCCATTTAAGAGCGCACTTTTATGGGTAAAATCCACGTGGAAAGATTTTGTTGATAACTTTAGCGTCGATCCCATTGGTGCAACATTATCCCTCATCACAGATATGCTCGAGCTGCCATTTAAACTTGGGCTCGCGCTTGTTGGCGGTTTATGGAATTTATTTACTGGCGAACAGTTAGATTTGGATGTTATCGAGACCAAGTTCGCCCAAGTTACAGACTGGATTAAAAAGCCATTCCAAAGTGCATTTGATTGGGTTAAGGGCTATTACGACCAATATATCGGACCGATTGTTGATACAATAAAAGGGTGGTTTAGTGATAGTGGCGAAAAGGTAGGTACGGCCAGTCAAAATACGAAAGCCTATGACACAATGATGTTTGACCCATCTTACACAGCGGCTCCACAAGTTGCTGCGGCAGGTGCAACAACAAATGGTGCCATGACAGACAATAGCCAAAAGAACAGTAACAACAAAATCACCATTACGCAAAATATCCAAGGTACGGACAATCCAAAAGCAGTGGCAGACCAATCGGCTCGAGCGATCAATAATCAACTTTCACCTGTTGTGGGGTAGCCTCTATGTTAAATTTTGCTCAAGTATCCAATCGTAGTATTGGCACAATAACGTTCGATGTGGTTACAACAGAGGACCATCAGTCGGATTTATCTATTACAGAAAACCCGATTGAATCAGGGGCTGCCATTGCTGACCATGCGGTTATTCAGCCTAAACAAGTTACCATTAATGGTGCAATGGTTGATCACGACCATTCGACTTTTGGTTTAGACCTTCCGTTTATCGGCAATATTCGTGGCGGGATAGACTTTCTTAATAACTTTCCTTTGCCAGTTAAGGTTATCACTCAAACATCGCAATCTATCGCAAGAGCGGGTAGAGTGATTAGCCAAGTCGCAGGAGCGTATAGTCAAGCAAAGAGCATCCTTAATCAAGCGCGAACCATTGCCCCTTTTTTACCTGATTTTGGTCTAGGCGGATTACTTGATAGCAGTGCAGGGGATAGTCGAGTGCAAAAATGCTATGCTGACCTTGTTGCTTGCCAGAAATCAGGGGAAACCATTGACATACAGACAGGCATTAACTTGTACAAAAACATGCTAATCCAATCTGTAGCCGTCAATCAATCACAAGATGGCAGTGCGACATTTACGATAACGGCTCGTGAGATATTTATTGTTGAGACACAAACAGCTCAATCTAAATCATCTGCATCGGGCAAGAATAAAAGCGGCCGAGCAGCAGCTCAATCCGCAACGAAATCGCAGCAAGGTTCTACTCAACCAAAGAGCGATACGCCTAAAAGAACCTCCTCGCTTTTCAATCTTTTTAAATGGTGGTAAGACGCATGCTTAAAATTCCGTTAACACAACATCCTTATCAGGAGCAAACTTTTGAATTTAACGGCATAAAAATCCGCTTAACCTTGCGATTTAATAGTATTGGACAGTTTTGGGCAATGGATGTATTTGAGCCAGTAAATCAAAAACAGATTTGCCGAGGTCATGCGCTCGCATGCGGAGTACCATTATTGGCTCGCACTACACAACCTTATTTCTTCTATTTGGACGATGAAAGCGGTGCTGAATTAGACCCAATGAGTATGGAAGATTTGGGTACTCGATGCTTTTTGTATATAGGCGAAAAGGCATCGTAAATTAGTAGATAAAAATACACTTAAAAGAGGGGTTAGAAATGGAAACAAATGCAAGTCCGATTATGCGAGGTGCAATCGCATTCTCTATTGTTATCGTTGCGCTTGGCTTGTTTGCTTTATGTATTACACCGTTGGCAAATGTCCTTATTGAGCTTGCTAAATAGCGTAAGGAGAGATAATGAAACAATTTGGCAGACGTTGGAAACTGGACATTAGCAACGACCAAGAAACGTTAAGCATTGAGCAATTACGTGTTGCGTTTGAAATTGATAAAACCATCAATGAAAAGCCTAATCCCGCTAAAATCCAAGTATGGAACTTAAATCGAGACCATATCAACCAATTATTAAGCCAAGACTATAAGAAAGTCGCCTTATCGGTTGGTTATGGCGAGTTACGCCAAATCTATGCGGGAGATATTACCAAGACAAGAATCCAACGAGAGGGATTGGATTTTGTCCTTACGCTTGAGTGTTCAGATGGACATCAAGCCTATACTCAGTCGAGAGCCAAAACAACATTAAAAGCAGGAGCAACAGACAAGCAGATTGTTGAGGAATTGCAAAAGACGATGCCTAAAGTGCAGACTGGTGCCATTGACATTCCCAACCAACGAAAACTCCCTCGTGGTAGGGTATTAAACGGCAATAGTCGAGATATTCTCACCAAAATTGCACGCAATAATAAGGCTGATTGGTCTATCCAAGATGGCTCGCTTATTTTCCTGCCGAAAGATAAAGTGCTAAGTGATGATGCCGTACTGATTTCCCAAGATACAGGAATGATTAATGCGCCAGAGCAAACTGATGAGGGACTAGAGCTGACTTGTTTACTCAATCCAGCATTACAAATTGGCGGACTTGTGAAAGTTGAATCTATCATTGAGTACTTCAATGGGGAGTACAAGATTGTAAAACTTGCGCATTCTGGCGATGGTATCGGTGGAGATTGGCACAGCAAGATGACGGTTGTCGGGGGCAAATTCCAGAAAGTAGAAAAAGAAAAGAGCGGTCAGAAATCCGATAAAAAATCAGATAAGCAAAGCAAGGATAAGAAAAAATGAATTACGCACAAACCTTAGCAACGCCAGAAACTGCAACCGACCATCAAATTCAACAAAACCAACTAAATTTACATACCGCACTTCCTGCAAAAGTCGTGAGTTTTGACTCCGCAAAACAAACTGTATCACTTGCCATACAAATAAAAATGCAGTTAGTTGATGGGAGTGGGGCAGATATACCACCACTTCTTGATGTCCCCGTGAGCTTTCCTCGAGGCGGGGGCTTTGCAGTGACATTCCCACTTAAAGCAGGCGATGAGGGGATAGCGATATTTTCCGAGCGTTGCATTGACGGATGGTGGCAAAACGGCAGCGCATCAACGCCTTTAGATTTTAGGCTACATGATTTATCCGATGCGATGTTTATTCCTGGCATATGCTCTGTGCCGAAAGCTATTGGCGGATTTTTTACCGAAGGGTTATCCATGCAGACCCTTGATGGCAGCACATATATCAGAATCAAAAACGGCTCGATTTTGATTAAAGGAAATATCGAACATCAGGGTGATACCTTGCAAACAGGCTCGCATAGCTCCACAGGCGTTATCTCGAGTGATACGGATGTGAAAGCAGGTGGTATTTCAGGGAAAACCCATAAACATACAGGCGATAGTGGTGGTAAAACAGGCGTGCCACAATAAAGTTACAAATTCATCTTTTAAAAGGATTAGATATGGAAACGCAAACAACCCCTTTAATTCGTTTTGCGATTGCTTTTGCTATCATTTGCTTAGGCTTATCCATTCTTACACCATTTATTAACGCAATTAGATGGTGGTGAAATGAAAGTACGCAGAATAGATAGCAATCACGATTGGACATTTGGGCAAGGCTTTTCGAACTACGCAACAGAGTCTGATGCTATTGCGCAAAATGTACAAACTCGCCTTTGGTCATTTGCTAATGATTGGTTTTTAGACCTAGAGCATGGTTTACCTTGGCTCGAACAAATGGGGCGCGGGGTAAATATGGCGGATTGGGAAATCAAAATAAAACGCTATGTGTTGGAAACTGAAGGTGTAAGCAGAATAACTGATTATCAAGCTAATTTTGATGCAGATACACGAAAGCTGACAATCTCGATTGATTACCAAGACATTTACGGACAGCAACAAACCGCACGTTATGACGCTTAAAGTGAGGTTAAATTAAGTAAAGTTTTGTGACGGAGATCGCAAAAATAGAAAATTTCTGATTAAAAACCTACATAAACAATTTTGGTTCCGTAGAATAGATACTCCTATTTTTAATGAGAATCTCACTATGGAACAAAATTATACTCTTGCTGCCATAATTGTTATTTTAGCTTTCTGTCCTCCTTTTGCATTGATTTACTGGATTGTAAAGAAGATTAGAGGAAATAAGAATCAGACAAATACAAAATCTAAGCTAAAAGAGATAAAACCTTATAAAAAAGGTAAAAAGAATATTAAAAGTTTAACGCTCTCTAACCAAACCTTAGATGATAGTAGCCATAAATCAAAGAAGCGATTACGTATTGTTGATGATAGAATTTCAAAAAATCTCACAAGTGAAAAGATGGTTAATTTGGGATTTGATCCATTCTTGAAAATAAAAACATTTTCTGGTGAGTTAAAAACTAAAGTGACTTATAGTAAGTATGACGGAAAGATTATTTTTGAAAGAACATTTACGGCTCTTGAAATGGGGTGCGAGCGGATAGATGATTATTTGCTTATTCAGTTTGCAAGATCTGATGGAGATGACGCATTCAAGTTGTACTTTATTGATTTACTAAACAATAAAGTGATATTTTCTGTGTACCCAGATTTTTATTGGAATGAGATAGTGTCTTATGATGGCAATATATTGATTATAAAAAACAAATATGGTGATTTTGAAATAAATAATTCTGGTGAACTAGTAGATAAGGTGACTTATCTAAAAGCCGTTGCAGTATCATATTCATCTGAATCTATAGGTGCTATCTCAACACTATTTGATATTTTAGATAAAAACGAAAAGAATATATCCTTTTATCACACTATTTTAGATGAATGCTTTTCTAAACTACAATCTGAATTTCATGCATTAAGTTATCTATCTAATCTGTTAAAACTTAAGGGTGAGATTTATGAGTATCAAATGGATCATTACAATGCATATAGAGTATATTCTTTAGGATTGAAATTGAATCCTAAATTAAGTGTGAGAAATGCTATAAAAAAAGTATCAAAACAATTAAGACAAAACACTATAGATTCTATCAATAAGTCAATTACTATCTTTGCGGACTCTTTGATTGCTGAAAATAAAAAGTTACGAGCAGAAAGCTTGGAGAAAAGCAGAGCAGATTTTGAGAATTGTGTTAGAAATGGGAAAATAGTGATAAAAGAATTAGGTAAATAATGTTATAGCCTTATCCTCATGGATAAGGCTTTTATTATTGACAATAATACATTAAAGATATACAGTTATAACTAAGGCGTCAGAAACCTTACAAACAGCGGCAATTCCGCACCCGACAGCATAGCGGTTTTTTTATGCGTGAAATTTAGTAACCTTGTTTGTTTATTGCCATTAAACATTCATTACGCATAACCACATCTTATCTATGCCGAGAGGGCGGAGAATAAAATACCCGAAAGGGGAATAATCCCGGTCGACTGTTTGCGACTTCTGAACCTCTTGGCGACCCTATCAGGTCAAATTTTTCAGAAACATCAAACAGGAGTCAGAAATGGCTAATCAAATCTCAACCCAAACAATTTCATTCAACAATCAGTCATTAATTACCGTTGAACAAAATGGCAATCACTATGTTGCTATGAAACCAATTTGTGAAAATATTGGTCTTGCATGGGAACCTCAAGTATTACGTATCAAACGTGATGAAGTTCTTTCTCAAGGCATGATCGTCATGATCATACCTACTAATGGCGGCAACCAAAATATGATTTGCTTACCAATCGAATATTTAAACGGTTGGTTATTTGGAATTGATATTAATCGTTGCAAACCAGAAATCCGTGACACATTAATCAAATACAAAAAAGAGTGTTATCAAGCGTTACATGATTATTGGTTTAATGGCAAAGCAGAACGAAAAACCACGGTAGATGATCGCACAGGCCTGCGCAATGCCGTGAATATGCTCGTGAGCAAAAAGGGATTAATTTATTCTGAGGCTTATCATTTAATCCATCAACGCTTTAATGTGGAATCAATCGAAGATTTAACATTAGACCAATTACAGCAAGCGGTGGAATATGTTCACAGAATCGTGCTTGAGGGTGAGTTGATTACAACGCCTAAAAAAGATGAGTGCTTTAATTTTGAATTTACCGAACGCGAACTCCAACACCTCGTTTGGGCGTGGTTTGCTTTATTGCGTGGCACGGAACTTTGCCAAGTACTTCACTCAGCATTAAAACAAATTGGTTCGCACTACGCCGCCTCCGTTTATGGTGTGGCTTACGAATATCGCAGCACTCTCCGTCAGGCTCATAACGTATTGACACGCATTACAGAGCAATTTGAATGCGAGCAAGGTAATAACTGGCGCGTATTAAAACATCTTCGAGCCTATAACCCTAAGGCAACAGGCTTTCAGCTAGACATTCTATAAAACAACGAAAAATCCGACCGCACTTTTCCCAAAGAAATCCGTGCGGCGGATTGCTACACCCAAAATTTACAAAAAAGGACAAACTATGTTCAGAATTTTACTTGTGGTGGCGTTGTTATGGGCCACTTATCATTTAGACTTAAATCAAGATTGCGATGGGTATATTTGCCAAGTTGAACAGTCTCATCAAAAGTGATTATAAATTGACTTAACCCTAAATTTGCATTACTATTTCTAACAATAGCCGAATTGTAGCAATGCAGTTCGGCTTTTTTATTGAAATTTTACAACCCGCTTGAATTGGCGGGTTTTTTTATTGCCTGTAAGATAGCGATGTACACGCGACAAGCGGTGTTTCCTTTCTCCACTCACTGCTTCTTACAGGCTCTCTTTGGTGGAGAAAATAGGAGGAAATATGCAAACATTAACTGCAGAATTTTTAGGTAAAGAAGTTACTTTAGTGGATAACAACGGCATGGCTTATGTAGCAATGCGTGAGATTGTGGAAGGAATTGGGCTGGATTGGAAGGTTCAACATAGAAAACTCACCTCTCATTACCAAAAATTCAGTTGTGGTCATATCACCACAACTGGTAAAGACGGCAAAAAATACGAAATGCTTTGTATGCCAATCAAAAAATTAAATGGCTGGCTGTTTAGCATTAACCCAAATAAAGTGCGCGCCGATTTAAAAGAACGCTTAGAAAATTACCAAGAAGAATGTTTCTTAGCTTTATGGGATTACTGGACAGAGGGTATTGCTCGCCGTGATGAAGTTAAAAACAAGTTGGCATTGTGGCAACAAAAGAAAGCCGAATACACGCAACGAGCTGGTGAACGGGGAAAATTATTGCAGCAATGCAAATCGGAAAAGCAAGCCCTTGAGCGTGAGCTTTTACAAATTAAACAGTTAGATCTTTTCGTGAACTTATAACCGCACAATCTTTTAGAAAGTGCGGTTTTTTATTGGAGAAAATATGGCAAAACTGATTGAAACAGGCATTCAAATTGAGCGATTAAACGAAATCGTGGCACGATTTGAAGATGGATTTAGACAAATCTATGGGCAAAATATCGACCTATCGCCCAACTCGCCAGATGGGCAAATGGTGGGCTTACTTGCTCAGATGAAGATGGATATTGAGGAGCTTGCCGAGAATGTGTATCGACAGTTAGATCCTGATGTCGCGACAGGTGCTTGGCTCGATCAGCGAGTTGCTTATGCAGGGTTGATAAGACGAGCGGCAAGTTATAGCTATTTACGCTCAGTGATTTTGACAGGGGAGCCATTAACTCACCTTTATGCAGGGATTGTGGTGTCTGACCCACATAAAGTGCGGTGGGTATTAACGGCAGATGTGCAGCTAGATAGTAATGGCTCCGCCCGTGCGGACTTCCGCAGTGAAGAATTAGGTGCGTTTAACCTCATAAAAAACACGAATTTGACCATTGAGACCGTTACGCTTGGGCTTACCTCGGCAACCACATTCGAAAATGCCGAAATTGGCGAGGAAGAAGAAACCGACTTGCAATTACGAGAACGTTTTTTCATCAGCCGAACCAAAAATGCGCAAAATTCTGCCGATGCTATCCAGTCAAAAATTGCCGCATTGCCTGATGTTAGACAAGTTAAAGTGCTAGAAAATAACACTAAGCAGCGTGATAAATATGGTGTTGAACCTAACTCCTTGAATATTATTGTAGATGGCGGGGCAGATGAGCAAATCGCTCACGTTATTTATGAAAACAAAGGGGCAGGAGTCGGGTTGCAAGGCGCTACAGAAACAACTTTAACGGTAAATGGCGAACGTAGAGCATTGCGGTTCGACCGTGCAACGCCTGTTGATGTGCAAGTGTCTATGCGTTGTATTCGATATGAAGACTTCACCGAAGTGGATAAGGATGAGATTAAGCGATTGTTATCCATTCAACGCTTTGGCATCGGGCAAAATCTTTCGCTTTCCCGACTTTATTCGCCAATTAATAAAGTGGGTGGTTTCTGGGTGAAAGAACTAAAAATCGGGCGTAAAGGGCAGTCTCTTACCACGGAAAATATTACCGCACAACCACGTGAATTAATCCGAATTTTAGCAACGGATATAACCATTGAGGTGGAATAATGGGCTATTCTGATTTGTTGATTTGGCAGTATCGAAACAAGCCCAAAGCCGTCTCAACGATTAAGCTATTTGAAAACATTATCGGGCAAGGCTTTATCGATTTATATCGATTGCAAGATGTGTTGAACATTGAAACAGCAACAAGGCATCAGCTTGATTTGGTTGGTAAACACGTTGGGCAATTTAGGGTTATTAATGGCTATCAATTGCGTAAATTTTTCGGTTTCCGCAATTCACCTAATGCACTGGGATTTAGCAAAAAAAGGCTAAGCGGTGCGCAATGGTATCGGAAACGAGACCCACTGTCTGATTCTGTCAGATTATCTGATGAGGATTATCGGTTCCTGATTAAATGCAGAATCCTTAAAAACTACCAAATAGGCACGCTACCAAACTTAATTGAGGCGTGCCTATTTATTTTTGGCGAAGGTTGTCACATCGTGGATAACTACGATATGACCGTCTCTATCTCTGTACCAAACGCTATCACATCTGATTTCAAGAAATTCGCAATCAATCATTTAGATATATTGCCACGCCAAGCCGGTGTGCAATATCTTTTCAACTTAATATAAGAGGTCAAATATGGCATTAGTAAATAAGCCAGATGAAAGCATTTTTGCGTCATCTGCAAAACAAGGTGAGGTCGATAATTTCCCTGACTTATTGCGTGGTTGGGGGATTACGTTTGACCAAACACAGGGCATCCCTCCTATGGAGTGGTTTAACTTCTTATTTAAACGACTTGACGAAAAACATACTTATTTAATGCAACGAGGCTTGCCTGAGTGGTCTGCCACACAAGACTATACTAAAGGCTCTTGTGTCCAGTTTGATGGCATAAGCTACCGAGCATTAAAAAATAGCAAAAACAACAGCCCGAATGAATCAGATTCGCAATATTGGGTGCGTTGGGGGTTTGCCTTAAGTGAAATTGCACGGGCAACGTTACAACAATATGGCATCGTGCAACTAAGCTCAGCCACTAACAGCGACAGCGAAACCGAAGCTGCAACATCAAAAGCCGTGAAAACCGCCTATGACAAAGCAGTAGAAGCTAAAACTACCGCAGAGAGCAAAGTGGGATTAAGGGGCAATGAATCGATTCAAGGTACCAAAAGTTTTGAATCTAAAATCATTGGGTTTCGTGGCATTGGGGTGGCTGATTCGCAAACTTATGCAAATGCTAATCACCTCTTAAATATGGGGGCGAATGATGGCGACGGCTGGATAGAGTATAAAAAAATTAACCGAGCTATCGGCACCATTCGTATTCGGGCAAATGGGGAATTGTCATATAACAATCAAAAAATCTACCACGCTGGGGCAAAACCCCAATTTAATACGGATATTGAAGGCAAGCCTAATACACTTGCAGGCTACGGTATTGGGAATTTTAAAGTAGAACAAGGGCAAGGCGATGCTAATGGCTATAAAACCGATGGCAATTATTACTTAGCAAGCGGTCAAAATTTACCCGAAAATGGGGCATGGCATATTGAAGTAGTGAGCGGTGGGGCAACAAATGCGGTGCGTCAAATTGCACGTAAAGCAAATGATAACAAAATCAAAACACGCTTTTTTAATGGCTCAAATTGGTCAGAATGGAAAGAGACAGGCGGCGACGGCGTGCCTATTGGTGCGGTGGTGTCATTTCCTCGTGCGGTAACCAATCCAGTTGGTTTTTTAAAAGCAGATGGCTTAACATTTAACCAACAAACCTTCCCCGATTTATACCGCACTTTGGGCGACAGCAACCAACTTCCTGATTTAACTCGTAGTGATGTGGGCATGACGGCTTATTTTGCCGTGGATAATATCCCTGCAGGCTGGATTGCCTTTGATTCAATCAGAGCAACCGTTACACAGCAAAATTACCCAGAGCTATATCGTCACTTAGTCGGTAAATATGGTTCTATTTCAAATGTACCACTTGCGGAAGACCGATTTATTAGAAATACAGGGAATGGGTTAAATATCGGTCAGACACAAAGTGACGAGATTAAAAAGCACGTTCACAGAGTGAGAACACACTGGGCTGATTCATCTGATAGTAGTATTTTTTATGACAAAACGAAAACTGTTATAGATTCACGATTACGCACTGCAACTACAACCGATGATAATCTCAGTGATAATGGATTTATGCATCCGCTTTTAGATACCCCGATGGCAACAGGTGGAGATGAAACTCGCCCTAAATCGCTTATTCTCAAACTTTGTATAAAAGCAAAAAACACATTTGATGACGTGCAATTTTGGGTGAAGGCATTCGGTGTTGTTGAAAATGTTGGGGCTTTAGATGCGGGTACACTTGCGCAAAATATGCAAGCGTTATCTGCGAGGGTTGAACAAAAAATAAAAGAAAATAAACAATCTACTTTACAAGAAATAAACAATGCAAAAGTTGATATAAATCAGCAATTTTTGCAGGCACAAAAGAATTTATCTCAAATTGGCACATTAAAAACAGTCTGGCAAGGTAACGTGGATTCTGGGCGAATTAATATATCAGAGAAGTGCTTCGGTAAAACGTTAATTTTATATCTTCAATCATCAGAAAGTCATAGGCTTGATGATAATAACAATATTGAACCCGTCAGTTTTGAAGTAGGGGCAGAGATTGAGGGCAAACGGGGGGATGTATATTTGCTTGATGTTCGTCGAGGAATATACCGTGCCAGGAATTATATAACTAGCGAGAGATTCGCTGTGACTGTTGATGGAAACGGTACAACAATAGAGATTGAATCTCTCGCAGGTCGATTTATAAAACGTATTGACATTCGATAGGAGGGTAAATGAAAGTCTATTTTTTAAAAGAAAATTTGAATAGTTATCAAATTTTCCCTATTCCGCAAAACTTAAATGATTTTGTGGAAATGGAAGTAGAAAACGAATCAGAGCTTGAGACTAAACAACTTATTTATTTTAAAAGTCAATACATTCTAGTTGATAGACAACCAACAAAACTCCACAAATGGAGTGGAAAGAGTTGGATTGTCGATGAAAAAAAGAAAACTGAAATTAAGCGTAAACTCATTAAAAATCTAGTTGATAGCATTGATGATACAGCGGCTAACATTAGTGCAAGATGGACAAGGTTTGCCGAAGAGTATAAGGAGCGAGAAGCTGCTGCTATTGCCTTTAAAGAAGCAAATTTTGCTGGAGAAGTAAGCGTTTATATCAGCAGTTTTGCAACGGTTGCAGGTCTTGATAATCAGTCTGCAGCACTTTTGATTCTTCAGCAAGCAGAAAAATTACGTGCATTGCAACAACAATTAGCAGTGCAAAGAATGCGTAAGTATGAGTTAAAGCATGAGGCGTTGAGTGATGAAGAACTGCAACGTATTCATGACGATATTATAGGTAAAATGAAAACATTAGCGGAGGCACAACAATGATAGGCGCTAAAATCTATCTCGCATTATACAAAGGTAAAAAAACGGGTAAAAACCCGAACGCACTTTTGGCACGTTTGAGTGACTGGCTCACTCGTAAATTGACAAAAGGCGTGTATTCGCATTGTGAAATTGCAGTAATGAAAGAAGTATTTGTCAGTGGGCATCACTATGAAACAGAAGTGATGTACGAGTGTTATTCGTCTTCAATTCGAGACGGTGGCGTGCGTTGTAAGCAAATTGATGTTTATGATAGAGAAAAATGGGATTTAATTGAGCTAGAGGGAGTTACCGAAGCACAAATCAAAGCCTATTTTGACCGCACTTTGGGCTGTAAATATGACTGGTGGGGTGCCTTAGGTATCGTACTAGGCATCAAACAAAAACGCTCAAAATATTTTTGCAGCGAATGGTGTTTTAATGCAATTCACGGTAGCGAGAGTGGTTGGCGGTTTAGTCCAAACCAGTTGGCTGTAATCTTTCAAAAATAGACAAACGGCGGGGGATTCCGCTGTTTTTATTTAATTAAAAAGAGATTCAACTTTTGATATATCGGCTTTATATGCTGATGTATATGTGCCTTTAACCTTTTTAGATTTGTAGGTCATTAAATATAATGGTATTATGAATGGTAATATATAATGATGTTGTTTTTGTAAATTTCGTTTTAAATCAAAATGTTATTTAATTAAGTCTGATCCAGCTAGTCGCACCATCTCTATTTTTCTCTATTCCCCAATTTTCAGATAGAAATAGATAAAATATAAGTAAAAACAATAGCTTATATAATTTCACACACTAAAACATACCTTCTTTTTTATATCAAAATCGCCTAAAAGGTAGTATTTTTATACCGATTGGGATCGATTTCGATCTGTTCTATACTCCATTGCACACATTTTTGCACACGTGTATTGCACACATTTTTATGGAATAAACAATGGCGACAATTATCAAGAATGGCAAGCGTTGGCGCGCACAAGTGCGCAAGTTTGGCGTGAGCAAATCAGCCACTTTTTTGACTCAAGCAGACGCAAAAAAATGGGCAGAAATGCTCGAAAAACAGCTTGAATCAGGAAAGTATAATGAAATCCCTGATATTACATTGGATGAACTGATTGATAAGTATCTAAAAGAAGTCACTGTAACCAAGCACGGGAAACGTGAAGAGCGCATAAGACTACTGCGTCTTTCTCGAACTCCGCTTGCCGCAATATCTTTACAAGAAATAGGAAAAGCACACTTTCGTGAGTGGTAAAATCAACGATTAAAAGAAGTCTCTCCAGCAACAGTTTTGCGTGAACGTAGTTCGCTTTCTGCTCTAATGGCCAAAATGATTGAATGGGATTTTATAACAGACCCCCCCTAAAATATCTTGAGAAACCAAAAGCACCAGCACCAAGAACTCGTCGATATAATGAACATGAAATTGAGCGTCTGATTTTTGTGTCAGGTTATGATGTCGAACATATTGAACCGCCAAAAACCTTACAAAATCGCACGGGGGCGGCATTTCTTTTTGCTATAGAGACAGCAATGAGAGCAGGGGAAATAGCAAGTTTAACTTGGAATAATATTAATTTTGAAAAGCGCACCGCCTTTTTGCCAATTACTAAAAATGGACATTCAAGCACGGTGCCTCTTTCGGTAAAAGCAATAGAGATTTTACAACATCTTACTTCGGTAAAAACAGAAAGTGATCTGCGAGTATTCCAATGGAAGCACGCCAACTGGATCACAACTTCCACAAGCTCAAAAAGATGGCTGGGCTTGAAAATGCCTGTGGGTAAGTGAACTATTTTTACCATTTTGAAGATAAAATTCGATGACTTGTTGCTTGAAAAGAAAATTGTATTTGGTCATAAAAAATCTACACCTTAGTGAGTTGGTTATTTAGTCCAACTTTTGGGGTGCAGATCAATCCCCCCACCTTTTTCAAATTCTCGCTTTTCGTTTTTTATGTTTCAAACAGAATGAATTTTGCTACGCCACTACATAGCTCGCCAAATTCTTCCATTAATTTAATGAATTGTTTTTGTGTGGTAGAACCCTCAATCAAATTGCGATCTTCCGCCCATTGTTCAATGTTTTTTATAAGCTGTTGTAAGTCTGCCATTTTAATTTCCTCTTAATATTCAATTACAATAGTGCATAATTCATCTATTTTTATCTAATTAACCCTAAAATCCCCCAAGCTCTCGCCCCAGCCAAAGGCTTGAGCCAACGGAATTTTTTCTTCTTTAATGAAAACTTCATCGTTTTCACAACAAATCCACCGATAGTCATTAAGCCGTAACCATCCATGGCGCATTAAAAGGTCAATTTGTGACGGTTTTAATGGCGAACCGATAGGCAACATCAATAGATTAGCTTGCTGTTCGATTTTTGAGCGGTTACAGTTATTGACACAAGTCCAAGCGGCGCGATGCGCCTTGTTTGTTTCGGTGGACTCCGAATTAAGTGCGGTGGAACCCAACGCACTTTTCGCTGATTTAATCACCCAGTTTTTTAACTTGGTGATGATTTTCTTTTCTGTGAATCTGTTTTTTACCCCCACAATTTTCTTACGAATCTCACCGTATTTATTCGGTTCGCATTCTTCATACTCAATACAAATCGGCAGATCACCACGTTTTGTCATTGCGCCACATCGTATCCCTTATTTTGAGTTTGATACAAAAGAATATGAAGACTTATCGGTATTTGCAGATGCCATCCCTAAACTTACGGGCATTGGCGTGCAGATTTCGGAAAGTTGGGTGCGGGATAAATTAGGGATTCCTGAACCGCAGGAAGGTTAGGCGAAAGAGATTTGAAACGCCGTGGAATTGATAAGCCTGACGATAGTTCTGAATTTTTGGTGGAAGTAGAACGCCCTGCGGATAAGCAAGGTAATCGTGAAAAGACGGTAGGGTTTAAATTACCTGATGGCACGATACGTGTGACGGATAAAGGCTTTGATTACAATGTAGGGCGATTAAACTACAAGCCTAATTTGGATCTTTATCCTGAAAAACTGGCGCATGCGTTTGCGAAGGTTGAGATGAAAGGTGGGGAGTTTAAGCACGATTTTGAATTGTTGGCAAAGCATATGGCGGAGATGAAACAAACGCTCAGCCTAGATGGAAAAAAACTCACTGCTGATCAAATGTTACAGGTGCGAGATAGCCTTACCAAAAATTTTAAATTTGCGGCAGGTGTCTTGAGTGCGGAAAGTAAGGATTTATTGAAAAGCAAAACTGGCACAGTGTGGCTTTCTGATGATACTTTAATTAAGCAATTTAATAGTCGTGATGGGCAGGATTTTGGGATTGATGAGTATGAGGCGTTGCCAGATATCATCAATGCTCCCGAGCATTTACTACAAGTGAAAGATTTTGCAGATCGTTACACCTTTATTCGACAAGGGAAAATGCTTGTAGTGAAAATATTACCAAAAGAAATCTTTGTGCTGTCGTTTAGACGAATAAAAGACAAGGAGCTTAAAAAGCTATTAGAAAAGGATTACGCACCTAGGTAGGGCTCCCCACACCTACACACAGTCCCGAGTCTATTTCACCTCTTCGCTTGCGATCTGGGAGATTCATCGCTTTTCTAAGTGCGTACTAAAATATACCCCCTTAAATTTTAAAAATCAACGATTATGATAGACATTGAAATCAATAATGCGCAAGAAGTTACCGCACTGCTTGAACGATTAGCGCAAGCCACGGCACATCGTGCGCCTTTAATGCGTAGCATTGCGGGCACAATGGAATCGGCTGTCGCGCAGTTGTAGGGTGGGCTTTAGCCCACCAACAAACAATCGTGAGATATTTTGGTGGGCTGAAGCCCACTCTACATTAAGTACGCATCATTCTATGCGTACTTCTTTTTATTTTAGGAGCAATCATTATGATGATTTTATGCAAAAAGATTCGCGAACTTATACGTAAAGCTTAAATTTGAAGATTTTCAAGTAACTACTTTGGAGAAACAGGTTTGCCCCTTTCTTTGGAGGGTTTTCAACAATTACTTCCTCAAATTTTTATGCGAGCAAAAGGGCGATCGATTCGTTTGATTGGGTTACATGTCAATTTGCCTGAAGAAAATAAACAAGAACAAATGAGCCTCTGGTGATATAATCTCGCGGTTTTTTAGGAGTCGATACCATGGAACATAAATTAGAAGATATTATTGCAATTTTTAATCAATGTTTTGAAGAGGAATACAACACTCGCTTAGTCAAAGGTGGTGAAGAACCCATTTATTTACCCGCAAATGATGAAGTGCCTTATAACGCGATTTATTTTGCTCGAGGCTTTTACAGCAGTGCATTGCACGAAATTGCCCATTGGTTAGTGGCAGGCAAAGAACGCCGTAAACTAGAAGATTTTGGTTATTGGTATGAGCCAGATGGACGTTCAGAAGAACGCCAGCGTGATTTTGAAAAAGTTGAAGTTAAACCGCAAGCATTAGAGTGGATTTTGGCAACGGCGGCAGGTTTTCGTTATTTTGCCAGTGCGGATAATTTGAATGGCAATCCGGGCGATACACAGCCTTTTAAACAAGCCGTGTATGAACAAGTGAAAACCTATGCGGAAAAAGGTTTACCAAAACGAGCGGAAATGTTACGCCATGCGCTTGCTATTTTTTATGGCACAGAAGATCGTATTGATTTAAGTAAATTTGATGTGGTACGCATTTAAAGTTATATTATTCCTTGCCTTTTTTACAGGGAGTGCAATCAATATTATCAACTAAACAATAGTTTGTTTTATAATTTTTTACAAAAATAACGGACTAATTTCTATGAAATTTCCAAAAACACTTATCACTACAGCCATTCTAGGCTTTTCACTTGCGTCTTTTCATTCTGCTGCTTGGGCGGATACGCCGGAACAGCAATTCCAACAAGGTCTTGAAGCTACAGAAAGGGGCGATTATCAAACCGCCTTTAAACTTTGGTTACCTCTGGCGGAGCAAGGTGATGCGATCGCCCAAGTTCTTTTGGGAAAAGGTATTCAAGTAAATAAATCTTTAGCTAAAGAATAGTTTGGTAAGGCTTGCAATAATGGTGAACAACGGGGTTGTGAATATTATGGCAAGTCAAATAGAGGAGAGATGTAATAACACGTTTACAGCTCATATTGGCGAGTAGAAATTGTGTTTTATTTAATTATAAGTTTAATAAGGATGCAAAATAATGAAGAAAAAATTAACCTTAGCTGTTTTATTATTGGCAGCGATTGGCGGTGGAGCGGTGTATTTTACCCAATATTACCCAGAACAGGCAGAAATTCGGAAGTTAGAACGTTTATTAGAGCGTGAAGAGCATTATAACGATCAAAAAGCGCGTAATGAATTAAGCCAATTCCCTGCTGAGCGTTTGCGTGTGTTAGCAGAAAAAGGTTATCCAGCTGCACAATTTCAGTTAGCTAAAATCTATGAAAGTAATGATCAAGAAGAATTTGCTAAAAAATGGTATGAGAAAGCTGCAGCACAAAATTATGCTGAAGCTTATATTCAATTATCTGTTTTAGATGAGCAAAGAAAAGATGAATATCTTGAAAAAGCTATTCAATTAGGAAGTTATCGTGCGAAAGTGGTCCAGGCCTTCATCTTGGCTGATAAAGGAGATAAGTTAAGTGCAATGGTGTTATTCACCCAAAATGCTGAAGCAGGATTTCCAGTCTCTCAAGCAAATTTGGGAAGTGCTTATTTTTATGGTGATGCTGTGCAACAAGATTGGCAGAAAGCATTTTATTGGTATAGTGAAGCTTACAAAAATATCAAAATAAATAACTCATCGGATTTTCTATATACAGTATTTGGAGGTAGAGGGATTGATATTTACCAAAATTTAGCTACGCTTTATTTATTAGGTTTGGGTACGCCAAAGAATGAAAAAATGGTTGAAGAATTGTTGGATAGATGTAAGGGAAAATTGACTTGCAAAGATAAAAAAATTACGGATATTACCGATTTAAAATTGAATATTCTTAGTCGTGATGATTTGCCAAAACAGCCCGATCTTCAAGAAAAAATCGAAGCGATTAAAGAAGAGTTGGTGTTGAGCAAAGATCCGAAAGTGTTAATTAAGCTAGGTGAGTTGGAAAAAGATAAATCCAAAGCCAAAAAATACTTTGGCGATGCTTGTGATTTACGCAGTCAAGAAGGGTGTGATAAATATCGTGAGCTCAATCAAAAACAAGGCACCAATAAATAGTGGGTAAATCACAAATAAAGCGTCTGAGATTCTTAATTTCCTTTTCACTGTCAATTTTCCCTAAAATCGGCTAGAATACGCCGATTTTATTTTTGGCTTTAACATTAAAAGAATATGAAAGATTCCATTATTGCAAAACTTGAAAGTTTAAAAGAACGTTATGAAGAGCTAGAAGCCTTATTGGGCGATGTTTCTGTAATTAGTGATCAGGATAAATTCCGTGCGTATTCTAAAGAATATTCGCAACTTGAAGAAGTGGTGAAATGTTTTAATCGCTGGACTCAATTAAATCAAAATATTAAAGAAGCTGAAATATTGCTTGACGATCCTGAAATGAAAGAAATGGCGCAAATGGAAATTGAAGAATCCAAAGCGGAAATTGAAGAAGTGGAACAACAACTTCAAATTCTTTTACTGCCGAAAGATCCTAATGATGAATATAACTGCTATTTAGAAATCCGTGCGGGAACAGGCGGTGATGAAGCGGGTATTTTTGCCGGTGATTTATTCCGTATGTATAGCCGTTATGCCGAAAGTAAACGCTGGCGTGTAGAAATGCTCAGTGCTAACGAAAGTGAGCAAGGCGGTTATAAAGAAGTGATCGTAAAAGTAAGTGGCGAAGGTGTGTATGGCCAGCTTAAATTTGAATCGGGTGGTCATCGTGTGCAACGTGTACCAAAAACTGAATCGCAAGGGCGTATCCACACGTCTGCTTGTACCGTTGCGGTAATGCCAGAATTGCCTGAATCTGAAATGCCAGAAATTAATCTAGCAGATTTACGTATTGATACTTATCGCTCGTCAGGCGCAGGTGGTCAGCACGTAAATACAACGGATTCTGCGGTGCGTATTACACACATTCCAACAGGTATTGTGGTGGAATGTCAGGATGAGCGTTCACAGCACAAAAATAAAGCGAAAGCAATGTCGGTATTAGCGTCACGTATTGTTCAAGCAGAGCAAGAACGCCAAGCTGCAGAACAAACAGATATGCGTCGTAACTTATTAGGTTCGGGCGATCGTTCTGATAAAATTCGTACATATAATTATCCGCAAGGTCGAGTAACCGATCACCGTATCAATCTCACTATTTACCGTTTGGATGAAGTAATGAATGGTAAAATTGATGAACTGATTCAGCCGATTATTACCGAATATCAAGCGGATCAGTTGGCTGCATTGTCTGAACAGAATTAATGATAGGGGCATCTGATTTCAGATGTCCTTTTTAACTTTACAGGGAAATAAAATGATCATTGAAAATCAAAAAGATGCTGAATTTTCTTCTACTTTCAAACCTTCTCAACCTGTTCAAGCAAGCCGTTTTAAACGTTGGCTTGCGAGTATGATTAATGGGCTTGTGCTTTGGGTGATGGTTGGTCTCGGTTTTGCATTGGGGGATTTTGCCGGTGTAGTGGGGATGATTGTATATGCTGGTTTTCAGTTATATTTCATGAAAACTTATGGTCAAACAATGGCAAAACGCTGGTTAGGCTTGCGTGTATTTAATTATCATACCAATCAGCCTGTTGAATTTGGTAAATACATCGGCCGTGAGATTATTGATATTTTATTGGCATGGACAAGTTTCTTATTGATTATTAGCGGTATTGTTGCACTTGTGCGCGATGATCGCCGTTCTTTAACGGATTTATTGGCTGGCACGATGGTGTTAAAAGACGAAAAATAATGAATTATAAAGAATGGCTGGCACAAGCAATGGCGGATTTGGCACAAAAAAATCCCACTGAAAATAGTAAAATTGATGCGCTTGTGCTTCTTCAACATGTTACTGGCAAATCGCGTACGCAAATCCTTGCTTTTGATGATACCGAGATTGATGAAAAAGTGCGGTTAAAATTGACCGCACTTTTAGATCGTCGTTTAAAAGGCGAACCTATCGCCTATATTCTTGGCGAAAAAGAATTTTGGTCATTGCCGTTAAATGTCTCAAAAGGCACCTTGATTCCAAGACCAGACACGGAAAGTTTAGTGGAAAAAGCATTACAAATTGCGTTAGAAAAACTGGAAGAAAATCCACCGCACTTTCGTATTCTTGATCTTGGCACAGGCACAGGCGCAATCGCCCTCGCTTTGGCTTCCGAGCTTGCGCCCATTTGCCAAAAGCGGCATATTCCGCTGGAAATAATTGGTGTGGATCTTATGCCCGATGTTGTGGCGTTAGCTCGATCTAATGCAGAAAGAAATCAGCTAAATGTCCAATTTTTGCAGAGCAGTTGGTTTGATAATATAACAGGGAAGTTTGATCTTATCGTCAGCAATCCGCCTTATATTGATGTGCAAGATGAACATTTGCATCAAGGCGATGTGCGTTTTGAACCGCTTTCTGCATTAGTTGCCAATGGTGAGGGGTATGCTGATTTACGTCATATTATTGAATTAGCATCGAGTTATTTGAATTCTAATGGCGTATTATTGCTTGAACACGGATGGCAACAAGGCGAAAAAGTGCGGTCAATTTTCCTAGAAAATTATTGGGAAATGGTTGAAACCGTGCGTGATTATGGCGACAATGAGCGCGTCACTTTAGGTTTTTGGAAGAAGTAATGAAATATTATCGACGTGCGTTATACGATAAATTTGTGCATTTTTATCTTGTTATCTCTGATGATGGCAGTTTAGAAGCACAACTTCGGGGAAAAATGGGTGGGCTTGTGCGTAAAGCGCGTAAAGAAATTTCGCCAGATTGGTCGAAAGAAGAGCAGATTCATCGGTTACTACAGCTATTTTATGGTGATTGGGGCTTTCATTGCGATCCAGAAGATTATTTTTATGCTCGCAATTTATATTTGCCTTATGTGTTTCAAAATCGTCAAGGTATGCCAGTGACTCTTGGAGCGATAGTGCTTTATTTAGCTGACGTATTAGATTTACCAATTTACCCAGTAAATTTCCCAACACAGTTAATTTTACGTGCTGAAATTAGAGATGAAGTGGCTTTTATTGATCCTTGGGATGGCACTTATATATCGCAAGAAAAATTGCTTCAACTTTATGAAGGTGCATTTGGATTTGGGGCGAAAATTCAACCCGAAGAACTTGATAGAGCCGATCTTTCTTTACTTTATTCTCGCTTTGAGCAACTGGCGAAAAATGCGCTTATTCGTGAAGAGCATAACGATATGGCATACCACTATATTAAGAATTTAATGATTACTGATGCTGAAAATCCTTATCATATCCGTGACCGTGGCTTAGTTTTAGCTCAAATGGGGGCTTATCCTTCAGCATTGAAAGATTTAGAATTTTTTGTGGAACATTGTCCAAAAGATCCAACGGCGGCGTTTATCCGCACGCAATTTTTAGAACTTAAAGGCGAGATTAATAAAGATACTTTTCCCCTCCATTGATTTAAGGAAAATTTATGCAAAATAAAATTGTAAAAATTGGCAATATTGATGTTGCAAACGACAAACCTTTCGTGCTTTTTGGCGGAATGAACGTGTTGGAAAGCCGTGATATGGCAATGCAAGTGTGCGAAGCTTATGTGAAAGTGACAGAGAAACTTGGCGTGCCTTATGTATTTAAAGCGTCTTTTGACAAAGCGAATCGTTCATCTATTCATTCTTACCGTGGACCTGGCATGGAAGAAGGATTAAAAATTTTCCAAGAATTAAAAGATACATTCGGGGTAAAAATTATTACCGATGTACACGAAATCTATCAATGTCAGCCTGTTGCTGATGTGGTGGATGTGATTCAATTACCGGCATTCTTGGCTCGTCAAACCGATTTAGTCGAAGCCATGGCAAGAACTGGTGCGGTAATTAACGTGAAAAAACCACAATTTTTAAGCCCAGGTCAAATGGGTAATATTGTGGAAAAAATCGAAGAATGTGGTAACGATAAAATCATTCTTTGTGATCGTGGAACAAATTTTGGTTACGATAATTTAATTGTGGATATGCTTGGCTTTAGTGTAATGAAAAAAGCCTCTAAGGGTAGCCCTGTTATTTTTGATGTAACCCATTCACTTCAATGCCGTGATCCATTTGGGGCGGCATCGAGTGGTCGTCGCACGCAAGTAACCGAATTAGCGCGTTCAGGTTTAGCAGTAGGCATTGCAGGTTTATTTTTAGAAGCGCATCCAAATCCAAATCAAGCAAAATGTGATGGCCCTTCTGCATTGCCACTTTCTGCGCTTGAAGGTTTTGTCTTTCAAATGAAAGCGATCGATGATTTAGTAAAATCTTTTCCAGAATTGGATACTTCAATTTAAATTTCATCAAAAGTGCGGTTAATTTTGACCGCACTTTGTATATAAAAAAGGAGCAATTAATGAAAATCGTATTTTTAGATAGCACGGCTATTCCTAAACATATTTCAATTCCTCGCCCAAGTTTTGAACATACTTGGACAGAATATGAACATACATCTGCTGAGCAAACGATTGAACGCGCAAAGGATGCAGATATTGTGATTACGAGCAAAGTGATTTTTGATCGTGAAACTTTGCAACAACTGCCAAAATTAAAGCTGATTGCCATTACTGCGACAGGTACAAATAATGTTGATCTTGTGGCTGCAGAAGAAATGGGCATCGCCGTGCGTAATGTGACAGGTTATTCCAGTACAACCGTGCCAGAACACGTAATGGGTCTGATTTTTTCTTTAAAACACAGTTTGGCAGGTTGGTTACGCGATCAAACGGAAGCAAAATGGACGGAAAGTAAACAATTTTGTTATTTTGATTATCCAATTACAGATGTGCGCGGTTCAACGTTGGGCGTATTTGGTAAAGGTTGTTTAGGGACAGAAGTGGGGCGTTTGGCTAATGCCGTGGGAATGAAAGTACTTTATGCAGAACATAAAGATGCTACTGTTTGCCGTGAAGGTTATACGCCTTTTGATGAAGTATTAAAACAAGCGGATATTGTGACGTTGCATTGCCCATTAACGGAAACAACAAAGGATTTAATTAATGCAGAAACCTTATCCAAAATGAAAAAAGGTGCATTTTTGATTAATACAGGGCGTGGGCCTTTGATTGATGAACTTGCCTTAGTTGATGCGTTAAAAACAGGGCATTTAGGCGGAGCGGCTTTGGATGTAATGGTAAAAGAGCCACCAGAAAAAGATAATCCGTTAATTTTAGCTGCAAAAACGATGCCTAATTTAATTATCACACCACATATTGCTTGGGCGAGTGATAGTGCAGTGACAACATTAGTTGGCAAAGTAATGCAAAACATCGAAGAATTTGTACAACAATTACATCAAAAGTAATGAATTTTCCTATTTCTCTTTATATTGCACTACGTTATTGGCGTGCGAAAAGTGCGGATCGTTTTGGGCGATTAGTGACTAATCTTGCAAGCCTGGGGATTGTGCTAGGTGTGATGGCATTGATCATCGTGCTTTCGGTGATGAATGGATTAGAAGGTTACCAAAAACAACAGGTGCTATCTTCCATTCCTCATGCGATTGTGAGCGAAGAACAGCCTATTTCTACAGAAAAAACATTAGAAAATTTACCGCACTTTGTCCAAAAAGCCGTGCCGATCAATACAACAAATGTGATTTATCAAACGGCAAAAGGCGTGAGTGCAGGACAAATTATTGGTATTCAATCATTTTCTGATGATCCTTTGGTTGAATCTTTTGAGCAGGCTAAATTTAATGAAATTTTGCCTAGTGGGGAGTTTAAACTGGTCATTGGCGATCAACTGGCGCAAAAACTGGGCGTGAATATTGGGGATAAAATCCGTTTGATGATTACGGAAAATAGCCAATATACACCATTCGGTCGGGTGCCAATGCAGCGTTTGTTTACTGTTAGCGATATTTATTATGGTTATGGCGAAGCATCTGGTTACGAAGCCTTTGCTAATATTACAGATATTGGTCGCTTAATGCGTATTCAACCTCAGCAAGCGCAGGGCTATCGTTTATTTCTGAATGATCCGTTCCAAATTACAGAACTCCCACAACATTTCTCAACACAAAAAATCACGGATTGGCGTGTGCAAAAAGGCGAATTTTTCCAAGCGGTGAGAATGGAAAAAAATATGATGGGATTACTGATTAGTTTGATTATTGTCGTGGCGATTTCCAATATTGTCACCTCTTTAAGTTTGATGGTGGTGGATAAACAAGGGGAAATTGCGATTTTGCAAACTCAGGGCTTAACAAAATCCCAAGTTCGTTCGGTGTTCATTTATCAAGGATTACTGGTGGGATTTGTTGGCACATTGCTCGGTGCTATTTTAGGTGTTTTAGCTACGTTGAACTTAACAGAGATTGTAAGTGCGGTAAATCCACAAGGTGTTTTTTTACCGACAGAATTATCCTTTGTTCAAATGATTTTTGTCATTGGATTTTCGCTGTTACTTTCCTTGCTTTCAACCCTTTATCCTGCTTATCGAGCTGCGAAAGTAGAACCTGCCGCAGCCTTGCGATACGAATAAGTTTTTAATGGTAAATAAATGATGGATGAACAATCACTTTTAGCTTTTGATACACAACATATTTGGCATCCTTATTCTTCAGTTTCTTCTGATATGCCGCTTTATGCGGTGGAACGTGCTGATGGCGTGATGATAACTTTAAAAGATGGTCGTCGTTTGATTGATGGTATGTCCTCTTGGTGGGCGGCGTTGCACGGTTATAATCATCCTCGTTTAAATGCGGCGGCACAGAATCAATTAGCAAAAATGAGCCATATTATGTTTGGCGGATTTACCCATGACCCTGCGGTGGAATTAGCTCAATTATTGGTACAAATTTTGCCCAATGGATTAGATAAGATCTTTTTTGCTGATAGTGGTTCTGTTGCAGTGGAAGTAGCGATGAAAATGGCTATTCAATATCAGCACGCTAAAGGAGAAGTGCAACGACAAAAATTTGCCACTATTCGTTCTGGTTATCACGGCGATACTTGGAATGCGATGTCAGTGTGTGATCCAACCACAGGGATGCATCATTTATTTCATCATAGCCTGCCTGTACAATATTTTCTTCCTCAACCCAACATTCCATTTAATGAATCTTGGAATGATTGTGCCATTGAACCTTTAGCTGATTTACTTAAGAAAAAAGGTAGCGAAATCGCCGCACTGATTTTAGAACCTGTTGTGCAAGGTGCGGGTGGTATGTATTTTTATTCGCCAACTTATTTAGTGAAAGCGCAAGCACTTTGTAAACAATATGGCGTTTTGCTGATTTTTGATGAAATCGCCACGGGATTTGGTCGAACAGGAAAATTATTTGCAGCTGAACACGCAGGCATTTCGCCAGATATTATGTGTATCGGTAAAGCATTAACGGGTGGTTATTTAACTTTATCGGCAACCATTACGACCACTGAAATTGCGCAAATTATTTGTCGCGGTGAGGCTAAATGCTTTATGCACGGGCCCACTTTTATGGCAAATCCGTTGGCTTGTGCGATTGCGGCTGAATCTATCCGTTTATTGTTGGAAAGTCCTTGGCAGCAAAATATTCAGCGAATTGAGCATTCCTTAACACAACAGCTTTCGCCTTTAGCTGAAAAAGATTACGTCAAAGAAGTTCGCGTATTAGGAGCGATTGGGGTGGTTGAAATGAAAAGTTCGGTAAATATGAAAACTTTAGTCCCACGTTTTGTGGAACAAGGTGTTTGGATTCGGCCTTTCGGAAAATTGGTTTATGTAATGCCACCATTTGTGATTAAAAATGATGAACTTCAGAAATTAACGGAAGGCATGATTCTGGCTTTAACGCAGGAATATGAACATTAGGATAAAAAATGGATGCTTTCAAACAGCAACTGGAACAGCTTAGTGCACAAAATCAATATCGTTCAATTCCAGATTTAGTTCATCAAGGACGATATATTACGCGAGAAAACCGCAAAATGCTGAATATGTCATCTAATGATTATTTAGGTTTGGCATCAAATGAAAACTTGCGCCAGTCTTTTTTACAGCAATATGGCGATAATTTCCCTTCTTTTACCAGTTCTTCGTCTCGTTTATTAACGGGTAACTTTCCTATTTATACCGATTTGGAAGAGCTTGTCGCACAACGTTTCCAACGGGAAAGCGCGTTATTGTTCAACAGCGGCTATCACGCCAATATCGGCATTTTGCCTGCTTTGACGACGACGAAAAGTTTGATTTTGGCAGATAAATTAGTGCATGCCAGCATGATTGATGGCATTCGTTTAAGCCAATGTGAGTTCTTTCGTTATCGTCATAATGATTATGAACATCTAAAGAGCCTGCTCGAAAAAAATGCCGGAAAATTTGACCGCACTTTTATTGTGACAGAGTCCGTTTTTAGTATGGATGGCGATGTAGCTGATTTGAAGTATCTTGTTCAATTAAAAAAACAGTTTCCCAATACTTATCTTTATGTGGATGAAGCCCATGCAATAGGCGTTTACGGTAAAAACGGATTAGGTATTGCCGAACGAGCTGATGTGATAGCTGATATAGATTTATTGGTTGGCACTTTTGGCAAAGCCTTAGCTTCAATGGGGGCTTATGTCGTCTGTGATCAAATATTAAAAGAATGTTTGATTAATCAAATGCGTCCATTGATTTTTTCAACCGCACTTCCGCCCTTTAATGTGGCTTGGACTCATTTTATTTTTGAACGATTACCACAACTTTCAAAAGAAAGAACGCATCTTGAGCAGTTAAGTGCATTTTTACGCCAAGAAGTGGAACACAGAACGCAAATAATGCCAAGCCAAACTTGCATCGTTCCCTATATTTTAGGCGAGAACGAAGCAACCCTTGCTAAGGCGAAAGATCTGCAAGAGCAAGGTTATTATTGCTTGCCGATTAGACCACCGACAGTACCAAAAGGTACATCCAGAATACGATTGTCTTTGACGGCAGATATGACAATGGATGAAGTGAAACAGTTTGTGGCATGCTTATAAGGAAATAATGTGAAAACGAAATTTTATGATCATCAAGGTGGGCATTTAATAGTTTATTTTGCTGGCTGGGGGACACCTCTTGATGCTGTAGCTCATTTGATTTTGCCAACAGATCATGATTTATTAATTTGCTACGATTATCAAGATTTGAAGTTAGATTTTGATTTTTCTGCCTATCAGCAAATTCGTGTAGTGGCATGGTCAATGGGTGTTTGGGTGGCAGAGCGAGTATTACAAGGAATCACCTTACAATCAGCAACAGCAGTGAATGGCACAGGTTTACCTTGTGATGATAGCTTTGGTATTCCCTACGCTATTTTTAAAGGTACGTTAGATAATCTCACAGAAAATACTCGTTCAAAGTTTGAACGTAGAATTTGTGGTGACAAAGTATCTTTTGAACGTTATCAACAATTTTCTGCACGACCATTTAACAAAATTCATCAAGAACTCACCGCACTTTTTGCGATGATTCAGCAGGATAAACGCACAGATCTTATTCACTGGACAAATGCATGGGTTAGTTCTCGCGATAAAATTTTTACGCCAGCTAATCAGCACCAATATTGGGCATCCCGTTGTGCCGTTCAGGAAATAGAGGGTGAGCATTATGTGTTTTCAAGATTTACCCACTGGTCGGCATTATGGAATCATTAACTTCCGTAGATAAATCGCGTATTCAACACGCCTTCCAAAAAGCCTTAAATAGCTATGATGAACATGCGTTAATTCAACAAAAAATGAATATTAAGTTAATGACACATTTGCAAGACTATTTACCAAATGGGTCATTAGATAGCGTTTTGGAACTAGGTTGCGGTTCTGGTATGTTGAGTTCATTGTTGCAAAAACAGATTTCAGCGGATTATTGGTTATTTAATGATTTGTGCGATGTGCAGGCCCAACTGGCTGAAAAATTGCCGCAATCCTTTGATTTTCATTGCGGCGATGCCGAACATTTCCTTTTTTTGCAACAATTTGACTTAATCGCAAGCGCATCCGCCGTGCAATGGTTTCACCAACCCGACGCTTTTATCGCCCATTGCAAAACAGGCTTGAAAACAAACGGATTATTGGCGGTTGCAACCTTTGGCGAAGATAATTTAAAAGAAGTCCGCCAGATCACAAATATAGGCTTAAATTACCCGACTTTATCCCAATGGCAGACTTGGTTGGCCAAAGATTTTGAGCTTTTATGGTGTGAGGATTTTAAGGTAATACTAGACTTTGATACGCCGTTAGATGTACTCAAACACCTTAAATATACAGGCGTAACAGCCACGAACCAAAAAAATTGGACAAGAAAAAATCTCAATGGATTTATTGGCGATTACTTGTCGGCGTTCAGTATGCCGTCGGGCAAAGTGCGCCTGACTTATCATCCGTTATTTTTTATCGCACGCTATTCTCACATAGAAAATCAGTAAGGAATATTTATGGGAAAGGTTATTTTTATATCTGGCATTGATACTGATGTGGGAAAAACGATTGCTACAGGCATTTATGCTAAAAAATTGATGGAACAAGGCTGTTCCGTGATTACACAAAAAATGATTCAAACAGGTTGTAAAAATATCGCTGATGATTTACTTGTGCATCGAAAGATTCAAGGGATTGATTTAACGGAAGAAGATTTACAAGGCAAAACCTGCCCTTATGTTTTTGAATATCCTTGTTCGCCACATTTAGCTGCAAAGCGAGAAAGTAGAAAAATTGAAGCAAAAATTATTGAAAAATCTACCGCACTTTTGGCAGAAAAATATGATTATGTACTATTGGAGGGTGCTGGTGGATTAATGGTGCCTTATTGCGACGATGCGACGACGTTGGATTATATCCAGTTAAATAATTACCCTTTAATTTTAGTGACATCGGGAAAATTAGGTAGTATAAACCACACATTATTAAGTTTAGAGGCTTGTCGTACTCGCGGTATTTCAGTGTTAAGTGTAATGTATAACGGTTACCCAGAATATGATCCTATTATTAGTCAAGAAACCCAACGCTATTTAAAACGTTATCTTGAAAAACATTTTCCTGAAACAGGATTTGAATACTTTGGGTGTATTGAAACTTAAGCTCAAGGAAAAGTGTGATAGACTCGCACAAGTTTTTGATGGGATTATCTGCCGCTAAAGTGCGGTTAAAACGAGTAAAAAATGAATAACTATTTATTAAAATGCGAAAATATCAATAAATTTTATCAAGAAGGCGAAAATCAAACGCAAGTGTTAAAAGGCGTTTCTTTTTCTATGGAACCTGCAGAATTGGTTGCGATTGTGGGAAGTTCAGGTTCAGGGAAAAGTACGTTATTACATACTTTGGGTGGCTTAGATCAGCCAAGTAGTGGGGAAGTGTTTATTAATGGACAATCCTTGCAACAAGCATCGGCTAATGAATTAGCTGCTTTGCGTAATCGTTATTTAGGATTTGTGTACCAATTCCATCATTTGATGGCGGATTTTACCGCACTTGAAAATGTGATGATGCCGATGTTGATTGGTCATCAAAATAAAGCAGAAGCGAAAGATCGCGCCGAAAAAATGCTAAGTGCGGTGGGATTAAGTCATAGAATTACCCATCGTCCTTCTGCACTTTCTGGTGGGGAACGTCAGCGTGTGGCGATTGCGCGTGCTTTAGTGAATAATCCATCGTTAGTTTTAGCGGATGAACCCACAGGAAATCTCGATCACAAGACCACTGAAAGTATTTTTGAGCTGATTCAACAACTTAATCAAGAACAAAATATCGCTTTTTTATTAGTCACTCACGATATGGGGCTTGCGGAAAAATTATCACGCCGTTTAGTGATGCAAGATGGTCTTTTGAAGGAGGGGGCGTGATGAATACGCCGTTTTTTATTAGCTGGCGTTATCAACGTGGCAAACAAAAAAATCCTTTAGTCGCGTTAATTGCAAAATTTTCTGCAATTGGTATTGCGTTGGGTGTTGCAGTTTTAATTGTTGGTTTAAGTGCGATGAATGGTTTTGAGCGTGAGCTTAATCAACGGATTTTGGCAGTCGTGCCGCATATTGAGATTTTTTCTGCGCCTCAAGCGAAAGATCCCACAATTCATCATTGGCAAAATTTAGAAAAACGCCTACAACAAAATCCACAAATTAAAGGAATCTCTCCTTTTGTTAGCTTTACGGCATTGGTAGAAAATGGCTCAAAATTGAAAGTTGTTCAGGTCAAAGGTGTTGAAAAACAAGCAGAAGATAAGGTAAGTTCAATTGGTAATTTCGTACAAGAGCAAGGGTGGGATAAATTTGGGAAAGAAGGCGGATTAGTCTTGGGAGCGGGTATCGCTAAAGAACTTGATGTAAAAGTAGGGGATTGGATTACCTTGCTTATTTCTCAGCAAAACGGCGATGAACAATTTGCTCAACCAACTCGTGAGCCAGTGCAAGTTACCGCTATTTTACGCTTAGATGGTCAGCTTGATTATAGTTATGCCTTATTGCCGCTTGCCCAAGCACAAACCTTTTTGACTTATCAACCTGATCAAATTACAGGTGTTGAATTGAAATTAGATGATCCTTTTTCTGTGAGAAATCTGGATTTATCAATGCTTAATGATTATCCGCAGATGCTATATATGCAAAATTGGATTAGTAAATTTGGTTATATGTATCGCGATATTCAGCTTATTAGAACCGTAATGTATATCGCAATGGTGCTTGTGATCGGTGTGGCATGTTTTAATATTGTTTCTACGCTGATTATGGCAGTAAAAGATAAGCAAGGCGATATAGCCATTATGCGTACACTTGGGGCGAATAACGCGTTTATCAAACGTATTTTTATTTGGTATGGCTTACAGGCAGGAATGAAAGGTTGCTTAATTGGAATTGTGTTAGGCATTATACTTGCATTAAATCTGACAACTTTTATTCAAGGTATTGAGTGGGTTATCGGTAAGAAATTATTATCGGGCGATGTGTATTTTGTCGATTTTTTGCCAAGCGAGTTACATTGGTCGGATGTTTTGATGGTTTTAATCGCTGCACTTGCCTTGAGTTTAATGGCAAGCCTTTATCCAGCAAGCCGAGCTGCTAAATTACAACCTGCACAAGTATTAAGTAGCCATTAATTTCGAGAGTACAGCACAAAAGTGCGGTATTTTTTTATCTTTTATTTACTTAATTATTTCGTTTTATTCAGCTTGCAAGGGAGTTGTAAAGATAGTTTAATAGGGAATTCGTAGGTTTTATTCTAAAAAAACATATCGAACTAGTTTACTAGTACAAAAATAAGTGTAGATTAGCTACATAATTTAAACACAACATTTGAAAGCAAGAGAGTAATGTATGGCTAAAGAGAAAATTGAAATTGTCGTGGCGAACGACGATACGAGAATTGAAAAAGTTGATCAGGTATTACCACCGATTGCATTATTAGAAAAATATCCAGCTAGTGAACAGGCTGCGGCATTAGTGAAGCAAACTCGTCATGAGGCACATAATATTATTCATGGTAAAGATGATCGTTTATTAGTCGTGATTGGGCCTTGCTCTATTCATGATCCGAAAGTTGCCATTGAATATGCGACTCGTTTAAAACCATTACGTGAAAAATACAAAGATAGCCTTGAAATTATTATGCGTGTGTATTTTGAGAAACCGCGTACAACGGTGGGTTGGAAAGGTTTAATTAATGATCCATATTTGAATGATACTTATCGTTTAAATGATGGGTTACGTATTGCACGGAAATTACTTTCAGATATTAATGATCTTGGTGTGCCTGCAGCGGGCGAGTTTTTAGATATGATTACACCTCAGTATTTGGCAGATTTTATGAGTTGGGGGGCGATAGGGGCTAGAACAACAGAATCACAAGTTCATCGTGAGTTGGCTTCAGGTTTATCTTGTGCTGTTGGGTTTAAAAATGCCACTAATGGTGGTGTGAAAGTCGCTTTAGATGCAATTGGTGCGGCAGAAGCTCCCCACAATTTCTTATCTGTCACTAAATTTGGTCATTCTGCAATTGTTTCTACAAAAGGGAATGAAGATTGCCATATTATTTTACGAGGTGGAGATAAAGGCCCTAACTATAGTGCTGAAGATGTAGAAAAAGTTTGTGCTGATATTGAAAAAACAGGGCGTATTCCACACGTTATGGTTGATTTTAGCCATGCAAACAGCAGTAAACAATATAAAAAGCAAATGGATGTTTGCCAAGACGTATGTAATCAGATTGCATTTGGTTCTAAACAAATCTTTGGCGTAATGGTGGAAAGCCATTTAGTGGAAGGTCGTCAAGATTTAGTTGATGGCAAAGCGCAGACTTATGGACAAAGTATTACGGATGCGTGCATTGGATGGGAAGATTCTGAAAGATTATTGCAACAACTTTCTGATGCAGTTATTGCTAGACGTAAAGCGACGAGTAATTAATTGAAATATAATCTAGATACTAGATAGAAGTGCGGTTGATTTTCACCGCACTTTTTTATTTGCTTTTAACTACGCTGCCCATTTCATTTTATTGCGACGTTTCATTTGATGAATCGTATTGGTTACGGTGCCGACAATAGGTAAATTTGACCAATCTTTTGTATTTATATTTTGTGTTGTGGAATCCAATGCCATGAAAAGATAATTGCCGCTATGCGCCATAAATTCATAGACATGAAATTCGTTATTTTCTTCTAGCACAACAAGATCACCAGAATAAAGATCGTCATTTTTTTCGACGACTAACATATCGCCGCTTTCAATTCCCCAAGCCAACATATTTGGGTTAGTTATATGAATAAAACAAGTTTGTTTTGGACGTTTGATACAGTAAAGATTTAAATCTAATTTTTTGTTGAATTTAAGGTTATCTTCTATATCACTGAAAAAAGGCAGTGGATTATAAGAAAAATCCATTTCATATTGTGTAGCCAAAGTTTGGTTGTTCATTCTCTTATCTCCCGTTAAATAATATGGATAAATAACCTTTTACCTTGTTTTTTTGTACAGTTAAATTTTACTGATGTTTCATACAGGGTGTCAATAGGTTAAATAAAAAATTTTTTTATAAGTATGTTTTTAGAGAATATCTAATAACTTTAGAAAAAAGTTCACTTTTAGAGTGAAAAATAATAAAAATATTTTCTTTCATCAAAATTTTACGCTATCTTTAATTCCCCCTAGGTGGATTGGTAACAATCTGAAGTTAAATTTACTAAAAGAAAGATAAAAATATGAACACATCACGTCTATTTAGTCTGTTATTTCAGGGTAGTTTGGTAAAACGAATTGCCGCTGGCTTGGTTCTTGGTATTGTTGTTGCATTGATTTCAGCACCATTACAAGAAACCATTGGTTTTAATCTTGCTGAAAAAGTTGGCGTATTAGGTACGATTTTTGTAAAAGCTCTGCGTGCCGTTGCACCAATTTTAATTTTCTTTCTTGTTATGGCTGCCCTTGCAAACCGTAAAATTGGTACGAAAAGCAATATGAAAGAAATAATTGTGCTTTACCTTTTAGGCACATTCTTAGCTGCATTTGTTGCTGTTATTGCTGGTTTCGCATTCCCAACGGAAGTGGTATTGGCTGCGAAAGAAGATTCAAGTTCAGCACCACAAGCCGTTGGTCAAGTGTTGCTAACATTAATTTTAAATGTGGTAGATAATCCATTAAATGCAATTTTCAAAGCAAACTTTATTGGTGTATTAGCATGGTCTATTGGTTTAGGTTTGGCTTTACGTCATGCATCTGATGCAACTAAAAATGTGTTATCAGATTTTGCAGAAGGCGTATCAAAAATTGTTCACGTGATTATTTCTTTTGCGCCATTTGGTGTATTCGGTTTAGTGGCTGAAACCTTATCTGATAAAGGTTTAGTCGCATTAGGCGGTTATGTGCAATTACTTGCTGTATTAATTGGTACGATGTTATTTACTGCTTTTGTTGTAAATCCTATTTTGGTTTACTGGAAAATCCGTCGTAATCCTTACCCATTAGTGTGGACTTGTGTACGCGAAAGTGGGGTAACTGCATTCTTCACACGTAGTTCTGCAGCAAATATTCCAGTAAACATTGAATTAGCAAAACGTTTAAATCTTGATGAAGAAACTTATTCTGTTTCTATTCCATTGGGTGCGAACATTAATATGGCGGGTGCGGCGATTACTATTACTATCTTAACTTTAGCCGCAGTTCATACACTAGGCTTAGAAGTTTCTTTCGTTAGTGCGCTTTTATTAAGTATTGTTGCAGCACTTTGTGCTTGTGGTGCATCTGGCGTAGCGGGCGGTTCATTATTATTAATCCCATTAGCATGTAGCTTATTTGGTATTTCTGATGATGTAGCAGCACAAATGATCGGTGTTGGTTTCATTATTGGTATCTTACAAGACTCAACTGAAACAGCATTAAACTCATCAACTGACGTATTATTTACTGCGGCAGTATGTATGGAAGAAGAACGTAAAAACGCAGCATAATGATGATGCAAATAAGAGAGTGGGCTATGCCCGCTTTTTTTATGTGATTTTATATGCAAAGTGCGCTCTATTTTGATAGACTTCTGTCACGTTTTATTTCCCTACAAATAGGTAAGAAAAATGAATCACTTAATTATTTTTGCTCATCCTAATTCAGAGCGTAGTTTTGGGCGAGCGATTGCCAATCGTATTGAGCAAATTAGTCAAGAAAATGGTGTAAATGTATTTTTTCGTGATCTTTATGAAATGAATTTCAATCCAATTTTATCTCATGAAGAATTGCAGAATGCTAACAAAGGTATTATTCCAGAAGATATTCAGCAAGAGCATGATTTTATTCTTCAAGCAGATTTAATTACGTTGGTTTATCCCCTTTGGTGGATGGGGTTCCCAGCAATTTTGAAAGGCTATTTAGATCGCGTATTAAGTCACGGTTTTGCCTATAAAACAGAAAACGGCGAATCAGTGGGGTTGCTAAAAAATAAGCAAATGCAGCAATTTATTACGATTGGCAGTAATGTTGATCAATATAAAGAATTTGGTGTGGATAAATCGCTTAATCATTGTTTGATTAATGGATTATTCAATTATTGTGGAATTGAAAATGTCGAGTTTGAATTATTCGGTGATATTCATTTAATTGATGATAAGGCGCGTAAGGCGATGATTGAACTTGCTGCTCAAAAAACTCAAGCAAAATTGACCGCACTTTTAAAGGAAAAAGCGTAATGTCTGAAAAACAAATTAATAATTTTTCATTAATTAGTCGATTATTCGGTAATCTTTTTTATCGTTCTCCAACAGATAAAGTACTCGCTGACGCATTTGTTTGGTTACAACAAAAAGGTTTGAGTCAAGTTTGGGCGTTAGATACTGATAAAGAAAGTGAATTAGCGCTGAATAGCTTGCAAGTTAAAATCGATCTCAATTTATTGAACGAAGAGTATCAAAAATTATTTGGTGCGAATGGGAAAGTGATGACGGCTATTTCAGCTTATGGCATCTCTGTTGAAGAATTTGTGAATTTTCGCCTTGTACGCAATATGCCAGAGGTGGAAAGTGCGGATCATTTTGCTTTATTATTGCTCACTGCTTCTTGGCTTGAAGATAATTCGGATTCTTTAGTCGCTCAACAAGAATTCTTTGAAACCTTTTTATTGCCTTGTGCAGCGAAGTTTTTAACTCAAGTAGAAAATCAAGCAACTTTGCCTTTTTATCGTGCATTGGCCCTTCTTACACGAGAAATATTGGCGGCAATGGCGGATGAATTGGAAGAAGAGTAGGCAATATTTTGCTTTCCTCTAAGTCTTGAGGAAAGCAAGCAATATTTTATAGATAGGTTACAAAATCTTTTGTATCAATAATACGGCATTCACGTTCGGCTTTCTCCATACTTGTGCCAATCATGACTAACGCAATCACACGATCTTGTTCACGACATCCGAAAGATTCTCGTAATGCACTTCCCTCAACCCATTTTCCTGAAATCCACACATTATCAAATCCTTGTGCTTGTGCAGCCAGTTGTAATCCATAAGTTGCACAACCTGCACTCAACATTTGTTCCCAATCTGGCACTTTAGCGATAGTTGGATCGATTTTTGCTACCACGCCAATAACCATAGGTGCGCGATGTGCTAGGTTTTCGGCTTTCATCAATTTTTCTTCCCCAAGATCAAATTCCACAACGGCGGCTTTGAGTAGTGTTTCCAATTTATTTAATCCATCATTTTCCATTACAACAAAATGATAAGGATGCAATTTTCCATGATCTGGCACACGCATTGCTGCTTCGAAAATACGCTCAAGCTGTTCTGCATTAGGTGCAGGTGCGGTCAATTTTTTGTTTGATTTTCTTGTGGTTAAAAGTGTAAGTGCATCCATTTTATTATCCCTTATAAGTAAAAGTGCGGTGGATTATAGCATAGTTTTTGACAAGGCTTTGTGATACGCTAGCACAAATTTTTTAAAGGTAATTTGTATGTTTCGAGTATTAAAATTTTGTTGGAAAGCACTGTGTTTCATTCGTGATCTTGTGATGAATGTTGTGTTTTTAGGCTTTGTACTATTGCTAGTGGCGATTATTAGCTTTTCAAGCGGAGGAAAAAAATCCCCAACATTAACAGGGGAAGGCGCGTTATTACTCAATTTAGATGGCTATCTAGCGGACAACCGAGATGAAACACTTCGTTGGCAAGATGCGTTAAGCGAATTGAATGGCGAGCACGTCCCTCGAAAAATTTCGACTTTTGATGTGGTATTTGCCATTCAACAAGCGGAAGATGATCCTAAAATTAAAGGATTAGTACTCGATCTTAATTATTTTGAAGGGGCGGATTTACCCGCATTAGATTTTATTGGTGGCGCTATCAGCCAGTTTAAAAATGCAGGGAAACCAGTGATCGCCTATGCGGATAATTATTCACAAGGACAATATTATTTAGCGAGCTTTGCTGATGAAATTTATTTAAATTCAATTGGAAGCGTGGATATTCACGGTTTATCGCAAGAGAATTTGTATTTTAAAGAGATGCTAGACAAATTAGCCGTTACACCACATATTTTCCGCGTGGGGACTTATAAATCAGCAGTTGAACCATTTTTACGCAACGATATGTCGGCTGAGGCAAAAGCAAATATGCAACGTTGGTTAGGCGAAATGTGGAATAATTATGTTTTATCCGTCAGTGAAAATCGTAATATTAAGAAAGATAACATTTTGCCGAATGCGAAACAGTATCTTGCAGAACTTAAAGCGTTAAAAGGCAATAGTACGGCATACGCACAACAACGTGGATTAGTAACTGATGTTGTAACTCGTTTGGATTTAGATAAAAAACTTACCGCACTTTTTGGCAAAGGGAGTGACGGGAAAGCGAATCTCATTGAACTTGATGATTATTTGACCCAACTGCCTGATCGTTTAGAACATTACAATGTACCGAATAAAATTGCGGTTGTGAATGTTGAAGGAACGATTATTGATGGAGAAAGTGATGATGAAAATTCAGGTGGCGACACCATTGCGCGAATTCTTCGTAAAGCCCACGATGACAATTCTGTGAAAGCCGTGATTCTACGCGTTAATTCACCTGGCGGAAGTGCTTTTGCTTCTGAAATTATCCGACAAGAAACTGAAAACTTACAGAAAATTGGAAAGCCTGTCATCGTATCTATGGGTGCAATGGCAGCATCAGGTGGTTATTGGATTTCATCCACTGCAGATTATATTATTGCCGATTCAAATACAATTACGGGTTCTATCGGTATTTTCACGATGTTCCCGACTTTCGAAAATAGTATTAAGAAAATAGGCGTGCATGCAGATGGTGTTTCAACCACTGAATTAGCTAATACATCTGCGTTTTCTCCATTAGCAAAACCCGTGCAAGATATTTATCAAACAGAAATTGAGCACGGTTATGACAGATTTTTAGAAATTGTCAGCAAAGGTCGCCAGCTTTCTAAAATACAAGTAGATAAACTGGCTCAAGGGCAGGTTTGGTTGGGCAGTGATGCATTCCAAAATGGTTTAGTGGATGAGATAGGTTCTTTTAATGAAGCGGTCAATAAAGCAGAGCAATTAGTGAATCAACGCCAAGATACTGCCGTGCAAGATTTTAGCGTGGAATGGTTTACAGATGATAACGTTAGTTTAATTAGCACCTTATTGCGCGATACTAAAAAAGGGGTGCAAGAGCAGTTAGTTAAATGGCTTGGTTTGCCTACTCCAATTCAAAAATTACAAAAAGAATTGAATGTATTAACTAAATTTAATGATCCTAAAGGTCAGTATTTGTATTGTTTGAATTGTGGAAAAGTGAAGTAATAATTGAAAAAGGGCAGAATTAAATCTGCCCTTTCGTTTACAAAATATACGCTTCTTGAATATGATGTGGCTTTTGGTCTTCTTCTGGTGGAAGCTTCATATAATCTCCATAATATTGTGTTAAGTGTTCGTGATATCCATTCATTACTTGAAATTTTCGTCCTTCAAATTCTTTATAAATAACGTGATTAAAATAAGCTCTTGGCATATAAGATTTTTGCCAACCACCGTAGTCAGATAATACAAGACCAATATAATCGCATTGTTTTATCGGATATTTTATTTGGAATTGTGCTAAATTTTTTTGCATTTTGGAAAATAGAAAGTGGCTTAATTTATTAAGTATAGCTTTTTTCACGGTATTTTCTTTTGCCCTTAACCATCTTTTTTTGCAAGAGGAAAAGCGAAGTTTAATTCTTCGATGCTTTTTCATCAGTGGATAGATGATCTTTGGTTCATTCGGTACGCCATCATAGATAAATATATCCATAAACATTGGGCTTTTTCTTCCCTTAGCATCTGTTATTTGAGTGCGGCAATCGAAAATTTTTGCCATTTCACCAGTATATTGAGCAAGGATATCTTCCGCCGTTTCCATATTGTAGTGTTCGTGAGTTTCTTGAAACCAAACATCAACGAACCTTTGATATTCATCACGGTGCATATAAACATCAATATCATCATCCCAAGGGATAAAGCCTTTGTGGCGTATAGCACCGATTAATGTTCCACCACCAAGAGAATAGTGAATTTGGTGTCGCTCACATAATGCGTGGAAATAATCTAATATATTGAGACAAACGAGTTGTTGTTCTCTGAGAGTCAATTTTTTCATTATTTTTCCTTGTTTGGTGTCAATTTTTGTAAAATGTGGTGATAGTCATCAAGGTTATCCATTTCAAATATATCATCACTGTTAAGTTGTTCCGTATAGATATTCAATTTCTCTATATATTCCATCGGAATGGTATCCCAATAAAGTTTTGGATTTTTTAACCGCACTTCACTTGTGTATTCTTTGAGCAAAGTTAGAATGATATTGCAATCCCGAGTTGTCCAATAAGATACCCCTGACAAGCTAGGCTGGTTTAATGATCCAATCTCAATACGCATTACTTGCCCATTACTATTTAAAATCGGTAGCCATTCATTATGAGTGTCCGAACGAATAACTGTGAAATATTTGCTGTGTGATGGTTTCGTTAGAAAAATATTACGATTGAGCACAACATCCGCATCAATAACATAACAATCATTAAAGAAGTCTTGTGCCAGAGAAAAGGAATAAATGCTGTTATATTCACGATATTTTTCGTTGTAAATCAAGCTGCAGTCATATTTTTTCTTTAGATACTCGAATTGTTCGTGCAAATGCCCAGAAATAATGACAATTTTATCAATATTCGCTTGTTGTAAAAACGCCAGTGTTCGTTCTAAGTTAGGTGTGCCGTGAATATCTAACAATGCTTTATGTGTGCTTTGTGTAATTGCTTTAAAACGACTGCCTAATCCTGCAGCCAAAATAATTGCATTCATTTTTGTTCCCCTTTGTAATAAAGTGTAACGATCACTCCTGCACTTAATAATAAGGTGAGTAGTAAGGTAATGGGCTTAATTGGCTGTTTATAGAGCAGATAACCAAGTCCAATTGCCCATACAGAATATGTGATATTTAATGCCATTGCTTTGATTGGTTTTAACAGATAAATCGCTTGGTAATAGCAGCAGTAAGATAATGCACCAAAGATTATTACACCAGCAATTTGTACATAATTAAAACTAAGTATATCTAGTGAGAAATCTTTCAAGGAAAGAATAAATAGAATCAATAAATAACCAATAGTTGAACCACATAGTCTTAAAAAATACACTTGAAGTCCTGATAACGAACGCATTGTATGAGAAGATATGACGATTTCAGATGACCAACCTAATATGCAAATGGCTAAAAAAAAGAGACCGCTTGTATTGAAGTTTGCTTTTTGCCCGACTTCAATAGCCAACAATGCAGAAGCAATAACCGCCAATCCAAATCCAAACTGCGCTGTTCTAGAGATTTTTTCTTTTAGAATCCAATAAGACATTAATGCAGCGATAACAGGAAAGAGAGATGAAAGCGGTGCCGCATAATAGATCGTTAAATAATGAATGCTTAATAAATAGGCAGACATTCCTATTGGCCCGCCTAATATGCCAGATAACGCAGGTTTCCAAAAAACGCCTTGAAAATCTACCGCACTTTTTCGCCACAATATTATGCCTATTACAAATAACGAGCAAAAATCAATTAAAAAAAGCAATGAAATCACTTTCCCTAACGCAGTATATTCACTTAATGGCAATTCGTTATATAACAATCCAGATAATGCCCAAAATACAGCGGATAGTACGCCAAAGAGATAGCCACGCATTATGGCAATTCCTCTAAAAGTTTAAATGCAGCGTCTAAGCGTTTTAACGCATAATCGCCAAAATTCTCGCCGTGTTCTTCTTTTACTTTTGTCCATAAAAACCACAATACATTTTGGCAAAAACGATGGATTTTTAACCGTTTGTGAGCGATTTGAAATTCTGTCTTGTGATATTTATTTGTCTGATTGCAATAGGTTTCTAATAGAAAATCAGCAGCTTCTTTCGATAAATGAGCTTCCTCAATGATAGTAGCTATATCAAATAGCGGATCATTTAAGCCCGAATATTCCCAATCGATAAAAAATAGCCGATCATCTTGTAATAACATATTTTCAGGGACTAAATCATTGTGGCACGGACGTAAAATTATCTCTTTATTGATTTCTTCAAATTGCCAAAATACAGCTGAAAGTTTATCCATTCTCGAATCAGCTTGATAAAAAGCGGATTTGTTTTCTAGCAATGAAAAATATTGGCGAAACTCATCGAATACGCTAAATACATTACGAAAAACAAATTCACTATTGTGTAAACGACATAAATTATTCACAACTTGAGACAAACAACTTTGCTCGTTTAATTGTATCTGGCTTAAAGTATTACTATTTTCTAAATAACGAGTCAGTTTTACGCCACTTTTGGCATCTAATACGGGAGTTTCTACATTCAAGCCAGCACGATATGCCTGAGCATTATTGAATGCCTCATATTCTCGATTTATAAGTGATAAATTTACGGCATTAGGGATCCGTAATACAAACTTAACTCCAGAAATATTAAGTAGAACATTTTGATTGGTCATTCCTCCAATGGAGGAAAAAGGAATGGAATGCTGATGAAGAAAATGAAATACTTCCTCAGGCTTGTAGCAAGTTTTAACAAATCCTACAATTTGATTGATTGATTGATTGATTGATTGATTGATTGATTGATTGATTGATTGATTGCATAGCATTTTTGTATTCATTTTTATATTTAAATTTTGTTTGATTTTAACACGTTAAAGTTATTTTTGTAAGGCTCTGAATCTTATGAATTTATTCAACTTTTGAACCTTTCAACCACTTTTTTACCCAAGCTCGGTTAGCTGAAAGGTTATGTAATATAGCTTCGCTTATAGGTAATGGCTCACCATAAATGATTGAAGCTAAGGTTTCGCCTAATAGTGGAGCAGAGGTAAGCCCGCGAGAACCTAAGGCTGCGATTAAGAAAATATTCTGAAAATTGACCGCACTTTGAATAGGTTGTTTACGGCGGCGGAGGTTAAATAGATTGTAATAACCCGCTTGTTGCTGTTCAAAGTGAGGCACGTTTCCCATCATTGGGGCAAGATCTCTTACAGAGCAGCGGATGCCTACACGAGCGAGATTACCTGATGTATCCACATCTTGAGTCCAAGGTTGGGCGATATTTTGTTGGAGTTTTTGTTGGTTTTCTTGTTGTTCTTGTTCACTAAAGTGGCGATCAACATTATCACGAACATGGCTTGCGCCGATGCAATGTGAGGTTTTTAATTGATTGGCTGGAGTAAGATAGCCATCATAACAAAGCACAGATTTCAGTTTGAGTAAGTTTTCTGATGTTGGAATTTGGCTGACTTGCCCACGGATAGGGTAGAGCGGTAGCTTTTCTGTTTGAACAAAATCAGTAATTTTATATCCGTTCGCAAGAATGACGACTTCATGGCAGTATTTTTGATCTTGCATATTTTTTAGTTCCCAACCTTTTTCTAGCTGAGAAAGTGTGGTAATTTTTTGTGAGGTTTTAATGATGACACCCTGCTTTTCAAGAAATGAAAAGGCATTTTGAACAAATTGTCTTGGTGCAAGCCAAGCCCCTTGTTCAATCCAACCGCCTTCGCAATTAAGCGGTAATCCCACTTTTTCACTGAGTTGTTCAGCATTCAGCATTTGGAAGATTTCGTTCGGCAAACCAAGCTGAGAAATCTTTGCTAATTTGACCGCACTTTTTTCGTTGTAAGCACATAGTGCCACGCCACAAAATTCATGTTCAAACTCGATGTTTTGTGCGATTGCCCAATCAAGTAATTGGCGACCGTAATTGAAAGCGTGCAGGTAAAAATCAATGGTAAGCGCATTATCATCGCTAAGTTGCGGATAAAATGCACCTTGTTTATTGCCTGAGGCATTGAGTGCGAGCGCGTCATCTTCACAATAAATGGTAACTTTTGCCCCGCGTTTTATTAAGGAAATGGCAGCACAAAGAGATGCAACACCACCGCCGATAATAGCGACATCTTGTTGTTCCATTTTCGCAGGCTGAGCAAGATACCAAGGTATTGAAAGTGCGGTAGATTTTGATTGTATTTTTAACCCACTTAAACATTCTCGCTTTTTGCCGAAGCCTTTACGTTTTGTCACGTTAAAGCCTGCGGATTCAAGTCCTTTTCTGACCGCACTTGCTGCGGTGAAAGTGGCAAAAGTTCCATTGGGTTTCGTGAAACGAAACATCAAGTTATAGAGATCATCATTCCACATTTCAGGATTTTTGCTCGGCGCAAAGCCATCTAAAAACCAAGCATCAATACGTTCATTCATATAATCGCCAAGTTGTGGCAAGTTTTCTGATACATCACCAAACCATAAATCTAAGGTTGTCTCTTCAAAATGAATACGATGACAACCTAGAATCAATGAAGGCCAATAACGTTGCAAATGAGCGCTTAAATCTTCAAACTGCGGATAGGCAAGATGTACTTGCAAAAGTGCGGTGATTTTTAGCGGATATTTTTCAAAGGAAATAAAATTTAGGCGTTTTAAAGGATGATTCTCGTGTTGCTGGCGAAATTCACGGAACAATTTGGTTACCGCAAAGAAATTTAATCCTGTACCAAATCCTGTTTCAGCGATGACAAAATTAGCTTCTTTGTGTGTTATCCAACGTTCCCAAAGTTGATTACCTTGTAGAAAAACATAATCGGTTTCTGCCAATCCATTTTCGTTAGAAAAATAGACATCATCGAATTGATCTGAGACGGGAATATGGTTTTGGTTGAAGTGAATCTCAGCATGTTGGACGCTAAAGGTCATTTTTTATTCCTTTCTTGCCTAATGAAATTTGCGTATAATAACGCGATTTTCTGAACTGGTCGAACAAATGAATTATTGCTTGAAATATTTTTATTTCATAGTAATTTTGAGTCGTTATTTTTACATAAAACAATAAGGAAGAAGCAATGAGAAGAACTGTAATTACAGGCTTTGGGATTATTTCAAGTATCGGTAACAACAAAGAAGAAGTATTGGCTTCATTAAAAGCAGGGAAATCAGGTATTGAAGTTGTGCCTGAGTTTGTAGAAATGAATATGCGTAGCCATGTTGCCGGAACAATCAAATTAAACCCAAGCGAGCACATTGATCGTAAAGTGTTCCGTTTTATGGGTGATGCAGCGGCTTATGCTTATCTTTCTATGCGTGAAGCGATTGAAGATGCAGGCTTAACAGAAGATCAAGTTTCTAATGATCGTACTGGCTTAGTGATTGGCGCAGGTACGGGGTCTGCACATAATCAATTAGTGGCTTGTGATGCGGTTCGTGGCCCTCGCGGTGTAAAAGCGATTGGTCCTTACGCTGTAACGAAAACAATGGCATCAAGTGTTTCAGCTTGTTTAGCAACACCTTATAAAATTCGTGGTGTGAATTATTCTATGAGTTCTGCTTGTGCAACCTCTGCACATTGTATTGGTCATGCGGTTGAATTAATTCAATTAGGCAAACAAGATGTCGTTTTTGCTGGTGGTGCAGAAGAATTATCTTGGGAATGTGCTACTGAGTTTGATGCAATGGGTGCAGTTTCAACTAAATATAATGAAACGCCAGAAAAAGCATCTCGTGCTTATGACGCAAATCGTGACGGTTTTGTTATTGCAGGCGGTGGTGCTGTTGTGGTTGTGGAAGAATTAGAACATGCACTTGCTCGTGGTGCAAAAATTTACGCTGAAATTGTAGGTTATGGCGCAACTTCTGATGGTTACGATATGGTTGCACCAAGTGGTGAAGGTGCAGAGCGTTGTATGAAACAAGCAATGGCAACTGTCGATACCCCAATTGATTACATCAATGTACATGGCACATCTACACCAGTAGGTGACGTGAAAGAATTAGGTGCAATCAAAAATGTATTTGGTGATAAAATCCCAGCGATTTCTTCAACTAAATCAATGACTGGGCACTCTTTAGGGGCTGCAGGTGCACACGAAGCAATTTATACTTTATTAATGCTTGATAATGACTTTATTGCACCAAGTATTAATATCGAAACCTTAGATGAAGCCGCTGAAGGTTGCAATATTGTTACTGAGACGAAAGAAAATGCAGGATTACAAACTGTCATGTCAAACAGCTTTGGTTTTGGTGGTACAAATGCGACATTAATTTTTAAACGTTATAACGGTTAAAACTCTTCTATGAAAAAAGCCATTTTCGATTGAAAGTGGCTTTTTTGTATAAATTAAAAAGAAAAATTAAGCAACGATACCAAATTGTTCTTTCATTAATGCTTCAAAATCAGTGCAACCACCAATTGGTTTTTCATCAATAAAGATTTGTGGTACGGTTTCTACTGGTTTACCAACAGATTTTGATAAATCTTCTTTAGTAATGCCTTCTGCGTGAATATCCACATAACGATAGTCAAAATCAGCAACTTCGCCTTTTAATTTTTCAGCCAGGTTTTTTGCACGCACACAGTAAGGGCAGCCAGGACGACCAAAAATAACAACGAACATAAGATTTCCTTTTTTGAGTTAAAAATTCTAGGCAATTCTACCTGATTTTTATCGTCTACATAAAGTGTTTTTATTCGTGTAATATACGGAACATCCTAGACAATGAGTGAAATATTATGAAATTACTAATGCTTTGCCGAGAACCTCGTCTTTATAGTTGCCAACGCTTAAAAGAAGCGGCTAAACATCAAGGGCATGAGATGGATATTTTAGATCCGAATCACTGTTTCTTAAAACTCTCGCAAAATCCACCGCACTTTCAGATTTTTTATCAAGAAAATTCTGAGTCGAAACCTTATTTATTGCCTGATTATGATGCAGTTTTGCCTCGATTTGGCACAACGAGTACGCAAATGGGATGTTCAGTCTTACAGCATTTTGAAGGCAAAGGGACTTTTTGTTTAAATTCATCTCAGGCATTTTTAAATGCACGTGATAAGTGGAAAAGTTTGCAACTTTTGCTGAAGGCTGGTGTTCCTGTTCCTAATTCACTTTTAAGTGGCAGTGAAGTGCAAGCTCATGCGACGATACCTCATATCAGTTCGCCGACAATTTTAAAAACGCTAAATGGTTCACAAGGAATTGGGGTAATTTTAGCTGAAAAGCCACAAAGTGCGGTGAGCATTATGGAAGCTTTTAAGCAAACCAATATATCTATGCTACAGCAAGATTTTATCGAAGAAGCGGGCAATGCGGATATTCGTTGTTTTGTGATGGGTGATCAAGTGGTAGCAACGATGCAGAGAATTGGGCAAAATGGTGAGTTTCGGGCGAATTGCCATCGTGGCGGAAAAACCGAAAAAACTACCCTAAGCGATGAAGAAAAGCAGATAGCCATTCAAGCAACAAAAGCTATCGGTTTAGATGTAGCTGGCGTGGATTTAATTCGTTCAAAAAAAGGATTATTGGTTTTAGAAGTGAATGCAAGCCCAGGCTTAGAAATGATTGAAAAAACAAGTGGGATTGATATTGCAGCTGAAATAATTGATTATATTGAAATAAATGCCTTTATCAATTCAAGATAAAGGCATTTCTCTAAAACATTGTCAATTTCAACCGCACTTTACGCGAGCATATTTACAACTGCAAATGAAACTTTTAATAGCGCAGCGTTGATTAAGTCGATAAAGAATGCTCCGACCATTGGAACGATTAAAAATGCTTTGTGCGATGGCCCAAAACGGCTGGTGACAGCTTGCATATTTGCGATTGCTGTTGGGGTTGCGCCTAAACCAAAACCACAGTGTCCAGCACTTAATACGACGGCATCGTAATCTTTACCCATTGCTCGATAAGTAATGAAAATTGCAAAGGCAGCCATAAATGCTACTTGAATAGCCAGAACAATTAATACGTCAATTGCTAAACCTGCAAGTTCCCAAAGTCTTAATGACATTAAAGCAATTGCTAAAAAGATGGATAAGCCTACGCTACCTAATACGTCAATAGCGGATTCTGCTACTTGGAAACGGAAAATGTTGGTTAAAATATTGCGGACAATAACACCAGTGAATAAACACCATACGAAAGTTGGTAATTGGAGTGCAGTACCTTTTGTTTGCACATCTAAATATTGACCAATTAATAAACATACTGAAATCATTGCAATTGTTTCAATTAATGAACGTGCAGTAATTTTACGTTTATAAGTTGGGTGTTCAAATGCTTCTTGAATGTCATCAACTTCATCATTTTCAGGATTTTCGCCTTGTTTTTGGCGATTTAATAAGAAACGAGCGACAGGACCACCGATGATACCACCGAATACTAAACCGAAAGTTGCACAGGCAATGGCAATTTCAGTTGCACCTTGTAGATTAAATTGATGTGCAAATGTATCCGCCCAAGCAGCTCCAGTGCCGTGACCACCTGTTAAGGTTACTGAACCTGCAAGTAAGCCATAAGCGGGATGGATTCCTAATGCCATTGAACTTGCAATGCCAATAACGTTTTGTCCGAAGATTAATAATGCAGCAATGAATAGAAATACAACGAGTGGCTTTCCGCCTTTAATTAGACGGGAAAAGTTGGCACTTAAACCGATAGAAGTAAAAAACACTAACATCATTGTGGTTTGTAGATTTTTATCGAAGTTAAAGGATGTTCCATCAATTTTGTGCCAAATTAAAAGACCAATGGCAACAATAAAGCCACCAACAACTGGCTCTGGAATGTTAAATGTTTTTAATACATTAATGCGTTTAACCAAAAAATAGCCCAATAGCAAAACTAAGCTTGCTAATGCAAGGGTTTCATACGTGCTAAAAGTATAGCTCATAAATTGGATCTCCCTAAGTTATGTTTAAGTGATGTGTTGTGTTACGGCTCGACTACCATAATTTCAAGATTGGTATGTAATCCACGTGGTAATGTCGAACCTTTTCTGCCTCGTTCTGCACGGAACTTTTGCAGATCTTCTGGTTTTAATACAATTTTTCGTTTTCCAGAATGAAATTCAAGACTTGCTTGATCTGAAATAAGCAATAATTTTGTCAATAGTTCGCTACGATCTTTTGCATTCGCTGCGGGAATAGTGATCATTTTATTGCCTTTACCTTTTGATAATACCGGTAAATCCTGTGCTGGAAAAATCAACATTCTGCCTGCTGATGTGATTGCGACAACAAGTGCGGTAGAATTTATCAATGTTTTAGGCTTCAACACTTTGGCATTTTCTGGTAAAGAAATCAAGGCTTTTCCAGTCTTGTTACGTGCAATTAAATCTTCAAATTTACAAATAAAACCATATCCCGCATCAGAAGCCATCAATAATTCTTGCTGTTCGCTGGCCATTACAACATATTCAATGGTCGCACCAGTGGGTAAATTGAGTTTACCTGTAAGTGGTTCGCCTTGGGAGCGAGCGGAAGGCAATGAAAGCGGATCGAGTGCATAACTTCGCCCTGTACTATCGATGAATACAACGGCTTGATTACTTTTGCCACAAGCGTGAGCTAGATAGCTATCGCCAGCTTTGTAGCTTAATGATTTAGGATCAATATCGTGTCCTTTAGCACAACGTACCCAGCCCATTTCTGATAAGATGACAGTAACTGGTTCTGCTGGCGTCATATCACTTTCAGAGATCATTTTGGCTTCTTCTCGTTCGACCAGTTGAGACATACGTGGACTGGCATATTTTTTCGCATCTTCTTGAATTTCTTTTTTGATAAGCGTATTCAAACGGCGTTCTGATCCTAAAATTGCTTCTAAATTTAACCGCTCTTTTTCAAGTTCATCTTGTTCAGCTTTGAGTTGGTTTTCTTCTAATTTCGCTAAATGACGTAAGCGTAAATTTAAAATGGCATCGGCTTGTTCATCGCTTAAATTAAAGCGTGCCATAAGCTCTGCTTTTGGATCATCTTCTTGGCGTATAATTTCGATAACTTCATCAATATTTAAAAAGGCTATCATCAAGCCTTCTAAAATATGCAAGCGAGAGAGCACTTTATCTAGGCGATATTGAAGGCGACGAGTGACCGTTGTGCGACGGAAAGTGAGCCATTCATTTAAGATTTCTAATAATCCTTTTACCTCTGGTTTATGATCAAGCCCGATCATATTCATATTTACACGGTAGCTTTTTTCAAGATCTGTGGTCGCGAATAAATGTGCCATTAAGGCATCAGTATCGACGCGATTTGAGCGAGGAACTAGCACAATGCGAATTGGGTTTTCGTGATCAGCTTCATCTCGAATATCTTCTAGCATTGGCAGTTTTTTGGCTGTCATTTGATCGGCTATTTGTGCAATAACTTTTGAGGGAGAAGATTGATGTGGAAGCGCAGAAATAATGATCTCGCCGTCTTCTTTTTTCCAAGTTGCACGCATTTTTATTGAGCCACGACCTTGCTCATAAATTTTACGAATTTCTGATTTTGGCGAAATAATTTCAGCTTCTGTTGGAAAATCTGGGCCTTGAACAATTTCAAGTACATCATCTAATCTCGCTTTTGGATTATCTAGCAACATTACTGCCGCATCAGCAATTTCGTTAATATTGTGTGGTGGAATATCTGTGGCCATCCCCACCGCAATACCTGTTGTGCCGTTCAATAAAATATGAGGTAAACGAGCAGGTAAATATTGTGGTTCAGCCAAGGTTCCATCAAAGTTTGGTTGATAATCTACTGTTCCTTGTCCGAGTTCATTCAACAAGATTTCAGCGATTTTAGATAGGCGAGATTCCGTATAACGCATGGCTGCGAAGGATTTTGGATCATCTGGCGCCCCCCAGTTACCTTGACCATCTACAAGCGGATAACGATAAGAGAAGGGTTGTGCCATTAACACCATAGCTTCATAACAAGCGCTGTCACCATGTGGATGAAATTTACCGAGTACATCACCGACGGTACGGGCAGATTTTTTGTATTTTGCCGTGGCATTTAAGCCAAGTTCAGACATTGCATATACAATACGACGTTGAACGGGTTTTAAACCATCACCGATAAAAGGCAACGCACGATCCATGATGACATACATAGAATAGTTGAGATAAGCCTTTTCAGTGAAGGTGCGTAGAGGCATTTGCTCAATGCCTTCATAGTTGATATTTGTCATTTTTGTTTCTGTTAATTGATATATTCTTAATTTATTAAAATTCGGATTTGCTGAGATTAATTTAGTCTAAACAGATAAATCAACCTGATCGCCTTTCGCTTGTAACCAATTTTTACGGTCTTCGGAACGTTTTTTCGCTAATAACATATCCATCAGTTCTAATGTATCTGAGCCTTGATCTTCCCCTAAATCATAAGTTAATTGAACGAGACGGCGCGTATTAGGATCCATTGTTGTTTCACGCAATTGCGATGGGTTCATTTCACCTAAACCTTTAAAGCGTTGAACATTCGGTTTGCCTTTTTTGTTTTTCAAGCGATCTAAAATCGCCTCTTTTTCATTTTCATCTAATGCGTAGAAGACTTCTTTATTTAAGTCAATGCGATAAAGTGGTGGCATTGCTACGTAAACGTGACCGTCTTGTACCAATTTCGGAAAATGACGTAAGAACAGGGCGCAGAGTAGGGTGGCAATGTGAAGACCATCGGAGTCAGCATCCGCGAGAATACAGACTTTACCATAGCGAAGTTGTGATAAATCATTGCTATCAGGATCGATCCCTAGAGCCACGGCGATATCGTGAATTTCGGTTGAACCTAGTACTTGATCAGGGGAAACTTCCCATGTGTTTAAAATTTTCCCACGTAACGGCAAAATCGCTTGATATTCGCGATCACGTGCTTGTTTTGCTGAGCCGCCAGCAGAGTCGCCCTCCACTAAAAATAATTCCGTTTTTTCTAAATCCTGTGAGCCACAATCAGCTAATTTTCCTGGTAATGCTGGGCCACTAACGAGTTTTTTTCGCACGACTTTTTTTGCGGCGCGTAATCGGCGTTGTGCAGAACTAATGGCAATTTCTGCTAATTTTTCAGCATCTTGTACATTTTGATTTAGCCATAGGCTGAACGCATCTTTTAAAACACCGCTGACAAACACCGCACTTTGGCGTGATGATAAGCGTTCCTTTGTTTGCCCTGCGAATTGTGCATCCTGCATTTTAAGGGAAAGAATGTAAGAACAGCGATCCCAAATATCATCGGCGGTAAGTTTTACCCCGCGTGGTAATAGATTTCTAAATTCGCAAAATTCACGAATAGCATCTAATAAACCTTGGCGTAGGCCATTAACATGCGTTCCGCCTTGAATAGTCGGAATTAAGTTTACGTAGCTTTCGCCGATTAGTTCGCCACCTTCTGGCAACCAAAGTAATGCCCAGCTAACCGCTTCATTTGCTCCTTTAAATTCGCCAACAAATGGTTTTTCCGGAAGGGTTTCAAAGCCATTTACTGCTTCGATAAGGTAATCGGAAAGCCCATCTTCATATAACCAAATATCTTGAGTATTGTTTACTTTATCAATGAATTTGATTTCAAGCCCTGAGCAGAGTACCGCTTTCGCTCTTAATAAATGGCGTAGGCGGCTAACGGAAAATTTCGCGCTGTCAAAATATTTTGGATTTGGTTTGAAGTGAACGGTTGTTCCAGTTGTGCGTCTGCCACAAGTCCCAATAACTTCCAATTCTTCTACTTTATTACCGTTTTCAAAGGCAATTTTATAGATTTCGCCATTGCGTTTGACTTGAATATCTACGCGTTCAGAAAGCGCATTCACCACAGAAATCCCCACACCGTGTAAACCTCCCGCAAATTCATAATTTTTATTGGAGAATTTACCACCAGCATGCAGTTTAGTCAGGATCACTTCTACGCCAGAAACGCCTTCCGTAGGATGAATATCCACAGGCATACCGCGACCATTGTCCGTTACTTCAATGGATTGATCAGGGTGTAAAATTACTTCAATTTTTGTGGCAAAACCCGCAAGGGCTTCATCCACACTGTTATCAATAACTTCTTGTGCTAAATGATTAGGGCGAGTAGTATCAGTGTACATTCCCGGGCGAATTTGCACTGGTTCGAGATCTTTAAGAACGGTAATTTCTTGAGCTGAATAATTGGTTGTCATGGTGAGATTATTCGTTAATTTTTTAATTTGAGAAAATTCTATCAAAAAGTGCGGTGATATTCGACCGCACTTTTAATCGTATAAACTAGGCGTATTTTCATCTGGACGTGTTTTAAAACGGCGATGTAGCCACATGTATATTGTTATGTCCTTCATTATTTCTTTTTCAACGATTTGATTCATTCGCGCAGCAATCGCCGTTTCATCTTGTAAATCCGTAAAATCAACAGGCGCTGAAATACTCATGGTATAGCCTGAACCATCTTTATTGCGTAATGGCGCAAATGGAATCACTTTACTGTTTGGTGAGGATTTCAATAAATAATAACTACCAGTGGTTGTGCAAGCATCGGGCACTGCAAAAAAGGGTATAAAAACGGCATTTTTTCTGCCGTAATCGTGATCAGGCGCATACCAAATGGTTTCTTCGTGGCGTAAAGCTTTGATCATTCCGCGTAAATCTTTACGATCAAGCATATCTTTATTAGAGCGTAAACGACCTTGCGTTTGTAGCCAATCAAGCAAAGGATTATCATTTGGACGATAAACACCAATGCCAGGATGATGCAAACCAATGATGCGAGCGCCAAGTTCTAGCGTTAAGAAATGAACACCGACGAGAACAATTCCATCTTTTTGATTTTCTTTTAGATAATGTAAGCCTTCAACTTTCGACCATTTTTTGATACGTGAATCCGACCAAAACCAAGCCATGCCAGTTTCGATAATTGCCATGCCTACTGAACGAAGATTTTCTTGCAAAATCGCCTCACGTTCATTCTCTGGCATGTCTGGGAAACAAAGTTCAAGATTACGGCGTGCAATAGCAGCTCGACGTTTACCCACTTTTAAATGTGAAAACAGCCAACCGAAACCATGACCAATATGGTGCAAAATAGGATAGGGAAGACATAAAATACTTCGCCAAATTGCCACGCCTAGCCAAAAAAGCCAGTATTTTGGGGCTAAAAAGTGCGGTTGAAATTGAGGGAGTTTTTCGTTTTTCATTGTTCTTTCCACGTAAGTTAGGGGCGTAGTTTATCGTAAATTTGAGTTGTGGTAAAATCGCCACAATTTTGGTTATTCAAATAGAGAGATTTTAAAATGGCTCAATATTCAGCAGAATTTAAGCAAGCAAAAGTACTTGTATTAGGCGACGTGATGCTTGATCGTTATTGGTTCGGCGCAACCAACCGTATTTCACCAGAAGCACCAGTGCCAGTAGTTCGTGTACAAGAAAATGAAGAACGCGCGGGTGGGGCTGCAAATGTGGCGATGAATATTGCTTCACTCAATGTACCCGTTCAGTTAATGGGATTGATTGGACAAGATGAGACAGGTTCTGCACTTTCCCACTTATTAGAAAAACAAAAGATTGATTGTAATTTTGTTGCATTAGAAACCCATCCAACCATTACTAAATTACGTATTTTATCTCGTCATCAACAGCTGCTCCGCCTTGATTTTGAAGAAGATTTCAATAATGTAGATTGCAAGGATTTATTAGCGAAGTTAGAAAGTGCGGTGAAAAATTACGGTGCTTTGATTCTTTCTGATTACGGCAAAGGCACGCTTAAAGATGTTCAGAAAATGATTCAAATTGCACGCAAAGCGAATGTGCCTGTGTTGATCGATCCAAAGGGAACTGATTTTGAACGTTATCGTGGGGCTACATTATTGACACCCAATATGTCTGAATTTGAAGCCGTTGTAGGTAAATGTAATACAGAAGAAGAGATTATTAAGAAAGGTTTAAAATTAATTTCTGATATTGAATTAACCGCACTTTTGGTGACGCGTTCTGAAAAAGGCATGACATTATTACGCCCAAATCAAGAGCCTTATCATTTGCCAACCGTTGCAAAAGAAGTGTTTGATGTGACGGGAGCCGGTGACACTGTCATTAGCGTATTAGCAACCGCATTAGCAGATGGACGTTCTTTCGAAGAATCTTGTTACCTAGCCAATGTTGCCGCAGGAATTGTGGTGGGGAAATTGGGGACTTCAACGGTTTCGACCGTGGAACTTGAAAATGCTATTCATGCTCGCCCTGAAACTGGATTTGGCATTATGAGTGAAGCAGAATTAAAAGATGCTGTCGCACAAGCTAAAGCACGCGGTGAAAAAATTGTGATGACTAATGGCTGTTTCGATATTTTGCATCCAGGGCATATTTCTTATTTAGAAAATGCACGCAAATTGGGCGATCGTTTAATTGTTGCGGTAAACAGCGACGATTCTGTTAAACGCTTAAAAGGTGATAGTCGCCCAATTAACAACCTTGAAACTCGAATGGCGGTACTGGCTGGTTTGGCATCCGTGGACTGGTTGGTACCTTTCACTGAAGATACACCACAACGTTTAATCGGCGAAATTCTACCAGATCTTTTAGTCAAAGGTGGCGATTACAAACCCGAAGAGATTGCAGGCAGTAAAGAAGTTTGGGCAAACGGCGGTGATGTTAAAGTACTAAACTTTGAAAATGGTTGTTCAACAACAAACGTGATTGAAAAAATTAAATTATTGAAAGATTAAGTGAAAGGTTAGGGGCAACTTGTTTATCATAAAAAACAACGAAATATAATGGGAAGTGGGATATAACCAGATGGTTATCCACAGTTTCGTGGATTAAAATTAGTTTAGTGTTTTTTAAGTAAGCTTGGTTGCTTGTGTTAAAGGCTCTATCTGAAATACAATCTCTCGTTTTTTATTATTTTAATTTTATATGTCATTAACTTATCTCGATTTATTTTCTGGTGCTGGCGGTCTTTCTCTAGGATTTGATTATGCTGAATTTCGCCAGTTACTTTCCATTGAGTTAGAGCCAGTATATTGTGAAACCTACCGCGTTAATTTTCCGCATCATCGAGTCTTGCAACAGGATCTAACTCAGTTATCTAATGAACAGGCAAGTCTTTACCGTAGCGATATTCCCAACCGAGGGATTGCAGGCGTTGAAGAGTGAGTTGTTCGATGTCGTTTTCGTTGAGCATGATGAGTTCCTTAGTGTGTGGTTTAAATCTCCCCTAACCCCTCTTTACAAAAGAGGGGAATGGTCTTGAGCGTAGTTTTAGTTTAGGTGTTTTTCATGAATAATTTTTCTGTTAATTCGACCGCTTGCAGCTAAACATTCCAAATAGTCCCCCTTTTTAGCAAAGAGGGGGTAGGGGAGATTTGGCAGAAGTGAAATGAACCTTGTAAGAAATTAGAGCGTGTCCATCAACCGTTCATATTCTATTTGCTCAAACTCCAATACCATTTCTCTATAGGCATCAGGATCTTGAGCAAATAATACTTGTGAATATGAAATTTTATTGTTTCCATTTCATACGCCTCATCAATTAATTCATTCATTGATTCTTTCATAATCTTCATATCGTATTCGTTCACTATTTCGATAATCGTTTGTCGCAATGTAAAAGTGTAGAATAAATCCTAAAATTGCATTGGTTGAATGAAGTACAAATAAAGCAAGATCACTACTTATTTGTTTGTGTTCTATATCTTGACCGTGAGAAGCATAACTACCACATTCGTTTCTAATTTCTGCAATGTAATGCAAAATCGAACCACAAAATTATCCGCACTTTCGGGCGGTTGGTTACGCAAAGCGGCACTAGCACGCGCATTGGTGTGCGATCCTGATGTGTTATTACTTGATGAACCAACCAACCACTTAGATGTGGAAGCCATTGAATGGCTGGAAAATTTCTTACTGGATTTCCAAGGTAGCCTTGTATTTATTTCCCATGACCGTTCTTTTATTCGCAAAATGGCAACACGGATTGTGGATTTAGATCGTGGTCAATTGCAGTCTTATCTAGGCAATTACGATTTATATTTAACCACGAAAGAAGAAAATCTACGTGTTGAAGCCTTGCAAAATGAATTATTTGATAAACGTCTTGCACAGGAAGAAGTATGGATTCGCCAAGGTATCAAGGCTCGCCGTACAAGAAATGAAGGGCGAGTGCGAGCATTAAAAGCGATGCGTGAGGAACGCCGCCAACGCCGTGAGGTAATGGGAACAGCCAAATTACAGTTAGATACCTCAAGTCGTTCTGGCAAAATTGTCTTTGAAATGGAAGATGTGAGCTATGAAATCGCAGGAAAAACCTTGTTAAAAGATTTTTCAACAACGATTTTACGTGGAGACAAAATTGCGCTTGTTGGGCCAAATGGCTGTGGGAAAACCACGTTCATTAAATTATTGCTGGGGGAAATTCAGCCAACATCAGGCAAAATTCGTTGTGGTACTAAATTAGAGATTGCTTATTTTGACCAATACCGTGCTGATTTAGATCCTGAAAAAACTGTAATGGATAATGTGGCGGATGGCAAACAAGATATTGAAGTCAATGGTGTAAAACGCCACGTGCTAGGGTATTTGCAAGATTTCTTGTTCCCACCAAAACGTGCACTGATCCCAGTTAAAGCCTTATCGGGGGGAGAACGAAATCGTTTATTGCTCGCAAAATTATTACTCAAACCAAATAATTTATTGATTCTTGACGAACCAACCAATGACCTTGATGTAGAAACATTGGAGCTTTTAGAAGAAATTTTGACTGATTATCAAGGCACATTGTTAATTGTGAGCCACGACCGTCAATTTATCGATAATACTGCCACAGAATGTTATTTATTCGAAGGTAAAGGGCGTTTGAATAAGTATGTGGGAGGATTCTTTGATGCGAAACAGCAACAAGCCAATTTCTGGGCAAGCAAAGCAGTGGAAGAGCAGGCTAAAGCGAAGAAATCTGAACCGCTAAAAGAAGAAAGTGCGGTGAAAAACGACCGCACTTCTAAGCTGAAATCCGTGAAACTTTCTTATAAAGAACAACGAGAGCTAGAACAACTTCCACAACTATTGGAAAAGTTGGAAACTAAAATCACCGTACTTCAAGCTGAAATAGCCGAGCCAGCATTTTTCCAACAAGCTCACGATATTACCGACGCTAAATTAAAAGCATTGGCGGATACTGAAGCCGAATTAGAAACAGCATTTTTACGCTGGGAAGAATTAGAAGAAAAGAAAAATTTGGCTGACGGTAAATCTTAAAAAATAACGCCCGAAAGGGCGTTTTTTTATGTATTTTCAAGATGATCTTTTTTCAAAATATTTTCTTCATCAAGTATTGATAAACGAGCGATAGCGTTTCGATAAGAAATTTCAAGAGTTTCTCTGCTGGTTGCCATTACGCCTTGATCTACTAAGAAACCATCATTTACATCATATACCCAGCCGTGCAATGAGAGTTTTTGTCCGCGTTCCCAAGCACTTTTTACAATAGAAGTTCGACCAAGATTGTAAACCTGTTCCGCTACGTTAATTTTAGTTAGCATATCGGCACGTTTTTCTGGAGAAAGTTTACCGAGAAGATGACCGTGTTTAAACCAAATATCACGAATATGAAGGAGCCAGTTGTTGATAAGCCCTAAATCTTTATCTGCCATAGCAGCGTGAATTCCCCCGCAGTTGGTGTGACCACAGATAATAATATGTTCAATTTTAAGCACATCGACGGCATATTGCACAACAGAAAGGCAATTAAAATCTGTGTGAATTACTTGGTTAGCAACATTACGGTGTACAAAAAGTTCGCCCGGTTCAAGATTTGTCAATTTTTCAGCAGGTACACGGCTATCAGAGCAACCAATCCAAAGGTAATGTGGCGTTTGATGATCCGCAAGTTCTTTGAAGTAAGTAGAGTTTTCTTCCTTCATTCTTTGCGCCCAACTGTAATTGTTGGCAAAGAGTTGTTTAATTTTATCCATTTTACTTTCCTTAAAATTCTTAAAAAATTAACCGCACTTTGGCGTAAGTGCGGTCAATATTAAAGTTAAATTGAATTAGAAATTCGCATTTCTTGGCGCGCGTGGGAATGGAATTACATCACGAATATTTTGCACGCCAGTTACATAGACGATTAAGCGTTCAAAACCAAGACCAAAACCAGAATGTGGAACGCTACCGTATTTGCGAAGATCACGATACCACCAATAATCATCTGGATTTAATCCCATTTCTTCCATGCGTTTATCAAGCACGTCTAAACGTTCTTCACGTTGTGAACCACCGATGATTTCACCAATTCCTGGTGCTAATACGTCCATTGCTGCCACAGTTTTTCCATCATCATTTAAACGCATATAGAATGCTTTAATGTCTTTTGGATAGTTTTTTACCACAACTGGTGATTTGAAATATTCTTCCGCTAAGAAACGTTCGTGTTCAGAAGAAAGATCAATACCCCAAGAAACAGGGAATTCAAATTTCTTACCAGATTTTAATAACACATCAATGGCATCAGTATAGTCAATTTGCGCAAAATCTGAGTTTACAAAGTTTTCTAGACGCGTAATAACATCTTTATCTACATGTTTTTCAAAGAATTGTAAGTCATCTTTACGCTCTGCTAATACTGCACGGAATACGTATTTCAACATATCTTCTGCAAGTTTTGCGTTATCCGCTAAGGTTGCAAATACAACTTCAGGTTCAACCATCCAGAATTCCGCTAAGTGACGGGTGGTATTCGAGTTTTCTGCACGGAATGTTGGGCCAAAAGTATAAATTTTGCTTAATGCACAAGCGTAGGTTTCGCCGTTTAACTGACCTGAAACCGTTAAAAATGATTCTTTACCGAAGAAATCTTGGCTGAAATCAACTTTTCCATTTTCACCACGTGGAAGATTTTCTAAATCAAGTGTAGAAACACGGAACATTTCACCCGCACCTTCAGTGTCTGATGCAGTAATTAATGGGGTTGCCACCCAGTAGAAACCTTGCTCATGGAAGAAACGGTGAATTGCTTGAGATAAGCAATGGCGAACACGTGCGACCGCACCAATAATATTGGTACGAGGGCGTAAGTGAGCTACTTCGCGTAAATATTCAATAGAGTGGCGTTTTGCTGCCATTGGGTAAGTATCAGGATCTTCAACAAACCCTGTCACTTCCACTTTTTCTGCTTGTAATTCAACCGCTTGTCCTTCTGCAGGTGATTCAACGACTTTACCTGTTACAATCACAGAACAGCCCGTTGTTAAACGTAAAATTTCGCTTTCGTAATTTTTAATATCGTTATTAATAATTGCTTGAATTGGATCAAAGCAAGAACCGTCATAAACCGCTAAGAAAGATAAGCCTGCTTTAGAATCGCGACGGGTACGAACCCAACCACGCACAGTGACGGTTTCACCAATCGCCACTTTCCCTTGTAATACATCAACAATTGATGCCACTTTAGACATATTAAACCTCTGTAACTGAATGTAATTCACATAAAATTGCCGATAGTTTACCTTAATGAAGGAAATTTTCCATAAAAATATAGTGTTGGTGCGGGTTATGAACAATAAAATCGCCTTAAAAATGAGCCCTAAATAAAATAGGGTAAAGCCTTATTAATATTGAATATACGCGATTTTATGTTAAAATCTCGGGCCAAATCATTATGGCTAATAATAGGAAAAAATATGAAAGTTTTAGAAGGCTCAGTTGCAGCACCTAATGCAAAAGTTGCAGTAGTAATTGCTCGTTTTAACAGTTTTATTAATGAAAGTTTATTAGAAGGCACAATTGATGCATTAAAACGTATCGGCCAAGTGAAAGATGAAAATATCACTATCGTGCGTGCCCCGGGTGCGTATGAGTTGCCATTAGTTGCTCGTCGTTTAGCTGAAAGTAAAAAATTTGATGCGATTGTGGCATTAGGTACAGTTATCCGTGGTGGTACAGCACATTTTGAATATGTAGCAGGAGAAGCAAGCAGCGGTTTAGGAAAAGTTGCAATGGATGCTGAAATCCCTGTCGCTTTTGGTGTATTAACCACAGAAAATATTGAACAGGCGATTGAACGTGCTGGTACTAAAGCAGGAAATAAAGGTGCAGAAGCAGCCTTAACCGCACTTGAAATGGTTAATCTTATTCAACAAATTGATGCGGCATAAATCATGACAGAACAAAAACAAGTGAAAAAGCCTTCAGCTCGTCGTCGTGCGCGTGAGTGTACTGTTCAAGCCTTGTATTCTTGGGCGGTATCAGGCAATACTGCAGAACAAGTGGAATTAGCCTTTGTGTTAGATCAAGATATGGATGGGGTAGATAAACCTTACTTCCGTAAATTATTTCGTCAAACAATAGAAAATATTGAAACCGTTGATTTTTCAATTTCGCCTTATATTGACCGCGCTTTTGATGAGCTTGATCCTATTGAAACGGCAATTTTACGTTTGGCTGTTTATGAATTGCGCTTCGAGTTAGATGTGCCATATAAAGTGGTTATCAATGAAGCGATTGAAGTGGCAAAAGTATTCGGTGCAGATGAAAGCCATAAATATATCAATGGCGTACTTGATAAAATCGCACCAGCATTAGGGCGTAAATAATCCTTTTAAACTGAGAATGGCGCGCGTTTTTAACGCGTGCCTTTTCTTTTATAAGATAGGTGAAAAATGGCAATGGGTGAATTTGATTTAATTAAACGATATTTTCAGCAACAAATATTAGTTGATGATTCCGTTCAATTATCTATTGGCGACGATTGTGCGCTGGTTTCCGTGCCAGAGAATTATCAGCTTGCCATTACGACGGATACAATGGTAGAAAATACGCATTTTTTACCAACTATTTCACCTGAGGACTTGGCTTATAAGGCGGCTGCAACAAATTTAAGTGATCTTGCTGCAATGGGGGCACAGCCAAAATGGGTTTCATTGGCATTAACTTTGCCAAACGTAGATGAAAATTGGATTTCAACATTTAGCCAAAGTTTATTACACAGGTTAAAACAATACAACGTCACATTAATTGGTGGTGATACCACAAAAGGCAACTTATCTATTACCATTACAGCACAAGGTTTTGTCGAAAAAGGTAAAGGGATTTGTCGTCATAAAGCGCAAGTTGGCGATTTAATTTATGTTTCAGGCACTTTAGGCGATAGCGCGGCAGGTTTAACACAAATTTTATTGGGCAAAAGTGCGGTTGATTCTGATGATGTTTTTTTGCAACAACGACATCTTAGACCTACGCCTAGAATTGAACTTGGGCGGGCGTTAATTGGCATTGCTCATGCTGCCATTGATCTTTCCGATGGGCTAATATCTGATTTAGGGCATATTCTTGAACGAAGTCAATGTAGTGCTGAAGTTGAACTGACTGCATTACCTCTTTCATCATCGATTTTAAATAAATATGATCGCACTCAAGCGGAACAATTTGCCTTAAGTGGTGGCGAAGACTATGAACTCTGTTTTACTATACCGCCCAAATCTAAAGATGAATTAGAATTACGCTTGAAAAAACTGAACGTGCCTTGCACTTGTATTGGTAAAATTAATGAAAAGTGCGGTGACTTTTCTCCCCGTTTTTTACGGGATGGAAAACCTATGAATATAACTTTTTCAAGCGGTTTCGATCATTTTAAGGAATCAAAATGACAGAAAATAATCCTCTTAAAAAAATCTCTCTTTTAAATCCTATCCATTTGCTTGCCGTTGGTTTTGGCTCGGGTTTAATTTATCCAGCACCTGGCACTTGGGGGAGCTTAGCTGGAACAATTTTAGGTGTGATTTTACTTTCCTTATTAGGCGTAAAAATCTTTTTAATTTTCACCGCACTTTGTTTTCTACTCGGTTGCTACCTTTGTCAAAAAACTACTGCAGATATGGGCGTACACGATCATGGTTCTATCGTCTGGGATGAATTTGTCGGTGTATTTATTGTATTAGCAGCGGTACCGTCATTATCTTGGCAATGGATTTTGGTTGCTTTTGCGTTATTCCGCTTTTTTGATATTTTAAAACCGTTTCCAATTCGTTATTTTGACGAAAAACTCGAAAATGGTTTTGGCATTATGATCGATGATGTATTAGCGGCAATTTATGCGGTGATTGTTGTATTTGCTATTCAATATTGGATGTTGTGATGCTAAATTTAATCATTGTGCATTTATTTGGATTAATGACGACGGGGCCTGATTTCTTCTATGTAAGTCGAATGGCGGCAAGTAACTCTCGTCGTAATACAGTTTGTGGCATTTTAGGCATAACGCTTGGTATCGCTTTTTGGGGAATGCTTTCTATGTTGGGATTAGCGGTGTTGTTCGTTACTATTCCAGCATTACATGGCGTTATTATGTTGCTAGGTGGTAGTTACTTAGCATATCTCGGTTTTTTAATGGCTCGCAGTAAAAAATACGCTAAATTTGAACCGCACTCTGATACTGAATTTAATCAGCAAACCACGATTAAAAAAGAAATTTTGAAAGGGCTTTTAGTGAATTTATCCAATGCAAAAGTCGTGGTGTATTTTAGTAGCGTGATGTCGCTTGTCTTAGTAAATATCACTGAAATGTGGCAAATTATCTTGGCTTTTATGGTGATTGTGGTAGAAACATTTTGTTATTTTTATGTGATTTCATTGATTTTTTCACGTAATATTGCCAAGCGTTTATACAGTCAATACAGTCGTTATATTGATAATATGGCGGGTATCGTATTTTTATTTTTTGGTTGTGTGCTTGTTTATAGCGGCATCAACGAAATAATTCATTAATAAAAAAGGAAGTAACATGACATTAAAAATTGCAATCGTCGGTGCTGGCGGAAGAATGGGGCGCCAATTAATTCAAGCGGTTCATTCTGCGGAAGGCGTAGAACTAGGTGCGGCTTTTGAACGCAAAGGATCATCTTTAGTTGGGACGGATGCGGGAGAATTGGCAGGAATTGGTCATCTTGGCGTTGCAGTTTTAGACGATCTTGAAAGCCAAAAAGATAAATTCGATTTATTAATTGATTTTACTCGACCAGAAGGCACCCTTGAACATATTGCATTTTGCGTAGCGAATAATAAAAAAATGGTGATCGGTACAACGGGTTTTGATGAAAATGGTAAAACGGCGATTAAAGCAGCTTCAGATAAAATTGCTATTGTGTTTGCATCAAATTTCAGTGTTGGCGTGAATTTAGTCTTCAAGCTTTTAGAAAAAGCGGCAAAAGTGATGGGGGATTATTGTGATATTGAAGTGATCGAAGCGCATCACCGTCATAAAGTTGATGCGCCATCTGGCACCGCACTTTCTATGGGCGAACATATCGCAAAAACCTTAGGTCGCGATTTAAAAACTCACGGAGTCTTCTGCCGTGAAGGAATTACAGGCGAACGTAAACGCGATGAAATTGGTTTTTCAACTATTCGCGCTTCGGATGTGGTGGGGGAACACACGGTTTGGTTTGCAGATATTGGCGAACGTGTAGAAATTTCCCATAAAGCATCAAGCCGAATGACTTTCGCTAATGGTGCAGTGCGTGCTGGTAAATGGTTAGAAAATAAGGCGAATGGCTTATTTGATATGACCGATGTATTAGATTTAAATAATTTATAAATCAATTTCAAGGTCACTTTCTACGTGACAGCAACATAATAAAATCTCATCAGGTTGAATAAAGGCAAGAGGCATTTCTTTATAAGACACCTTGCCTTTTTTGATCTTAACGCGACAAGAACCACAATAGCCACTACGGCATTGATATTCGTGATGAATATTATTTTTCTTGAGATGATCAAGTAAACTTGTTTCATTATTGAATTCTAATGTGGTGTTATGGCGGATAAGGTGGATTTTCATAATAACGATATGTTGTAATTTGTCGTGCCATTATATAAGGAAAAGATGAAATTATTGATAAAAACTTCACTTAGTCAGTGGATTTGCTTGAATTTTGCCAAAATGCCTATTTTTAAAATGCTAGGTTTTATAACCGCACTTTTTATTACTGCTTGTAGTTCTATTAGCAAAGAACCAGTGAAGACAGTGGATATTTATATTAAACCTTATTATTCTGCTGAAAATGGAAAAGCAGAAAATGTATTTGTACATAAAGAAATTGATCCTATGCTACGTGAAAATACGTTAAAAGGTTATAAAAGTGCGGTGAAATTTGTAGAAGAAAATCCAGCTCGCATTTCACCAATGACAATGTTTACCTTAGCCGCTCGGGCTTACGATTTTGGCTTAAGAGATGAAGCGGTTACTTGGTTTTATCGTGGACAAAATCGTTTGATTACCGCACTTTACGTGTTGGATTTACCAAAACAAACGGTGCAGGATAATACAGGGTTCAGCCATGTTGTAGGGCAGTTTGTTAATGCTTATGCGTTTTGTGATTTTGATAAACAAAGTCGTGCTGCCGAAAATGCGGTGAAATGGACAATTGCGCATCCTTATGAAGTGATTTTCTTACCAGCATTACCCGCAAAATTTGCAGATCGTCAAAAAGCGTTAAAAGAAACAGAAGAAAAATTAGTTCAACGTTTACAGGAACAAGCCCGTTTTTTTGCTAATCCAAAAAATAAAGAAAAATGGCAAAAAGAGCGGTCAGAAAATTTTGTGAATGAACGATTTTGCTGGTAACAAGAAAAAATGGAATAGCGAATACGTTATTCCATTTTTATTTTTGATAAACCAATGATTTTTCGCATTATTCTTTTACTTTTTAAGGACTTGGTATTATCATTACTCGGTTTTTTATTTTATAGAGAAAAGAGAAGCAGGGGAAACGATGCAACATCTGAACGAGCTTATTGAGAAAGCGAAATTAGCGATTGAATCCATTCAGGATAAAAGTTTAACGGCTTTGGATGAAATCCGTGTCGAATATTTTGGTAAGAAAGGGTATTTTACGCAATTAATGCAAGAATTGCGTAACGTGTCAGCAGAAGAGCGTCCTGCGATGGGCGCAAAAATTAACGAAGCAAAACAAGCTGCGTTAGAATTTTTAAATGCAAAAAAAACGGAGTGGGAACAGGCTGAACTTAACGCAAAATTAGAAAAAGAACGTGTAGATGTCAGTTTACCTGGTCGCAAAGTTGAAACAGGTGGCTTACACCCAGTTACCATGACGATTAATCGTGTAACAAAATTTTTCTCAGAACTTGGCTTTTCAGTTGAAAATGGCCCTGAAATTGAAAGTGATTATTACAACTTCGATTCGTTAAATATTCCTAAACATCACCCAGCACGTGCCGATCACGATACTTTCTGGTTTAATCCAGAATTATTACTTCGTACTCAAACTTCTGGCGTGCAAATTCGTACTATGGAAAAAATGCAGCCACCAATTCGCATTATGGCACCAGGACGTGTATATCGTAATGACTACGATCAAACGCATACGCCAATGTTCCACCAAATTGAACTACTTTATGTGGATAAAAAAGCAAATTTCACAGAATTGAAAGGCTTATTGCACGATTTTTTACGTGCTTTCTTTGAAGAAGATTTACAAGTGCGTTTCCGTCCATCTTATTTCCCATTCACAGAGCCTTCAGCGGAAGTGGATGTGATGGGTAAAAACGGTAAATGGTTAGAAGTGTTGGGCTGCGGTATGGTGCACCCAAATGTGTTGCGTAACGTTGGTATTGATCCGAATGAATATTCTGGTTTTGCAGTGGGGATGGGCGTTGAGCGTTTAACAATGTTACGTTATAACGTAACAGATTTACGTTCGTTCTTTGAAAACGACTTACGTTTCTTAAAACAATTTAAGTAATTTCTCGGATTTGAATTAAAAGGATAACAACAAATGAAATTTAGTGAACAGTGGGTAAGAGAATGGGTGAACCCTGCGGTGTCCACCGAGCAATTATGCGAGCAAATTACCATGCTTGGCTTAGAAGTAGATGGCGTGGAAAGCGTTGCGGGTACATTTAATGGTGTCGTTGTTGGTGAAGTGGTGGAATGTGCACAACATCCAGATGCAGATAAATTACGTGTAACTAAAGTGAACGTAGGCGGTGATCGTTTATTGGATATCGTGTGTGGCGCACCAAATTGTCGTCAAGGCTTAAAAGTTGCTTGCGCAACAGAAGGTGCGGTATTACCTGGCGATTTCAAAATTAAGAAAACGAAATTACGTGGTCAGCCATCAGAAGGGATGCTTTGTTCATTTTCTGAATTAGGTATTGATGTTGAAGCGGATGGTATTATTGAATTGCCACTTGATGCACCAATTGGTACTGATTTACGTGAATATTTAGCTTTAGATGATAATGCCATCGAAATTAGCTTAACGCCAAACCGTGCGGATTGTTTGAGCATCGCAGGTATTGCGCGTGAAATTGGTGTGGTAAATAAACAACTCGTAAATCAACCGCACTTTGAATCAGTGCCAGCAACAATTTCTGATAAAGTTCAAATTGATTTACAAGCACCAGAAGCTTGCCCGCGTTATTTATTACGTGTGATAAAGAACGTCAATGTAAAAGCACCATCGCCAATGTGGATGCAAGAAAAATTGCGTCGCTGTGGTATTCGTTCTATCGATCCTATTGTCGATATTACTAACTATATTTTGCTTGAGCTTGGTCAGCCAATGCACGCGTTTGATGCAGCTAAAGTTACACAACCTGTTCAAGTTCGCTTCGCGAAAGAGGGAGAGGAATTAGTATTATTAGATGGCTCAACCGCAAAACTTCAATCAAATACGTTATTAATTGCCGACCAAAATGGGCCTTTAGCAATGGCAGGGATCTTTGGTGGTGCTGAAAGTGGCGTGAATAGTGAAACGAAAGATGTGATTTTAGAATCCGCATTTTTCGCTCCATTAGCGATTGCAGGCCGTGCAAGACAATATGGTTTACATACTGATGCATCGCATCGTTTTGAACGTGGTGTGGATTTTGAATTAGCGCGTAAAGCAATGGAACGAGCAACCGCATTATTACTTGAAATCTGTGGTGGTGAAGTGGGTGAGATTTGTGAAGCAAGCAGTGAAACTCATCTTCCTAAAGTCAATACAGTTCAACTTCGCCGTAGTAAATTAGATGCACTTTTAGGTCATCATATTGAAACAGGAAGCGTAACGGAAATTTTCCACCGTCTTGGTTTCGATGTTACTTATGCAAATGATATTTGGACGGTAACTTCTGCAAGCTGGCGTTTTGATATTGAAATCGAAGAAGATTTAATTGAAGAAGTGGCGCGTATTTATGGTTATAACAGCATTCCAAATAATGCGCCATTAGCGCATCTCCGCATGCGTGAGCACAAAGAATCTGATTTAGATTTAGCTCGAATTAAGACCGCACTTGTGGATGCAGATTATCAAGAAGCTATTACTTATAGTTTTGTGGATCCAAAAATTCAAAGTTTATTACATCCACAGCAAGAAGCACTTGTATTGCCAAACCCAATTTCTGTGGAAATGTCCGCAATGCGTGTGTCTTTAATGAGTGGTTTATTAGGTGCTGTGCTTTATAACCAAAATCGCCAACAATCTCGTGTTCGTTTATTTGAAACTGGATTGCGTTTTGTGCCAGATGCCAATGCTGAATTTGGCGTGCGTCAAGAATTTGTTTTAAGTGCGGTGATTACTGGAACGGCAAAATCTGAACATTGGGCAGGTAAAGCAGAATCTGTAGATTTCTTTGATCTTAAAGGCGATTTAGAATCAGTACTTTCTTTAACAGAAGGTGGTAATAGAGTTCGTTTTGTTGCAAAACAATTTGATGCATTACATCCTGGCCAATCTGCTGCTATTGAATTAGATGGTCAAGAAATTGGTTTTATTGGTGCAATTCATCCATCTATTAGCCAAAAACTTGGCTTAAATGGCAAAACTTTTGTATTTGAAATTCTTTGGAATGCAATTGCAGCACGTAATGTGGTGCAAGCAAAAGAAATTTCTAAATTCCCAGCAAACCGTCGTGATTTAGCTTTAGTCGTCGCGGATAGCGTACCAGCAGGGGAATTAATCGCAGCATGTAAACAAGCAGGTGGCGAAAAATTGGTGCAAGTGAACTTGTTCGATGTATATCAAGGTGTGGGCGTCGCTGAAGGCTATAAGAGTTTAGCGATTAGCTTAACAGTCCAAGATAATGAAAAAACACTTGAAGATGAAGAAATTAATGCAGTGATTTCAGCAGTATTAGCGGAGGTAAAACAACGCTTTAATGCTGAATTAAGGGATTAATATGGCTACGATAACTAAACTTGATATTATTGAATATTTAAGCGATAAATATCACTTATCTAAACAAGATACGAAAAATGTAGTGGAGAACTTTTTGGAAGAGATCCGCTTATCGCTAGAATCTGGTCAAGATGTGAAATTATCAGGATTTGGTAATTTTGAACTACGTGATAAGTCATCTCGCCCAGGGCGTAACCCAAAAACAGGTGATGTTGTGCCAGTTTCTGCTCGCCGAGTAGTGACATTTAAACCTGGGCAAAAGTTACGTGCCCGTGTAGAAAAAACTAAATAGTAAGCAACAAAAAGTGCGGTGAATTTCTACCGCACTTTTCATATGAAAAGGTATGAAAGTATATAAATTATTTTTAATCGCTACTGCCTCGCTGTTTTTATTCGCTTGTTCCAGTTTTCAAAACGATGATTATGCGATGAACTATAAAGGTCAAATCGGCGATCCTATTATGGCTATAGCCATGTTGAGCGAACAACAACATGAATGGGCAGGTACACCTTATGTGCTCAGCGGTGTTTCTCGCCGTGGGGTAGATTGTTCTGGTTTTGTGCAGAAAACTTTCTTCGATCGTTTTAATCTTCGTTTGCCTAGAAGCACTGTTGAACAAGCTAATTATGGTAAACATGTACGCAAAGAAGATATTCAAACTGGCGATTTAATTTTCTTTAAAACTGGTCGAGGCCCTAATGGTTATCATGTGGGGATTTATGTAAAAGAAGATAAATTCCTTCATGCTTCCACCAGAGGGGGAGTCGTCTATTCTTCAATGAATAACCCTTATTGGTCGAAAGCCTTCTGGCAAGTCAGACGGATTTAAAAAGTATAATGCTGGAATTTTCCAGCATTTTTTATAATGATTTTTTTCAAATTTGGGAGATAAAATGTCCTCAAACTTAACCGCACTTCAAATTCAACTTGAAATTTTACGCCTTATTCCAAAAACTCGTTTTATTACCGCAGAAGAAATCTTACAAAAACTTGCTGATATTGGTGTTCAACGTGATATTCGTTCAATCCAACGCCAGCTAGAAAGTTTGTCTCAACAGTTTGAAATTGAGCGAGATATGCGTGATAAACCTTATGGATATCGATGGAAATCAAATGCTAAAGGCTTGGATTTACCGATTTTAAATGAACAGCAATCACTTGTGCTTATGCTTGCTAAACAATATCTCAATGGCATTTTGCCTTCTAGCATTATGAACTCAATGGAGGCGTTCTTTCAACAGGCCGAATATAATTTGGTTTATGACAGCCATAAAAAATCAGGGGCAGAATGGCTTAATAAAGTTGCTATTGCCCCAACTAGTCAGCCGTTATTACCTGCCAAAATCAATCCAGAAATTTTTTCTCAAATTAGTACCGCACTTTATCAAAATCGATTTTTGCAGGTGCATTATCGGAGTATTCACGGTAAAGAACATAAGGCACAGGTCAAGCCATTGGCTTTGGTTCAACAAGGACCAAGTAGCTATTTAGTCGCACAATATGAGAATGGCGATATTTTACACCTTGCTTTGCATCGCTTGCTTAAGGTAACAGTGAGTACAATGATATTTGAACGCCCTGATTTTAATTTGAAATCTTATGTAGAAAGCCAAAAGTTTGGTTTTACCTATGGTCGAAAAATTCGATTAACTTTCCGCATTAATAAAGATATTGGTGGCTTTTTAACAGAAACACCATTATCAATGGATCAAACAGTAAAAGATTGTGGCACTGAATATGAAATTTCCGCTACCGTGATTAAGAGCGCTATGTTGGAATGGTGGATAGCCCATTTTGGTGAAGATTACCAAGAAATTGACCGCACTTATTTAGACGAAAATGCCTAACGACATAAATTGTCGCTTCATCTTTTATCATTAAGCCATCAACAGAGAGGGCATTAAAATGAAGAAAATTGTTTATATTGATATGGATAATGTGATGGTTGATTTTCCGTCTGGTATTGCAAAATTAGATGAGAAAACCAAGCAAGAGTACGAAGGTCGATATGATGAAGTAGAGGGTATTTTTAGCTTAATGGAGCCAATGCCTAATGCGATTTCTGCTGTGCATAAATTGATGAAAAAATATCATATTTATGTGCTTTCTACTGCGCCTTGGCATAATCCATCCGCTTGGAGTGATAAAGTAAAATGGATTCAACATTATTTCGGTGAAGAAAAAGGTTCAGCCTTGTACAAACGATTGATTTTATCCCATCATAAAAATCTCAACCAAGGCGATTATTTAATTGATGATCGCACTAAAAATGGAGCTGGTAAATTTCAAGGTGAACATGTTCATTTTGGTACAGAACAGTTTGCTAATTGGAATTGCGTCTTATCTTACTTAGGCTGTGGGCCTTTTACACCAAGTGATATTTTGCAAGATTGTTTGAAAAAACCAGCCGCCTTTGTGCAAGTTGAAAATGAGGAGCAAAGCCGAGTCATTGGTGCTTTTGCAGATCGCTATAAATGGCAAGTGTTTAATTTGTCATGCGTTTATGCGGATGAAACAGCAACCGAGTACAAAACGGTCTATTTAATTATCAGCCCTTATCACAGTGATGAATTTAAATTGCGTATTGATGCCATGTGCGCTCATATTCAAGCGGAATATGAAGTGTTATTACGCTCAAAATCACAGCTAAAACAATATTTCCAACATATTTCCGATAAGCCATTCTTGCACATTGAAACCTATACTTATCAACCGCTTTATAAAGCAGGGAATATTTTTGGCATGATGGCGAGAGATAGACAGATTGATTAAATTTTAGAACAAAAAGGAGCCTGAAAAATGACAGAGAAAAATAAACCAATTTGCGTGGTATTAACGGGAGCTGGCATTAGTGCAGAAAGTGGTATTCCTACTTTTAGAGCTGAAGATGGATTGTGGGCAGGGCATAAAGTAGAAGAAGTTTGCACGCCCGAAGCTTTAAAGAAAAACCGTGCAAAAGTATTGGAGTTTTATAATGAACGACGTCGTAATGCTCAAGCTGCAGAGCCTAATGCAGCACACTTGGCTTTGGTTGAATTGGAAGAATTTTATGAAGTTCATATAATCACTCAAAATGTGGATGATTTACATGAGCGAGCGGGAAGTACTAACGTACTCCATTTACATGGAGAATTGAATAAAGCTCGCAGTAGTTTTAATACCGACTACATTGTTCCATGTTTGGGTGATCAACTGTTAGAGGATAAGGATAATCACGGTCATCCAATGCGTCCACATATAGTCTTTTTTGGGGAAAATGTACCAATGTTTCCTAAAGCAGAAAAGTTAGTGAAAAAGGCAGATATTGTGATTGTTATTGGCACTTCATTACAGGTTTATCCCGCTAATGGATTGGTAAACTTAGCTCCATATGGTTCACTTATTTATTTGATCGATCCTAATCCCAATACAGGCTTTGTTCGTAAGCAAGTTATTGCAATAAAAGAAAAAGCAGGCGAGGGTGTGCCGAAAGTGGTCGCCGAGTTATTGGAGAACGTTAAAAATACATAGAAAATCGACCACACTTTTTAAACAAATAGCGACTTCGGTCGCTATTTATTATTTTTTCTCTTGCTTAAGCATATGCATAATAAGCCTAATAAGCGTTTCTTTTTGTTTCGGATCAGATTCAGCAACTAATAAAGTGAGTGCTGCAAGCCCCGTATCATTAATAACTGGGTATCCATTATGCTCCAACAAACGTCCATTTCTATGTAAGAAATCCACAAATAAAAATGCGCCACTACGTTTATTACCATCTGAAAAAGGATGATTCTTGACGACAAAATAAAGTAAATGTGCCGCTTTTGCTTCAATGCTTGGATAAGCAGGTTCACCAAATACACTTTGATCTAAATTGCCTAGAATCGCAGATAAGCCATTATCTCGTTCACGTCCAAAGATATCACTGGCTTCACCTTTTGCCATCAGCTGTGATTTTAACTCTGCTAGTGCAGAACAAGCCTCTGCATAAGTCGGTAATGTACCGCCTTGCTGTGTTTGTGGTTCGGCAAGTAAACCTTCATCATATTGTTGTAGCCATAAAAACGTATGCGTATAACGGCTGACAATATCCACTAATCCACGACCACTTTCTAGCGTTAATTCTGATGAATTTGCCGTTTTTTGAATAAGCGCAAGTGCTTGTTCTAATTCGTGAGCATTTTGCTGTAAACGTTTTTGGTTAATAGTATAGCCTTGAGTCAGATATTCTTTTAAACGTGCAGTTGCCCAACGGCGGAAACTAATGCCTTGTTTAGATTTTACTCTATAGCCAACAGAGATAATCATATCTAAATCATAATGCTCAATTTCACGATTGACTTGGCGTTTACCTTCTTGGCGAACTATCCGGAATTTCCGGATAGTTGATTCTTTCTCAAGTTCTTCGTCATCAAATATATTGGTAATGTGCTCATTGATGGTGCGAATATCTTTACCAAATAACATAGCCATCTGCGCTTGGGAAAGCCAAACGGTGTCATTTTCAAATCTCACTTCCACTTGCGTTGTGCCATCTTGAGCTTGGTAAATTTCAATCGGGTTTTGGTTATTCATATTATTTTCCTTAATAACTTGCATGTATATATAACCAGATAAATGTGCATATTGCAATACAGATCATCTTATTTGCAAAAAATCTTCTAAAAATAACCGCTTTCAATATTCGCAAACGACACAAGTTGTCGCTTCCTTTCATATAATTTTGCCATAAAAAGAGATTTTTTACTTCTTACATATCTATCAAGCCTTTAATTAAAAAAGGAGCAAATAATGGCAATGAAAGTAATTATGGCAAGAGATCCACTTTTTGAGGATGTAAAAAAATATGTGCAACAACAAAAATTTGCATCTTGCTCAATGATTCAACGCAGATTTATGTTGGGTTTTAATCGAGCTGGGCAAATTTTAGAACAGTTGGAACAAGCGGGTATTATTTCATCAATGAAAAATGGGCAGAGAAAAGTATTATGAAAAATGACTTAAATTATGCAGTGGAACTTATCCGCAAGGCAGACGGCATTTTAATTACTGCTGGGGCAGGAATGAGCGTGGATTCAGGTTTGCCGGATTTTAGAAGTGTCGGCGGGTTTTGGAATGCCTACCCAATGTTTAAAGGCCGTAATATCAATTTCCAAGATATTGCGACACCATTGGCTTATGAAACTCATCAAGAGTTAGCTTATTGGTTTTACGGGCATCGGTTATCGCAATATCGCGCAACAAGCCCACATGAAGGCTACCAGATTTTAAAACGTTGGGCAGAAAGCAAACCGTATGGTTATTTTGTTTTTACAAGCAATGTCGATGGGCATTTTCAGAAAGCGGGGTTTGAAGAAGGGCGCATTTATGAAGTGCATGGCACACTAGAGCGTCTTCAGTGTGTCAATAATTGTCGAGGATTAAGTTGGTCTGCATCAAGTTTTCAACCTGTCGTGGATAATGAAAACTTATGTTTAACCAGTGAAAAACCACATTGTCCTTATTGTGGGGGCTTTGCTCGTCAAAATGTACTAATGTTTAATGATTGGAGTTATGCAAGTCAATATCAGGATTTTAAAAAAGTGCGGTTAGAATCGTGGTTAAAAGAAGTGCAAAATCTCGTCGTTATCGAACTGGGAGCAGGGAAAGCCATTCCAACTGTGCGTCGATTTTCTGAACGTACGGCGAAAGCAAAAAAGGGCGGGTTTATCCGTATTAACCTACAAGATTCAGGCGTGCCGAAAATGCACTTTTTAAGTCTAGAAATGAAAGCGTTAGATGCACTAAAAGCGATTGATCGCCTTCTAAATCCTTCTCAACAAGCGGTTGAATAATGGAAAATTTTTGCGAAATTACCTTTTGCCAACAAATTGGCAGCAACAAGCGACGCAACCAAGATGCCCTTTTTAATGGCGAGGCGGTGTTTCAATATAAACTCAAAACGGCTGAAAAACGCCTTGAAAACCGACCGCACTTTATTGTGGGCGTGGCAGACGGTATTTCCAATAGTAATCGTTCTGAAAAAGCGAGCAAGTTGGCTATGCAATTACTAAGCCAAATGGAAAGCATAAGTAGCCAAACGATCTACGATTTACAATCCAATTTATCTGCAGAATTGGCAGAGGATTATTTTGGCTCAGCAACCACGTTTGTGGCGGCTGAAATTGATCAAACAACCCGTAAAGCCAAAATTCTCAGCGTAGGCGATAGCCGTGCTTATTTAATTGACGCCCAAGGTAAATGGCAACAAATTACGCAAGATCATTCTATTCTTTCTGAATTATTGACTGATTTCCCCGATAAAAAAGAAGACGATTTTGCCACGATTTATGGAGGTGTTTCTTCTTGTTTAGTCGCCGATTATTCCGAATTTCAAGATAAAATTTTTTATCAAGAAATTGAAATTCAGCAAGGGGAAAGTTTATTACTTTGTTCTGACGGCTTGACCGACGGGCTTTCAGATGAAATGCGCGAAAAAATTTGGCAGAAATATCCCGATGATAAATATCGCCTTACGGTTTGCCGCAAGATGATTGAGAAGCAATCGTTTTCGGATGATTTATCGGTTATAATCTGTGCATTTTGATTTATATTATAAAAATATTCTAAGGAGCCCAAATTATTATGAGTGAAGAAAAAGCAAAAATACTCAAGATTAAAGCTGTATTTGATTTGAAGTTGAGCATTCCTGATTATCAAAGACCATACAAATGGACAGTTAAAAATGTTCAGCAGCTGATTGATGATTTACTTACGCATTTCCGTGATAGTAAAGTTTATCGAATTGGTACAATTGTTTTATATAAAAATGGAGGTAAGTCTGAAATAGTTGATGGACAACAGAGACTTACTACGCTATCGCTATTGCTTTACAAATTGGGGAAGAAAGACATCTTATTTTTAAATGAGGAATTTAATCATAGTATTAGCAAGTTTAATATTTTTGAAAATTATAGATTTATTAATAGCTACAATTTCCCTGAAGGATTTCAAGAATATATTCTAAAAATATGTGAAATGGTTCGTATTGAACTTGATGATTTAGATGAAGCTTTTCAGTTTTTTGATTCACAAAATTCAAAAGGGAAACCTTTAGAGTCTTATGATTTGCTTAAAGCGTATCATTTACGAGAAATGAAAAATAAGCCAAAAGAGATTATCCATCATTGTGTTGAACGTTGGGAGAAATCTGCACTTTCTCAAGAAATCAATAATTTAGATAAAATTATCAACTATATTCTTTTTAGATTACGCCGATGGCACTATCAAGAAAGCGGAGAGGTTTTTACATCGGACGAGCTAGAGACATTTAAAGGCGTATCAGAAAGTACTAACTATCCTTATCTTAGCCCACTGTTTGCAACAAAGGTTGTAGAAAAATTAGCACAACAAAATCCTATGTTTTATCATCCAAGATTTGTGAGAACAAATTTTCAAACAATACAAACTCTAATAAATGGTGAGCAATTTTTTGATTATGTTCAGTATTATGCTGAACTCTATGAAAAATTATTCAAAGAAGGAATTGGACTTGTTGATAAAGTGACAAAAATTAACGGTAAAGATCTAGGAAAAGGCGTAAATACTTTTCTCAATAATCAAGATCATTGCTATCGAGTAGGTGATAAGTATTTAAAAAATTTATTTGAATGTATAGTGTTATTCTATTTTGATAAGTTTGGTGAAATATATTTAGATGAATTTATAAATAAAGCATTTTTATGGGTTTATCGAATTCGTTTTGAATATCAGCGTATTACTTTCAAAACTATAGAAGATGAAGCTCACTCAAAAAATGGATTATTTAATCATATAGAGAAATCCTCTACACCAATACAAGTGCTGAGATATACCTCAGCAATACGTGAAGATAAGTTTAGTAATATAGATAATAAAATAAAGGAAGTTTTTGAGGTAAAAAATGAGCAATGCTAAAGAATATGTAAAAACATTAACCGTGTCTGATTTATTTGATAATGAGAATAAATGTAACTATATTATTCCAATCTACCAACGTAATTATGCTTGGGGTGACGATGAAATTAGTTCATTACTTCAAGATATAAAAAATGCTTGTGAAAAAAATAAAGAACAAAATAAAAATTATTATATTGGAAGCTTAGTTGTTTATTGCCGAGAAAATGGTGATTTTGAAGTAATTGATGGCCAGCAAAGACTAACAACACTTACGTTAATAATGCATCATCTTGGCAAATTAGGTTTTAGAAATGTTTATTTTGAACATCGAGATGAATCTCAACAAGCATTATCCAATCTTAATTCTGGAAAATTACCAAGTAATTTTTTACAAGCATTAAAAACAATTAAGAAAGTAATTGATGAATGGGGAAATAATAAAGATGAAATTGTAAAATTCCTTTTAGATAAAGTTGAAATTATCCGAACTGAAGTGCCAGAGGGAACAGATTTAAACCATTATTTTGAAATTATGAATATCCGTGGAGAACAGCTTGAAAAACATGAAGTTTTAAAAGCCCGTTTAATGAAGAAATTATCGGGAGATATTGAAAAATCATTGTTTGCTAAGATTTGGGATGCTTGTTCAGATATGAGTCGTTATGCTGTAATGGGGTTTGATTCTAAAATAAGAGGAGTAATATTTAGTGATAAATGGTCAGAAAAACCAAAATGCTTTATGGAAATAATTCAAGATATTGAAGAATACAATAAGGAAATTGAAAAGAAGAATAAGGATGAAAATAGGAAATCACCTATTATCAATATACAAGTAGGTGTAGATGGTATAAAGATTTTAGATCTTATTAATGGAAGTAAAAATAGTGGGGTTTATAAAAATGACTTTGTAGATAAATATGATGGTAGTTTTACTCCTGTTATTGACTTTCCTAATTTCTTAATGCATGTTTTAAGGATTTATTTAGAAATGACTGATAAATGCGGAGATTTTACCAAAATAGCGCCGTTAGATGAAAAATACTTATTAAATTCTTTTGAAGGACAAATTAAAGATGATGAAGCTGTTAGAAATTTTATTTATGTTTTATTGATTTGTCGCTATCTTTTTGATTGCTATGTTATCAAATCTAACACAATTAGAACTGGGGAAGAAAACTGGTCCTTATGGGCAGTTATGCCTAATGATTCAAGTTATTACTATAAAAATACATTTGGTAATAATACTGAAAGTAAAAATGATGAAGAGTTAGATAATTCTGGTGATACTAAAACTAAAATAGTGGTTATGTTGCTTTCAATGTTCCATGTCTCTAACCCGTCTCGTATTTACAAAAACTGGTTGTATGCTGTATTACGTTGGTTATTTAATAATAAGGATAATATAACTCCTGATAACTATATTCATTTTCTAGAAGAACTTTGTGATAAATTCTATTTTGGGAATAACTGCCAAGGAAAAGATATTACAGAGATTATATTAGATGAAGTGGAATTTGAATTAAACTCAGGGCATAAAGAAAATTGGGATAGAGGGGTAAATGTTCCTAACTTTGTATTTAATCGATTAGATTATCAATTATGGAGATTTCCTCAAAGCGTAGAAATTTTGTCAAAAAACGACGATTGGTTAACTGATAATACTAAAGATGCTATTTGGAAAAAATTTAGATTTACCTTTAGAAGTTCGGTAGAACATCATTATCCACAACATCCTATAGATGGTCATACAATTAAAGAAATTGATATGTTCGGCAATTTGTATTTATTATCTCAAAGTAAAAATTCTCGTTTAAGTAATTTAACTCCTGTAGCAAAGCGCGATATTATTAAAACATGGAAGAATTGCGATAGTCTAAAACAAGTCATAATGATGAGTCATGATAAATGGGGGGAAGACGAGATAAAAGTGCATGGAGAAAAAATGCTCACTATTCTAAATCGACCTTTATCCAAAACTGATTCCTAACGACACCTTTTGTCGCACCCATCACTAAAATACTCCTTACCAACCCAGTAAGGAGTATTTTTTATGTCCGAATATAAATTAAACCCACCGACAGTGTCTTCTTATACTGAAAATATGATGCTTAAAGTTTTATTTGAGCATAAAGGTTTTTCTGAAGTGTTTCGGGAGAGTAGTTGGCGAAGCGATGAAATCGCCAGTGCATTTGGGCTGCCTGAAGAATTAGAGAATGATAAAAATTTACGCACGGTTGCTCGTCGGCTTTTAAAAGAGAGGTATAAAAAACTCCAAAAATCCACCGCACTTTTACCTGAGTTATGGAAACAGGCGTATGAAAATTTGGCAACGTTGGCAGAATTTTTGCAGCTGAATCCCGTTGAACAGGAACTTCTCCGCTTTGCCATGCATTTACGCAGTGAAGGAGCTATGCGAGATTTGTTTGGCTACTTGCCGAAATCGGATTTACAAAGAACAGGCGAGATCATGGAGGATTTACTTAAACAGCCGAAAAATCAGATTCTATCTGCCTTAAAGAAAGGCAGTAAACTCGATGCTTATGGACTGATTGATCGCGATTATCGCCCCGATAGTGTGCATGATTATTTAGATTGGGGCGAGACTTTAGATTTTGATGAATTTGTGACACAACCACTAAACGAAAACGTCCTATTAAAATCTTGTACGGAAGTCGCACAAGTGCCAAGTTTGCAACTGGATGATTTTGCCCATATTGCTGGCATGAAAGAGATGATGTTGACCTATTTGCAAAAGGCACTAAAACATCATCAGAAAGGTGTGAATCTTTTAATTTATGGTGTGCCCGGCACTGGTAAAACAGAATTCGCCGGGTTGCTTGCACAGGCGTTGGGGATTTCGGCGTATAACATTACTTACATGGATTCTGACGGAGATGTTGTGGAGGCAGAGCAACGCCTGAACTACAGTCGTCTTGCTCAAACGCTATTGAACGGCAAGCAGGCGCTTTTAATTTTTGATGAAATTGAAGATGTGTTTAACGGCTCGTTTATGGAGCGTTCTGTTGCACAAAAAAATAAAGCGTGGACAAATCAGTTATTGGAAAACAATAACGTGCCGATGATTTGGTTATCTAACTCTGTTTCGGGCATAGATCCTGCTTTTTTACGCCGCTTTGATTTTATTTTAGAAATGCCAGATTTGCCGTTGAAAAATAAGTCAGCACTGATTACGCAACTGACTGAGGGAAAATTAAGTCCGGCCTATGTGCAGCATTTTGCTAAAGTGCGGTCATTAACGCCGGCGATTTTAAGCCGCACAATTCGGGTGGTAAAGGAACTCAATACATCAAATTTTGCGGAGACTTTGCTCATGATGTTTAATCAAACGTTAAAATCGCAAAATAAACCGAAAATTGAACCGCTTGTTTTAGGCAAAGCCGACTACAACTTGGATTATGTGGCTTGTAACGACAATATTCATCGTATTAGTGAAGGGTTAAAACGGTCGAAAAAAGGGCGAATTTGTTGCTATGGCCCGCCGGGAACAGGAAAAACTGCTTGGGCAGCGTGGCTTGCTGAAGAGTTGGACATGCCGCTATTGCTAAGACAAGGCTCAGATTTACTTAATCCTTATGTGGGCGGGACAGAACAAAATATTGCTCAAGCCTTTGAACAAGCGAAAGCCGATAATGCACTATTGGTGCTAGATGAAGTAGATACGTTCTTATTTTCTAGAGAAGGCGAAAATCGAAGTTGGGAGCGTTCGCAAGTGAATGAAATGCTAACACAAATTGAACGCTTTGAAGGCCTGATGGTGGTATCAACAAATTTAATTGAGGTGCTTGATCCAGCAGCCTTACGCCGTTTTGATTTAAAATTGAAGTTTGATTATTTAACGCTGAAACAGCGTTTAGATTTTGCTAAACAACAGGCTGAAATTTTAGGGTTGCCGTTGTTATCGGAAGAGGATTTAAGTCAGATTGAATCGCTTAATTTGCTGACGCCTGGAGATTTTTCTGCAGTGGCTCGTCGTCACCAATTTTCCCCTTTTCATAAGGTGCAAGATTGGCTGATGGCACTACAAGGGGAATGTGAAGTGAAACCAGCGTTTTCTGCAACGGCAAGGCGGATAGGGTTCTAAACAGCCATACAACATTCCGATGATTATCAAAGATCCAAACTCTGATCGTGTAAATCAAGAAGATGATAACCTTGTTTATCTTCACGACTTAACTTCAACAGTCTTTGATTTAGCCAATCAAAAAATGCCAGAAAGTTTTGAAGGGCAGAGCATTCTTCCGATTATGCGCCAACACCAAGATAACCAAAGAAAAGGTGTACTTGGTCAGCTTGCGGGGCATTTTGTGTATTTTGAACAGCGTATGTGGCGTCGTAAAGATTACAAACTCGTATTTAATGCGACTGATGTTTGCGAACTTTACAACATCCGTAACGATCCAGAAGAAATGCACAATTTATTCTACGATCCACAATACAACAGCATCAAAAAAGAGATGTTGGAAGAAATGCGCGCAGAGATGAAACGTCTGAATGACCCGCTGGAAAATTGGGTTTATCGAATTATTGACGAAATTTAATCAAAGTCGTAGATTAAGGGCGTATCTGATACGCCTTTTGTTATCTCTGCACCTTATTTATCTTTTAAAATAGGAATAAACATGAAAACAACATTATTAAAAACACTGACACCAGAGCTTCATCTTGTTCAACATAACGATATCCCAGTTCTTCACTTAAAACATGCTGTTGGAACAGCAAAAATTTCCCTGCAAGGGGCACAGCTTATCAGTTGGAAACCGCAAAATGCGAAGCAAGATGTATTATGGCTAAGTGAAGTAGAGCCATTCAAAAATGGCAATGCTATTCGTGGTGGTGTACCGATTTGTTATCCTTGGTTTGGTGGCGTAAAACAACCTGCACACGGCACAGCTCGTATTCGTTTATGGCAGTTAAGCCATTATGATATTTCAGCCCATAAAGTGCGGTTAGAATTTGAGTTGTTTTCTGATTTAAATATTATCGAAGCTAAAGTCTCAATGGTATTTACAGATAAATGTCATTTAACTTTTACCCATTATGGCGAAGAATCAGCCCAAGCAGCATTACATACCTATTTTAATATTGGGGATATTAATCAAGTGGAAGTACAAGGTTTACCTGAAACTTGTTTTAATAGCTTAAACCAACAACAAGAAAATGTTCCGTCACCGCGTTACATTTCTGAAAATGTTGATTGCATTTATTCTGCAGAAAACATGCAGAATCAAATCCTAGATAAAAGTTTCAATCGTACAATTGCACTGCATCATCATAATGCAAGCCAATTTGTTCTTTGGAATCCTTGGCACAAAAAGACGAGTGGAATGAGTGAAACTGGCTATCAAACGATGTTGTGCTTAGAAACTGCACGTATCCATCACTTGCTTGAATTTGGCGAAAGTTTAAGCGTAGAAATTTCGCTTAAAGGCTAAATTTTGTTGCATAAGTGGTGTGAATACTATAGAATTCGCGGGATTTTGCTCGTTCCTTGCGGGCAACAAATTTGAAATCTTTTATTTTTAGCGAAAAGATTTTTACTATTAACCAATAGAAGGAATACGATTATTAAAACCGTAAAAAAAGCACCGGCAGTAAATCGCCCAAACCGTATCAATGAAGAGATTCGTGTAAAAGAAGTTCGTTTAATTGACCAAAATGGTGAACAGGCAGGGATTGTTTCTATTCAACAAGCCCTAGAAATGGCAGAGCAAGCAGAGCTTGATCTTGTTGAAATTAGCCCAAATGCAGAGCCGCCGGTTTGTCGCATTATGAACTACGGTAAATTCCTTTACGAAAAAAGTAAAACCGCTAAAGAACAAAAGAAAAAACAAAAAGTTGTGCAAGTTAAGGAAATTAAATTCCGCCCAGGCACAGACGAAGGTGACTATCAAGTTAAATTACGCAGCTTAATCCGTTTCTTAGAAGACGGTGACAAAGCGAAAATTACCGTGCGTTTCCGCGGTCGTGAAATGGCTCATCAAGACATCGGTTTAGATGTATTAGAGCGCGTAAAAAATGATTTAGCTGAAATTTCAGTGGTTGAATCGGCACCAGGTAAATTAGAAGGTCGCCAAGCGGTGATGGTGTTAGCACCGAAGAAAAAATAAGAATTTTGCTGAGATTCTTCAGCAAATCTTTTTGTTTAAGTTTGACTTAAATGAAAAGACAACTGCATGTTAGGCACACTACGCAGCCTAACTGCTTTTGAAAAGGCGATTTAATTTGCCTTATGATGGAAATGATCAGTGCTTCCAAGTAACTTTATAAGTTCGCCTGATTATGTTGTTTTAAACGAAAAATGCGGAGTTATTTTAACAATGCCTAAAATCAAAACAGTACGCGGCGCAGCGAAGCGCTTCAAAAAAACTGCTTCTGGTGGTTTCAAGCGTAAACAATCTCACTTACGTCATATTTTGACTAAAAAAACAACTAAACGTAAACGTCATTTACGTCATAAATCAATGGTTGCGAAAGCAGATCAAGTTTTAGTAGTAGCTTGCTTACCATACGCATAAGCCGTTATTTAAGCAAAACGTACGATTAGTTCATTTTAGAAAAATATTACATAGGAGATTAAATAATGGCTCGTGTAAAACGTGGTGTTATTGCAAGAGCACGCCATAAGAAAGTTCTTAAGGCTGCTAAAGGTTATTATGGTGCACGTTCACGCGTGTATCGCGTTGCTTTCCAAGCGGTGATCAAAGCTGGTCAATACGCATATCGTGACCGTCGTCAGCGTAAACGTCAATTCCGTCAATTATGGATTGCACGTATCAACGCTGCAGCGCGTCAAAACGGTTTATCTTACAGCAAATTTATCAACGGCTTGAAAAAAGCATCTGTTGAAATCGACCGTAAGATTCTTGCTGATATCGCTGTATTCGACAAAGTAGCGTTCGCTGCATTAGTTGAAAAAGCAAAATCTGCACTTTAATTTTTTAAAGTTTAGATAAAGAAGAATTAGGACGCTGAAAAGCGTCCTTTTTTTGCATTTTTAACTGCAAATTTTGTAAAATAATGCCATTAGTTCTCATCTGTTAAAATCTATGGCCGAAACAATCCCACTGAATCCCATCACGCTGCCTTTAAATCAAATTAGCTTAATCGAAGCATCTGCTGGTACGGGAAAAACATATACTATTGGTTCTTTATATCTCCGATTTTTATTAAAGGCGGGAGAAAATAACTTTTCTCGTCCGTTAAATGTGGAAGAAATTCTGGTGGTAACCTTTACGGAAATGGCAACAGAAGAACTCAAGAAAAAAATTCGTGAGCGTATAACAGATGCGATTAATAAACTCACTGCCTTTGCTAAAACCCAAGATAAATCCGCATTTAAAAATGATGAATTTCTTACCGCACTTTGTGATAATTTAGATATTTTTGAGGCAATTCATCGCTTAAAGTTAGCTGAACAAAATATGGATCTGGCGGCGATTTATACCATTCACGGTTTTTGTCGCCGTATGTTGATGCAATATGCTTTCCATTCTGGCATTCATTTCAATTTAGAATTAATAAAAGATCAATCTGATTTGTTAGTTCGTTTTGCTAATGAATTTTGGCGAGAACATTTTTATCCGTTAGATTTTGATACTGCAGCCTTTATTACAAGAGAACTTAAATCGCCAAATAATGTATTAAATGTTTTAAGATCTTATCTAAATTTGAAACTCAATGTAACATTAGAAACCGCTGGTTTATTACAGTTGCCACTTGAATCACTTTTCCAAAAAATAGCAGAACGTCAAAGTATTTTGACAAAAATAAAACAAATTTGGCTAGAAAATGAAAGTGAGATCCAATCTTTTATTGCTCAAGAATTAAAAGATAAACGCTTAAATGGCAATAAATACTCTTCCAAGAATTTACCTAATTATTACAAAAATGTGAATGCTTGGGCAAAAAGTGCAACAACATCATCTGTAAGTGAAGATATAAAAAAATGCTTCACTCAATCTGCCGTGAATAATAATGCAACCAAAAATAAAATACCTTATCGTTTAGCTGTTTTAGAAAAATTAGATGAGTTGATAGATGAATTTAATCAAACGTTATCCACTGATTTGCTTCGCAAATTAATACTTTATCATTATTGTCAAGAGCTTCAAGAAAAACTCTTGGAATACAAATGTAATCATCAAGAAAAATCTTTTGATGATTTATTGCGCTTGTTTTGCGAAGCCCTGCAAGGCGCACAAGGAGATGAATTAGCGGAAATGATTCGTTTCCAATATCCTTTTGCGATGATTGATGAATTTCAGGATACGGATTCACAACAATACGCTATTTTTTCAAAAATTTATCGTGATAATCCCGAAAAAAATACTGGTTTTATTATGATTGGTGATCCGAAGCAGGCGATTTATCGTTTCCGTGGTGCAGATATTTTTACTTATCTAAAAGCATCGGACGAAGCCCAATCTCGCTTTGAACTCACTAAAAATTATCGTTCAGAGAAGCATTTGGTTGATGGCGTAAATGCTTTATTCGATTTTCCTCAATCGCCATTTATTTATCAAAATATTAACTTTACTGCTGTTGATTCTCGTGATGATCATCTGCGATTTTATTTAAATGGCAAAGCCGAACCAGCTTATCGTTTTTATCTAACTGAAAGTGACAAAGTGAATAAAACTGAAATGGCAAAAATATGTGCTATTTCTATTCAATATTGGCTAAAAAGTGCGGTAGAAAATCAGGCAGTTTTTCAAAATGAAGATACTTGTAAAACATTGCAAGCGGCGAATATTGCCGTATTAGTGCGTGATAAAAATGAAGCGGCTTTAGTAAAAAATGAATTGCAAAAATTGGGGATCGCGTCAGTTTATCTTTCTGATCAAAATAGCGTATTTGATAGCAATGTTGCGAAAGAATTAGCTTGGGTGCTTAAAGCCTGTTTGAATGTGGCAGAACGTCCAATTTTGAACGCAATTGCGACCGCACTTTTTGGCTTAAATGCAGCGGATATTCATCAAATTCAGCAAAATGAGGCAGACTGGCAACGTTGGGCAGATAGCTTTGCTCAATATCAACAAACTTGGCAACGCCAAGGAATATTGGCAATGTTACATCAAATTTTATTGGAGCAAGGCATTTCAGAACGCTTATTAAGCCAAGCCACGGGCGAGCGAGATTTAACGGATTTCCTACATTTGGCAGAAATTTTACAACAAGCTGCCACATTACACGAAAGTGAAGCGGCATTGCTCAGTTGGTTTGAAAAACAAATTCAAGGCGAAGGTCGTCAAGAGGCTCAAATTCGTTTAGAAAGTGAACGTCAGTTAGTGAAAATTGTGACAATCCATAAATCTAAAGGCTTAGAATATGATTTAGTTTGGCTACCATTTTTAGCTGCGCCGAGCAAAGATCCAAGTAAAAAAGACATCAATATTTATTATTCTAAAGAACGAGATGAAACCTTATGGGATATAGAAAATCGCAATTTAAATGCTCTTTGTGAAGAAACTTTTGCTGAAGAATTACGTTTACTTTATGTGGCTTTAACACGTGCCAAATATCAAATGGCATTCGCTTTGCCTGCACAATTTGATAAAAAATGGAATGCCTTACATTATGTATTAAGCCAAGGTGAAATAGGCAAGGAAATAGCCTTATCAGCACCTAAAGATACCGAAACATTGTTGCAAACCTTTAAAGAAAAAATGCGAGATAATGTGAAAATCTGTACTAAGCCAAATCTAGAGGCTTTGCCGACTTTATCAATTAATACAAAAAATGATGATTTTAAAGCCGCAGAATTTACGGGCAATATTGAGCAAGATTGGCGAATAACCAGTTTTACTTCAATTGAACAAGCACATCGCTGCCAAAATTATTTCACTGAAAGTGCGGGTAAAAAACACGCTGTTTTTGATGACGCAAAAGATTACGATAGTCAAAATGCTATTGAAATTTCCACCGCACTTTTAAACGAAAATGAATCAAATATTTTAGATTTACCACGAGGTAAACAAGTCGGGACGGCATTGCATCGCCATTTTGAAAATTGCTATTTTTCTGATTTAGCAAATACAGAAGAAATTGAGAAATTAAGACAATCCTTACAGTTAGATGAAACTTTTACAGAGCCGCTACAAAATTGGCTACAACAGATTTCACATACGCCACTTTCTAATGAAATAGGAATAGCATTAGCTGATTTGGCAAATAAAGATTGCATTAAAGAAATGCCATTTTATCTTGCTATTCGGGAGCATTTTGATGTTGAAGCGTTTAATCACACGTTGAAAGCCCATCATCATTTGCCAAGCGAGCCACTTCAATTTGAACAAATTCAGGGCATGGTGCGAGGTTCGATTGACTTAGTTTTCCGTCATAATGGGAAATATTATCTTGTTGATTATAAATCTAATTTCTTAGGTTCAACCCTTGCTGATTACAATCAAGAGGCATTGAAAAAAGAAATGTTACACAGTCACTATGATTGGCAATATTTAATTTATACGCTGGCATTACATCGTTATTTACAAAGCGTTGTGCCTCATTACGATTATGCGCGAGATTTCGGTGGGGTATTTTATCTTTTCTTACGTGGAATGAACGGTGAGCCACAATCTGGCATATTTTACGATCGTCCAAGCGTTGAATTAATCACAGAATTAGACGGGGTGTTTTAATGTTATCTGTATTACACAAACTTAAAGAGCTGCGCATTCTTTCTCAAGGTGATTATTATTTTGCTAAGTTGATAGCTGATAAACAATGTCATACGGATTATGCGGAACCAATCAAAAATTTAGCTATATTATTAGCCGCACTTTGTAGCTGGCGTTATATACAGGGAAATACTTGCAGCCAATTAGATCGCTATTTAGAACATAATTTATTTGGCTTGGCTTATCGTACAACGGAAGAAGATTATTTAGCTGAAATTCGCGAAAAGATTGGTTATGTACCTGTGGAAGATTGGCAAAATGCGTTGTGCGAGCATATGGCATTTACGCAAGATCCCGTCAATCAAATTGCACCAATGGCATTTCAATTTGGTGCGTTGTATTTCTATCGCGCTTGGCAAGATGAATATCGCATCGTGCAATATATAAAAAATACCTTAAAAAAATACCGCACTTTAGCCTTTTCTTATGATGAAATTCATCAAAAATTAGAGAAATATTTCCCTGAAAAACAGGAAAAAACAGATTGGCAAAAAGTGGCAGTGGCGACAGCGATTAAAAGTCCATTTTCGATTATTACAGGCGGCCCAGGAACAGGAAAAACCACCACAGTTACGCGTTTATTGCTCGTTCTTCAAGAATTATTTGATTGTAAATTACACATCAAATTGGTTGCGCCGACTGGCAAAGCCGCCTCTCGTTTGGAAGAGTCGATTAAAAATGCGTTAGGTTTTATGCAAGAAAAAATGAATTTATCCGATTCACTTTTCAATGCGATTCCACAAAAAGCCAGCACTTTGCATAGTTTACTGGGTGTGAATGCCTTTAATGATTACACACGATATAACAGCCATAACCCTTTACAGCTAGATGTATTAGTTGTTGATGAAACATCAATGATTGATTTGCCGATGATGGCAAAACTTATCAATGCGTTAAAGCCCGAAACCCGATTAATTTTATTAGGCGATCAGGCGCAATTAGCCTCTGTTGAGGCGGGGGCAGTATTGCGAGAATTAGCTCAATTTGTTACTCAACCTTATAGTCATGAACAAGCTGCGTATTTACAAGCAACAACAGGCTACAAAGTAGAAGGTTCCGATTGTTCAAATCCAATACGTGATTGCTTATGCCATCTAACAGAAAGTCGCCGTTTTGATAAAGATTCAGGCATTGGCAAGTTGTCCGAATTCATTCAAAAAGGCAAAGCAGACGATAGCCTTGAGTTATTTGAACATTATCCGCAGGAATTGCACTTTAATGCTTTAAATGATGAAAGCGATGCGGTTAATCAAGTGGTAAAAAGTGCGGTGGAAAATTACCGCACTTTCTTAAAAATGTTGGACGATTTGCGTAAACAAAAAATTGATCCTAACGCTAAAAATGAACAAGGCATTTCCTATGCCGAAGCTATTCAAGCACAATTTAATTCTGTGAGATTTTTAACCGCACTTCGTAATAACAATTTAGGTGTCGAAAATCTCAATAAAGAAATTGCGTTAGCGTTGCGAGAGCAAAAATTGCTTTGGTTCCGTAATGAACAAGATTGGTATATCGGCAAGCCAATTATGATTACTGAAAATGATCATAACGTTCGCCTTTATAACGGCGATATTGGACTTTGCTTGGCAAATGGCAAAGTATGGTTTGGCAATCGAGAAGTGCTGACAAACCGAATTCCAGCGCACGAACCCGCTTTTATGATGACGATTCATAAATCTCAAGGTTCAGAATTTAAACATACCGTCATGGTGCTTCCAACAGAAGTAAATCCAGTATTGTCGCGAGAATTAGTTTTCACGGGCGTCACTCGTGCGAAAAAAGAACTCACTGTATTTGCCGATGAAAAAATATGGAAAACAGCGATTCGCCAGACCGTCAAACGCCAGAGCGGATTGGGAAAATTATTGGAAGATTTAAATTAGTAAAAGGCGGTAAATTTGGAAGATAAATCAATCAGATAATCTCCATTTAAAATAACTTTTGGGGAAGATTATTTTAATAAATTCTTCAAACTGGTTTTCATTGCTGCCATTTGATTTTCAAATTGTGCCTTGCTTTCTCTTTCGTCAATCATATAGGTAATTGTTTCCGAAAGCGTCATCTTCATTTTTCGAGAATATTTAGAAAGACGTAGCCAAACAGCATATTCCAAATCAATGGATTTTTTCTTGGTATGTTGTTTTTCTCCATTAAAAAAGCGTTTACGGCGGGCACGAATGGCTTGATCAAGCTTAATTGGTAAGGCTGGAGAAAGATGATTTTTAATCCATTCTTCAATTTTTTCAGGATAATTTTGGGATTCTAATAATTCTTGGGCTTTAGCTTCTTGCAAACTACGTTCTTCGTAGCGAGTAATATTTTCCCCTTCGCGATGTTTACGAATTAGGTAAATCCATTTCCAATTTGCTTCTTGATTTTCGAGTTTTTGGTATTTCATTTTTTATCATTGAGTGACGTGGTAACTGCATTAATATACGTGTTTTTATGCCGATTTTCTAGTGGATTTTCACAAGGCTATTAAATATGCGATAATGTGGTCAATTTTTCTAGAAAGAGACCAGCCGTGAGTTCATTATTTTCTCAACAACAAGCTATTGAGCAATCTTTAAGTTGGCAGGCATTACAACCTGATTTGGTAATTCAAGATTTTCCTTTAGAACCAGTGAATTTCTGGGCGTTACAACCGAATGCTACACAGGGTATCGATTTATTTTTACGTCATCCGACACGTTCCTTACTAATGATGAAAGTGGGCGAACCTGTTGAATATGCGGAGTTATTACAAAATTTTATATCGCAAAATCATCATAAAGTGCGGTCAATTTTTGGTGTAAATTATGTGATAGAGCAGGGCGACTCTTTTTCTTTTCCTCATGTTTATACTGAGCCAGCAAAATCTTTAGATGATAATTTTGCTAGTCAAGGGGAGGCGTTAAGCGCATTGTATTGCGATCAATTCCAGCTTTTCGGTAGTTTTCGGATTCATCCAAGTTCACAAGATATTCAATTAGTGCCGGGATTGGTGCATAAGGCTAATGGTGGCGTTTTGATTTTAAGTGCGGCAACATTGTTATCTCAATTTGATTTATGGGGACGATTAAAACAAATTCTGCAAACCCAGACTTTTGACTGGTATTCAGCCCATCCATTTAAAAATTTACCTTGTGATATACCAAGCTATGCGCTGAACTTAAAAGTGATTGTACTTGGTAATCGTACTGAATTAGCCACTTTGGCTGAGTTAGAAGAAAATCTTTATTCTTTCGCCGATTATGCTGAAATTGAAAGTTATGTTTCTGTAGCAGAAGTGGAAGAACAAAAAACTTGGGCTAGTTATGTACTACAAATGGCTCAAGAGCAAAATATTGAGCTAGATTTTCTTGCTTTAAATAAACTCTATCAATTATTAGTTCGTGAAAGTGAAAATCGCTTTTTAATTAATGCATCTCCTTTCAAATTAAAAGAAATATTACAGGATGCTTCAACTTTTGCTGAAAAAACTGCATTAAGTGCGGTGGATTTTGAGGGTATTTTTCAACAAAAATTAGCTCAATATGGTTTCTTAAAAGAACAAACTTATGCCGATATTTTAAACGAGCAAGTTTATGTTGAAACTCAAGGTGAAATTGTTGGGCAAATTAATGGCCTTTCGGTAATTGAATATCCTGGTACGCCAGTATGTTTCGGCGAACCTTCGCGTATTAGTTGTATTGTGCAATTTGGCGATGGGGAAGTGATTGATGTTGAAAGAAAAAATGAACTAGCGGGAAATATTCACGGTAAAGGAATGATGATTGCTCAGGCTTGTCTTTCCAATATATTAGATTTGCCCTCGCAATTGCCATTTTCTGCATCATTGGTGTTTGAACAGTCTTATGGAGAAATTGATGGCGATAGTGCATCTTTGGCGATTTTTTGTGTGTTAGCAAGTGCTTTAGCCGATTTGCCTTTGCCTCAACATATCGCAATTACAGGATCAATTGATCAATTTGGACTTGTTCATTCTGTTGGTGGTGTAAATGATAAAATTGAAGGCTTTTTTACTATTTGCCAACGTCGTGGTTTGACTGGAAAACAAGGTGTAATCATTCCAATGACAACAATCCAGCAACTGAGTTTATCTGATGAAGTAAAAAGTGCGGTAAAAAATGGCGAGTTTTTTATTTATCCTGTGGAAGATATTTATCAGGCTTGTGAATTGTTATTTGGGCGTGATTTGTTAGATGAAAACAAAGATTATACAGAAAAAACTGAGCCTTTATCTCGTCTTATTCAACGTCGTATTGAGGGACGTGCCGATTCTGAACGAAAAAGTTTTTGGCATTTTTTCCGCTCCTAAATAGAGAAAAGCGAGCATTTTTTCGCTTTTCTTTTTTTCTATAATTTCTAAGAGTGACTGCTCCGACAAGTTTTGCGAACAGGTGTTAGCTATTTACAGTTTACTGCGTTCCTTTTAAAATAAATATATCAGTTATAAACTGGATTTATCATATATAAAGGAATCTGAAATGCAAAACGCTTGTACACTTAATAAAAAAAGTAGTTATTCTTATGATGATTTGCTCGCGTCAGGTCGCGGCGAATTATTTGGTAAAGAAGGGCCACAATTACCCGCTCCAACCATGCTGATGATGGATCGCATTATTGAAATGAATGAAGAAACAGGTGCTTTCGGTAAAGGATACATTGAAGCCGAACTTGATATTAAACCTGAATTGCCGTTCTTTGGTTGTCATTTCATTGGCGATCCAGTAATGCCAGGTTGTTTAGGATTAGATGCGATGTGGCAGCTTGTTGGGTTTTATTTAGGCTGGATTGGTGGCAAAGGAAAAGGGCGAGCATTAGGGGTTGGCGAAGTAAAATTCACAGGACAAATTTTGCCGACGGCTAAAAAAGTGGTTTACCGAATCCATATGAAACGAGTTATTAATCGTAAACTGGTTATGGGAATGGCTGATGGTGAAGTTGAAGTAGATGGTCGTGTTATTTATACCGCGACAGATTTAAAAGTGGGACTATTCCAAGATACCTCAACATTTTAATTTTTCTTTATTAATTCATACAAAAGTGCGGTGAAAATTTTTCTTAGATTTTCACCGCACTTTTACTTATTAAATTGTAATAAATTCTTAAAATATCTATAATATTCTTGTTATTTTTTAATTTTATTAGTGGTAAATAAAGTTTATTTTAAAGTTTTTAATAAACGTTATTATAGAAAATATTAAATTAATTTCTATTTAAATTATAAATAATATACTAAAGTAGTGGGAATATGATGGTAAATGATGATTTTCAAGAATATGTGAAGCAACTGGTAACAAAACATCGAGATGAACGAATTTATCCTTTTCAATATGAAGGAAAAAAATATTGGTTGAAGCAACCTGAAAAATTGAAAGGTATTTGGCTATTATTAAAACCCCATCCTAAAAAATCTTTTAAAAATGAATTATATACTTTATTGAAGCTTGCTGAACAAAATGCGCCAGTGCCAAAAGTCTCTTATTATAGTGATCATTTTTTTGTTTTAGAGAATGTGGGACTTACCGTATCACAATGGCTATGTAATAAAAATATAGATGAACAACAGAAATTTTTAATTATTTATGATGCTTGTCTCGCTTTGATTGATTTGCATGCTAAAAATTTGGTGCATGGTCGTCCTGCTATTCGAGATATTACTTGGGATAAAGGGAAGGTTACTTTTCTTGATTTTGAATCTCGTTCAAATAGCCGAAATCAAAATTGGGTAGTTATTCGGGATATGTTATTTTTCTTTGATAGTTTATGTCGAGAAGAAGATATTTCGGACACTTTTATTCAAAAAGTAGCGTCGTATTATCAAACACATTGTGAAGCGAAAAATTGGCAAAATATGATCGTATTTTTGCAACGTTTTAGCTGGGTTTATTATCTTTTATTGCCTTTTAAACCTATTGCAAAGACAGATTTAATTTCGATTTATCGCTTATTTGAAATTTTCTTGATAAAGAAAAAATGATGAAGAAAATATTTTTTATTTTTGCATTATCAGGCATATTAGCTGCTTGTACTGTGGGTAGTGTTAGTGCTCGTGGTGGAAGTAATGGTGTAGGATTAGGTGTGGGGATTGGATCTGGTATTCGCTTCTAATAATGAAAAGTGCGGTAACTTTAATCTTTATCTTGCATTTGAACTTATTCATCGTTAGAATGCGATTTCTTTGTCATCGCTGAGTTAGAGATCGGCGAATGATGTATTAACAACACTACCTTTTAGGAGTAAAAAATGTCTCTAAGTACTGAAAAAAAAGCAGCAATCGTTGCTGAATTTGGTCGTGATGCGAAAGATACCGGTTCTTCTGAAGTTCAAATCGCATTATTAACTGCACAAATCAACCACTTACAAACTCACTTTGCAGAGCACAAAAAAGACCACCATGGTCGTCGTGGTTTATTACGTATGGTTTCTCGTCGTCGTAAACTTTTAGACTACTTAAAACGTACTGATCTTGCTTTATACCAAAGCACTATCGCTCGTTTAGGTTTACGTCGCTAATTTTTTATTACGATAGTAAAAAATCAAGCCCTCGAATATTGAGGGCTTTTTTATGGGGCTGTACTAGATAACTAGACCAAACTCCCCTTAACTAATTGTTTTAAAATGGAAATTTGAGATTTTATTTCGCTATTGTTAAAACGCCATTCACATTCTTTTAAATACAGCTCAAAATGCTCTTTGGGAATGCCATTAAACTTCTGTAAATGGCGTTTTGCGTGATTCCAAAAATTCCCAATTCCGTTTATGTAGTTGTGATTTTCAGCAAAATGCGTGCTGTGATTGATGCGAAAATGGCTAAATTCACTGACATCAAGCATATCATAACTACGAAAGGTATCCGTGTACACAATGCTATCAGGCTTAACTTTCTCTCGGATAATTGGCAATAATGTTGCTGATTGCACATTAGGAACAACGACGGTATAAACCTTGCATTTCATTTGAGAAGCCCGAATACCGCGACTTTCCCTGCAACACTGCGACCACGTTTGCCTTTTCGAGTACTGCCGAAATAGCTTTCATCGGCTTCAATTTTGCCTTCAAACATTTCCAAATGTGGGCTTGTTTGATAAATGAGTAAGCGTAATCGATGAAAGTAATAGTGGCTGTATTTTTGTTTACATTAACCAATTTACCGGCTGTTCTTGCTGTGACACCTGCGACAAACAGTTCAATGAGTTTATTTTGTTTATGCTGACTTAAGCGACTTTTTCTCATTGGTTTATTCTAACCTAAATGGGATTTTTAGTTGTTATCTACTACAGCACCTTAATATTTATAGAGTTCGTTATATAAATTACGCTCGAATTGTACTAATGGGGCACGTTTTGTTTTGCTTTCTAAATCGCCAGTTGAGTAGCCATTAATAAATTGTACAAATGCCACTTTTTCCCCTCGCGCATTTGTCATAAAGCCAGCTAGGTTATAAACGCCTTTCAAAGAACCAGTTTTAGCAATCACGTTTTTCACTAATGGCTGGCTAATTAATCCACCTCGACCACTTATTGTGCCATCTACACCTGCGATGGGAAAAGTTTCCATTAAATGTAATTTATCTTCGTTTTTGGCGATGTATTCTAAAACGGATAGCATCGTTTTAGGTGCCACAAGATTATGGCGAGACAGACCCGAACCATCGGCTAAAATGCTATTACCAAAACGAATTCCTTGTTTTTGCAATATGGATTTAACCGCTAATGTGCCTAATTGAAAGGAGGCGGGGCGTTTATAGTAATTGAATGCCACCGCTCGGAATAATGAATCGGCAATTTGGTTATCCGATTTTTTCATCATTTTTTTCAATAAATCTGGTAATGGTTTTGATAAATGTTTCGCTAATAGCTGACCTTGTTGTGGTTTTTGGGGTAACAAGACTTTGCCATTGAACTCAATACCTAATTTTCTTAATTGACGTTGAATAATCGCGGCAGCATAAGCATCCGTATTTTGCACGGCAAAACTTAAGCCAAAAGGTTTATATTGACGGGCTAAACATCCTTTTACTTGATAGCGATTATTGTCGTGTACAACAACATCGAGCTGACAATAAGGCGCTTCATTGCTATCCGCTACATAAACTTGTCCGAACACTTGAATTGGAAATTGCGCAGGCACATTGATTTTTACTATTTCACCTGGATTTTTATTCGCATCTAGTTCTGCGTAAAAACAGTTGTTATCAATATTCGCAGCTGCTGGTGGAGAGTTGAAACACATTGTGAGATCGTTCCAAATCCAACCTAATCCTCGGTCGTGACTAGAAAAAACAGAGGTATCTAATACTAAATCGCCATTAATTTTTTTGATGCCTTGTTTTTTTAATTCTGCAAGTAAGCTATAAAGCTGACCTCTTGTGAGATCAGGATCGCCTGTGAAACGCACGATTAAGTTGCCATCTAAATTCCCATTTTGAATTTTCCCATTACTCAAAAGTGCGGTCTCAAATTGGAATTGATCGCCTAACGAGAGTTTAGCAGCGACAGCAGTAAAAACTTTTTGTGTACTCGCAGGCAGCATAAAGGTTGAGCCATTATAATCAGCAATTATTTGATTTTGATTGATATTTTTAGCAATAACACCTGCGTTAGAGCCTTCAGGCAATTTTTGTGTTAAATCTGAAACATTAATATTGGCGAAAGTTGGTAGGCTAAAACTCATTGAAAGTAAAAAGGAACCAAGTGCGGTGGAAATTGAAGATAATTTTTTCATATTAGGTTTGTTATGGTTGCTATTTTTTTTTAGACGAACAATAATAAGCCCCGAATGAAATTGAGTAAATCATTTTCTCATTTCAAGTTTATTTTTATAATACTGCAGTAAGATTTTAGAATTTTACTGTGGTTTTTGTTTTATTTAGTAAAAGGAAAAACAATGCAACAAATTCCAATGACTGTGCGTGGCGCAGAACAATTACGAGAAGAATTGGATTTCTTAAAAAATGTACGTCGTCCAGAAATTATTAAAGCCATAGCAGAAGCACGCGAGCACGGAGATTTAAAAGAAAATGCAGAATATCACGCAGCGCGTGAGCAACAAGGTTTTTGTGAGGGGCGTATTCAAGAGATTGAAGGTAAACTTGGTAATGCTCAAATTATTGATGTCACAAAAATGCCAAATAATGGTAAAGTGATTTTTGGTGCAACAGTTGTACTTGTAAATACAAATACAGACGAAGAAGTCACTTATCGCATTGTAGGCGATGATGAAGCTGACATTAAATCGGGTTTGATTTCGGTTAATTCTCCTATTGCACGAGGTTTAATTGGTAAAGAATTAGATGATACCGTTAATATTACAACGCCTGGCGGTGTCGTTGAGTTTGATATTATTGAAGTGAATTATATTTAAATAAAAAAAGTGCGGTTAAAAATGACCGCACTTTTGATGTTATTTTCGTGGAAGCTGAATTTTTGCTTCTTCGCTTGGGCGATAAAGCACCAAAATATGCCCGATAGTTTGTACTTGTGCTGCTTTAGTCTCACGCACAATCGCATCGATAATAAGTTGTTTTGTTTCGCGATCTGCACCAGCAACTTTTATTTTGATGAGTTCGTGATAATTAAGTGCATTTTCAATTTCAGCAAGTACGCCTTCGGTTAAGCCATTTCCACCAAGCATAACGACTGGGTTAAGATGGTGCGCAAGACCTTTTAAAAATTGTTTTTGTTTGGTTGATAAGGTTGTCATAAGGATTCCTAATAAAAAAGAGCGGTTGATTTTCTCAATGTTTTTCACTGATTTCAATCAGCCTTGACTTGAATTTGACAGATTGTACCCAAATATAGGCGAAACGACTATAAAAAATAGAAGATTATGGGAAAGAAAAAACGTTCAGCGAGTTCTTCTCGCTGGCTAAATGAACATTTCAGTGATCAATTTGTGCAAAAAGCGCATAAGCAAAAGTTGCGTTCACGTGCTTATTTTAAGATTGATGAAATTCAGCAAACGGATAAATTATTTAAACAAGGAATGACCGTGGTCGATCTCGGCGCAGCACCGGGCGGTTGGTCGCAATACGTAGTAAGTCAAATTGGGGGCAAAGGTCGTGTAATTGCTTGTGATATTTTGGAAATGGATCCCATTGTAGGCGTTGATTTTCTGCAGGGCGATTTCTGTGATGAAAACGTTTTGAATGCTTTATTAGTGCGTGTAGGCGAAGATAAAGTTGATGTTGTGATGTCTGATATGGCACCCAATTTTAGTGGAATGCCATCAGTGGATATTCCACGCGCAATGTATTTGGTCGAGCTTGCTTTAGATATGTGTAAACAAGTCTTGGCAAGCAAAGGAAGTTTTGTTGTTAAAGTCTTTCAAGGGGAAGGCTTTGATGAATATTTAAGAGAAATTCGTTCTTTATTTAATGTGGTGAAAGTGCGTAAGCCTGAAGCATCACGCGGACGATCTCGTGAAGTATATATTGTGGCAACAGGCTATAAAGGATAATTGCTTTGATAGCTTTTCATTGCTAATGATGTGTAGTATCTTGTGACGAAATTTTTTAACTTAGGAAAGGTAGGTTAGACTTTGAACGATATGGTCAAAAATCTAGTGCTTTGGGTGGTAGTGGCGGTCATTATGATGACGGCATACCAAAGTTTTAATTCATCTTCGGTAGAAAATTCTACTGATTATACGACCTTTGTTTACGATGTAAGCAACGGACAAGTGACAGCGGCACGTTTTGATGCCAATGAAATTACGGTAACGAAAACCGATGGTTCTAAATATTCAACTGTAATGCCACCACTTGAAGATAAAAAATTGCTTGATGATTTATTAAGCAAAAAAGTGAAAGTGGAAGGCACGCCATTTGAAAGACGTGGTTTTTTATCCCAAATTTTAATTTCTTGGTTCCCAATGTTATTCCTTGTTGGTGTATGGGTATTCTTTATGCGTCAAATGCAAGGCGGTGGCGGCAAAGCGATGAGCTTTGGTAAAAGCCGAGCCAAAATGTTGAATCAAGATCAGATTAAGGTGACTTTTGCGGATGTGGCTGGTTGCGATGAAGCAAAAGAAGAAGTGGGCGAAATCGTTGATTTCTTGCGTGATCCGAATAAATTCCAAAATTTGGGCGGTAAAATTCCAAAAGGTATTTTGATGGTAGGGCCTCCAGGTACTGGTAAAACTTTACTTGCTCGTGCGATTGCGGGAGAGGCAAAAGTTCCATTCTTCACTATTTCTGGCTCTGATTTCGTAGAAATGTTTGTAGGTGTTGGCGCATCACGTGTACGTGATATGTTTGAACAGGCTAAGAAAAATGCACCTTGCTTAATCTTCATTGATGAAATCGATGCAGTGGGTCGCCAACGTGGTGCGGGCTTAGGCGGCGGACACGATGAGCGTGAACAAACCTTAAACCAAATGCTAGTTGAAATGGATGGCTTTAGCGGTAATGACGGCGTAATTGTTATTGCGGCAACTAACCGTCCAGATGTACTTGATCCAGCTTTAACTCGTCCAGGCCGTTTTGACCGGCAAGTAGTTGTTGGCTTACCTGATGTGAAAGGTCGTGAGCAAATCTTAAAAGTGCATATGCGTAAAGTGTCTGTTGCACAAGATGTTGATGCTATGACGTTAGCGCGTGGTACGCCGGGCTATTCTGGTGCAGATTTAGCAAATTTAGTCAATGAGGCGGCTTTGTTTGCCGCTCGAGTGAATAAACGTACGGTAACCATGCTTGAGTTTGAAAAAGCGAAAGATAAAATCAATATGGGGCCAGAGCGTCGCACTATGATTATGACGGATAAGCAAAAAGAATCCACTGCTTATCATGAAGCAGGTCACGCCATTGTGGGTTATTTAGTGCCTGAACACGATCCTGTTCACAAAGTGACGATTATTCCTCGAGGACGTGCCTTGGGTGTGACATTCTTCTTACCTGAAGGTGATCAAATTAGTATTAGCCAAAAACAATTAGAAAGTAAGCTTTCTACCTTGTATGCAGGGCGTTTAGCGGAAGATTTGATTTACGGCGAAGAAAATATCTCAACAGGTGCATCAAATGATATTAAAGTCGCAACTAATATTGCGCGTAATATGGTAACGCAATGGGGATTCTCTGAAAAGTTAGGTCCGATTCTTTATACGGAAGATGAGGGCGAGGTTTTCTTAGGTCGTTCAATGGCGAAAGCAAAACATATGTCAGATGAAACCGCACATTCGATTGATGAAGAAGTTCGAGCGATTGTCAGTCGCAACTATGCGAGAGCAAGACAGATTTTGACTGATAATATGGATATTTTGCACGCAATGAAAGATGCGTTAGTCAAATATGAAACTATTGAAGAAGAACAAATTAAGCAATTGATGAATCGCGAACCCGTCACACCGCCATCAGGTTGGGAAGAGCCGAAAACTCAACAGGCTGCTTATGCAAATTCAACAACGAATGATACAAAGCCTGAAAGTGCGGTAGAAAATACCGACGATTTTAATGTTTAACTTATCAAAGCCTTTCTTCGGAAAGGCTTTATTTTTTCCTAATGATTTTTTTCTTGGATGTATTTCGTTATAATCGCCCACCAAAATCACTCTAAAAATTAACCGCACTTTATGAAACTTTACGCGAATAATAAATGTCTTGATTTAAGCGTGCCTCAAATTATGGGGATTCTTAATTTTACGCCTGATTCTTTTTCTGATAGCGGACAGTTTTTTAGTCTAGATAAAGCACTTTTTCAAGTTGAAAAAATGCTAGAAGAGGGGGCGACAATTATTGATATTGGTGGTGAATCTACGCGTCCTAATGATGCGGATGAAGTCTCTGAACAAGAAGAATTGCATCGTGTTGTGCCAGTAGTGGAGGCGGTGCGAAGCCGTTTTGATTGCTGGATTTCTGTCGATTCTTCAAAAGCAGTTGTGATGCGTGAAGCAGCAAGTGTTGGAATGGATTTGATTAATGATATTCGTGCTTTGCAAGAGCCAAATGCGTTAGAAACCGCAGTAAAACTAGCTTTACCTGTTTGTATCATGCATATGCAAGGGCAACCTAGAACGATGCAGGCAAATCCTCATTATGAGAATGTCGTACAAGATGTATTCGCTTTTTTACAGAAACGTACTAATGAATGTCTTTCTGCTGGTGTTAAAAAAGAAAACTTAATTTGGGACATGGGATTTTGTTTTGGTAAGTCTGTACAGCATAATTATCAATTATTACAAAATCTGAATGAATTTTGTCATAGTGGATATCCTGTGTTAGCGGGATTATCTCGCAAATCAATGATTGGCGCTGTGCTTAATAAAGCCGTCGATCAGCGAGTGATAGGTAGTGCGGCAGGTGCGCTTATTGCTGCGCAAAAAGGTGCAAAAATTTTACGCGTACATGATGTTGCAGCAACATCAGATATGCTCAAAATTTGGCAGGCAACAGAAAATGCCTGATGGTTTTATAACGATAAAAAATTAAAGGAATTTTATTATGGCAAATCGTAAATATTTTGGAACAGATGGCGTGCGTGGGAAAGTAGGGTCTTATCCAATTACACCTGATTTCGCATTAAAATTAGGCTGGGCTGCGGGAAAAGTATTAGCTTCTCAAGGTTCTAAAATGGTTTTAATCGGTAAAGATACTCGCATTTCTGGATATATGTTGGAATCAGCCCTTGAAGCAGGTTTAGCCGCTGCAGGTTTATCTGCTGCCTTTACAGGCCCAATGCCGACACCAGCAATTGCTTATTTAACCAGAACTTTCCGTGCTGAAGCAGGTATTGTGATCTCGGCTTCACATAATCCTTATTATGATAATGGCATTAAATTCTTTTCAGCAAAAGGCACTAAATTACCTGATGAAATTGAAGAAGCTATTGAAGCAATGTTAGAGCAACCGATGGATTGTGTGGAATCTGCCGAATTAGGTAAAGCCAGCCGTATTAATGATGCAGCAGGACGCTACATTGAGTTTTGTAAAGGTACATTCCCCGCTCATTTAGGCTTGGAAGGTTATAAGATCGTGATAGATTGTGCAAATGGTGCAACTTACCATATTGCGCCTAACGTGTTTAGAGAGCTAGGTGCGGAAGTCATTGAAATTGGTACGGATCCAAATGGTTTGAATATTAATGAAAAATGTGGTGCAACTGATGTAACTGCATTGCAAGCTAAAGTAGTTGAAACGAAAGCTGATGTTGGTTTGGCTTATGATGGCGATGGTGACCGCATTATGATGGTCGATCATTTAGGAAATAAAGTCGATGGCGACCAAATTCTCTTTATTATTGCACGTGAAGCATTGCGCTCAGGTCAATTAAAAGGCGGTGTCGTTGGCACCTTAATGAGTAATATGAGCTTAGAGATTGCGTTGAAAATGCTTGGCGTTCCTTTCTTACGTGCAAACGTGGGAGACCGTTATGTATTGGAAAAAATGCTTGAAAATGATTGGACGCTTGGGGGGGAGAATTCTGGACATATTATCATTGCGGATAAGAATACAACTGGCGATGGCATTGTTGCGTCATTGGCTGTATTGGCGGCGATGGCACAGCATAAATTATCATTAAATGAATTAGCAAGTGCGGTTAAATTATTCCCTCAAGTGTTAATCAATGTACGTTTTGCGGGTGGGGAAAATCCACTTGAAAGTGATGCTGTAAAATCTGTTGCCGCAGAGGTTGAAAAACGTTTAGAAGGTAAAGGTCGTATTTTATTGCGTAAATCGGGTACGGAACCACTTATTCGTGTTATGGTGGAATGCCAAGATGCTGAACTTGCACAACAATGTGCAGAAGAAATTGCAGAAGCCGTGAAAAAAATTAATTAATTTTTGACCGCACTTAGTAAAGTGCGGTTTATTTTTATAAAGTTTTTAGGAAAGCAAAATGAACATTTTTATTATGCGTCACGGCGAAGCGGAAGTAATGGCTAATAGTGATAAAGCTCGTCGCTTAACTGCTTATGGTATTAAACAAGCTTTTTCTCAAGGAGAATGGTTAAAACAGCATTTAAGCACGCTAGTAATTAATTCACTAGACCGTATTTTAGTGAGCCCTTATGTCAGAGCTCAAGAAACCTTTCATCAAGTTAATCAAGCGTTTGATTTGGAGTTAGAAAATAAATTTGAAATTTGGGAGGGAATAACCCCTTATGGCCATGCACATTCCGTCATTGATTATTTAGAAGTGCTAAAAGACGAGGGCGTTAAATCTGTATTGATTGTTTCCCATTTGCCCTTAGTGGGAGAAATTGTTGCTGAACTGTATGGAAAACGAAATCCAATATCATTTTATCCTGCAACTATTGCTCAATTATTATGGGATGGTAATAAATCAGAAATATTGATGCATCAAGCATCTCCTGTAATTTATTTAAAATAAACTATTCTTTTTTTACAAAAAATAAAATTTTTATTGGTTTTTTATATAATCTATTAAAAATCAGTATCTTAGATGTTGTTTTATAAAGTAATCTTTTTAAAGAAAGGTAAAGTTTTACTATTATTGTTTTTCTTTTTATGAAAATTCCCGTAAACTAAACTGCATCAAAGTAATAGGGCTTTGTAATAATCAAATTATTCTATGGAGAAAATAATGAAAAAATTAACATTAGCATTGGTTTTAGGTTCAGCTTTAGCTGTGACAGGTTGTTTTGATAAGCAAGAAGCAAAACAAAAAGTTGAGGATACGAAACAAACTGTAGCATCAGTCGCATCAGAAACAAAAGATGCTGCAGCTAATACAATGACTGAAGTAAAGGAAAAAGCACAGCAGCTTTCTACAGACGTGAAAAATAAAGTAGCAGAGAAAGTGGAAGATGCGAAAGAAGTAATTAAATCAGCAACAGAAACAGCATCAGAAAAAGCAACTGAAATAAAAGAGGCAGTTTCAGAAAAAGCAAGTGAGATGAAAGAAGCTGCATCAGAAAAAGCAAGTGAGATGAAAGAAGCTGCATCAGAAAAAGCAAGTGAGATGAAAGAAGCTGCATCAGAAAAAGTAGGCGAAATGAAAGAAAAAGCAACTGAAATGAAAGAGGCGGTTTCAGAAAAAGCAACTCAAGCAGTAGATGCAGTGAAAGAAGCGACAAAATAATAGGTTTAATTTAAATAACAAAATCCCTGTTAAAGAAATTTAACAGGGATTTTTTATAGATTAATCCAATTTGATTTTTACAAATAATATCCCGCCATTGAGCTATATACCGCATTTTCACTTTGCAGCACTTGATATTTTGCATTCAAAATCGCAAGTTGTGATGATTTTTCCGTATTGGCTGCAACTAACCATTCGCGCAATTCGGATACGCCCGCATTATAGCGATTTCGATAATATTGCGTGATACGCTGATTGTAACTATGGGTTTGCTGTAAATTACTTAATGTACTTTGCGCTTGGGTAAAGGCAAAGTAGTTGGTATCCACATTATTGAGAGCGGTGGTAATACGTTGTTCGTAATTTAAACGAGCTGTTTCATAGTCAGCTTCAGAAATTTTAACGTTCCATTTTACGGTGTTCCAATTTAAGAACGGTAGGCTAATTCCTACTGTGCCAGCAGCCACAGGGTTATGTAACGCCGTACCAACCGTGCTTGCTGTTGAAGAAAGGCTTGCACCTAAATTAACCTCTGGGAACCAACTTTTTTGAGTTGCTTTGGCATTTTTGAATGCACTACTTAAACGGAATTGTGCAGCTTTTACATCAGGACGATTTGCAATTACAGACACAGGCACGTTTAAGTTTACGCCTGCCGTTTTCACATTCATAATATGTGGGAACGTGATATTTAATGCTTCATTTGGTTTTAGGTTGAGAAGATTACGCAGTGTTTGTTCTGCTGTTTTGCGTTGGGTTTCAAAATTTAATTTGTTATTACGTGCCGTTAATATGGCTTGTTGTGCTTGATCAACGCTGGCTGCATCAGCCACGCCTTGCGCTAAACGCGTTTGCATAATATTGCCAATATCCGTGTAATATTTGATCGTTTCGTTGGTTGTGCTAATAGCATCATTTAAATAAGCAATTTGATAATAAGTTGTTACTACAGAATTGATTAATGATAAACGAGCCGATTCCATATCTTCTGCAGTTGCTTTGTGCGACCATTCCGCCGCATCAACAGTATTGGCCAAACGTTGCCACAGATCTAATGTATAGCTCACATTTAAAGAACCTTTGTGTGAAGTGGCAGAGTTTGTACTGATATCAACTCGGCGTTGTGCTGCTGATGAAGTTGAACCATTAAATGCAGGCACTAAATTTGCACCCACTAAATTCGCACTATAAAGCGCACGGTTTACCGCTACAGCAGCTTTAGCTAAATCTTTATTGTTTGTTAAAGCTTGATCTATAACACGATTTAATTGCGCATCATCATATAACGACCACCAATTTTCTTTTACATTATATTGCTTGGTAATTTCTTCATATTGCTTGTAATCTTCAAGGCTTGCTTGATAAGAATCGCCAATATTGGCACATCCCACCAATGCACCAGACATCAACAAAGCAAGCGTGATATTTTTCATTTTAAACATTGAATTTTCCTTTCTACGAACTAAAAAGTGCGGATGATTTTAACCGCACTTTTTTATTTATAAAATAAATATTGTGACTTTTATTTATAATGAATGTTTGTTCAGAGGCAAGTATTTTAAAGTTAAATATTGGAATTTGCACGAAAAAATTTGTATTTCCTTTACATATCAATTTATTTAACGTAAAGTCACGCTTCCATTTATTTTAATGCTAGGAGTATATAAAATGTCTTATTATAATTCTGCAAGCAAGCAAGCAAGCAAGCAAGCAAGCAAGCAAGCAAGCAAGCAAGCAAGCAATGCTAATCTTTTCTTTTCATCTGTTAAGCTAACCACGACAGCTTCACTTATCAGCACAGTTTGCTGATCTCTTCTCAAGCCTTTGCGGCGAGTGACAATTCAATTAGTACGAATTACGGCATTAAAGAGTTTGGCGTATAGCCTGATCATTGGTAATTTAAAGGATAATACAATTAATAGTAAAATTTCCAATCAGGCTTTAACGAGTTAAATGGCAAAATTGGTAAGTTAGACAGCAAATTAGAACGTGGTTTAGCGGCGGCTAACGCCCTTTCTGGTTTAGTGTTACCACAAGTGGTTGGAAAAGCGAGTTTTTCTGCAGCTGTGGGCGGTTATGGCATCCGTAATGCGGTGGCAATTGGTGTCGGCTACACACCAAGCAAATATCACGTTAAAAAGCGGTATCAATTATTCTTTTCTTAAACACCTGATTTTTTCCTAACTTCGCAAAATAGATTCAATGTAAAATTTTTCATTTTAAATTTCCTTTTTTGAGTGTAAAAATAGCTACCTTAGTTTATTAAAGGAAGTGGGTTTCATTTCTTACATAAGTTTTAAAGGAGTTAAAATGAATGTTATTTCTGATCTTGAGCTTCAGCAAATTCGCACTCAAATGCTGACATTTGCACAATTGCAAGTAAATCAAGCCGATCTTGCTGAAGATTTAGTACAAGAAGCTTTTTTAAGTGCATTCAAAAATCTTGATAATTTTAAGCATCAATCTGCATTTAAAACTTGGATTTTTGCGATTCTTAAAAATAAGATTATTGATTATTTACGTCAGAAAGGGCGGTTTGTTTTAGAAAGTGAACTTGAAGATGAAGATACCAATAATTCATTTTTTGATGAAAAGGGGTATTGGAAACCAGAACATTACCCGAGTGAATTACAAGGCGAAGAAGAAACGGTTTATTCCGATGAATTTTGGCTGATTTTTGAAACTTGTTTGACTTGTTTACCCGCCAAACAGGCAAAAATTTTTATGATGCGAGAGTTTTTAGATCTTTCATCTGAAGAAATTTGTCAAGAAACGCATTTAACTTCGTCTAATTTACATACCACCCTTTATCGGGCTCGTTTACAGTTGCAAAACTGTCTTTCAAAAAAACTTTAGGAGAGATTATGCGTTGTCGCCAAGCCACTCGAATGATTTCCGAATCGCACGAACGTTCATTAGATATACAAGAAAAAGTAGGGCTAAAAGTGCATTTAGCTATGTGCTCGCGTTGTCGTCGTTTTCAAAGAAATTGCAAAACCTTAAGTATGATGATGAAGAAATTTAAAGATTCACATTAAGAGTGATGAAAGTATTAAAAAATCCGCTATTTTGACCGCACTTTATAGCGGTATTTCTAACTTATCCATACGGCATTTTGTAATCTCAAAGGTTTTATTTCTTCAGCTTCGCCAATAAACTCACTGCGCCCACAATTATAACTGCACCGAGCCAAAAATAGAGGTTAGGCGTATGATGCCAAAAGAGCCAGTCGAAAACGCTAGAGAAAACCACGCCAGTGAAAGCAAAAGGAGTAATGATATTGGCGGGTGCGTATTTAAAAGCGCGCGTGAGTAATAATTGGAAAATCAATCCGAAACCGCCCACCAATAGTAATAAGCCAAGCTCGTATAAATTAGGGATTTTCCATTGGTTAATAAAGAAGACTGGTAACATGAACGTACCAATCAGATGAAAATAAAATACGATATTTTTTGGTGTGTTGTATTTGTTTAATTCTTGTAAGCCAATAAATGCCATTCCCGCTAATACAGCACCAGATAATCCAATCAGCACATAAATAGGATCAACATTGCCATTGTGATTGGTGAGTAAAATAATGGAAACGCCAAGAAAACCGATTAAGCTACATAAAAGCACATTAAGCGGTGTTTTTTGATGGAAAAAAAGCAATAAAATCGGGATAAATAGGGCAGAGGTATTCATCAATAAGACAGCGATGGAAAGCGGTAAGAACTTCACGACATAAAAGTTAATCAACATATTCGATACACCCGCGGCATTACGCAGGATTAAAAATTTCCATTGACGAGTATCCACTTTAAAATCGCGATCTTTAATCACAAAAGGAAGTAAGAAAAGCAAGCCGATTAAAAAGCGTGAAAATAAGGTTTCACTTGCAGGGATTGTTTGAGAAGCGGTTTTGACAAATACATTCATCAAGGTAATGGAAAAGTACGCTGATACCATAAAACTAATCGCTTTGTGATAAAGTGAAGGAATGGAATGTGATTGCATATAGATTTTTACCTTAGAAAAGAGGGGGAGATTGGGCATCTTAACGCTTTATTATTGGTTATAACAATGGATTTTAATCAATTTCTTTAAAAATTTTGCAAAAATCTGTAAGAAATCGAATTATCCGCCGTCTAACCTTATGTAACGTTAATTTTTACTTCATAAGGAAAAGCAATGAAACTATCAAAAACATTTCTATTTATTACCGCACTTTGCTGTGCAGCACCAACTTTAGCAATACAAAATTCAACATCATCATCTGGAGAACAAAAAATGGTAATGGAAAATACGCAAAACATCCGAGAAATTTATCTTGCTGGTGGTTGTTTCTGGGGTATGGAAGCATATATGGAGCGTATTCACGGTGTGAAAGATGCGATTTCTGGCTATGCCAATGGTAATACGGGGAAAACCAGTTATCATATGATTGGGCTAACCGATCACGCAGAAACGGTAAAAGTCACTTACGATGCAAACCAAATTTCGTTAGATAAATTGCTTAAATATTATTTTAAAGTGATTGATCCAACGAGTGTAAACAAACAAGGTAACGACCGTGGTAGACAATATCGCACAGGGATTTATTATCAAGATGGGGCAGATAAAGCAGTGATCGAACAAGCTCTCGCCCAGCTTCAAACCAAATATAAAAAACCAGTACAAATTGAGGTGCAGCCGATTAAAAATTACATCGTAGCAGAAGAATATCATCAGGATTATTTGAAGAAAAATCCAAATGGTTATTGCCATATTGATATTACCAAAGCAGATGAACCTGTGATTGACGAAAAAGATTATCCGAAACCGAGTGATGCAGAACTCAAAGCGAAATTGACACCGTTGCAATATTCCGTTACTCAAAATAAACATACTGAACGCTCTTTTAGTAACGAATATTGGGATAACTTCCAACCCGGTATTTATGTTGATGTCACTACAGGCGAGCCTGTTTTCTCTTCAAATGATAAATTTGAATCAGGTTGTGGCTGGCCAAGTTTTACGAAACCGATCATTAAAGATGTGGTGCATTATGAAACCGACAATAGCTTCAATATGCAACGTACCGAAGTGTTAAGTCGTGCGGGCAATGCCCATTTAGGACACGTTTTTGACGACGGCCCGAAAGATAAAGGTGGTTTACGTTATTGCATTAACAGTGCATCAATTAAATTTATTCCGTTAGCTGAAATGGAAAAGGCAGGATACGGATATTTGATTCAATCCATTAAAAAATAAGGAGATGTAGGATGTTAGATCAGCAACTCCTTATTGGAACTGTATTTTTAGCTGGGCTTGCTTCTTTTCTTTCGCCTTGTATTTTCCCGATTATTCCAATTTATTTTGGTATTTTGAGTAAAGGCGGTAAAAAAGTCTTAAATACTTTTTTATTTATTTTAGGGCTTTCCCTTACATTTGTCAGTTTAGGCTTTAGTTTTGGTTTTTTAGGGAATATTTTATTTAGTAACACTACCCGCATTATCGCTGGCGTTATCGTGATTATTTTGGGTATTCATCAACTTGGCATTTTCAAAATTGGTTTGTTGGAACGCACGAAATTGGTGGAAATAAAAACATCAGGAAAATCAACCGCACTTGAGGCATTTGTTCTTGGTTTAACGTTTAGTCTTGGTTGGACACCTTGTATTGGCCCGATTCTGGCTTCCGTGTTAGCTTTATCAGGCGATGAAGGCTCTGCACTTTACGGTGCATCAATGATGTTTGTTTATGTCTTAGGGCTTGCGACCCCGTTTGTACTGTTTTCGTTCTTATCTGACAGCTTGCTCAAACGTGCCAAAGGGTTAAATAAACACTTAGACAAATTTAAAATCGGTGGCGGAATTTTAATTATCGTGATGGGTATTTTATTAATTACGAATAATTTTTCGTAAAACATAACCTCAACAAAAGAAATTTATAAAAGGAAAAAAGCAATGAAAAAACTACTATCAATATTTCTAATGGCATTCAGCCTAAACGCTTTTGCACAAACTAATTTGGCAGATGTGCAACTCAAAGATTTAAACAATCAGCCAGTTACTTTAAGCCAATATAAAGGGAAACCTGTGTATGTAAAAATGTGGGCATCTTGGTGTCCGATTTGCTTGGCTGGATTAGCTGAAATTGATGATTTAAGTGCGGAAAAAGATCGTAATTTTGAAGTGATTACCATCGTTTCGCCCGATCACAAAGGCGAAAAAGACACCGCTGATTTTATTGAGTGGTACAAAGGATTGGAATATAAAAATATCACGGTGCTTTTAGATGAAAAAGGCGAAATCATTGACAAAGCAAGAGTGCGTGGCTATCCGTTCAATCTCTTTTTAGATAGTGATTTAAACTTGAAAAAAACCGTACCAGGGCATTTAGGTGCAGAGCAAATAAAAGTTTTTGCAGGGAAATAATGATGAAAAGCGGCTTATTTTTAAGCCGCTTTTTTATATCCTCGTTTTTACATAATAAAGAGACAAAATAGCTAAGATTGGCGTTTGTGCATTGAGCATTTGGTAGATTGATAAAAAAACTATATTATAAGCGGTATGATTTTATTGCTTGTATAATAGTTTTTTATTTTTACGTTATCGTTACTTTTTCCAAATAACGTGAAATTCGCGATCTTCTTCTCGGTGAGAAATTAAGAATTTAGCAAAGACATCATCCATTTCATCTTGTTCATTGACTAAACCCACCCACACTTCAGCGTATTCTTCTGGGTCAATTAGTACACCAATTTCTTCTTCCCAATCATCGGCGGTTTCAACAAATTCCACACCACCGCGTTCTTCAAATTGTAGGTTGAATAAAAGAATATCTGCAGGATCTAAATTTTCTCCAGCCATTTCTAAGAAAATATCGTAAGCAATATCAATGGCTGTATCGGGATCAAGTTTTTTAATTTCTGTTGTCATAGTGTTTTGTCGTAAAGGTTATGGTTAATAAAAGTGCGGTTAAATTTTTTTCTCTTTTGAAGCGTTTTATTCCATATTGGTTGGAAGTTTAATTTCTCGAATATTCATCGAAAAACCGTCAATCATCAATAAGCGTCCACACAAATTCTTACCGATTTTTAACCGCACTTTAATTGCTTCTAAGGCTTGAATGCAGCCCACAATACCGACGATTGGTGCAAGCACGCCAGCTTCCACACAGCTTAATACATTTTGTCCAAATAATTTACTGAGATCACGATAAGTAGGCGTATTTGGTTCATAAGTGAAAACGGAAACCTGACCTTCCATTCGAATTGCAGCACCAGAAATAAGAGGAATTTTTGCATGATTACATTGGCGATCCAATTGATTACGGATTTCCACATTGTCTGTACAATCTAAAACAATATCAAAGTGCGGAATGATTTCAGCCAGTTTTTCTTCGTCTAACTTCGCATTAATCGTCTCTATGTTTATATGTGGATTGATTTGTTCCAGTGCAATTTTAGCGGATTCCACTTTTGGCATATTCAAACGAGCATCGCAGTGCAAGACTTGGCGTTGAAGATTCGAAAGCGAAACGGTGTCGAAATCTAACAGTGTTAAATTTCCAACGCCTGCCGCTGCGAGATATTGGCTGGCTGCACAGCCTAAGCCACCAAGCCCAACGATCAGCATTTTGCTTGCTTTGAGTTTTTCTTGCCCATCAAAATCTATGCTTTTAAGAATAATTTGACGGTTATAACGCAATTCTTCTTCGTGACTAAGCTCGATCATTTGTTATCCTAATAAATGATTGAAAGGCTCAATTGTCACTGTTTCACCTGCAGTGACATTGCCTCGTTCTTGTTCTAAAACGATAAAACAATTGCTTTTTACAAAAGCACTAAAGAGATGAGAGCCTTGAAATCCTACTGATTGTACTTCAATTTGACCTTGTTCATTGATGTGATAAAAACCCCGTTGGAAATCTAAACGTCCTACTGCTTTTTTCAAATTCATTGTAGCAATGGCTGAAAAGTGCGGTGGTTTTTTCCATTGTTTTTGGCCTTGAAGTTTAGCAATGAGTGGCTGAACAAGTTGATAAAATGTCACTAATGCGGAAACAGGATTGCCGGGTAAACCACAGAACCAAGCGTTTTCTAATTTACCAAAAGCGAATGGTTTGCCCGGTTTGATTGCAATTTTCCAGAAATTTACTTGACCTACTTTTTCCAATACCGCTTTAGTGAAATCCGCTTCACCAACGGAAACACCGCCACTGGTAATCACTAAATCGGCTTGGTTTTGTGCGGCAATAAATGCCTTTTCAAATTCAGCTTCGTTATCAGGTAATAGTCCTAAATCAATGACTTCACAGTTTAGTTTTTCAAGTAATAATTTTACAGTGAAACGGTTGGTATCATAGATTTGTCCGCTTTGCAATGGCTTACCGACTTCCACAAGTTCATCGCCAGTTGAGAGTACGCCGACTTTTAATTGGCGATAGCATTTTACTTCTGCAATCCCTAAAGAGGCTAATAATGGCAAGGAAACAGGGGTAAGCGGTGAGCCTTGTTCCAATACCACATCGCCTTTTTTTACATCTTCGCCAATACGACGGATGTTTTGGTTTGGTTTAGGCAATTCACTAAAAGTGACGGTACCGTCTTCATTGAGTGTCACTTGCTCTTGCATTATCACGACATCTGCGCCTTCAGGAATCATCGCACCGGTCATAATTCTGACCGCACTTTTTGATGGCCATTCCCCTTGGAATGGATTACCTGCAAAAGATTTTCCTGCCACTGAAAGGGTTAAAGATTGTTGTAAATCCGATAAACGTACAGCATAACCATCCATTGCTGAATTATCGAAAGAGGGAACATTAATAGGTGAAATAATATCTTCTGCACAAATTCGATTGGCGGCTTCTTGTAAATTTAGGCTTTCAGTTTGAGTTGGGAAGGGAATCTGTTCGAGCATTTTTGAGCGAGCTTGATCCAATGTAAGCATAGAAAATCCTTATTTAATAAAATAAGTCGGTATTTTATCTCTAAAGACTTATTCATTCAAATTTGCAATTTTTCTCATTTTACCATCCTATTATCCTTTGTTAGAATAGCCGATTATTTTTTTAGGAAAAACGATGATGAATAAAATTTCACTGGATGCGCAGAATGTAAGAAATGCCTTGATTGAGAAAGGCATTGAAACACCAATGATTGATCCAACACAGGCTAAAAATGAACGCCGAGAAAACATTGCAAAACATATGAATGAAGTGATGAAGCTGATTGGATTAGATTTGCGAGATGATAGTTTAGAAGAAACTCCAAATCGTTTAGCTAAAATGTTTATTGATGAGATTTTCAGTGGAATGGATTATGCCAATTTTCCTAAAATGACGAAAATCAAAAATCAAATGAAAGTCAGCGAAATGGTGCAAGTCAATGACATCACGCTAACAAGCACTTGTGAACATCATTTTGTGACGATTGATGGTAAAGTTTGTGTGGCGTACTATCCAAAAGATTGGGTGATTGGTCTTTCTAAAATTAATCGTATTGTTTCATTTTTTGCTCAACGTCCACAGGTTCAAGAACGCTTAACCGAGCAACTTTTGACAGCATTTCAAACAATTCTTGAGACAGATGATGTCGCGGTATATGTGAAAGCGACCCATTTCTGTGTGAAAGCGCGTGGTATTAGAGATACGAATAGTTATACTGTCACATCTGCTTATGGTGGCGTATTCTTAGAAGACCGAGATACTCGTAAAGAATTTTTAGCTACAGTTCAAAAATAGGAAATGATAAATTGTAATCCGCACGTAAAATGTGCGGATTTTTATTTCGGGAAATCAAATATGCTATGTGCCATTTATAAAAGTAAAAAGAAGTTAGGAAGTTACCTTTATGTTGCTAATAGAGAGGATTTTTCTTTAGTTCCCAGCGTTTTACTCGAACATTTTGGTAAACCAGAATTAGTGATGATGTTTAATCTGCTTGGGCGTAAAGCACTACACAATGTAGATTGTAATGAAGTATTGGAAACAATTAAACGCCAAGGATTTTACTTACAAATAGCAAAACAAGATGATGGTTTATTTAATAGCTTGAGTGAGATCAAATAATTTGTCTATTTATAAGATAAAAAAAGTGAAAATTTGCGTTATCTCAAATTATTAAATAAAAAATTCCTTTAAAATCCACCGCACTTTTTAAAGGAGAAAAAATGAGTAGCTTTTTTGTCGCAGGGACAGATACGAATGTGGGAAAAACAACAGTAGCGCGCGCAATGATTCAAGCCTTGCAAGGGCAGGGCGTTCAAGTTGTCGGCTATAAACCCATTGCTTGTTGTGGGGAAGAGAGTATTTATCCTGTTGCTCAGTCAGAAAATACATCTGATTATGATAATTTCGTAAATGCTGATGTATTAACGCTGATGAATTCAACAAAAGAAAATGTGTCTTATCAGGATATTAATAGCTATACTTTTAGTCACTGTGCACCAATGCTCACACAAGATAAAATGCGGATTAAATTAGATAAAATTAATTGTGATTTAACGCGTTTGAATCAAACTTATCAATCTGTTGTGGTGGAAGGATCTTTTGGTTTAATGACACCAATGGCAGAAGGAAAAAGTTTTGCAGATTGGATTACTCAACGAAAAATGCCAGTAGTACTTGTAGTTGGAATTAAAGATGGTTGTGTAAATCACGCTTTATTAACGGTAAAGGTTATCCAACAGTTAGGTGTGCCTTTATTAGGTTGGATAGCGAATCGAATTAATCCATTATTAAGCCATTATGCAGAAATTGTTGATTTGCTTGTTGAACATATTGATGCGCCGCTTTTAGGTAAAATTCCTTATTTATATAAACCCGAAGAACAAGAATTAGGGCATTATTTAACGAATATAGATCGATTAATGTATATGCAAACTGAATTAGTAAAATAACGAAGTGCGGTTGAATTTTTTTAGTTTTGTATAAGGGCGAAATATCGCCCTTATTTTGTGTTTGAAAAGAAATATATTATTGTGATAATTAAGGTCTTACACCTAACATATGACAGATAGCATAAGTTAATTCACTACGATTTAATGTATAAAAGTGGAAGTCATTCACGCCTTCGCGAGATAAAATTTTTACCATATCCATTGCAACACTTGCTGCTACAAGATTACGTGTAGTTGGATCATCATCCAAACCATCATAGGCTTTAACTAACCACGCTGGAATTTTCACATTAGTGAATGATGCCATTTTTTGGAGTTGTTTAAAATTAGTAACAGGTAAAATACCGGGTACGATTTCAGTATCAATACCAATTGATGCACAACGATCACGAAAACGCAGGTAGTTTTCAATATCAAAGAAAAATTGCGTAATCACGTGATTTGCACCTGCATCAATTTTACGTTTTAAATTAATCAAGTCTGCTTGTGCGGATTTTGCTTCTGGATGAACTTCAGGATAAGCGGCTACAGAAATATCAAAATCAGCGACAGAACGAAGTAATTCCACAAGATTTGACGCATAAAATGGTTTTTTCGCGTAACCTTTAGGTTCGTCACCGCGTAACGCAACAATACGGCGAATACCACTATCCCAATAATCTCTCGCAATTTGTTTTAATTCTTCAGGTGTGGCATCAATTCCAGTTAAATGTGGTGCGGCTTCTAAGCCAGTTTCTTGTTTAATGGCTTTCACAATGCCGTGAGTTCGGTCACGTTCTCCCGAATTTGCACCGTAAGTGACTGACACAAATTTAGGCTTTAATACTTTTAAACGATGAATTGAATCCCATAGAAGGGTTTCCATTTTTTCGTTTTTAGGTGGAAAAAATTCAAAGGAGACATTAATTTTTTTATTAAAATCTGCAATATGTTGATTTAATGTATCAATTTCTTTCGCGTAGCTCATAAGGCTTCCTTTAGGATTCTAAAATAGTATTTGTACAATAAAATAGGTTTTAATATGAGTCAATTTCAATTTATTCATTAAAAGTATGATTATTATTAATAATTCAATAAATGGATAATGATTGTTCAATAATAACTAATTTTTAGATCAACACATACTCAAAACCACCGCACTTTTGTTAGCAATGATTTATCCCATTTTACAACGAAAAAGAAAGTGCGGTAATTTTTTGTATATTTTTATAGAAAGATAAATGCGTGTTAAATAAATACAATAGATTTGTTTTTTTAGCGCAAAAAATTAGCATTTTATGAAAAAACGAGTATAATACGCCGACCCTGTAAATGTGCGAATTCCCATCGTACATTATTTTATTGAGATCGCACTCGAAGGGGTGATGATTAAGATTAATGGTTGTGTTCATAAGAACACTGGGTATCAAACTAATTTTTGGTAATTAATTAATGAAAACTTTTGTAGCAAAACCAGAAACGGTTAAACGCGACTGGTACGTAGTAGATGCGACAGGTAAAACTTTAGGTCGTTTAGCGACTGAATTAGCACGTCGTCTTCGTGGTAAACACAAGGCTGAGTACACTCCACACGTAGATACTGGTGATTACATCATCGTTATCAACGCAGACAAAGTGGCAGTAACTGGTCGTAAAGAAACAGATAAACTTTACTACTGGCACACTGGCTATGTAGGTGGTATTAAACAAGCGACTTTCAAAGAAATGATCGCTCGCCGTCCTGAAGCAGTGATTGAAATTGCGGTTAAAGGTATGTTGCCAAAAGGTCCATTAGGCCGTGCAATGTTCCGTAAATTAAAAGTGTATGCAGGTGCTGAACACCAACACGCTGCACAACAACCACAAGTATTAGATATTTAATCACGAGGTTTAGAAAATGGCAGAGAATCAAAACTACGGCACAGGCCGCCGCAAAAGCTCTTCAGCTCGTGTATTTATCAAACCGGGCAGTGGTAAAATCACTATCAATCAACGTGAATTAGATGTTTACTTTGGTCGCGAAACAGCGCGTATGGTAGTACGTCAGCCATTAGAGTTGGTTGAATTAACTGATAAATTAGACCTATACATCACTGTTAAAGGTGGTGGTATTTCTGGTCAAGCGGGTGCAATTCGTCACGGTATCACTCGTGCATTGATGGAATACGATGAAACATTACGCCCAGCACTTCGTGCAGCTGGTTTCGTTACTCGTGACGCACGTCGCGTTGAACGTAAAAAAGTGGGTTTACACAAAGCACGTCGTCGTCCACAATACTCAAAACGTTAATTTTTATTTTCGTTTCCAAAAGAAAAGCAGAGAGAAATCTCTGCTTTTTTATTATTTGAGTTACTCTAACTTATTGATTATAAAACAATAAAAAAGATTATATTGGCAAATAGGTAATGCTTTATGGTAAAATGTTGCCCCTTAAAAACCTAGAATATTTTTGGATCTTCGGAGGAATAAATGTCCAGCGCATCAAGTAAACGTTCAGTAATGACCCTTTTTTCAAATAAAGATGATATTTATTGCCATCAGGTAAAAATTGTTTTGGCAGAAAAAGGTGTGCTTTATGAAAACGCAGAGGTTGATTTGCAAGCTCTACCAGAAGATTTAATGGAATTAAATCCATACGGCACTGTGCCTACGTTGGTTGATCGTGATCTCGTATTATTTAATTCACGCATCATAATGGAATATCTTGATGAGCGTTTTCCACATCCTCCATTAATGCAAGTGTATCCTGTTTCTCGTGCTAAAGATCGACTTTTAATGTTACGTATTGAACAAGATTGGTATCCAACACTTGCAAAAGCAGAAAATGGCACAGAAAAAGAAAAAACTTCAGCATTAAAACAGTTAAAAGAAGAACTATTGGGGATTGCACCAATTTTTCAACAGATGCCTTATTTTATGAATGAAGAATTTGGTTTGGTTGATTGCTATGTTGCACCATTATTATGGAAATTAAAACATTTAGGCGTGGAATTTACAGGCACAGGAAGTAAAGCGATTAAAGCTTATATGGAACGTGTGTTTACACGTGATTCTTTTTTGCAATCTGTAGGTGAAGCTGCACCAAAAAATTTAATGGATGATAAATAATGGAATATAAATCTTCTCCTAAACGCCCTTATTTATTACGCGCCTATTATGATTGGCTAGTAGATAATAGTTTTACGCCTTATTTAGTTGTTGATGCGACTTACTTAGGTGTGAATGTTCCTGTCGAATATGTAAAAGATGGACAGATTGTATTAAACTTGTCTGCCAGTGCTACGGGCAATTTACAACTTACAAATGATTTCATCCAGTTTAATGCGCGTTTTAAAGGCGTCTCTCGTGAACTGTATATTCCAATGGGCGCAGCCCTTGCGATTTATGCTCGTGAGAATGGCGATGGCGTGATGTTTGAACCTGAGGAAATTTATGATGAACTTAACATTGAGCCAGATACTGAACAACCAACAGGTTTTTATGAAGCAGTAGATAAGCCTAAAAAACGAGAAGAAAAAAAGAAAACAAAATCAGTTTCCCATTTAAGAATTGTGGATTAAGAAAAAACGCGATGAAATTATCATCGCGTTTATTTTTATAAATTACCTTGTTTTGCAATAAAGTTGAGAATTTTTTCTTCAATGCCTTTTGTATCCAATCCTAAATCTGCCAATGCTTCTTGCTGTGTCGCTTGTGGAATAAAATAATCTGGCAAACCAAGTTGTAAAAGTGCGGTTGATTTTCCTGATGAATTTAGTACTTCCGCAACAGCAGATCCCGCTCCACCTTGAATTGCATTTTCTTCCAATGTGACCAAATAATCGTGAGTTTGTGCAAGCACATTAATCATTTCAATATCAATCGGTTTCACAAAACGCATATCGACAACCGTTGCATTGAGTTTTTCTGATAACTCTAAAGCGGATGGTAATAGAGTACCAAAATTTAAAATCGCAATTTTTTGACCTTTTCGAATTAAACGTGATTTACCAATAGGAAGCATTTCTAAAGGAGTAAGTTTTACACCAACGGCATTTCCGCGAGGGTAGCGCACTGCCGCAGGTTTTCCACATTGATAACCTGTATAGAGCATTTGACGGCATTCATTTTCATCACTCGGCGTCATAATGATCATATTTGGAATGCAACGCATAAAGCTAATATCGAATGCACCTTGATGTGTAGCCCCATCTGCACCAACTATCCCTGCTCGATCAATTGCAAATAGCACAGGGAGATTTTGAATGGCAACATCATGAATTAATTGATCGTAAGCACGTTGTAAAAATGTCGAGTAAATTGCGACGACAGGTTTATATCCGCCAATTGCAAGTCCTGTGGCAAACGTGACGGCGTGCTGTTCTGCAATCGCTACGTCAAAATATTGTTTTGGGAAGCGTTGGGAAAATTCTACCATACCTGAACCCTCACGCATTGCAGGTGTGATACCTATAATTTTGGCATCTTTTTCTGCCATTTCACATAGCCAATCGCCAAAAATTTTCGAATAAGTTGGTTTACTATTGTTTTTGGGCAATTCGCCACTGATTGGATCAAATTTAGGTACACCGTGGAAACCAATAGGATCTTTTTCTGCGGGGGCGTATCCTTTACCTTTTTTCGTTTTTATATGCAAAAATTGTGGGCCTTTCAGATTACGCATATTCGTAAGCGTTGCCACTAATTCATCAATGTTATGCCCATCCACTGGGCCAATATAGTTAAAACCGAGTTCTTCAAATAATGTACTTTCTGGCGAAAACATTACACCTTTCATATGTTCTTCGGTTTTTTTCATAAAGTTTTTGATTGGAGGAACTTTATCAAGGATTTTTTTACTGCCATCACGAAGCGTAGAGTAAAGAGAGCCAGAGAAAATACGCGCAAGATGATTATTTAATGCGCCAACGTTTTCTGAAATAGACATTTCGTTATCATTTAAAATAACTAACATATCTGTATGCAATGCCCCCGCGTGATTTAATGCCTCAAATGCCATTCCCGCAGTAATTGCGCCATCACCGATTACGCATACTGTTTTTCTACCTGCATTTTCTCGTTCTGCGGCAACGGCAATGCCTAATCCCGCACTAATAGACGTAGAGGAGTGACCAACACTTAATACATCAAATTCACTTTCTTCACGCCAAGGGAAAGGATGAATACCGTCTTTTTGGCGAATTGTGGACATTTGCTCTCGGCGACCCGTTAGGATTTTATGTGGATAAGCTTGATGTCCCACATCCCAAATTAACTGATCAAATGGCGTCTTATATACATAATGCAGCGCAACGGTTAGCTCAACAGTGCCTAAACCTGACGCTAAATGTCCGCTAGTTTGACTAACAGATTCTAAAAGATAAGCACGTAATTCTTGACAGAGTTGTGGTAGCTGATCTTTATTTAAAAGACGCAAATCTTCTGGAGAATTAATTAAAGATAAAAGAGGATAATTGTTCATATTATTAGTCATTTTAAAAACGTGATAAATTTTGACCGCACTTTTGTGAGTGTTTAACTTTTTCTGGTAATAACGAATTCAGCTAATGCACGAAGTGCGGTTGTATCAAAAGGAATTTTTTCTAATTCAGACAAAGCACTTTGATATAGATCTTGCGCTTTTTGTTTTGCGCCACTTAATCCAAGTAATTTTGGATATGTACTTTTATCTAAATCAAGATCGGCACCCACCTGTTTGCCAATTTCTGCACTATCGCCTTCAATATCTAAAATATCATCTTGAACTTGAAAGGCTAAACCAATGGCTTCCGCATATTGTGTTAAGGATTGTTCTAACCTTTTGTCGGTAAAATGCGGAGAACAAATGAAACCTAATTTCAATGCGGCAATTAGCAATGCACCCGTTTTGTTACGATGAATTAATTCTAATTCACTTAAACTAATCTGTTTATGCTCAGAAATAAGATCTAAACTTTGCCCTAAACACATTCCTTGCACACCAGCGCCTTGCGCTAAAATTTGAATTAAAGCCAGTTTTTGTTCAGCAGAAATATTCGGTGTTTTGGTTAATATTTCAAATGCGAAACTTTGCAGCGCATCGCCCGCAAGAATAGCTGTAGCTTCATCAAATTGGATATGACAAGTAGGATGTCCACGACGTAGATTGTCATCATCCATCGCAGGTAAATCATCGTGAATTAAGGAATAGGCGTGAATGGCTTCAATGGCAGCAGCAGCGTAATCTAAGGTTTGTTTATCTGCACCAAGCATTTGACCTGTTGCGTAAACTAAGAAAGGGCGAACTCGCTTACCGCCAAGTAATAATGCGTATTTCATCGCCTCAAGCAAAGGCGCATTATGACTTTCAATGCCCTCAAATTGAGCTTCTAAAAAGCGATTGATACGAGTTTGAACCTGTTGTAATTCTTCAGAAAAGTGACCCATTAAGCATTCCCTTCATAATCATTCCCTTTATAATCATTCAGTGGCGCGTCTTCTGTTTTTTGCAATAAGATCTGAATACGTTGTTCTGCTTGTTGTAAACGTTCTTGCCCTAACTTAGCGAGTTGCACACCTTGTTCAAATTCTTTTAACGCTTCTTCTAACGGCAGATCGCCATTTTCTAAATGTGTAACAATATTTTCTAACTGCACTAATGTTGTTTCAAAATCTTGTGAAGATGCGGGTTTACGCGCCATGGAATTATCCTTTTTCACGGTAAAAATTGCTTGCCATTGTACTGTATTTTACTTGAGTTGTTAAAAATTTATTTCAAGCTAGGACCAGTGGACTTTTCACTATCTTTGCGTAAAATACTCGCCACTTTAAATACCCAAGAAATACCTAAGCTATTTATATGAAATTTATCGTTAAACTTTTTCCTGAAATCATGATTAAGAGCGAAACTGTGCGTAAACGTTTCGCAAAAATTTTAACCTCTAATATCCGCAATATTTTACAGAAATATGATGAAGAAACCGCAGTTGTACGTCACTGGGATTACATTGAAGTGCGGTCAAAAAATGAAGAAAATCGTGAAGAATTAATCGCCTTGTTACAACGTATTCCTGGTATTCATCATTTTTTAGAAGTTGAAGAAAAACCATTTACCGATTTGCATCATATTTTTGAATTGACGCTTGCGGATGTCGCGCAACAACTTCAAGACAAAAGCTTTTGCGTTCGAGTAAAACGTAAAGGAAAACATAAATTTAGTTCAATTGAAGCAGAACGTTATATCGGCGGTGGATTAAATCAACATATTGAAAGCGCAAAAGTGCGGTTGAAAAATCCAGATGTAACTGTTCGTATTGATATTGAAGATGACAAAATGATGTTAGTTAAAGCACGTCACGCTGGGATTGGCGGTTATCCGATTGGGACGCAAGAAGATGTGCTTTCTTTAATTTCAGGGGGATTTGATTCAGGCGTATCGAGTTATATGCTGATTCGTCGTGGTTCCCGAGTTCATTATTGTTTCTTTAATCTTGGCGGCACAGTCCATGAAATTGGCGTTAAACAAATGGCTTATCATATTTGGCAACGCTATAGCGCTTCACATAAAGTACGCTTTATTGCGATCAACTTTGAAGGGGTTGTCGGTGAGATTTTAGAGAAAGTCGATAACGGACAAATGGGCGTTGTATTAAAACGGATGATGGTGCGAGCCGCAAGTAAAGTCGCTCAACGTTTTAATATTGAAGCGATTGTGACAGGGGAGGCATTAGGGCAAGTATCTAGCCAAACTTTAACCAATTTACGCTTGATTGACGAAGCCGCTGATGCCTTAGTATTACGTCCGTTAATTACCCATGATAAAGAACAAATTATCGCGATGGCGAAAGAAATTGGTACCGACGATATTGCAAAATCTATGCCTGAATTTTGTGGCGTGATTTCAAAAAATCCTACGATCAAAGCGGTTCGTGAAAAGATTCTTAAAGAAGAAGGGCATTTTAATTTTGAGATTCTTGAAAGTGCGGTGCAAAATGCGAAATATTTAGATATTCGCCAGATTGCAGAAGAAACAGAAAAAGAAGTCGTAGAAGTCGAGGCAATTTCTGTATTGGGTGAAAATGAAGTGATTTTGGATATTCGTAGCCCAGAAGAAACGGATGAAAAGCCATTTGAATCAGGTACACATGACGTCATTCAAATGCCGTTCTACAAACTTTCTTCTCAATTTGGTAGCCTTGATCAAAGTAAAAGTTACGTGTTGTATTGTGAACGTGGTGTGATGAGTAAATTACAAGCCTTATATTTGAAAGAAAATGGTTTTTCAAATGTGCGTGTATTTGCAAAAAACATTCATTAATTAGGATATAAAATATGCGTAATCAAACTAAACAGCATCTTGAACAGCTTCAAATTACCATGCAGCAGCTTAATTTATGGCAAACGATGCCCCCTGCTGCAGAGGCGTTTTTAAGTGAAGAACCTTTTTCAATTGATACGATGTCTGCCGAAGAGTGGCTACAGTGGGTATTTATTCCACGCATGCAGGCATTATTAGAAAGTGGTTCAGCCTTGCCAAATAAAATTGCCATTTCGCCTTATATTGAAGAAGCAATGAAGGAATTTAATGAGTTACAACAACTATTAATTCCTTTAGTTGCTTTAGAAGAACTTCTGAACAAGAACCAATGTTAGAAATTTTATATCAAGATGAGTTTCTCGTTGCGGTGAATAAGCCTGCTGGTATGTTGGTTCATCGTAGTTGGTTAGATCCTCACGAAACTCAATTTGTGATGCAAACTTTACGAGATCAGATTGGTCAGCACGTATTTCCTATTCATCGTTTAGATCGACCGACATCTGGCGTGTTGTTATTTGCATTGAGCAGTGAAATTGCGAATTTAATGTGTGAACAGTTTGAACAAAAGTACGTTCAGAAATCTTATTTGGCTGTAGTGCGTGGGTATCTACAGGGAAAAGAGCGGATAGATTATCCACTAAAAATTCAATTGGATAAAATCGCAGATAAATTTTCTCAAGAAGATAAAGAGCCTCAAGAAGCCGTTACTGATTATGAAGGATTAAAAATAGTCGAAATGCCTTATCCTGCTGGGCGTTATCAAACGGCGCGTTATTCTTTAGTTAAATTAATCCCTCATACAGGCAGAAAACACCAATTACGTCGCCATATGAAACATATTTTTCACCCAATTTTAGGGGATACGCAATATGGTGACTTACATCAAAATCGTGCATTAATGTCACATTTAGGTTGTTCTCGATTATTTTTACATTCTGATAGTTTGTCTTTTATTCATCCAATAACGAAAGAGCAAATAACAATTACAGCAGGTTTAGATGAACAATGGCAGCAATTAATGAATCAATTTGGATGGGAAAATGTTTGATATTAACTTAACACACGAACAGCAACAAAAAGCAGTTGAACAAATTCAAGAACTTATGGCAAAAGGAATTAGTAGTGGAGAAGCAATTCAAATAGTGGCGAAAGCACTACGAGAAATTCATAAAAATGATAAAAAAACTCCAGAAAATTAAATTTTTTGTGATCTACTTATCATTTTTGAATATTGCTCGTTGCATAACCGTTCAAAATATTTAAACATAGCGAACCTAATTAGTAGGTAATAAGGCGAGAGTCTTGTTGATTTATTGTTTTAATAGGCGAAGCCTAGAGAGGTCTTTTATGGAAATTGGTATTGTAAAATGGTTCAATAATGCAAAAGGATTTGGTTTCATTTCCGCAGAAGGTGTAGATGCCGATATTTTTGCACATTATTCAGTGATTGAAATGGACGGCTATCGTTCATTAAAAGCGGGTCAAAAAGTACAATTTGAAGTTCTCCACAGCGATAAAGGATCTCACGCCACAAAAATAATCCCAATTGCGGATACTCAAGAATAATAAATACCCTAAATTTTTTTCTATTAATCCTAACTTAAAAGACAAGAATTAAAGTTAGAAGTCAGTAAAGGACTAAGCTTTGTGATTAAAAAAAGCTTAGTCCTTTTAGTTCGTATTAAATAAGAAATCCGCCTTTAAATTTATAAGTCCATCACTTATTCATCAACAATATCAGTAAATTCTGCACCTAATACTTTTGCTAAATCTTGTGGCGCAATTTCTACGCTTAACCCACGTTTTCCGCCTGAAACATAAATCGTTTCAAACTCAAGTGCGGTTGAATTTATCACGGTTTTTACGCGTTTCTTTTGACCTAGCGGGCTAATTCCACCTACAAGATAGCCTGTACTTTTTTGTGCTGCATCTTTATCCGCCATTTCTACTTTTTTTACACCGATAGATTTTGCTGCTTTCTTTAAATTCAGCATATTGGCCGTTGCAAGCACAAAACAAGCGAGTTTTTTCTGATCGCCATTTTCCGCCACAAGTAAGGTTTTAAAAGAGCGGTTAGGATCAATACCTAATTTTTCGGCCGCCTCATCACCAAAATGTTGATTATTCGGATCATGATCATAAGTGTGCAAGATAAAAGGAATTTTTTGTTTTTTAAGTAAATCAATTGCGGGTGTCATTATTTCGTTTCTGGTTTTGGTGTAAAATAATGCTGATTATTTTACAGCGGAGAGAAAAATGGACGCAACCTTAAATATTGCGATAGCAGCAGAATTTGAATTAAGTGAAAAAATTGTAGAGCGTTTAGAACAAAGTGCGCTTGAAATTAGCAAAGTTTCTATTGTTGAAATAATACCTTTTGAAGAAGAACAAAATATTCGTTTTCGAAATAAAGGCGTTGAACAACTTTCGCCAAATGAAGTAGAGTGGGCTGATTTTAATTATGTCTTTTTTGCAGGAAAACTTGAGCAAGTTGCCCATATTGCGCAAGCAGCAGAGCAGGGCTGTATTGTCATTGATATGTTAGGTGTTTGCAGTGCGCTTTCGGATGTACCTGTTGTTGTTCCAACGGTAAATGAATCACAATTACTTGAATTGAGACAACGTAACATTGTTAGCTTGCCTGATCCTCAAGTAAGCCAACTTGCTTTAACGCTTGCCCCGATTTTACAAGAAACGAATCTCAATCAAGTATTTGTCACCTCTTTATTGCCGACTTCTTATACGGATGCGGAAACCGTGACGAAACTTGCGGGACAAACAGCCCGTTTATTAAATGGTATTCCATTGGATGAAGAAGAAACGCGCTTAGCCTTTGATGTTTATCCGCATCAAGCACCTAATTTATCGAATCAATTACAACGAATTTTTCCGCAATTAGATCGTGCTACATTTCATGCAATCCAAGTACCTGTATTTTATGGATTGGCACAAAAAGTCACCGCACTTTCAGATTATGATTTCGACTATCAGCCTCAAAATAGCGAGCTTGTCGCTTTAGAAGAAACCTTAATTACGCCTGTGCTTAATGGAGAACAAGAAAATGGCGAAGAATCAGTAAAACTTCATTTAAGTCAAATAAGTGCGGTAGAAAATGGCGTAGAATTTTGGTCTGTGGCAGATGAACAGCGCTTTAATCTCGCTTTACTTTCAGTGAAATTGTTGGAAGGTATTTATCAGCAAGGTTATTAATGAAATTAAGGAGAATAGTATGCAAAATATTCTATTTATTATCCATTCAGCCCCTTATGGTGGATGGAAGCTGACAAAGTATTAAATTTTTAATTTTCTCGATAGCTAAAAGAAACCCGCCACAAGTGCGGGTTCTTTTTTGCTTATTTTGTTGCAGCTTTCATCGTTTGAACAAATTCAGCTAATTCAGCTAAACATTGCTCGTGATTATCTAAATTTCGCTCAATAATTTTTACCGTTGCCGAACCTGAAATTGCACCAGCCGCTCCCAAAGCTAAGGCTTCTTTAACTTGTGCAGGCTGTGCAATGCCGAAGCCTTGTAAAATTGGTGGGGCATTGTGGGCTTTAAGTTGTTCTACAAGGGTATCTAAATTTGCTGCGTGAGCTTGATTTTCAGCACTGGTTACGCCTGCACGTGAGACTAAATAGGTATAGCCTTCGCTATTTTTCGCTACGCCTTGAATTGTTTTCTCATCCGCATTTGGCGGGCAAATAAAGACGGGTTGAATGCCGTGTTTTTTGGCCGCTTGTACATAATCTTCTTTTGCGAGTAACGGAATATCTGCTACAAGCACAGCATCAACACCAACTTCTGCACAGCGTTGATAAAAAGCATCTAAACCTTTAGCAAAAATTAAATTGGCACAAAGTAATAAGCTAATCGGAATCTCGGGATATTTTGACCGCACTTTTTCCAATAGTTTAAAGCTATCTTCACTGCTATGACCTGTAGTTAAAGCACGATTATTCGCGGCTTGAATAACTGGGCCATCGAGTAGCGGATCGGAAAAAGGAAAACCGAGTTCTAAAGCATCTGCACCGTTATCCACAAGTGTGCAAATGATCTCAAAAGAGCGGTCGAAAGTAGGGTCGCAAAGGGTAACGAACGGCACGAAAGCCCCTTCATTTTTTGCGTTAAGTGTCGCAAATTGCGTTTCAAAACGGCTCATTAGTTCGTTCCTCCATTTAAAATTTTATCAACAGTAAAAATATCTTTATCGCCTCGTCCTGAAAGATTAACCACTAAAAGTTGTTCTTTTTCAGGATTTTGTTTAATCAATTTCAAGGCATAAGCCAAGGCGTGTGAGCTTTCTAATGCAGGAATAATACCTTCGTGTTTTGCCAATTCTTGGAATGCGTTAAGGGCTTCTTCATCGGTAATCGATACATAATCAGCACGACCAATCTCATTTAAATAAGCATGTTGCGGCCCGACAGAGGGAAAATCTAACCCTGCAGAAATGGAATAGGATTCCTCAATTTGTCCATCTTTATCTTGCATAATTGGCGATTTCATTCCGAAGTAGATGCCTGTTGTGCCGTGCTTGAGCGGTGCACCGTGTTCGCCCGTTTCAATACCTTTACCCGCAGGTTCAACACCAATTAAACGAACATTTGGTTCATCAATAAAATCAGCAAACATACCAATTGCATTCGAGCCACCGCCAACCGCAGCAATGACTGCATCAGGTAAACGACCTTCCCGTTCGAGAATTTGACGTTTGGTTTCTTCGCCAATCATTTTTTGAAATTCTCTCACAATCGTCGGGAAGGGGTGAGGGCCTGCAGCGGTTCCAAGTAAATAATGGGTGGTTTCATAGTTTGCTGACCAATCACGCATCGCTTCACAACAGGCATCTTTTAAAGAACAAGAGCCTTTTTGTACAGGAATCACTTCCGCGCCCATTAAACGCATACGGAACACGTTTGGTGATTGACGCTCAACATCTTTTGCCCCCATATAAACACGGCACGGCATATCTAACATAGCACAAGCTAGGGCTGTTGCCACGCCGTGTTGCCCTGCACCTGTTTCGGCAATAATACGCGTTTTGCCCATACGTTTAGCCAATAAAATTTGCCCTAACACTTGGTTGGTTTTGTGTGCACCACCGTGTAATAAATCTTCACGTTTAAGATAAAGTTTAGTTTTTGTACCTTTGGTTAAGTTACGACAAAGAGTAAGTGCGGTCGGTCTGCCCGCATAATTTTTGAGTAAATCAGCAAATTCTGCTTGGAATGTAGGATCATTTTGAGCCTCCACAAAGGCTTGTTCTAATTGCTTTAAAACAGGCACTAAAATTTCGGGTACATACATTCCGCCAAATTCGCCAAAATAAGGGTTAAGAAGTGTGTCTGACATATTTTTTCCTATTATTTTATTTTTCTTTTGAAACGCTCATTCCTGCAAAAGATTGAGCGGTTGGCATTACTTCAATACGATTAATGTTCACGTGTTCAGGTTGTTGATGAAGCCATAATACAATGTTCGCAATATCTTCAGGCTGAACCGATTGCACATTTTCATACACTTTTGCGGCTTTTTCATCATCGCCGTGAAAACGCACATTAGAGAACTCCGTACCGCCACATAAACCCGGTTCAACATTGCTTACTCGAATTTTTGTGCCTGCCAGATCGGCTCGTAAATTTAAGCTAAATTGTGTGACAAAAGCTTTAGTTCCACCATATACATTACTGCCCGCATAAGGATAAGTACCTGCAATTGAACTCAAATTGATAATCTGCCCGTGATTACGAGCCACCATATTTGGCAACACAAGGCGAGTGATAGTAACCAATCCTTTGATGTTGGTATCGATCATCTGATACCAATCTTGTAAATCCGCTTTATGTGCTGGCTCTAATCCCAAGGCTAAACCTGCATTATTCACTAATAAATCGACCGCTTGCCAACCTTCAGGAAGGGTATTTAGAGCGTTAATTGTGGCTTGTTCATCACGAATGTCAAAGGCAAGCGGTAGAAAATTATTGCCCAATTGTGAATGGATTTCTGCTAATCGATCTGCACGTCTGCCCGTGCCAATCACTTTATAGCCTGCTTCGATCAATTTTTTACAGATTGCCAAGCCAAAGCCTGCGGTTGCACCTGTAACTAATGCAGTAGTGGTTTTCATTTTTTCTCCTAAATCTTGAACTTATTTGTACTATTAAAGTAGTACAAATAAGTTTTGATTGCAAGCAATTTCATTTTAATTTTAAAAATGTCATTAAATGAATTAATTTAACAATATCGCAAACGTTTGCTTGATGATATAATCTGCCCAATTTTTATTTCAACTGATTGAGGTTAATCGTGAGCAACACACAACTGAGCTATAAAGATGCTGGCGTCGATATTCACACTGGAAATGAATTAGTCGAACGTATCAAAGGCGATGTAAAACGCACTCGCCGCTCTGAAGTTATGGGCGGATTGGGTGGTTTCGGCGCATTATGTGCTTTACCCACCAAATATAAAGAGCCAATTTTAGTTTCTGGCACAGATGGCGTTGGCACAAAATTACGCCTTGCGATTGACTTGAAAAAACACGATACTATTGGTCAGGATTTAGTGGCAATGTGTGTGAATGACTTAATCGTACAAGGGGCAGAACCGCTTTTCTTCTTAGATTACTATGCTACAGGGAAATTAGACGTTGATGTGGCAGCAAGTGTGATCAAAGGTATTGCATACGGTTGTGAAATGTCTGGCTGTGCGTTAGTGGGTGGCGAAACCGCCGAAATGCCAGGAATGTATCACGAAGGCGACTATGATTTGGCGGGTTTCTGCGTAGGCGTGGTAGAAAAATCAGAGATTATTGACGGCACAGCAGTGAAAACAGGCGACACGCTTATCGCACTCGGCTCAAGCGGTGCACACTCAAACGGTTATTCGTTAATTCGCAAAGTGCTTGAAGTAAGTGGTGCAAATCCAACGGATTTATTAGAAGGTAAACCACTTAGCGAACACTTTTTAGCACCAACCAAAATCTATGTAAAATCGATTTTACAGTTGATCAAGCAGACCGAAGTTCACGCCATTGCTCACTTAACAGGTGGTGGTTTCTGGGAAAATATCCCGCGTGTATTACCTGACAATACTAAAGCAGTGATTGATGAATCAAGCTGGCAATGGCCTGCGATCTTCAACTGGTTACAAGAAAAAGGCAATATCAGCCGTTATGAAATGTATCGCACCTTTAACTGTGGCGTAGGTATGGTAATTGCATTACCAGAAAAAGAGGTTGAAACCGCTCTTACATTACTTGAACAAGCAGGCGAAAAAGCGTGGGTTATCGGCAAAATTGAACATCTTGGCGAAGGCGAAGCACAGGTTGAGATTCAATAATAAAATCTTAAATTTAAATTCATCCCTTTTGGGCTGATTTCTATAAGGAAGAAAATGAAAAAAATTGCCGTCCTTATTTCTGGTCAAGGAACAAATTTACAAACTATTATTGATGCCTGCCATTTAGGCGATATTCCCGCCAAAATTGCCTGTGTGGTAAGTAACAAAGCTGATGCTTACGGCTTAGTTCGAGCCAAACAAGCACAGATTCCGCAAGCGGTCTTTCTTCGCAAAAATTTTTCCAATAACCTCGAAATGGACGACGCCATTGGCGATTATTTGCAAAGCCTAGCCGTAGATTTGATCGTCCTTGCTGGTTATATGAAAATTCTTACCCCAAAATTTACCCAACGTTTTGCAGGGAAAATTTTAAATATCCATCCTTCTCTTCTTCCTAAATACGCAGGCTTAAACACCTACCAACGTGCGATTGAAGCAGGCGACAATGAACACGGCACAACCGTTCATTTTGTCAATGAAGAAGTGGATGGTGGTGCGATTGTCTTACAAGCAAAAGTGCCAATCTTCCCTGAAGATAGCATCGAAGAAGTGGAGGCTAGAACCCGTGAGCAAGAATATCAAATTTATCCGCTTGTGATTAAATGGTTTACCGAAGGGCGATTAAGACTTAAAGATAATTTGGCATATTTAGATGGGAAAGCTCTGCCAAAATCTGGATATGCAAATGAATAACTTAGAATTTAGACAGACTATTTCTGTATTTTTTATTTAATTAGGATGTAAAAGTGCGGTGAAATTTTACCGCACTTTTAAAATTAGTGATGATGGTGTTCTGGTTTTGGAGGTAGTTTAGCTAATCCTTTACCAACCGGTAAAATTAATGTGCTATAGCTTGCAGATTGCTGACAAATTTGTTGATCTGCAAATGGTGTTTTATGAATAACTTTAATTTTCCAAATACCATCAATTAATGGAATGATATTCACACGTCCTTGACTATCTGTTTTACCTGAAAAACCTTGTGGTTCACGATGACCTGTACTTGCTTCAAGATCTTTCACGATAATAGTATCAGCGGTTGCGATGACAGTTTCGCCTGCTAATGGCTGATCTTGGTAGAAAATTTGAACAGGGAACGGTTCGCCTGATTTCGCTTTGCTAGGATCACGCAAAGGAACAATTTCAAGCGGTAAACCAACTCTTGTCATTGCCATTTCTGCATTTAATGGCTTTTTCCCTACAGTAATAAGACTTTTACCAAACATTTGGGTTTGTTCACAATAAGTGGGATTTTCTAATCCTTTCAAATTATCCATTTTCCAACCTTCAGCATTTTGTGACCAAAAAGTGGGTTTATAAGTCGCTGTTACCCAATAAGAACCATCGGACAATGCTTTCTCTGATTGATATTGATAGTTTTCGCCTTTTTGGATTAAGGTTTGTTTTTCTCCATCTTGACGAATAATTTCCATTGGTGCAAAAATTTTTAAACGTGCTTCAGGAATTTTTTCTACATAAGGGTAATCCCCATAAGCTAATTCTGCTTTTAATACAGAGCCAGATGTTAATTTCGTCGGTGCTTGAACCCAAACTTCATGAGCTTGTGCTGTGCCAGCTAAAACCAATAATCCTGTAATCAATGTCTTTTTCATATATTTCCTTAATAAGAATGGAGGAGTTAAAAATGAGTGTGGATACTAAATGAAAATAGCTATCATTTAAATAGCTATTTAAATAAAATTTTAAGATTTGTGATCGAGATCACAAAATGAAAAATACCATAAGAAATAGTATAAAAATACCCCAAATACAAAATATTTAGGGCGTCTTATAAATTTAGGAAAATGTTTTAATCATCTTTTTTAGATGGTTTAATGCCTAATAAATTACAACTTAATTTACTAATCACATGTTCTGCAGTATTGCCTAATAATGCGGCAGATAAACCTGTTCGTCCCACTGTGCCTAAAATCACTAATTCAGCTTCAATCTCTTTCGCAACTTCAGGAATAACTTCCTCTGGAAAACCTTCGCGTACGTGAGTATGATCTTCATCAATTCCAAATTTTTGGCGTAAAGCTTTCATATTAATAAGATGCTGACCTCGAATACCGTTTTCATAACCTGAAGTATTAAATTCAGGTAAATCAATCGCCATATTGATTGGTGCGGAAGGGTAGGCTGCCACCAAATGGACATTACCACGATTTAGATTTTCTGCGAGTGAAATACCTGTTTCTACCAGCTCTTGATTAAATTCATCTTGATATTCTTGCTCTCCAGAAACATTCACCGCCACAAGAATACGGCGTTGATGTTTCCAATCGCCATCACGAACCATTAAGACAGGAATAGGGCATTTACGAAGAAGTTGCCAATCAATGGGAGTAAAGATAAGAGACGTCAGTTTTTCTTCGTCTTTGGTATATTTTACGACGAGATCGTAATTATTATTTTCTACTTCTTCGTTAATTGCATCAGCTTCATTGCTATTCCACACAATATGAGATTGTAATTCAATTTCTGGATTTGCATATTTATCTAAGTAATATTGAACCGCATGGCGGTGTTTTTCAATTACTTGTTGATGCATTTCTGAACGTTCTTCAGAAGAAAGTAAAGCTGACATTTCATAAGATAAATCATAGACTGATAAAAGTGCGGTGATTTTTACCTTAGTTTCATTTTTTTGTTCTTCAACTAAACGCACTGCACGAGCTAGGGCGTACTGTTTTTCATTACTAGGATTAAGTACAACGAGAATATTTTTAAATTTCATAATAGCCTCCAAAATTGAGGCATAGGATAAAAAAGAATAGCAAAAATGGCAAGGTACAAGATTAATTTGGATAAATTTATTTTTATCAAGCACAAAAAGGCGTGATATTCACGCCTTAAATTTATTTAACTAATGTAATTTTTGTTTTATTCGTACCAGTTAATTCAATTAAACCATTTAAATCATTGATTGTAATATATTTGCCTTGTACGCTAATCACGCCGAGTTTTTGAAAGCGGCCTAATAAGCGGCTGATGGTTTCTACTGTTAAACCTAGATAATTACCAATATCGCCACGTGTCATTGTTAAACGAAATTCTCTTGCTGAAAAACCTCGAGCAGAATAGCGTTTAGAAAGATTATGAATAAAAGCAGCCAAACGTTCTTCTGCATTCATTTTAGATAGCAATAAAATCATCTCTTGATCACTTTTAATTTCACTGCTCATCAAACGTAAAATTTGCTGGCGTAGTTTTGGCATTTTTCCTGCCAAATCATCTAAAATATCAAAAGGAATTTCACATACCATAGCCGTTTCTAGAGCTTGCGCAAAACTAGGGTGTTGCATTTGAGTAATGGCATCAAAACCAACTAGGTCACCAGGCAAATGAAATGAAGTAATTTGTTCTTCGCCAGATTCACTAATCGTATAGCTTTTTATTGTGCCAGAACGAATAGCATAAATTGAATTGAGAGAATCTCCTGCTTTAAATAATACTTGAGACTTTTGAATCGGTTTTTTTCTCTCTATGATATTATCAAGCTGATCTAATTCTTGTTCATTTAAGGTAAAAGGAATACAAAGCTGACTAATACTGCAATCCTGACAATGAATCGCACAACCGCCTGATTGAATTTTGCGCCCTGATTGAGCTCCTGCAACGAAATTTTTCATGTACGCCTCAAATATTGAAAAAAATAGTGTAAAATTGATCTAACGCAAATATTCTACCACTAATTAGTCAGATTAAGAAGAGTAAAGCATTATGGCAGCTGAAAAATTAACAAAAAAACGTTTAGCTCAAATTTTAATTATGTTGTGCATTTTAATTATTGCATTTGTTTGGCGATATTTTTAGAAAACAGAAAATTCTTGCTTATTTTTAAAACAAATGGATTATTTCCAATAAATTTTGCTTGTCACATTCTTATATATACGTATAATTCAACCCCATTAAGCCTGGGTGGCGAAATTGGTAGACGCAGCGGATTCAAAATCCGCCGTTGAATAAACGTGTCGGTTCGAGTCCGACCCTAGGCACCACATACAAACCCTTGATTGTTGGTCAGGGGGTTTTCTTTTATGTATTTCAACCAGTAAAATCAATAAGTTACGTTCATATCCGCTATAAATTCATCACCAATCCCAACCTCAAATATTGCCATTTTTTAAGTATTTTTATATATTTTTGTGTGTTGATTACGCCAAAATTACGCCAATGCAACATGAAATGGGGTGCGGAAGAGGAAAAGAAAATGGAATTGCAGTCGCAAGGATTGCAACCTGAGACATTATTTTCTGATGTTATTAAGCGGTATTTGAACGAAATTACGCCAACAAAGCGTGGAGAAAAGCACGAATTTAATCGGCTGAATCGCTTTTTGCGCCATCCAGTTACGGATAAATATATATCTGATGTTAGTCGGATAGGGGATGAGGAATTGTGTTTTGATATTAAGTCTAATGTGCTTGATGCAACATTCGAAAACTCAAAAAACTTGCCGAGCGAGAATATTTGCATTTTCACGACACACGGCGTGAGGCATTAACTAGACTATCTAAAAAAGTAGATGTGATGACGTTAGCCAAAATATCTGGGCATAAAGATATTTCGATTTTACAAAATGTCTATTATGCCCCTAATATGGCGGAGGTGGCGGAATTACTCGATTAGCTAATATGTTTAGCATTGATCCGCCCCCAACGAACAACTTCGCCTGCGATATAGCGTGGGCGAGAATTTTGTTGATCGACTGTAACGGGTTTGGGAAAATTAGGCAGTTTTGAAATAATCTTGGCAACGGTTTGATGGTGTCGCCCAAAATATATTGCTATATCCTCAAGCGTAATTAAATTTTGGCTTTTCTCGGTCAAATTAGATAACGCCGCCATTTTTGCCGCATTCACAATTTCTTCTTCGGCTTTCTGCGAAAGTTTAATTGGTTCCATATTTCCTCCAATAAAAAACCGCCCATAAGAGCGGTGGTTTGTTAATATTGTTGTGTCTGTTCGGTGTGACAGATTTTGCCGTCACAGTCTTGATTAAGGTTTAGGGCGTGCGCCATATACACCACAAATGCACACATGAGCGTAATGATTAATTTGTTCATTTTCTGTTCCTTTTGTCGGATTTTAGGTGTGAGAATCCGCCGCAGGCTTAAAAAAGTGCGGTCGGATTTTGTGATGTTTTATTGGGCGATGAGGTTTTTCGCTCTTTCCCAGTTCATTTGATTAGACGCTTTAAATGGTGCAATTAATTTCTGAATGGTGGGGAGCGTGTTTTTGTATTGTCTTCGATATTCTTAATGATGGCTGATTACCATACCTGTGAAATAAGAGCCGATGGTTTCTAGCGGTTTAATCATATCGCCAAGCAGGGTGTTCATTTGCTTGTGTCCACACTAAAGCCAAACGAGTTGTTCAAGTTCATACTCGGTAAATTCAAAGGTGTATTTCTCAGGTTCTGGCAAGGCGAGCTGTTGTGGTTGTTGCAAGGCTTTTAATGTTCTTTCGCAACGGATGAAGTATTGGCGGATTTGTCTGCCTCGTTCGTTTTTTTCGACCATACCGAGTTCTTTGCCCATATCGAGGGTGATGTGATATTCCTTGCGTGGGCGTCCGTTGGTGCGTTCGGTAATGACGAGGTAGTCTTCATCTTGGATGAATCCATATTCGTTGATGCGGTTTTTGATCCAGTCATTGTAACGAGTTTGTATTTCTAGGAATGCGTGAAGTTCACGAGCGTTGCAAAGTTGAACAGGTTGATTTTGGATTAATCCGTTAAAAACAGGGATAAGACTTAAATGTGTCATTTTGTGATTCTCTTAAGTAAGTTTTAAAACTCATCACGAACCACTGCGAATAGTTGGTGATGAACTGAACGAGGTTCGCAGTACCGTACTTAAGAGCAAAACGGCGGATCTTTCGATCCCCTCATTCAGCTCATCATTGGACTTTTTCGGAAATTTCCGAAAAAGGTAGATTTGCTGTTTTACGGCTATAAAAAAAGACGCATTTGAGCGTGCTATCTATACCGCCCTAATCAATTCAGGAACGCCAATTCCCGACTTTCTGTTGAAAGTGGGGTTATCTTAATCCGAAGTGATGGCGGTGTTAAATAAAAAGCCCCGAATTTTCGGGGCGGATTTTTATGATTGATTTTTTGCTTTTTGGTAAGCTAAACGTGAAGCAAGCATAGCTTGACGTTTAAGTTCTTTTGCACTGGGTTTAGTTTCTGCCATTGCTTACTCCTTATAGTTTGGGGTTTTGATAATAAAACAATCAGAGTTTTCGCCTAGTTGCCCGATTGGTTGAAAGTCTATCATAAGTGGATGGCGATTGTCGCACATTTTTTGATACATTCGGCTCAATGAGGGGCGTTCAGCGATGAAAAAATAACATTCAGGTTGGTAAATTAAATAGTGCTTATAGAGCAATGTTTCAAGTTGTTCTTTTAAATGCTGAATATCGGTTTTCTTTAGCTGATGATTGATTGGTGGAGCGTATAGATCGATACTTGGATCGGTGCTTTCGTAGTATTCTTTTACGCCAAATTTGACACTGTATGTTTTACGATTTTTTAATAGCGGCACTAAGCGTTCATCTAAAGAAAAGAGGCTTTCAATCACATCATTATCCGATGAGAAATCAATAATATAATCAACATTTGCTACACGAAATTCAGCAAATTGATGAGGAATTGAATGATATTCAGATTCAATAAATAATTCTGTCATATTCCACGCTTTGGGTATAAAAAAACCTCTAAAAGAGGCTGTTGAAAGTAGTACTATCCTAATTCGAAGCAGGAGCGGTGTCAACTATTTAAAAAAAAGACCGCACTTTTCAGGCGGTCAGTGGAGTAGTCAATCAGTCTTTGCTGATTTTGTCTAGAATAGGGTGCCTTCCTAATGTCGCTAAATACATTCAGGACAATTGGTAACATTTATTCCAACACGCCCAGTGCTTGTTTGTTCGCCATATCGATTAATGCGTTCAAATGCGAAACAACATCTATCGGCAATTAATGCAGGATCTAAGCAACCGTTTTCAACCGCTCTTAATACAACCCATTTGATTTGTTCTTTATCTCTTTCAGATAGGCTGTTTTCTTTTTTTTCTTCCATTTTTAACCTCGTTTGTTTTATGTTTGCCATTTCAAAACACACTTCATCTACCATTCGCAACGGTTTCACATGCCGTTGTGTCTCTGTACTAGCAAATGTGTTTTGAAATATCCACATTGGGATATTCGCCTGCTTGAGCTCCACTTTCGGCAACTGCACCGTTTTTCACTGGCTTTGCATGGGCAGACTTTAAAACTCACTCTTAACTAAGTAGGTTAGGGCTTTCAATCTAACGACCGCTTAGCACCGTTGGGCTTCCGTCAGCGCTTCCGCCGAGTGAGTTTCTTTAACCAAATTGTTTAAAATTTGTGATGAAAGTCACTGACTTACATAAACTTTTTAACTATTCTTGTAATCAACCTTGATACTTTCGATAGCGGATTTTCAGGAATGTAAACTGAAAGGTGAATCTCGCCGTCAACAGTACCTTGGGACATTGCTTTTAGCTTTTCTTCCGCTTCTTCGAATGAATGGGCGTAAACATCTGTCGCCCACCTTTTGCCGTCGAAGTGATAAGAAATTGCATAGCGTTTCATTTCTTCTTGCATAAGGAACTACCTCTATGTATTTTCAGATATTTCAGGGTGTAAACAATCAGTGGTATTGGCGACTAAAAGCCGCCAATCATGAAACCATTGCAGTTAGCGAGGGTTATACAACCAAACAAAACTGCCTACATTGCATTGGTCTAGTTATGGATACTGATAGAAAGACACCTATTTATGAATCTTAATAACTAAGCCCTGTTCGCAGGGCTTTTTTTCATCACAAATTTTTAAAGAGCATTGAGATTGTGTATCTCGTTTTGATGGGTTTGTTATCACACTTTGAAATAATATAATAAATACAAATTGTGATTTTTTATCTAAAAAAAATTTCATAATGTGATTATATTGTTGATTTCTAAAGAAATAAATTTTTGAGAATAGTGTTTGATTGATTGTTTTTCAATCAATAGAGTGTTGAGTTTGGGAAGTGCGGTGGATTTTGAGGGGGGATTGCAGTCAAAATAAAACCGCCACGAGGGCGGTTTAATTGTTAGGCAGTGATTTCAAGGTAAAATGGTTTGCTATGCAAGATTGCGAAATGTCAATTTTAGCCTTATGAACATATCGGTAATTAGCATAATCATGCTATACATAAAGATAAAGGAGGTGCAGATTAATAAATAATGTAAATTTTCACCTGAAAATAATAAGCAGGTGTAGCTAAGTAGCATTGTCGCACTGAACCCCGCTATCAGATAGCCAAGATGATCTATTATTTCGGAGTACATTCCATTTTTTCTCATTTTTTTTATGAGTGGATTTTCAGTAATTGTCACTAAAATGGCGATTACCGCAAAAATAAAGCCTATTAGTGTTGCGGAGATAGAAAATAGGTTATTGCTCAATTCATGAATTTCATCAAGAGTAAAGCCAGCAAAAGTAGCATTTATCGACAGATAAAAATGCACACCAGAACTAGCAATAAATGCTGTTTTTTTCCAATGTTTGATATGCATATTTTGTCTCCTTAGTTACTCCCCATCATCAAGATACTCTTTTAGTATATCATTATGCTTCTCTTTCATCTCATAGATTTTTGAAAATATTTCCTTAGGCTTAACCTCCTCCCTAGACGGAGCGTTAATTGAAAACTTATCTTTTAGTACATTGTGAAGAAGGTCGATAGGTTGCTCCATATCTTTAAGCATTACTTTTAACATTCTAGTTCTATCAAGACCAAGGAGTATTTTTATTTTTTCCCAAGTATTTGGTAATAAGCCATTTTTTGAATAAAGAACAACTTTTTGTGTACTTACCCCAAGTTCTTTCATTTCATCAAACTGCTCTTGAACCCAAGGATCTTCATCCTCTCTTGGTTTTTTGCTGCGTGGGCGAGATATTTTATATTCTATTTGGGTTAGGGGAGTATTTCTGTTATCTGTGAGAAATTCTTCAGCTCCGATTTCAGCCATTGTGATTTGATGGAATTGTTTATCGGTAGATATTGTTTTAGTTAAATTTGTAAGGTAGCTTTCAAAATTTCTTATATTCCCATACAAAGAAGAATTTCTTTTTCTTTCCCGTAAAATAATGTGAAATAATTTCGCTCAATAATCGATTCATCATCTTCGAGATTTAATAGCTCTTCTTTTCCTGTCTTTTTATTTCCCTTGTGTAAGAGATCTTCTCTAAATGTTGAAAAATAACCAGAGATTGAATTGTCAAAATCTGAGTTATTAGAAAAGATATGTATTCTTCTTGAATAGTTTCCTATTGTTACTACAGGCATTGAATCATTTTTAAAATGATCTTCTAGATTTCTGAAATTATAACCACTTTCAGAACTGACAGAATAAAATCTAATATTGAAATTATGTTTTTTCGTTGTCATATTTTTCTTCCTTAGGTCAGTTGTTATTACAGATCAACAATATCCAGTGTTAGTTTAAAGCACTTCAATTCTTTCCCTTGCCACACCAATAATGCGGATTTCTTGGTTGAGTGAGCTTAATGTTGGGAACATTGGATTAAGCGGAACAAGCTCAAAGTGCGGTATGCCTTCTGGTGTTTTCGTGCCAAGCTCTTTGTATTGTTTAAATGTTGCCTCGTTGTCGCCATTAATTGCTGCCACAAATTTTCCTGGGGTTGGCACAATATCAGGATCAATTAAAACCAGATCGCCCTCGTTGAATCGGGGGAGCATAGATTTCCCTTCAATTCGTAGATAAAAGGAATTTTCAGAGGCGATGGCAGTGCTTGGGATCATCTCGTAACCGTCAAATCCTTCGAGCGATCTAATATCAGTCCATAGTCCTGCTTGGATTGGGCTTAATAATGGATAACGACAAATTGACTCTTTGATCTCGCTTATGTTTGAATCGAAGGCTAAAATCTCAGGCAGGATATTAAGTGCTTTACTTATGATAGATATATCTTCGAGGTCAGGCGTTCTATTGCCTTTTTCATAATTAGCAATTCTCGGTTGTCCCCAACGCGCATTCTCACTTTTGGTATCAATATTATTGCATCTCTCAGCTAATTCTTTTTGACTGATTTTTAACTGTTCTCGATACGCTTTTATTCTTTCGCCAAGTGTAGCCATTTAATTTCTCCTTCTTTTAGTTCAAATAATAACACGTTACGTTATATTTAGATAATTTCAATTTGTGATTGATAGAAATAACATTATGTGATTAAATAGATTATAGAAAATCACAAAAGGAAATTTATCAATGAATAACCTTTCACAGATTCGAGGACAGCTTGGGATTACTCAGCGACAACTAGCCAACCATATCGGATGGAGCCAACCACGAATTGCTAATTATGAGACTGGATTACGTTCTCCATCGTTAAGTGTTGCTCAGAAGATTGTTCAAGCGTTGAACACACTTGGAGCAAAAGTTTGTATCGAGGATGTATTTCCGCCTCAAAGCTAATTTACCAACAGGTACACGTAATGGCACGCAATAAATTAACGCGATCTGCAAGAGTACTTTCGGATCAGGTTATCGAAAAATATTACAAGCAAAAGCAATACGAGGTGGCAGAAGGTATGGAAACCACGCCTAGCACACTGAGTCGCTTTATTAGTAATGAAGAGTTTACTCAGACATTTAACTTTATCGCCGCTTGTCAATTCGGTGTTTTTGATACGGATACGCACATTGCGATTGAGAAAAGTGAATTTGAAATGTTACTCCTTGCGTCACAAGGCTTTGATCAGCGGTTACGTGAGAAGTATTTGGGTAAATAAAAAAAGCCACGAGGAGATTTCGTGGCTAATTCATTAAGGAATATACAGATGAATCAATTATTAACGATGACGAAAGAAAACGCAAGTATTTTGACAATGAGTAGTCGGGAAATTGCGGAGATTACACATAAAGAACACAAAAATGTATTACGTGTTATTCGTGATTTGATTGAACAAAATTTAGTCGCTCAAATTGAGCCACTAAAATTTGAGTATAGAAATCAATGGTTTGATTACTATGAGTTAAACAAGCGGGATACGTTTGTTGTTGCTCGCTTATCGCCTGAATTTACCGCTGCGGTGGTCGATCGCTGGCAAGCGTTGGAAAATCGACAAAAACCAACCGCACTTATTCCGCAATCTTTTTCTGAGGCGTTGATGTTAGCTGCTCAGTTGCAAGCAGAAAAAGAGCGCAATGCACCTAAAGTCGCTTTTGTCGATCACTATGTGGAAGTGGGGACGAGTAAATCATTTCGTGAGACGGCGAAGATTTTGAAAATACCTGAGCGTGCATTGGTCAATCGCTTGGTGGAAGATAAATATTTGTATCGTCAATCGGGCGTGCTTTTGCCTTATCAATCGGCACACACCAAAGATCTTTTTACGGTTAAAACAGGCACCGCTGAACACGGTCACAATTACACTCAGACGCGTGTAACAAGCAAAGGCATTGAATTTATCGCATCACGTTATGCTTCGGAGTCGATGCTATGAGTATGCGATTAATGGTTCAAGCAATGAATTGTAAGGTTGGCAATCCTGCTAGAAAACTTGTGCTTTTAAAACTAGCTGATAATGCCAATGATGATGGAATTTGTTTTCCTAGTTATCAATACATTGCCGATAAATGCGAGATGACCCGACGTAGTGCAATCAGTCACATTGAATATTTAATCAAAATGGGATTAGTAAGCAAAAAAGAACGTAAAAATAAAGATGGTTCCATCTCAAATTTATACTTTTTACACCTTGAACAAGGTAGTGAAAATTTTGCACTGGGTGGTGAAAATATTTCACTAGGTAGTGAAAATTTTGCACTAGGGGGTAGTGAAAATATTTCACTCATAACCAGTCACTCTTTAGAACCAGTCAATGAACCTAAAAAAACTACGCAAAAAAGCGAATCCGAAATGTTGCTTGAGCGGTTTGGCATAACAGGACAGCTTGCTAAAGATTTTATTGCGCATCGTAAAACCAAGCGAGGGGCAATTAGCGAAACGCAACTTAGCTGTTTGCAAAAACAAGCGGACAAAGCAGGAATTTCGATTTGTGAAGTGGTGGAGATTTGCATCGAACGCAACTGGCAGGGATTTAACGCATCTTGGGATTGGCGTGATTAGAAGCTGCGAACATCCCAAGCACAAAAAATGAGTTTTGAAGAAAAAAATGCGTTGCCGTGGAATCGTCCTGAAGACTGGGAGAATGTACTGTGAACCAATTAACTAATCAATCATTGCACCAAGGTGTATCACCACAAGCGGAGAAATTTATTGATACGTTGTTCGACCAACTTTGCGCTAGTATCGAATTAATCTCGTCAATAAAATCGGTGCGGATAAGGTAGCTTGGTTAGAACGGCAAGACCACGAGCCGAAAAAGTACACCATCGAAGATTGCAAAGAAATCATCAAACACTACAAAGCAAAAATCAAAGAGCTGGAAGGAGAGTAGAATGTCGTATAGCGTTGAGAGAGTGTTGGTAAAGTGGGGTAATTGCTGGGGTAGAGACAGAATTGACACAGAATACCCAAGCACCACAATTTCTATTCCTGTTTTACCTACCGTGCGCAAGGCTCACATTCCATTCTTAACTGATGACGAATGCTTAAAAATTGAGGAGCAGATTATGAACCTTCACGAGGATAGTTTGCTGCAATACCAAATTTTAATGGCGCTATACGTTCAGCAAGCAAATGAACGAGATATTTGTACCGCACTTCATATTTCCCCTGCTTATATGTATCGTGAGCGTGCTAAGGGCGTAAGATTCCTAAAAGGTGCATTTACTGGGGCGAAGATTAAGTTCATGTTTTTGGGATAAATAAATCTATATAGATCTAAATTAGACCTATATAGATTTTTTATTTGAGAATTTGATAAGTCATCCTGAATTTGAGATGTAGGTCACAAAATTAGAAAAAACTTTGATTAAAAACTTAAATAAATATTTTGTATTTCGTAGAATTGGCAAATCTATTAAACCGAGGGGAACCTAAAATGAAAAAATTATTATTCTCTTTACTTATTGTCCCAACTGTTATTTTTGCGTCTGAAACGGGCGAAAGTTGCGCAAAAATCCAAGATGGAACTAAGAGACTTGAGTGTTATGATGGAATTTTTGCGAAAAAAGATAGTAGTACTGATAGCGTAGAATCTGAAAAAGCTAAATGGGAGTATTCTCAAAAAATAGATGAATTACGTAATCAGACTGCTTATATAGCAAGAAACTCCTCTATAAATACGCTCAATTTTGGATTCCCTTATAATGATTCTTCAATGACATTGGCACTTCGTAAAGATCCTAAGTATGGCAACGATATAATGTTTTATGTAAATGGACAATTTAACGGTTGCTTTGACGGGTGTGATCTTGTAGTTAAATTTGATAACAACAATTTAGAAGAGTATAGAATGTCTAGCTCTAGTAGCGGCGATAGTGATACGTTGTTTATTTCTAGCAATAAACAACTTATTAAGTTTGTTGATAAATTAAAAAAATCAAAGAAATTAATTGTGGAAGCAAGTTTTTATAATTATGGTAAAGGACAGTTCACGTTTGATGTAAGTGGATTAGATTGGAATCATTTTTAGGAGTAAATAAATGAATAAGAAAGTTATTGCTATCCCATTAATAATGTTAGGAACCCTTGGTGGTGTATTTGGGTTCAACTATTTTACTTTAACTAAGCCATTGGATAGTGTGCTGAAGTCAGATTACCGTAATAACGGTATAGAAGTTTCAGCCCACTACGAAAATTATGTAAATCCAAATATTCTCGTCTTTGATATAAAGAACATAGACTTAAAAAATAGTGCTGCGGATGTCTTTAGAGTATTTTGGCAATACTCAAGCGAACTTAAAACAAAGTCTTTTGATAAGATCATCTTGTCATCAAAAGGTCAATCTAAATTTTATATTCTTGGTAGTCATTTTACAGAGATAGGTAGAGAGTATGGTATACAAAATCCTGTCTATATAGTAAGAACATTTCCTGAAAATGTTTATAAAATGAGCGGCAGTAAAGCATTTGATTCATGGACAGGTGGAGTATTAGGAGTCTCAATTAAGCAATTAGAAGATTTTAATGATTTTTCAAAAAAATGGTTTATAGATGACAAGTTTAAATAAGTTTTTGCAAAAAGCCACTTATAGTTAATTAAAAAAGTATTCTAAAACCACTTGATTACTTGCAAGTGAAAGTGTACTATATTCGGTAAGTTGCGGTTTTAGCGCATAGCAAATGCAAGAAAGAATTTTACAGCCCTGATCGGAAACGGTCGGGGCTTTTTTATTGCCTAAAAAACAGGCGGGAGAAAATATATGCCAATTAAAGAGCCTGATGTGTGGGCGTTAATATGGTCTTGGTTGCAAACAAATCTTAGTTCTAGCTCAGCACAGAGTGCTTTTTGGGCGTTATTTATTTCTCTTTTAAGATTTGGGTTTATGCGTAAAAAGCCAGCTATTCGTTATGTTTTAATTGATGCGGCTATGTGTGCCTCTATTGCGGGTGTTGCGGTGCCAATTTGTACACATTTATTTGGGCATACAGAATATTCTTCATTTCTCGGTACGATGATTGGTTTTGTTGGTACTGAAAAAATTCGCGAGTTTTTATTTAAATTCATTAATCGGAGAATTGAAAAAGATGACAATGATGATTTCCGAAGTGACATTTAATAAAATTTTTCCACACGCAGTTAAAGGTGTTTATCAAGCTATTTCGGCGCAGATAGAAAAAGCAGGTTGTGTGAATAAGATGCAGCAAGCGATGTTTTTAGCTCAATGTGGACATGAAAGTGGCGGATTTACAAGATTTAAAGAAAATTTAAATTATTCTTGGCTTGGGCTTTCTAAAACTTTCCGTAAATATTTCCCAGACCCTCTTACAGCCAAGAGATATGAGCGCAAACCTGAGCTAATAGCTAATCGTGTTTATGCTAATCGTCTAGGTAATGGCGATGAGAAAAGTGGAGATGGTTGGAAGTATCGTGGTCGTGGACTGATTCAGATTACAGGTAAGGATAATTATGCCGCATTTCGAAAATGGTTAGGTAGAGATATTGAGCCAGAAGATGTGGCAGGGAATTTAGATTTATCTGTTAAAACTGCCATCTGGTATTGGAAATGCTATGAATTGGCTGAGCTTAATTCTGTCGAAAAAGTCACGCGAAGAATTAATGGCGGACTAAATGGCATTGATGAGCGTTGCAAGCTCTATCGAGCATTAATGGTAACGGATAATGACTAAGTACATTTACATAGCGTTAGGGGCTGTTGTAGTGGTTTTGTTTGGTGTATTGCGTTACCAATCTAGCGTTATAGATGAGTTGGAAATAACGACAAAGCAACAAGAAAATACTATCCAGCAACAAGAAGATGCTAACAAATCATTAAGCCTTGCATTACAACAAG